>Ga0136617_10001910_pt1 | contig 18572 bp, 16 predicted proteins | sample AntDrymUQ3222106_2_FD_129672 | JGI IMG/M metagenome (GOLD analysis project Ga0136617, IMG submission 129672) | Polar desert sand microbial communities from Dry Valleys, Antarctica - metaG UQ322 (21.06) | ecosystem: Environmental > Terrestrial > Soil > Desert | place: Antarctica: Dry Valley... | reverse complement strand
CGCTGCGAACCGACGTGTTGAAGCGCAGATTCGTTTCAACTTCTAAAGACACTTGCGCAGGAGCCGCGCTCCCGCCTGGGACGTGTCGAGGCGGGCGGGCGCACTTGTTCTGATTCAGTGGTTTGACGAAACTCTGAAACCTTTTCGTCACCCCGGCCACTCACCTTAAAGACTGATGAAGCAACTCACGGCAAACATCACTGGTTTAACAACCCGGTCCGACGCACCCGCTGCAACATTGATGAACAGTGCCGAAGATTTGGTGGCGCGCGCGCGATCCGGTGACGACGAAGCGTTCCGCCTGTTCTTTGAGCGGTACGCCCGTCCCGTGACCAGCTTCATCTATGACATGACCGGCGAGCATCACGCGGCTGAGGAATTGGCGCAGGAGACTTTCGTGCGTGCTTACAAAAGCCTGGGTACGTTTCGCGGTGCGGGGAAAGCTTCGACGTGGCTGTTCGGCATCGCGAAGAACGTCGCCCGCGAAGCGATCCGCGCCCGCCACAGGGACAACCATCACGTCAGCATTGACGATCAGGCGGTGATTAATTTACGCGGCGCCCAACTAACACCCGACGCCTGCTTTCTCAATAAGGAATTGGACAGAGTGATTCACGACGCGCTCCGCACGCTGGACGAGGACAAGCGATTGGTGTTTACGCTAAAAGTGTTTCAGCAATGGAGCTATGAAGAAATTGCGGAGGTTACCGGGATGTCGATCCCGAAAGTGAAGACCGACCTTCACCGCGCGAGAATCGAGATGCGCCGCTTAATGCGCCCGTACATGGGAGTTGTGAGATGAATTGTGAAGACCGGCTAATGTCACTTGAAGAGTACGTTGATGGCGAGCTTGACGAGCAGACGGCCCGCCGCGTGGCCTCGCATGTGGCCGTCTGCCGATGGTGTGCGAGTTCATGCGAATCGTTGCGGCGCGAGCAGGGTGCATATGCACTTTACCGGAGCGAGGTTGATCTCGACCTGCCCTGCTGGACTGCGGTCCGCGCGCGGATCGATCAGGAAACAATTAACACTGCGCGAAGCTCTCGAGCGCGACTTCAGAGGTGGCTCGCGGGCGTGCTTAACGTTCCGCTTGTCGGCCCCGCGCTGACAAGCGCGCTGGCGTTGATTCTGATCGGAGCCGTGGCCGGCTCGGTGAAGTTTCTGAACTCACGCGACGTTGCGCCGGAGCGTGTGCGCGTTCATTCCGGCAACGGCGACGGCGTGGATATAAGCGGAATTCAGGTTTCTTCAAAACCGGGTAAGGCTCCTGCGTCTCAGAGTGATGGACGGCCCGGTACGAAAACTCTTGCGGATGAGCACCCGGGCCTAGTCGTCAGTGATCCCGCGACCGCTTCAAGGGTATCGAACGACACCGACGCGAACCAGCACCGGAATTTATCGAAAGCACTGGAAGCTCGCTCGGAACTTAATCGCCGACATCCAGGGCCGAAAGCAGGGTCGAAAGCAGGTCTGCTGACAGCGCCCGGTGTTGAATTAACATCGGCGGCGGCACGCAACGTGAATTTTGATCCGCTCTCAGACATAGCTACCGATGAGCGTCAGTTCACGGACGCCGCCGGCGCAAACACCGCGCGGCACGTTGAGCAGGCGCAGACGGTCTTGCGCTCATTCAGAAATGCGCGTCCGGGCGCGAAAGGTTTCAACCCCGACATCGCGTACGAAAAGCAGCAGTCACAGAAACTCCTCTACCGCAACATCGTGCTCAGGCGCGAGGCCGCGAGTGCCGGCAACTTACCCGTCGAGATGTTGCTCAATAGCCTTGAGCCGATACTGATAGACATCGCAAATTTGCCTGACCACCCGGCGCGGGACGACGTGCGCTCGATCAAAGCGCGTGTCGAGAAGAAGAAACTCATTGCCATGCTGCAACTCAGCGCAGCGCCGGCTTCACACCCCTACTGAAGAAGGAAGATAGAAAGAAGACAAAGTAATCATGCGACATATATCACAGACCTCCAACTCGGTTCAGCATACGACGGCGCGCTTTTTGATTGTTCCGGTGGTCCTACTAATGCTCGCCAGTGTATTCGCTGGACTCTCGCGGACGGGAATTGTCCTTGGCTCGAACCAGGACATCAGGAAGCTTAGCCAGTTCGTGCAGACCTCGAACGCTCCGGCGATGAAGACGTTCCGCGAAGGGCGCGACTTGATCGAAGAAGAAGAGTGGGCCAAAGCCGCCGCTAAATTCGACGGCTTTATCGCGCGCTATCCACAGGATAAGGACAGCGATGCAGCGCTCTACTGGCTCGCTTACTCCTTGAAGCGGCAAGCGAAGTTCCGCGAAACGGCGGACAGGCTAGCGAGATTGATGAAAAATTATCCGCGCTCGAGATGGGCGGAAGAAGCCCGGGCGATGATGACCGAAATTGCGCCGCAGATCGGTGAGCGACGGGTCATCGAGGACGCGCTCGGCAAAGAGAACAAAGAGAAAGAAGAAATAAAGATCGTCGCTCTGCAAAGTCTGTTCGAGGCCAGCCCGGAGCGCGCGATGGATTACGTCGGCGAGATACTGAAGGCCGACTCGACTGCGGGACGGCGGTTGAAGGAAGCGGCGGTCTCGTTGATGGGGTCGCGCGGGGGGCCGCGGGCGCGCCCGATGCTGCTTGCAGTGGCGCGCTCGCAGCCCGACCCGAGGCTGCGCCGGGTGGCGATTCATCGGCTTGGCGAGGAAGGCGGTGAAGCAGTGCTCGACGACCTCACGAAGCTTTACGAGTCAGAACGCGACATCGAAGTGAAGAAGCAAATCCTGCACTCCATATCTCACACGAAAAGCCCCCGTGCCCGGACTAATCTGCTAACCATCGCAAGCAGCCCTGGCGAGAACGTCGAGCTTCGTAAGACCGCGATCCATCGACTCGGTGAAAGAGAGAATGCATCGGCCTTCGATGATCTGGCGCGGATTTACGATGGTGAATCGAACGTCGAAATCAAAAGCCAGATTCTCCATTCTCTCGCCCGTTTGGATCGGCCACGCGCCCAGACCAAGCTGCTCGATGTGGCGCGTAGCGGCGGCAGTGACAACTTACGCGGCACGGCGATTCACCTGCTCGTCGAAGGGAACGACCCGCAGCGGCTTGAGTTCATGATCGGACTATACGACGCGGAGAAAAACTTACGGATCAAGCGACTGTTGCTTCACCATCTCGGCGAGTCGCGGCAAAAGAGCGCGCTCAGAAAGCTGATGGACATCGCCCGCAACGATTCTTCGGTTGAGCTGCGAAAACAGGCTGTGCAAAGGCTCGGTCGAAGCAAAGACCCGGAAGCGTTGAAGTTCATCGAAGACCTTTTGAAATAGGCGAAGTTATACGAAACGTTCTTGTTGGCTGGATTTTCGTCTTTCCGAAACTGGAAGGTCAAAGTTGGCGAAGGTCATGATACGGCTGCCTACAACTGTTGAAAGGATGATTGCGATGCGGAAAATGAAGACGTTTCTCTGGTTCGTGTTCACGTCGGTGGTGATCGGCGTGGCGTGCGCTGACTACCGGAGTGCGCCGCTGACACAGGTCGCTGTGACGAAATCCAATGACCAGACTCCGGTTGCCACACAAGCGAAGCCGTTCATCCCCATCGAAGGCGCAGACCTTGTTTCTAAGTTCGATGCCGCGATCAAGAAGGCGCGCGTGGGTTCTTCGCAGACACCTTTCTGGACGGCCTACGGTTTTGACGTGCGCCCCGGAGTCGGCGTCGACGTCAACGTCCGAGAGTTTCATGGTTCGACGCAGAGTTGGGACAGCGACACGAACGTCGTCGTCGGCACCTCGCGAGGGATGACCGTTGAGACGCGCAACCTCGGCGTATTTCTGTTGCGCGACGCCAACAGCGGCACCATCACGCGCGTGGAGGTTTATAACCTTGAACGACCTCGCGAGTACGGCGGCCATCCCATCTACTGGCTCGGTAGGGCGGGCAATGAAGAGAGTTTGAATTTTCTGCGCGGCATCGCCGAATCAAACCTAACTCCTTTAGCAACCGAGCACGCCACGCTCGCCGTCGCATTGCACGATGATCCGCGCGTCGCCGACATCCTTAAGAACTTTGTGCGCAAATCAACCAATCCACGCACGCGCTCGACCTCCGTCTTCTGGCTGGGGCAGACTGGCGGCGAGCACGCTTTTCTGGCCGACCTGGTACGCAACGAACAGGAGAGCGATCAATTCCGCCGTCACGCGGCACACGCCGTCGGACAGAGCCGCGACCCGTCGGCACTCGTGACACTGCAAAGCCTGTACGAATCAATCGCGCGAAAAGACGTCAAGCGCGGAATCATCCATGCTGTGGCGGACAATGAAAATAAAGACGCGGCATACGCCTTTCTGCTCAAAGTGGCGAAGACAGATGTGGATCGGGACGCGAGGAAACAAGCGATTCACCGACTCGGCGACACGAAGCGCGAGACGGTCATTGACGAGTTGATGAAGATTTACGCCGGCGAGAATGACACTGACATCAAGCGTCAGGTATTGCATGCGCTGTCACAGATCAAAAGCCCACGCGCGGAAGCGAAACTTTTGGAAATTGCCCGCACCAGCGAGCATCCTGAATTGCGCAAAAACGCGATTCATTGGCTGGGCCAGAATGGCACCGACCCGATGGTTGATGAGTTAATGCGGCTGTATGAAGCAGAGCGCGTGACGGATGTGAAGAAGCACATCGTGCATGCCCTCGCTCAAATGAAAAGCGCGCGCGCCGAAGACAAGCTCTTCGAAATCGCGCGTGGAAGCGACAGCGTCGAAATGCGCCGACAAGCGATTCACCGGATCGGCGAAAAAGCGGGACGGCGCAGCCTGGAACTTCTCCGTGACACCGTCGATAGTTCCGGCGCCGCTGCCGAGATACAGATGCAGGCGGTGCACGCCATCGGCGAGCGTCCCCCCGACGAAGCGATTCCGCTGCTCATCAAAATCGCCAAGACCCACGCGAACGCGGCGGTACGCAAAAGGGCCATCCACCGCCTCGGCGAAACAGGCGATCCGCGCGCCCTTGAATTTTTCAGGGAAGTGTTAACGAAGTGAATGCTCTCGGACTTCTTCGGAACACAGAATACAGGACACGGTAGCACACGTTTCGACGCTCAACTCTCTCTGTGTCTTCTGTCCCCGGTCTCGATTCAGCGACAATCTTCGGTGGCCGCAGGCGCTGCCTTGTTAAGCTTCACGTTCCCGTCAAAGGAATCGAGCGTGAGTTGGGCTTGTCCATTGCCGTAGCGACCGACAAGGCGACGGTTGATCGGATCGTTAATCGTATTCTGAGCAATTCTTAAAGGAAGGGTTGCTTCAACGGTCCCACGGTAAGACGAAAGGACTGCCGTGAATCCGGCAGGCGTGGAGCTTAAAAACATCTCGACCAATCCCGACATGGATTTCAGATGGTAACGGCCATCTTTGCGTATATCACCCGTGAATCGAATATCGCTACCCGTGGTTGTCGCATCAATATCACCGCCGATGCCCACCAAGCGAATGGAGCCGTCCGTGTTGCCGACGTTGACTCTGCCGCGCACACACCGTATCTCGACATTGCCGCTGATGGAGATAACACGGACATCACTACCAGCCTTGCGCACCGCAATTGACCCGCTCGTGGTAATAACGTCGACTAGCCCGCGGACCTCCCCGACTTCGACAGCGCCGCTCTTGGTGCGTACTTCAGCCGAACCAACATTATTTAGCTTGATCGTGCTCTTTCCTCCGTTGACGGCAACATGCGTCTCAACCCCGCTGACCTCGACATCGCTCCGGTAAACTTCGATCACCTCGATCTCGGCATAGCGCGGAACCTTCACCTCAAGATGAATCTCTTGCCGATGCATGACAAAGGACGGTGACCTCAGTCCGTCAGACCGGTCAGGTGGAGTGATGGAGGGAATCTGTTGCTGAGCGGGAGACGCCGGTGGCGCTGATGGAGCCGGGGAACCGGGAGCGACTACGCTGGCGGGCGAATTGTTGGGCGCGGCAGCGCTTCTTGCCTCGCGCTCTTCCCTCTTCGCCTCCGACTCCTTTAGTCGCCGCTCCAGCCTCTCTGTTCCTCGCTTGTGGGAATTTAGAATGAGGGCTTTCATCTCGTCGAGTCGCTCCGTCAGGAACCCTTCGGCGGCGTAGTCCGCTTTTAGTGAAAAGCTGGTGCCCGATGAGTCTGTGTTGACTCTCGTGCGCACATACTCGATGCCACTTTCGCTGACCGCCCGTGCCTCAACCGTATCGCGATCCCATCCGATGACGGTGATGCGTCCGGTGGTGCGATTACCGACAGCGACTTTCGCGCCGCGCGGCAACTTGAAACTGACCAGCCCTGAATCGTCCTGCACGCTTGCCGGCTCAGCCGTCCTCACATCCTGCACAGCGAGAGATGGTCGCGCCGTGACTATCACGCGCCCGACCGCCGCCACGAAGCAGAGCATCGCGGCGAGCGGCAGAATCAGTGGATGGATGGACAGAAATTTTCTCATCTTCTGGTTAGTTGCCGATCATCTCCCGCAAGACTTCCACCTTCTTTGCGTAAGCCGTCAACATATATTGCACGGCGACGGGGTCGTCCGGATGCTCGCGCACCGCGCGACGGGTGCCGTTGATTGTGCGATCAATGGCGGCGAGAGTTTCTTTGAATCGCACTTCCGTTTCAGGATCAAGCCGCGAGCGGCGTCGGTTAGCATCGTGCGACAGGAGCGCGATGGCCGCGACGTACTTTCGTTCAGCATCCCGGATGAGTTCATCGGTTGTGGAATCGCGGCGGGTTGACGGTTTACGATTCGAACGCCGGGCGACTTCTTTGATCGTGGACGACATCACCTCGTTCCGTCTGTCGAGGCGATTAGAACTTCCCCCCGGCGGCTGATCATGGCTCCCGCCCATGTGACCCACTTGCGTGCCGCCTCTGTCGTCTCCGGCGGATGTGTTCATCTCGCCATCTTTGCTCGGTGATACGGCGGACGGCACGACTGCGCCGTCGCCTTGAGAGACAGATGCGCGGTCAGGTAGCTCATGATTAAAAGACGTAAACTTCATCACACCGACGGTCAGCCCGATGGCGGCGAGCACAAGCAGAGCCGTTAAGGTCGGGCTGAAGCGCGGAGCGTTGAGCATGCCGAAAGCGGCGTGCAGCCACCGTCGTGGCACCGCGAAGTTACCGGCGGTGCGTGCCACCTTTTGTTCGGCGACCCGTCTGAGGACATCGTTCCAGAATGAAGGGTCGGTCGCTCCATCACACTTATAACCTAAATATAAATCCTGCTCACGGCGCAGCTTTTCATATGTGCTCGCGCAGGACGGGCAGGCGGACAGGTGCGAATGCACGAGGTCCGTGGTCGGTTGACTCAACTCTCTGTCAAGGTATAAATCGAGCAGCGGTAAGCACTCTCTACAAATCATTTTCCGCTCCCAGGTAAAGACTCAGGCGACGACGCAACTCGGCCCTCGCGCGGTAAAGATCATTTCTGATTTTCGGCAGCGAAAATCCTGTGATCTCAGAAATGTCTTCGTAACTATGCTGCTGATAAACCTTCAGTGTAAAGACGAGGCGTTTATCTTCGTCCAGCGCATCAAGCGCCCGGCGCATCACGCTCCGAAGTTCTTTATCCAGCAAAATCTTATCAGGAGAGAACTGCCGGTCGCTGACCTCCAGCGCTTGAGAGCAATCGACATTAAGCGCCTCGTGACGCCGCGAGCGGACCGATTCACGGGCGACATTCCTGGCGATACCGAAGAGCCACGTCGCCAGCTTCGCTTCATCGCGGAGTGTGCCGATGCTCCTGTAGGCGCGCACGAAAGTCTCCTGCGCAAGCTCTTCAGCGAGTTCCCGCCGGTTAACCATGTAAAAGATGAAGCTGATGACAGGTCGTGTGTAGCGCTCGAAGATGGTACGGAAAGCCTCCTCGTCGCCACGGCGGGCACGCTCAATCAGTTCTTCGGAACAGTTCATCGACGCTCCGGCGAACGTGCTCGCCTTGCCCACTAGCCCCATTACGCCCATCGCTGGCCGCTCCATCCTTCACCTGAATTAGTGACAGGTGACAAGTGACAAGTGACAGGACAGCACCAAGCAATTGCGGATTGAAGAACCAGCAGAGTCTATTTCAATCCGCATTCCGCAATTATCCTGTCACCTGTCACCTGTTACCTGTCACGATCGCAGAGTCTACCTGGCTCTGACTTTGAGCAGCATCCCACGGTAGAGTCCGTCGTGCAGCTTTTCTGCCAGGTCAGGGTCGAGAAGCATCAGCAGTTTATACTCCACCAGCGCGGCATCCCTCTCATGCCGCGCAACATTTATCGCCCCCATGTTGAAATGCGCCGCGGCGTAACTGGGTCGGATGCGTATCGCCTGACGGAAACACTCTGAGGCATCCTGGTAACGACCCGCGAGGTAATACGCTACCCCGAGGCTGTTGTGAGCCTCCGCGTGATCCGGTTCTAAACGGATCGCACGCTTGAGAGAAATGATGGCATCTCCGTAACGGTTGAGTTGTGCATACGCCGAAGCCAGCAGGATGTGCGCCTGCGTCATCTGCGGCATGTGGCGCACCGCCTGTTGGTACGAGACGACGGCATCCGCGTACCTGCCCGAATCGAAAAGTATAGAGCCGAGGTTGTTGTGTGCCCAGGCGTAATCAGGCTTGAGGCGGATCGCCTGCCTGAGTGGGGCGACAGCCTCTTCGAGGCGTTCCAGCCTATAGTATGTGCTTCCGAGATTGTAGTGCGCTTCGGCGAAATCAGGCTTCAGATGTATCGCCCTCTTGTGCGCCTCCAGGGCTTCAACGTAATGTCCGATTCTTCCGCACACCACACCCAGATCGTTGTACGCAAGGGCATAGTCAGGCTTGAGGCGAATCGCCTCCCTGAAGGCTTCGACGGCGTCCCTGAACCGGCCCATCTCATAGTGCCGCAAACCCCTCTCGCGGAAAGTCCGCGCCTCATCCGTCTGCGCCGAAGCATTCACTACGAGAATGAGAAAGACCAACGGGAAAATAGATACTCGCTTCATGTTAACCTCTTTGAAACTGGCGACTCACGTTTCGCTGTTGGTGCTTGCAAGCCCCATGACGCTGTATAGATAGTTAGTGACTTCAGAGCTTTAAATATCCCAAAAATCTTTTTGACTCAGACACCACCGGCTTTATGGCAGGAGAAGAAAGCCGTTGGCGTTGAGGTGTGTGCGTCGGCTGCGGACACATACCGGCTTCGTGGATGAATGGTTCTCTTGATTGCTATATCCCATCAGATTTCTGCGTATCCGTTTTGTCTTCAGCATCCATAGATCGGAACATTTTTTCCGCTTCAAACTCCGAAGATTTATCGACCATTCCAAATTTATCAATACCAACACTGCTCCAGATTCAAATCCATCAAGATTTAACCTTCGCCCTTTCGTTTCACCTCAAAACTAATATCGGGACAATCAACAATCGCCATCGTTGAGCGCGTATCGGCATAGCGGTTGCCCTTTTGAAATTGAGAAATGCGTTGCTTGCTTTCTTGCTGTTCCGGATACGGAACAACCTGATGTGCCTTCAGTGAGCCTTTTACCTTAGTGCCGCTCATGACAGTGAGGCACGTTTCAAAATTCTTCATTATTGAAAAGGAGAAGCGATATGAAACAAACATGCATCAAGGCAGTTTCATCGCTGGTGTTGATTGCGTCCTACAGCGTGATCGCAGTCGGACAGGGAGGCTCGACCGGCTCGCTGGCAGGTACGGTCATGGATCCGGCAGCGTCGGTCGTGGCCGGCGCCACGGTGACGGTCAAGAACAACGCCACCAATCAAGAGTTCACGAGCGTCACGGTGGACAACGGAACTTTCAATGTGCCGGCCCTGCAATCAGGCACCTACACGGTGACCATCGCGGCCCAGGGGTTTAAGCAAACGGTCGTCAGCGATGTCAAAGTGGATGTCGGCAAGCCGTCGAGTATTAACGTCGCTTTGGAAGTGGGCGAGACACAGGAAACAGTCACTATCGTCAGCGCCGGTGCTGAGTTGTTGAATACGCAGAATGCAACTGTCGGCCAGACCATCGTCGGTCGGCAGATCGTTGAACAGCCGCAAGCATCGCGCGACGCTTTGGACTTGGTGACGCTGCTGCCGGGCGTACAAACTACGGGTCGTCCGCGTACTTCGACGGTCAACGGACTGCCGAAGGGAGCGCTCAACATCACAATTGACGGCACAGACGTACAAGACAATTTGATCAGTTCGAACGACGGCTTTTTCACTTTCGTGCGACCGCGCATCGACGCGGTTGACGAAGTGACGGTATCAACCGCGACGCCCGGCGCGGAAAGCTCAGGTGACGGAGCGGTGCAGATCAAATTCGTGACGCGCGGCGGAACCAACGACTTTCGCGGAAGTCTCTATTGGTATCACCGCAACCCGGCATTGAACGCCAACTACTTTTTCAATAATCAAAATCTGCCGCCCGACCCGAAAACCGGCAAGGCTCCGATCAATCGCAACCTACTCAATCAGTACGGCGGACGTATCGGAGGACCAATCACAATGCCGAAACTTTTCAACGGGCGTGACCGAGCTTTCTTCTTCGTCAACTACGAAGAGTTCCGTCTGCCGGAGCAACAACTCAGACCACGTACGATCTTAAGTCCGTCGGCCCAAACGGGCATGTTTCAGTATGCCGCCGGTGGTGGGATACGAAGCGTCAACCTGCTCCAGTTAGCGGGGGCGAACGGCTTTACTTCAACTGTTGACCCGACCGTTGGATCGCTGCTGGCATCGATTCGCGCGAGCACAAGTCAGGGCGGCGTCCAGGATATTCCCGGCGACCCTAACCGTCAGAACTTCAACTTTGTCGGACAGGGCGGACAAGACCGCTACTTCACGACCGCGCGACTCGACTTCAATTTAACGGACAATCACCACCTGGAAAACATTTGGAACTATCAGGAGTTCGGCGGCAAGACTGACTTTCTCAACTTCATTGACCACCCGTTTCCTGGCTTTCCGAACACGGGTAGTCAGACTTCACAGCGCTGGTCGAACACCACGGCGCTACGCTCCACGCTGACACCGACGCTCGTTAACGAAGCGCGCTTCGGGATGCTCGGCGGCATTTCGCTGTTTCTGGGTGAAGTCAGTCCGGCACAGTTTGCGAACCAGGGCGGCTTTGATTTGAACCTCAACGACCTCGGAATCACTGATGCGACGGCGCTTGAGCCGAACGCCGGCATCCTGCGTTTCGGTCGCTTCTTCGGCAATACCAGCAACCGCAGAAATTCTCCGAGTTTCAACTTTGCCGACACACTGACGTGGGTCAAAGGCACACACACGTTCAACTTCGGCGGTAACTACAACCTCATCAAATCATTTCAGCAAGACAACAACCAAATCGTTCCTTCGATCAACTTCGGCATCGCGGAGGATGATCCGACCGAACCTCTCTTCACGGCGGCTAACTTTCCCGGTGCCTCAGCGGCTGATGTGGATGTCGCCAAGCAGCTTTACGCGACGCTCACGGGGCGCGTCACCGCGGTTGACAGATTCGCGTTTTTGAATGACGGCAAGTACACGCTGCTCGGCGAACAGATCACGCGCTTTCGCCAACCTCAGTATGCTTTCTTCGTGCAGGACGCATGGCGCGCGCGTCCTAATCTGACGCTCAACATGGGCTTGCGTTGGGAACCGCAACAGGCCCCGACAGCCGAGAACGATAACTTCGCGCGCACAACGTACGCCGATCTGTTCGGCGTCTCCGGCGAAGGCAATCTGTTTAAGCCGGGCACGCTGACGGGCCGCCCGACGCAGTTCACCGCGCTCGGCGTTGAAGAGAAATTATTCAACACCGATTACAACAACTTCGCTCCGAGCGTCGGCGTCGCGTGGAGTCCTGACTGGCAGAGTGGTTTGCTTAACCGCATCTTCGGCAATAATGGGCAGAGCGTGATTCGCGGCGGCTACTCGCTCGCCTTTGTCCGCGAAGGTCTGGCGAACGTCATCACTGTGAGCCAACAAAATCCGGGTGGATTGTTGTCTATCAACAGCGACACGATTGAAGGCACATTACCGATTGGGACACTTTTCCGTGATCGTGCGGCGCTCGCTCCGCCGTCGTTTCCCAATACCCCGACGTATCCTTTTGAAGCAACTCCGTTCGACGCAGCTTTCGGCTTTGATCCAAAATTGAAGACAGGACAGGTGCAATCGTGGAGCATCGGCTTCCAACGCGAAATCGCGAAGGATACGGTGATCGAAGCGCGCTACGTCGGTACACGCGGCAAGGATTTATGGAGACGTTATGATCTCAATGAGATTAACGTTACTGAGAACGGATTCTTAAACGAGTTCAAGCTGGCGCAGGCTAATCTGCAAGCCAACCAGGTGGCCGGACGCGGAAATTCCTTCGCTTACTTCGGCGCCGGAACCAACACCTCGCCGCTGCCGATCACACTCGCCTTCGTCAGCGGAGTTCCCGTCGCGCAGGCCGGTAATCCGTCTCTCTACACCTCAAGCCAATTCAGAAACGCAGCACGTCTCGCCAGTCTTTCACCAAACAATGCGAACCCGGCTCTCGGCAACGCCGGTACTCCCGGCCTCGCCAAGGTTCTCAACGATAACTTCCTCGACAATGCCATCGCGGCAGGACTGCCGGCGAACTTCTTCGTCGTCAATCCGGGCAAGCTCGGCGGCGCATCGCTGACGACGAACGACATCGACACATGGTACGACGGGCTGACGTTTGAATTGCGCCGCCGCCTCTCAGCCGGACTCTTGCTGCAAACCAGCTACACCTTCTCAAAATCTTTAACGAACGCATTCGCTTCGAGTCAGACGGTCTTGAGTCAGCCTTTAACGCTGCGCTCTGAGAATGAAGGACTCGAAAAATTCCGCGGGCCGCAAGACCTGCGTCACTCCTTCAAGGCCAATTGGATTTACGAATTGCCCTTTGGTCGTGGCCGCATGTTTTTAGAAGGCGCGAACGGCTTAACTGATCGTTTGATCGGCGGTTGGGAATTTCACGGCACGGCGCGCGTTCAAAGCGGCCGACCGTTTCAACTCGGCAACGTGCAACTTGTTGGCATGACCCGCGAAGAGTTGCAGCAATCTGTCGACATTCGTCGGAATCCTGAAACGAAGGTGGTGACGTACCTGCCGGACGACATCATTCTCAACACGAGACGAGCCTTCAGTGTTTCGGCGACGAGCGCAAACGGTTATTCGGGTCTCGGCGTCCCGACGGGCCGTTATCTCGCTCCGGCCAACAGTGGTGGCTGCGTGCAGGCTTCCAGAGGTCGGTGCGGGTTCTCTAACTTGATCCTTGAAGGTCCGAGCTTTGTGCGTTTTGACATGAGCGTGATTAAGAAAATCAGATTCACGGAGAACACGAATCTGGAACTGCGTGGAGAGTTCCTGAATGCCTTTAACAACATCAACTTCCTCGTCGGCGGAAGCGCTGCGGTTGATGTGGCTCAAGCTACGGGCACACCGATCTTCCCGAACTACGCCGGTGCAGCTTTTGGAACGACCGGCAATGCGTATCAGGACATTTCGACGACGAACGATCCCGGCGGACGCTTGGTCCAGCTCGTGCTCAGGTTCAACTTCTAACTTTTACAGGTAGAGGAGCGCTGACACGAGCGCTCCTCTACCTTTCTTTACGTTCACGTGCCAAGTTCATCTTCCGACGAATGATTGATGACTGAGGGAGAAATGTATGTTCAATAAACTCATCGCGTTGATAGTTGCCAGTGCGCTGATCGGATTAGTTGTGGTCAAGCCCGTTAGTGCTAACTCAAAAGAAGCGAAGCAGTCGCGTATGGCGGCGAAAGTAAAGGAAGGAATCGGCAGACTCGGCACGGGCGAGGCGGCGCGCGTCGAGGTTAAGTTGCGCGACAAGAAGAAGCTGAAGGGTTATATCAGCGAAGCTGGTGAAAACACTTTTGTCGTCGTGGACGCCAGGTACGGCCCAACGACAGTGGCCTACCCGCAAGTCAAACAGGTCAGGGGTCACAACTTATCGACCGGAGCTAAAGTCGCCATCGGTCTCGGTATCGCCGTCGCCGTGTTGGTCTTTCTACTCGTACTGGAAAACTACGGCTAAGAAGTTCTTCCGCAAGCTGTCGAAGGGTTTGCAGTACGTGCCGCGCGTGATCATCACGGACAAGCGCGAAGAGTTATGGCGCGGCGAAGGCTGAGGTCATGCCCGGAGTAGAGCACCGATAACACAAAGGACTCAACAACCGCGCAGAGAACTGAGCACCAACCGACCAGAGTACGAGAGAAGGTCATGAGACGGTTCAACTCAGTAGGGCACGCACAACGCTTCCTCTCAGCATTTAGCATCATCGCTTCGTACTTCAAACCACGACGACATCTGCTTAAAGCTGAACGCTACCGGGAAGAAATGCAGTCGAGGTTCGGGACATGGAGCGAGGTGAGCTTTGCTCAGATGGCGGCTTGAAGAGGACCAAAGATGAGCCAGGAAGTTGCCGAGAGGGAAGGATTCGAGTTGTTCTGTTATCGATTCCATCGCTACATCAGCTTAAGTTGACAATACCGTGGAAACTACTGAAGTCGAGTAGTAAAGATGCACGTCTCACGAGATCACGGGATCGAGTGATGATGTCCGGTCGTCGGGTCAATAAATCGCACCGTGCTGCCTGCACCCAGCTTCTGCGGGAACACCACGAGCGCCATCTGATCGGGCAGTTTCGCTGACAAGGTGATGAAGCCCTCCAAATCCGGGACCGCATAGAGCGCCGCTCCCAAGTCTTGCGTCGGTGCCGCCCCGGTGGGCGCGCGGATCGATGCGCTCGATCCGCGCAGCCCGTAGCCGCGCCAGTCGCCGGTGAGTTCCTGCGCCGTCGTGCTCAGTGATGATTGAGATACGATGTCCGTTAGATCGACGACGCGATGCAGGTTAACCGTGATGTTGATGATAGTCCACGCCCTCCGCGGGTGCGGCACCACGCCGCCCGCCGACAGGGGCGAACCGAGCAGGGCTTGCACCTCGAACAAGGCGACAAGATGATTCTCCGCCAGATACAGAACTTCGTACTGCGGACTTGCCGTCGCGCCCACGCCGAAGCGGCTCGGAATAGTCTTCGTATGCGACGTGCTGAGGGCGGTCGGCAGGTGATGCGGCTGGATGGCGCGGAACCAAGTGCGGCTCTCCGCCTGAACAGGTAATCCAGCACAGGCGGCGAAGTTCATGAGAAGATGCCGTGGCGGATCGCTCCGATCAGATCGTGAACTCGCTGCCGGTCAGCCTCCACATCGGAGTTCAGCAAATTTATCGGCTCGCGCCCGCCGAGATGATCGTTGGGTGTGATTAGCCAACGGTCGGGGTCGAGGACGACATCGGCGACCTCCCGACGTACCTCGGCGGTCACCGCTTGGGCCGGATCATAGGCAATGTTCTGCATCGGCGTGGACTCCTTAAACTACTTGTCTGGGGCATTCGACCCCGAAAAATATTCTACCGCAACCCTCCGGGTTTGCGGAACCGGGGTGCGCTAACTCTCTGACTTCGGGGGGCGTTTGTTCGCTGCGGCACCGCGTGGTGTGCGAGGTCGGAGAGGTACCATCAACTTAACGATGCCAGCGTGCTGCAACTCTATACGCGCCATACCCGTCGTCGACTATTTGTCGCGGATCAGCACAATGTCATTGATGTTGACACCGCGCTCGCAGACGAAATGCTTCCCGTCGCGTGACCAATCGAAGCGGAATATATGATCCGCCGTGAAGTTAGTCAGAGGCTTTGGCGAACTGCCATCGAGCGGCTGACTCCAGATGTTGGAACCGCCGTCAGCCGTGCCGATATATGTTAGAGCGCGACCATCAGGCGACCATCTGATAGGACTGTTACTTGCGGCCCCCACCTGCTCGAAGAATTTGAGTGGCTCTCCACCCTCCGACGGAATGACCACAATCTTCAGCCTCCGACTGGATTTATCTATCCGAAGACATGCAATCAATTTCCCATCGGGTGAGACGGCAGGCCTTAAGGTATGTTCATAGGTAAGCTGGACGGGTTCGCCGCCGTCTATCGAAACTCTCCACAGAGTAGGGATGCCTTGAAAATAGGAGACGTAAAACACCCATTTGCCGTCCGGCGAAACAGACGGCGTGATTTCGGCTTCACCGCTGGTCAACTGTTTCAAATTTGAGCCGTCAATGTCCATTCTCCAAATATGGCGGCGGCCAGTGCGGCGCGAAACAAAAACTATGAAACGTCCGTCTGGGGAGACAGCCGGGTGGAAGTTTCCAGGTGCGTCAAAGGTGAGTTGCTTCCGCTTGCTCCCGTCTACTTCCATGATCCAGATATTAGTGGCGGTGATCACTGTCGAGGTGTAAACAATTCTGCCATCGGGTGCCACAGACATGCCGTAAATCTCTCCGAGTTTGTCGCCCGCACCATGTGTAATTTTCGTCGCACGGTTCGCGTCCCCATTCGGCACAGCCCAGAAGTTCGCGAGTCTATCGGCCTGCACGGTGACGAGCGTGTTGGAATCAGCCCCGACGCTCACGCTTTGATAGCTGTTGAGATCGTTGGTGATTTTCCGCGCCGCGCCTTCCGGGTAAGTGATGAACCATATCTGGTCGTTGATCACAGGCGTGTCCTGATTCCACGCCGGAAAGATAATCCCGCTTCCATCCCCAAGCCATGCCAACTGGCTGACCCAACCCCATCCTTGTGTCGAGAGGGGTCTTTCAACACCGCTCCTGACGTCGATTCCGACCAGTAATACGTTGGAGTCAGTCGGGGTGGAATTGCTGACCGCGCAGGCAATCGTCTTTCCGTCGGGCGACCAGGATGGCCCGGCGAAAGAGTAGCTGTCAGGTTGCTTGCGTGCGGAAAGCTTTCGTTCAGCATCACCGTCAATGTCGGCGACGATCAATGCCAACTCCATCTGCTCCGGATAACCACGGATAAAAGCATACTGCTTGTTGTCGGGTGAAAACGTGATGGGACTATCGACATCATCTTTGACCTTGACGGGAGTCCCGCCAAGAAAGGGCACTCGATAGAGAATGCCGATGGGTCCTCTGATTTCGCGGGTGATGTAGTAGATGAAATCGCCGTCGCGCGAAAAGGTAAGCCCGTCGTAATCAACTTCAACCGGCGGGAGGATTTCGACATTGCTTGTCGAGGCAACCTGTCTGACCCACAGACTCTGCCCGCCGTCGCCCTCAAGGACGTAACCGACGTGTTTACCATCAGGTGAAATCGCTAAATGTTTCACCTTCCCGGCGTCGGTCAGCTTGGTAATGCTGATACTTGTGAAATGTTCTGTTGCCTTATTGCGAAAAAGATTGTTTGCGAACCATTCCTTGAGGCCGAACGGCAGAGCGATTACTGCGACTACGAACGCAGCAAACGCAAAGGTTAAAGGTTTCTGATGCCGCGTCAGGAAACTTGGATGAGGGATTGAAGCTAGATACGCTGGCTTGCCTTTGCCGGCATTATTAATGATTTCGTCTTGCGCAGCGGCGCGCCCGGTGTGCCTTACATCCTCTTTACTAATGTCTTCCTTTGCAAAACCGTTGTGGTCTGAGTCACTGATTTCTTCTTCGATGATGACCCGCGCGGCTGTGCGGCGTTCGATAATGATGTCTGTGTTTTCGCTTTCAACCTCGCGCACGTGGGCGACAAATCGGTAGCCACGCCGGGGAATCGTCTCGATATACTGCCGCTCAGAGTTGCCTTCACCAAGGGCTTTTCGAAGTAGAGAGATGTTCTGTGCCAAGCTGCTCTCCTCGACGAAGCTGTCCGGCCACAGCGTCTTCATCAAATCATCTTTTTCCAGGACGTGCCCATGATTTTCAACCAGCACCAGTAGAGTGTCGAAGACCTTTGGAGTCAACGGCACAACCTGATTTTTCCGTAGCAGAAGGCGCTCGCCCGGATTCAAATGGAATGGGCCAAATTCGTATAAGTGTAACGGTTGCTTGCTCATGACACTTGATCACATGTCAATCAAAACTTTATCAGGATTTTATCAGAAGTTTTATAAGACATTTAGAAACCACGCCGCATACAGTGCGCGGTCGGGGTGAGTCGGTGCTGCAGGTGTTGAATATCTGTGGAAGGACAGAAGATGCCAAAGCACCCAATCTCACCCCGATTCTAATACCAAGCAGCGGGACGCGCAATCAGTACGAACGAGATTTGACCCCGTACTTGTACATCATTTTACGAACAGGGGGATTGCCATAAAGGAATTCATGATTAGAAGAAGAAGAATCGAGATCGTTGCTTCAGCAGAGCAGCGTGTCGTGCTCAGACACGCGGCGGTAAGAGTTGATGTCGGATGTACCGAATGCGGAACCCGCATGGTGACACCTGATGAAGCGGCCATCATCTCCCGCGTTAACACACGGACGATCTACCGCTGGGTGGAAATGGGAGCGGTGCATTTCATGGAGCATAGCGGTCAGCTTTGGGTCTGTCTCAACTCATTGCCTATGAATCCTCAGGGTAGAGAGTCATGAGAAATCAGATGACACCGTAATCGGCAGGCTTAACAGATGAACGGCGAAAGTTTCATCGGAATGAAAGAAGTTGCATTCATTCACAGGAGGTGCTCAGTTGCATGAAAGCGTAGTG
>Ga0136617_10001909_pt1 | contig 18583 bp, 23 predicted proteins | sample AntDrymUQ3222106_2_FD_129672 | JGI IMG/M metagenome (GOLD analysis project Ga0136617, IMG submission 129672) | Polar desert sand microbial communities from Dry Valleys, Antarctica - metaG UQ322 (21.06) | ecosystem: Environmental > Terrestrial > Soil > Desert | place: Antarctica: Dry Valley... | reverse complement strand
TCGGCCTGGCGCGGAGAGAGACCCAAAGTCATACCCTCAAGCATGACTTGAGAGTCGGACAGAACCGCGGCACAGCGCGGCTGCGCCGATCAGGCCGACGAAAAACACCAGCCACCTAGGGCGTCGCGCGGGCGCATTGACGGCGCGTCAGCTGCCGTCCGCGCCGATGCTCGTCGAACCGATGCTGCCGTCCGCTCGCAGCCAGGCGCCGCGCCACTCGCCGGGCTCGGGGGACGGGACGACGCGGTCGGCCTCGAAGTAGCCGAAGGTGTCGATCGCCACCGGATCGCCGACCGTGAGCCAGTCCGACGAGCCGTCCTTCGGACGGAACTGGATCTGCACGACGTCGGGGGCGCCGTTGGTCAAAAAGCGCAGCTGCCCCCAGAGGTGGAACTGCGGCAGACCGGTCGCCGGGTCCACGATCGTCGGGGTGGCGACGAACGGGAACGCGTAGGCGTACGCCGCCGGCTTGGGCTGACCGCGCTGGAAGAACAGACCCGACTGGTACGTGAACCAGTAGCCCTTGGAGCGCTTGTTGCGCTCGCGGATCGGCGGGACGTCGGCGAGCAGGAACTGCGCCTGCGAGGCGATCCGCGGGTTGTTCCAGGCGAGGAACTCGCCGCTCGTGTTGTACTTGGCCTGCGTCGCGAGCGGCACGCCGGAGAACGGATCGGGGGGGTTGGTCTCGAAGCCGTACTCCGTCATGTACAACGGCAGGTTCGCCGGCACGGCGTTCGTCGTCACCGCGATCTCGTCGAGCGTCGTTCCGAGGTCCGTGACGTTCGCCATCGTCAGCGCGTCTGGGCTTGGATCGGCCTGCGTCGGCGCCACGTTCTTCGTGTACGGGTGATGGGCGTAGCCCGACGCCCGCAACGGGCCCTTGTCGAGATCGCTGCAGTCACGCGCCTTCGCGGCGGCGCCGCTGTACTTCGTGCCGTCCGGCTGGATGCAGAACAGCTCGCGGATGAACTGCTTCGGGCGCATCGGCGACTTGTCGGTCTGCTCGTCGCTGCCCAGCGGCGCGGTCTCGCCGAGCAGGATGATCTCGTTGTCCGCGCGGTGACCGCTGGCGAGGAGGCCCTGGTAGCCGGACTGGTGGAGCTTGCGAAACAGCGCGGGCGAGGCGGGTACCTTCTTGCCGCGGCGCGTCTCCCACTGCGGCGACAGCCAGCCGCCCTGGTTGGGCTCGTTCCACAGCGACCACATCGTCACGCGCGGCAGCAGCGCGCGCGAGCCGTTCTCGTCGCGGTAGGTGCCGTCAAAGCGCTTGCCGACCGCCGTCACGAACTGCTTGAACTCGCGCGGCCGCGGCTTGTAGGTGGCCTGCGAGGCCTTTGACCCCTTCGGCTTCTTCGTGTGCGCCCAGGCCGGGCCCGGGCCGGTGACGTTGAAGTACACCCGAATTCCCCGCTCGTTCGCCGCTCGCACGAGGTTGTCGTAGCGGTCCCAGTTGCGGACGGGGTACGTGCGCGGATTGGCCGGCTTGAAGCGCTTGTTCTGGCGCGTGGCGGTCAGGCGGGCGCGGCGGTACTTCTTGCCCTTCAGCTTGGCGAGGTCGGCCTTCGTGAACTTCGAGAACTCGGCGACGGTTTTCCAGAGAACCGTGACGCGGACGGTGTCGACGCCCAGCGACTTCATCTTGGTCAGCGTCTGCGCGGCGGTGCTGTCGTCGCGATAGACCAGAAGATCATCGTCCATCATGATCGACATCTGGGTCGGGTTCGCCTGCGCGGCGGCCGGTGCGAGCAATGCGCCGAGGGCGAGCGCGACGACGAGCGAACGAGTGCTGGGCGACATGAAACTCCTGCCAGACGTGGGTGAACGCGCGAGCGGGACGGCGTGACCGTCCCGCTCTACAACACGATCAGTGTTGCGTAAGTAGCGCGAGGCCTGGCCGTTCAGTCGACTGCGGCGCTGTAGCGCTGTCCTACTTCCGTCCAGTCGACCGTGTTCCACCACGCCTTGAGATAGTCCGGGCGCTTGTTCTGGTACTTCAGGTAGTAAGCGTGCTCCCAGACGTCGTTGCCCAGCAGCGGCGTCTTGCCGTCGCTGACGGGGTTGTCCTGGTTGGGCGTGCTCGTGACGGCGAGCGAGCCGCCGTCGACGACGAGCCAGGCCCAGCCCGAACCGAACTGCCCTGCGCCCGCCGCCTCGAACTTCTCCTTGAAGTCGTCGAAGGACCCGAACGCCGCGTCGATCGCGCCGCCGAGGTCGCCGTCCGGCGCGCCGCCGCCGTTCGGGCTCATCGAGGGCCAGAACAGCGAGTGGTTGAGATGGCCGCCACCGTGATTGCGCACGGCGGTGCGCTTGTCCTCGGGGATCGCGTCGAGGTCGGCGATGATGTCCTCGATCGGTCTGTCAGCGTGCTCGGTTCCCTCCAGCGCCGCGTTGAGCTTGTCGACGTACGACTGATGATGCTTGTCGTGATGGATCGTCATCGTCTGCGCGTCGATGTGCGGCTCGAGCGCGTCGGGGGCGTACGGCAAGGGCGGAACCTCGAAGGCCATAGACGTGTTCTCCTCTGTTCGGCGGAATCGCTGCGGACTCTACCCGCGTAGGCTTCGCCGCTACCCGATGGTCGTCGCGTGACCCGTCTCTCCCAGTTGCTGCTCCCAACCGAGCGCGAGCCCCCGGCCGACGCCGAGGCGGTGTCGCACAGGCTCATGGTGCGCGCCGGGCTCGTGCGCCAGGTCGGCACCGGCCTGTGGTCCTGGCTGCCCGCGGGTTGGCGCGTGCACCAGAGGGTCGTCCAGATCATCCGCGAGGAGATCGACGCGATCGGTGGCCAGGAGATGCTCATGCCGGTCCTGCAGCCCGCCGACGCATGGCACAAGACCGGCCGCTACGCGATCGACGAGCTGTTCAAGCTCAAGGACCGCAAGGGCGCCGAGATGGTCCTCGCGATGACGCACGAGGAGTGCGTCACGACGCACGTCGCCCAGGTGGTGCGCTCCTACCGCGACCTGCCGTTCATCCTGTACCACTTCCAGGTCAAGGAGCGCGACGAGCCGCGCCCGCGTGCCGGCGTCCTGCGCACGCGCGAGTTCATCATGAAGGACTCCTACAGCTTCGATCGCGACCAAGAGGGCCTGCAGGCCAGCTACGACAAGCACATCGGCGCCTACGACCGGATCTTCGCGCGCACGGGGCTGGAGTGGTACAGCGTCGAAGCCGACGTCGGGATGATGGGCGGCTCGGGTGCGCACGAGTACATGGCGCCCTGCGCGGCGGGCGAGAACGAGGTTGCGCTGGCGCCCGGCTACGCTGCCAACGTCGAGGTCGCAGGCGCCGAGCCGCAGCCCGTCGACCTGCCCGAGCCGCGGACCGAACCGGAGCCCGTGCACACCCCGGGAGCGACGACGATCGACGCCGTCGCGCGGCTGCTCGACGTTCCCGCCGGCGCGCTGCTGAAGGCCTTTCCGGTCGCCGTCCAAGACGACCGCGGCTTCGTACTCGTGGTCGTGCGCGGCGATCACCGCATCAACGAGATCAAGCTCGGCAACGCGCTCGGCGCGCCGTGGCGCCCGGCGACCGACGACGAGGTCGTCGCACGGCTCGGCCCGCCCGGCTTCATCGGCCCGGTCGGGGCCGGCGCGCCGGTGCTGCTCGACGACGGCGTCGACGGCGAGGGCGGCTACGTCGTCGGCGCCAACGAGGCCGATCAGCACCTGCGTGGTGTGAAGCCCGGCCGCGACTTCGAGTTCGAGCGCGTCGACGTGCGAAGGGTCGAGGCGGGCGACACCGTCGGCGGGCAGCCGATCGCGATCGAGCCGGCGATCGAGGTCGGCAACATCTTCCAGCTCGGGACGACCTACACCGTGCCGCTCGGCGCGACCTACCTCGACGAGCAGGGCGCGCAGCAGCCGATCGTCATGGGCTGCTACGGGATCGGCCCCGCGCGGATCGTGGCGGCGGCCGTCGAGCAGTTCGCCGACGAGAAGGGGATCTCCTGGCCCCGTGCGCTCGCGCCGTGGGACGTCGAGATCGTCGCGCTCGGCAAGCCCGGCAGCGACGAGCTTGCCGCGGCCGAAGGGCTCTACCGCGAGCTGGGCACGATCGGGCTCGAGGTCCTGCTGGACGACCGCAGCGCCGGGCCCGGCGCGAAGTTCGCCGACGCCGAGCTGCTCGGCGTGCCGCTGCGGCTGACGATCGGGCGCCGCTCGCTGCAGGAAGGCCGTGCGGAGGCACAGCGCCGCCGCGGTCTTGAGGACATCGACGGCGGCGTCCCGCTCGAGGGCGCCGCCGAGACCGTGGCCGAGCTGTGGCGGACACTCCCGTAGACCAGGCCACAGGGGCGGCCAAGCGGGTGCGGCTGACGTTCCGGCGGCTGGCGGGCCTAGATCGTTCCGGGCCGCCGCCGCCGCAGACGCTGCGCGACCAGCCGTGGAACGTGTGGACGATCCCCAACGCGATCGGCTTCGTGCGCCTGGCGCTGATCCCGGTCTTCCTCGCGTTGGCGCTCAGCTCGGACAGCGGCACCGACGCGCTGCCGGCGGTGCTCTTCGCCGTCATCTCGTGGAGCGACTACTTCGACGGGATCGCCGCGCGGGTCACCGGTCAGTACAGCCGCTTCGGCGCCCTGCTGGATCCGTTCGTCGACCGCCTGCTCGTCGTCTCGGGGCTCGTCGTCTGCTGGAACTTCGAGCTGCTGCCGCGCTGGGCGATCGCCGTCCTGGTCGCGCGCGAGCTGTTGCTGCTCGTGTTCGGGCAGCTCGGCCTGCGCCGCGGCCTGGAGCTGAGGATCAACTGGCCCGGCCGGGCCGCGGTGTGGCCGACGATGTCAGCGATCTTCTTCGCGCTCGCCGGGCTTTCGACGCTCGCCGAGGTCCTGCTCTACGTCGGCCTCGTGCTGGCGTACTACGCGGTCGTGCTGTATATGCGCGATGCGATCGCGCAGCTGCGCGCGCTACGCGGCGCCGGCGGCTGACACAGCCGCCGTCTGCGCGCTGCGGGCGAGCTCGCGCTGGGCGGCGAGTTGCGTCGTGATCGAGCTCCAGCGCCCGAGCCGGTTGCGCACGGTTGCCGACGATGGCAGCTCGGCGCGGCCTGCCGCGTGGCGCTCGTAGGCGAGCACGGTCGGGATCTCGCCGAGCTCGTCGGCGACCCTGCGCAGCGCCGCCCAGCAGGCATCCTCGGTCCAGCGCCGCTTGCGCGCGCGACCCGGCGCGCTCAGCGGCTCCATGCCCGCCGCGCGCAGCGCGTGCGCCCAGCCGCCCATCCGGTTCAGGATCGTCGGCAGGCTCGGGTAGTCGAGCGTGCGCGCGAGCGCCGCGTACTCCTTCGCGCTGGGGACGCGGCCGACGCGCGCGGCCGCGGACGTCAGCGCGACGATGATGTCGCGGTCGGAGTAGGTCTGGATGCTGCGCGGCCCCGCCATGCTGGCCTTGCGCGCGGCGCGGTCGACGTCGGTTGCGAAGCGCTCGATCGTGCTGCGGCAGGCGGCGGCCTGCAGGCCGAGCGCGCTGGCCGCGCTGCGCGGCTGCTCGCCGGCGCGCCAGCGGGCGAGCAGCTCGTCGACGAGCGCTTCGGCCTGGCCCTCGGCGCGGCGCCGGCGCGCGTCGGCGATGTCCTGCGGGTCGGGCCCGCCGTGGGCGTGCAGGATCTGCCGCACGCGCTCGCGCGAGACCCCGAAGCGCAGCGCGATCTCGTCCAGGCTCCAGCCGTGCTCGCGCTGGGCCTGCATCTGGCGGACGCGCTGCAGCGAGCCGGGCGCCAGATCGCAGCCGTCGCAGGCCGCAGGGTCGACCAGGGTCGGAGGCGGGACGTGGCTCGGCTTGCGCGTCGACGGCATCATGCGACGGACATTAGGGTACCCTAATACGAGAGGTTGAGTGCAAGCCGCGCGAGAATACCCCCTCGCGCCCCGGAAACATGTGCCGAGACCGGACGAGGAATCGAGTCTCAAGCTCAGCTTGAAGCAAGACCGGCGCTGATATGCTCGCCCGGCATCCCTTTGACGGAGGAGACCTCTCTTGATGGACACGTTCCCGGACCTCGGCTCGCTCTCCGATCAAGAGCTGAAGGACCTCATCCAGCAGTTGACCGAGGAGGAGGTCGAGGTCTCCTACCGCCGGCGCATCCTGCACGGCAAGATCGACATCCTGCGCGCCGAACTCGTCAACCGGCTGCGCAAGAAGCACGAGACCGGTGAGGACGTCATCTCCGGCGCTGATGTCCAGCGGCTGACGGACATCCTCGCGGGGCGCAACACGCAGGAGTAATGGCGTACCACTGCCCCGAATGTGGATTCGTCAACGCCGAGGGTGCCAACTACTGTCAGAAGTGCGGTGCCTTCGTCGGGACCCCGGAGCCGCCGAAGGATCCCGTCACGGCGACGTACCGGATCGACGAGACCGGTGAGCTCATCCCTGTCGAGCTCGAGGACGTCGTCGCTCACGGCGCGGCGCTCGTCATCCGCGCGGGCGGGGGTCGTGTCGGTGAGAGCTTTGCGCTCGAGGGCGAACGGATGCCGATCGGGCGCCGGCCCGACAGCGCCGTCTTCCTCGACGACGTCACGGTCTCTCGCGACCACGCCCTGATCGTGCGCCGCGGCGGCGACTGGCACCTCGACGACCTCGGCTCGCTGAACGGCACGTACGTCAACCGTCACCGGATCGAGACCCACCGGCTGCAGGACGGCGACGAGCTGCAGGTCGGCAAGTACAAGCTCACGTTCCTCTCACGCTGATGGCGACCACGAACGAGACGAACGCACGCGCGCCGCAAGGCTCCTCCGACGACGGCCGCCCGCAGCAGAAGGCGATGACGATCGGGGCCGTCTGCAAGGGGCTGGCGCAGGAGTTCCCGGACATCTCGATCTCGAAGATCCGCTACCTCGAGGATCAGAAGCTGCTCAACCCGCGGCGCACGGCGGGGGGCTATCGCCTCTACTCGCCGTCGGACATGGTCCGCCTGCGCACGATCCTGCGCCTGCAGCGCGACGAGTTCCTGCCGCTGCGCGTCATCCGCCAGGAGCTCGCCTCGGGACGGGCGGGCGATGGCGAGGGCGCGGTCGCCGCGACGACACAGTCGGTCGCGGGCAAGCGCAAGCGGCGGGCGAGCGTGTCGGTGACCGACGGCGGCGCGATGTACCCGCTCGCGGACGTCCTCGAGGAGACGCGCGCAGATCCCGAGCTCGTCCGCGAGCTCGAGGACTACGGCGTCATCAAGGGCGAGCTGCGCGGCGGCACGCACTACTACGACGAGACCGAGCGCGAGATCATCGGCGCGGTGACCGAGCTCGCGCGCTACGGCGTCGGCGGGCGCAACCTGCGCGTCTTTCGCTCCTCCGCCGATCGCGAGGCGGCGCTGCTGCAGCAGATCCTCGCTCCGGCGCTGCGCTCGCGCAACCCCGAGCGCCGCAAGGAGGCGCTCGAGGCGCTCGAGAACCTCGCGGCGGTCGCGTCGCACCTCAAGCACCTGCTGCTGATCCGCGACCTGCGCAAGATCGCCGGATAGCGAGGACAGGCCATGGCCTTCGCCAACCACGCCCCTTCGAGCGACGGCGCGCAGTCATGAGCGCCAACGGCTCGCTACAGAGCTACATCCGCTCGATTCCCGACTTTCCCAAGCCGGGCATCGTGTTTCGCGACATCACGCCGCTGCTCGCCAGCGCCGAGGGCCTCGACGCGTCCGTGCGCGCGCTGACCGAGCTGACGCGCGACCTGCGCCCGGAGATCGTCATCGGGGCCGAGGCGCGCGGCTTTCTCTTCGGCCCGGCGCTCGCCCGCGAGCTTGGCGCGGGCTTCGTACTCGCGCGCAAGCCCGGCTCGCTGCCGCACCGGACGATCCGCACCGAGTACGCGCTCGAGTACGGGACGAGCGTGCTCGAGCTGCACGCGGACGCGATCACGGCGGGCGCGCGCGTGCTCGTCCACGACGACCTGCTGGCGACCGGTGGCACTGCGACGGCACTGTGCGCGCTCGTCGAGCAGCTCGGCGGCGAGGTCGTCGGCTGCGCGTTTCTCATCGAGCTCGCGTTCCTGCCGGGCCGTGCGGCGCTGCTCCCGCACGACGTGCACGCGCTCATCAGCTACGACGAGGAGTAGGGGGCGTCCAGGTGCCGACGGTGCACCGCTCGCGGACGCTCCGTGCGACGCCCGAGGAGATCTGGGCGATCGTCGGCGACGCGTACCACCTGCCGCGCTGGTGGCCGCGCGTGACGCGCGTCGAGGGCGTCGAGAACGACGCCTTCACGCAGGTCCTGACCACCGCGAAGGGCGTGCCGGTGCGCGCCGACTTCCGCGTCGTCGAGTCGGCGCCGCCGCGCGTGCGGCGCTGGACCCAGCAGCTCGTCAACACGCCGTTCGAGCGTGTCCTCGCGGCGTCGGAGGTCGAGGTGCGCCTCGAGCCCGAGGGCGAGGCGGCGACGCGCGTCGCGGTGTCGCTCGTCCAGCGGCTGCGCGGGATGGCGCTGCTGGGCTCGTTCATGGTGCGCAACGCCGGCCGGCGCCAGCTCGACGACGCGCTGAACGGCCTCGAAGCGCTCGTCGAGCCGTAGCGCGGAGTGCGCGCGACGACGGTCGCTACGGCGTGGGCGTCGTCTGCGTCTGCGTGCGCTGTTGCTGCGCGAGCTCGGTGGCGGTGATGATGCGGCCGATCAGCACGATCCTGCCCGGCCGCTTCGGCGAGTCGGCCGTCTCACGCGTCAGCAGGATCGCGCCGTAGTTCGGGGTGTTGGGCGACAGGTCGCTGACAGTGTCGAGCTTGCCGTCCTTGCCGACGGTCGTGTCCGGGAAGCCGAGGAACCGATTCTTGTCCTTCGACGTGTACAGCCAGACGCCGTACGCCGGCCCGCGCGCGCGGCTCGGCGGCAGACCGGTCGCCTGCAGCGCAAGCCGGAACTGGTTGTTGTCGGGGAAGCGCACGATCGCGACCTGGCCCTTGGCGTCGGCGTCGCCGCCGTCCGGGGCTTGCAGCGTGCCCTGCGCGATGACGTCGAACTTGTCGCCGGTCGGCGTCGTCGGTGTCGCGGCGGTCGTCGTGTTCGCCGTGTCGCCGCCGTCGCCGCCGCCGAGGCTGAACGCCAGGATGATCGCGATCGCCACCACGACGCCGATCCCGGCGTAGATCAGCCGCGTGCCGAGCTGTGAGCTGCGCCGGACCTCCTCCTGGCGCGCGCTCCGGCGGTCGAGGCCATCGGGCGCCTCCCCGACCTGCTCGCGCTCTGCGGGGATGTCGGGCAGCGCATCGCCGCCGATCGGGCGCAGCGCGGTCGCCGCGGCGCGCGCCCATGAGCGCCCGGCCGGCGAGCCCTCGAGGTACTCGCGCGTCGCCGCGCGTTGCGACGCGGTCTGCTGGCCAAGCAGGTAGTCGGCGATCTCGTCGCGTCGATCCGCGCCGATCGCGCTCGCGTCGGGGCCGACGGCGGCGATGGCGCTGCGGGCGCGCGTGCGGACGCCCGCGGGGTCGGTCTTCAACATGCCGGCGAGGTCGTCGCAGGACTTGCCCTGCCGCAGCAGCAGCTGCAGGACCGCGCGCTGGCCGTCGTTGAGGCTCTCCAGGGACGCCATCAGGCAGCACCCTAGTACGTCGTCTGCCACCCCGCGACGGGGTCCTCGGCGCACCCTGGACGGGTGAGCCACTAGCCTTTCGCGTCCGATGAGCGGCCTCGACTTCACGCCACCGCCCAGCGGCTTCGACGCGCTCTACGGCCTCGAGCTGCTCGAGGTCACCGACGAGCTCGTGCGCGCGCAGGTCGCGGTGCGCGACAAGGTCAAGCAGCCGTTCGGGCTCGTCCACGGCGGCGTCTTCGCGTCGATCGCGGAGACGCTCGCCTCGCTCGGCACGGCGGTCGTCGTGATGCCGCAGGGCATGGCGGCGATGGGGTTGTCGAACAGCACGTCGTTCATGCGCCCGATCACCGAGGGGACGATCCACGCCCGCGCGCTGCGCCGCCACCGCGGGCGCACGACGTGGGTCTGGGACGTCGAGATCATGGATGACGCGGGGCGGTTGTGTGCTTTGACGCGGATGACGATTGCGGTTCGGGGGATGCCTGGCTGAGTGGCTTGCGCTTCGTTTGCGCTGGTGGCCGGACGTGTTCGGGCGGGTGCTCCGGTTCCGGGATGACACGTGTGACGTCCCGTAGGGCGTGGGCTGTGCTGTAGCCGCCAGACCATCCCGGAACCGGACACCGCCCGAACACGTCCGGTCGGTCGCGCTGGTGGCCGCGTCCTTCGTCGTGTGGGTGGGAGGGGCTGGTGGTGGCTGTGGGTTCGTGCGGCGCTTCGCCGGCGCCCTCGGAGACCACCATCCGCCCCGGCAGCCAGACGCTGTCGTTCCTACGGGACGGCCCTGGCGTCGATCGACGTTGTCTTTTGAAAGGCATCCTCGGCCGACGCGGTGCGCACGAGCTCTCGGGCGGGTTCGCGAAGCCTCGATGCAAGACCCGGGTCGATCTGCTCGGCTTCGTTGATCAGCGCCGTGATCGCGTTGGCGAAGGCCGTGCTCAGCTCGCTCCGCCGAAGTCCACGCACGAGCGTGTCGGCGATCGTCGCCATGATGTCGGGAGGCAGGTCATCGACGCCGCGGCCCTGGTCGGCTGGCAACCCATGACGCAGACACGCGAGCGAGACGACGTGATCGCGTACGCCATTGACCATGTACAGGGCCTGCAGATTGCGGCCCCGGGCGATGCTCGATCGGGCATGCAACGCGTACAGCCAACCCATGCCGATCAGCTTCTCGGGCGTCGGCGGCGACGACGGCCTGGGCTTGTTCGCTTCACCGAAGAGCAGGCGGAAGGACGTGCTGGACGCCGCGAACGTCTCCCACGGCCAGAACGAAAGGTCGACCTGCATCGAGCTGGACAACAGAAACACGCGAAGGAGCGTGCTCCCAGACCACACGTCGAGATGATCCACGGCGCCGTGGTCCTCATGCATGCGCGAAGTCCAGGCGTCGGCGACGTCCGCGGGCTCCAGGCCGGCGGCAAGCCGGAACGCGAGGTCGATGTCAGACCACTCGTCCTCGCGATCGGCGGCCGCCGACCCGACAACCGCCGCAGCCCTGATCCGTTCGTCCACCCGCGCATCCGCGACGAGACATTCGCGGAGGTCGCGCCGCTCCCGCTGGCTGAACACACGCCCGATCGTATTGCTATGCCGGGCTCGGCTTGAGTGGCTTGCACTTCGTTTGCGCTGGTGGCCGGACGTGTTCGGGCGGGTGCTCCGGTTCCGGGATGACACGTGTGACCCCCGTAGGGCGTGGGCTGTGCTGTAGCCGCCAGACCATCCCGGAACCGAACACCGCCCGAACACGTCCGGTCGGTCGCGCTGGTGGATCGCGTCCTCCCGTCGTGTGGGGTGGGAGGAGCTGGTGGTGGCTGTGGGTTCGGGCGGCGCTTCGGCGCACCTCGGAGACCACCAGCTCAAAAGCACCACGCGTCGCCCGGACCGACGTGCCTGAACGCCCGCGCCCACCCCGAGGAGGTTCGCGAGCATCCTGGCGGCGACGTCGTGATGTCGGTGACCGTGCGCGCTCGCCCAGATTCGGAAGCCATGCTGCTTCGCGACGAGGACATCGTGGCCGCCGTACTGACCGGCGCCTGGCGCGTATCGCAGGATCTCGACCGGTTCGCCGGCGATGCGGCTGCGGCTGATGAGCCGGGGCGGGATGTGGACCTCGAACTGGCTGGCGTCCAGCAGCAACCTGCGGAATGCCGGCTCGGTCCCCGCGCCGACCATCCAGTGGATCAGCCGCTGACCGGTCTGCGGGTCCCGGTGCCGTCGAAGCCGTTGTTGACGCCGATCTCCCAGACCCCGGGGAACAGCAGCACGCCATTCACGTCGCCGATCGTGGTGACGCCGTGAGGCACTCGCAGGGGGCACGGTGTCGGCACTGCGGGAAATGTCTGCCGGCGGGCAACCGTGCACAGCCGCGTGATCGAGTGTGGGGCCGGGATCATCGGCCAGCTCAGGCTCACGTCAGGCGAGTGTGACCCGGGGGCGCAGCGGGCCTCGTCGCAGTTCCAGACCCGCATCCGGCCAAGATCCAAGCACCCGCAAGCAGAACCGTTACGCATCGCCGGACGTGCACCACCGTCAACGCTATAGGGCAAGAACCCGACCGTTCGCATCGTCAGCGAGGCGCCGACGCACCTCGGAGACCACCAGCTCCAAAGCACCACGCGTCGTCCGGCACGTCGGTCCGGGGTGTTTCGACGACGGCGACAGCCCGGGCGGCCGACCCCGAGGCCGCACGCGCGGCTCGACATCGAGCGTGGTCGCGCTGGTCTCTGCGAAGTCGACCATGTCGGTTGTAGAAACCAGGCGGCCCGGACGGCCCTGGTTTGCGTCTGACTCGACGCCACAGATCCGGGGTTTGATCAGACCGCATCTGGGAGGCTCTCCGGCTCTTCGAACAGGAGTCCGGGATGTCCGAGTCAGGTCCGCAGTACGCGACGGCGATCCGCGTCGGGACCGCGTCGACCGAAGCGATCCTGCGCCGCTTCACCCGCAACGCCTCACACCCCGTCTACCAAGCCATGCTCGAGCTCGGACGCGCGCAGAAGACGATCTTCATCGCGCGCTACCTGCGTGATCGCGACCTGCAACGCGAGATCAACGGAGGCCTGAACCTCATCGAGTCCTGGAACCGCGTCAACACCGTCATCTTCTTCGGCAAGAGCGGCGAGTTCGCGACCAACCGCCGCGACCAGCAGCAGCTCGGAATGCTCGCCCTACACATCCTGCAAGCCGCCCTCGTCTACATCAACACCCTCATGGTCCAAGACATCCTCGCCGAACCCGAATGGCAGGACGTCCTCACCCCCGAAGACAGACGCGGCCTCACCGCGCTGTTCTGGGCTCACGTCCGACCCTACGGCGAGAGCACGCTCAACATGACCAAACGCCTGGCCCTCAGCACCGGCGACACTTCGCACCTCGATCGCGAGACCGCCTGACGAGCGCGCAGTCGACGCCGCCCTCAGACTGACGCTACTTGTCGGTTGGTGCCACCTTCCTCAACGGCACCCCTCGGGGTGCTGGCCGGCCTCGCGCCTTCGGTCACGCGGCGGCTATTCGGCATCGACACGCGGGCATTCCCGGTCCCGCTGCTCGCGATCGCACTCGTTGCGCTCTCCGCGAGCGCCTTCGTCATGCACGATGCGCCGGCAGCTGTGCGCGTCGGGCTTGGCATCGTGGCGGTCTTTGCGCTCGTCGTCGTGCTGTCGTTCTCACGCCGGCTGCGATCGATCGTCGTGGGCTTCATCGGCGACAGCTACGCGCTGCTGCACCAGCGCGGGCCGAAGGACGAGATCGTCGAGCAGGTGTGCGTTGACCTCGCGTGGCTCGAGCGGTGCGCCGCCGGCTGCCCGGTCGTGATCGTCGCCCATTCCCACGGGGCGGAGGTCGTGCGTCGCGCGCTCTGCCAGCGTGCGGCCGGCGCCGGGCCGATCGCCGGCCTCGTGACGTTCGGCTCCGGCATCGTGAAGCTCCACGCGACCGGCAAGCTGCGCGGCCAGCAGCGACGCTCGCTGGGCGCCTCCGCGCTGCGGCTGCTCAGCGCGCGTGCGCGGTCCTCGGCCTCGTCGCAGTGACCGCATGGTGGGAGGCCGGGCCCGAGCGCTGGCTCGGCGTGGTGCTGCTGGCGATCGCCGCCCTCGCGCTGACGGCTGCACGCTGGCAGCTGCAGCGGATCGTCGGCGTGCGCTTCGAACCGGCGGCGAGATCGACGCGCGCCAGGTCGCACACTGGCCGACCTGCACGCTTCGCACGACCTCGTCTCGGAGGGCGACCTGCCCGTGCAGGAGCGCACGCGCGGCTACTCGCGCACCGTCGTCAACCGCCGCTCGCTGATCCTCGACCACGTCGTGTACCCGGCAAACGTCGAGGGCTTCCAGGCGGCGGTCGCGCTCGAGCTGGAACGTGTCGCGGACGGTCTTGCCGACCCCCGTCGCCCGCAGGCGCTGCGAGCCGCAGAGCGCGCCCGTACGCGGAGCATCACCGTGATCTACGCCATCCGGCTTGCGCTCACCGCGCTCGTCATGTCGCTCTGGGCCGTCCTCGAGCTGACGTTCGCCGCCGGCCTTGGGCTCGCCGTTGCCGCGGCCTGCCTCGACGTCGCCGTGTCCAAGCCGCTGCACGCGCGGGTGGCAAGCCGCGCCCGCTCGCTGCTGCGCGGTCGGGCATATCCCTGAGAATCGCCGTGACCGCGGCCGTGCGCCTCACGTCGCGCAGCAGCGCGATCTCACCGACGAGCGACCGCCGAACCCCTCCCGAGCGCGTCGGCTCAGCCTCCTTCATCGGACGGGCTCTCCTTCCACGGTTCCGACGCCGAGCGCCTCGGCGACGGCGGGATGGGTGATCTGGCCGCCCGCGACGTTGACGCCGAGGCGCAGCTCCGGGCACGCGTCGAGTGCCCGCCGCACGCCGAGGCCGGCGAGCTTCAGCACGTAGGGCAGCGTCGCGTTCGTCAGCGCGTACGTCGCGGTGACCGGCACCGCGCCTGGCATGTTCGTGACGCAGTAGTGCGTCACGTCGTCGACCTGGAACGTCGGGTCGGAGTGCGTCGTCGGGCGCGACGTCTCAAAGCAACCGCCCTGGTCGATCGAGACGTCGACGAGCACCGCGCGCGACTTCATGAGCCCGAGCTGCTCGCGCGTGATGACGCGCGGGGCGCGCGCACCGTGGATCAGCACGGCGCCGATGACGAGATCGGCGCTCGGCAGCATCTGCTCGATCGCCAGCGTCGACGAGTGCACGGTCGATGCGCGGCCGCCGAAGATCAGGTCGAGCTCGCGCAGGCGATCGATCGAGCGGTCGAAGACGAACACGTCGGCCTGCATGCCGATCGCGATCAGCGCGGCGTTCGTGCCGACCACGCCACCGCCGATGACGAGCACCGTCGCCGCCGCGACGCCGGGCACGCCGCCGAGCAGCACGCCGCGGCCGCCGAGCGGCTTCTCGAGCATGAACGCGCCGGCCTGCGTGGCGATCTTGCCTGCGACCTCGCTCATCGGCGCGAGCAGCGGCAGGCGCCCGCGCGCGTCCTCGACGGTCTCGTAGGCGATGCAGGTCGCGCCCGACGCGCAGAGCCCGGCGGCGAGCTGCGGCTCGGCGGCGAGGTGCAGGTAGGTGAAGAGCGTCTGGCCGGGACGCAGCAGCCCGAGCTCGGCAGGCTGTGGCTCCTTGACCTTCAGGACGAGCTCGGCCTCGTCCCACACGGCCGGCGCGTCGGGCACGATCCGCGCGCCCTGCGCCTCGTAGGCGACGTCCTCGATCGCGCTGCCGACGCCCGCGCCGGACTGCACGAGCACCTCGTGCCCGTGCGTCGTCAGCTCGCGCACCCCCGCCGGCGTGATGGCGACGCGCGACTCGTCGGTCTTGATCTCGGTGGGGACGCCGACCCTCATGTCATCTCGAAGCGGCAGCCGCGCTGCTCGAGCTCGGGAAACAGGTCGTCGGGTTCGATGCACGTCTCTGGCGGGTGCACGCCGACGGCCTCGATCCGGCCCCGCGCGAGCAGCCGCACGAGCGCGGCGGCAGGAGCGGCCGTCGAGACGACGCCGCCGCCGAGGCTCCACGCCTCGCTCGGCCGCGTCAGCGCGCTCACGCGCACCGTCCGGCCGCTCAGCAGGTGAAACGAGCCGAGGTCGCGGTGTGACGCAACCTCGGGCGCGGCGCGGTCCTTGACGAGCTCGATCGCGTGAAAGTATCCCACGCTGCACGGATGCTGATCGGGATCTCGGCGTCCGGGCCGTGACTGCCCGCTTCGGACAACCGTTAGCGTCCGGCCCCAGGGGGCGGAAGACAAGGAGAGAGCCATGGCCGGCGCCGTCGTCACGCCTGCGAACCTCGCCGCACCTGTGCCCGGAGGCCCCGGCCAGGTCGCCGACAAGGGCCTGCGCCGCGGGGCGATCAGCTTCATCTCGAGCGTCGTGATCGGCGTCGCCTCGACCGCGCCCGGCTACAGCCTCGCGGCGACGCTCGGCCTGATCGTCGCGGCGGTCGGATTCCAGGCTCCCGCCGTGCTGTGGGTGGCGTTCCTGCCGATGCTGTGCATCGCGAGCGCCTACCTGTACATGAACCGCACCGACCCCGACTGCGGGACGACGTTCGCCTGGGTGACGAAGGCGATGGGCCCGTGGGCAGGCTGGCTGGGCGGCTGGGCGATCGTCGTCGCCGACGTCGTCGTCATGGCGAACCTCGCCCAGATCGCCGGGCTGTACTCGTTCAAGCTCGTCGGCTGGGAGTCGGCCGCCGGCTCGACGCTCGCCGTGACCGCCGTCGGCGTCGTCTGGATCGTCGTGATGACCGCGATCACGACGATCGGGATCGAGCTGTCGGCGCGCACGCAGTGGTACCTGCTCGGCGCGGAGGTCGTGACGCTCCTGCTGTTCGCCGTCGTGGCGCTCGTGCGCGTCTACTTCGGCGACGCGACGGCGGCCACCGAGCACCCGCAGCTGTCGTGGTTCTCGCCGTTTGCGATCGACGGCGGCAGCGCCGCGCTCGCGACCGGCGTGCTGCTCGCGGTCTTCATCTACTGGGGCTGGGACAGCGCGGTGAGCGTCAACGAGGAGACCGAGGACCCGACCGAGTCGCCCGGCGGCTCGGCGATCGCGTCGACGATCCTGCTCGTCGGGATCTACGTGCTCGTCGCGGTGGCGGCGATCGCGTTCGCCGGCACGCAGCAGCTCGCCGACCAGGACGACGCGCTCTCGATCCTCGGCACGGACGTCCTCGGCGGCACGTTCGACAGCCTGCTGATCATCGCGGTGCTGACGTCGGCGGCGGCCTCGACGCAGACGACGATCCTGCCGACGGCGCGCACGACGCTGTCGATGTCGCGCGCCGGTGCGCTGCCGGCCGGGCTCGGCCTCGTGCACGCGCGCTACATGACGCCGCACGTCGCGACGATCCTCTTCGGCGCGCTGTCGATCGTCTGGTACGTCGGGCTGACGATCGTCAGCGAGAGCATCCTGTTGGACTCGATTGCCGCGCTCGGCCTGATGATCGCGTTCTACTACGGGCTGACGGGCTTCGCCTGCGCGCTGTACTACCGCCGCGAGGCGCGGCGCTCGCTGAAGGGGCTGCTGTTCGCCGTCGTCGCGCCGGTCGCCGGCGGGGTGATCCTCACGTGGGTGCTCGTGAAGTCGATCATCGACCTGTCCGATCCGGCGAACTCCGCGTCCGGCAACTCGTGGTTCGGCGTCGGGCCGCCGCTCGTCATCGGGGCCGGCTTCATGGTGCTCGGCGCGGTGCTGATGCTCGTCTGCAGTCGCCGCGAGCGCCCGTTCTTCCGCCGGCACGCCGAGGTCTTCGCGAGCGCGAAGTAGCGGACCTCGTGCTCGACGACGAGTGTGCGCCTTCGATCTTCTTCAGCTCGCTGCGGACGGCGATGACGCAGGCGCTCGTGCGCCCTCTACGCTCAACGGCGTGAAGGGCTTTGCCTCCGACAACTACGCGCCCGCGCACCCGGAGATCCTCGCCGCGGTCGCCGAGGCCAACAGCGGTCAGGCGGCCGCGTATGGCGCGGACCCCTGGACGGCGCACGCCGAGCAGCTGCTGCGCGAGCACTTCGGCACGCAGGCCGTCTCGTTCCTCGTGTTCAACGGCAGCGCGGCGAACGTGCTCAGCCTGCGCGCGCTGTGCCGCCCCTGGGAGTCGGTGATCTGCGTCGCGCAGGCGCATGTCAACGTCGACGAGGGCGGCGCCGCGGAGCGGATCGCCGGCATCAAGCTCCAGGCTGTGCCGACCGTCGACGCCAAGCTCACGCCCGAGCACGTCGAGTGGCAGCTCGGGCGCCTCGGCGACGAGCACGCCGTCCAGCCGCGCGTCGTGAGCGTCTCGCAGAGCACCGAGCTCGGCACGCGCTACAGTCCCCACGAGCTGTCGGCGCTCGCCCGCTTCGCCCACGAGCGCGGCCTGCTGCTGCACGTCGACGGTGCGCGCCTGGCAAACGCCGCTGCCGCACTCGAGGCTCCGCTGCGCGCGATCACGACCGATGCCGGCGTCGACGCCGTCTCGTTCGGCGGGACGAAGAACGGGCTCATGCTCGGAGAGGCGGTCGTCTTCTGCGATCCCGCGCACGCCGACGGGGTTCGATATCTGCGCAAGCAGACGCTCCAGCTCGCCTCCAAGGGGCGCTTTCTCGCCGCGCAGTTCATCGCGTGCTCGAGGGCGACCTCTGGAAGCGCAACGCCGTGCACGCCAACGCAATGGCCGCGCGGCTGGCGGGCGCGCTCGTCGACCTGCCGGGCGTGCGGCTGACCCAGCCCGTGCAGGCCAACGGCGTCTTCGCCGTGCTCCCGCCGGGGGCGACCGAGCAGCTGCGGCGCGATTGGCACTTCTACACCTGGGATGAGGCTACTGGTGAGGTGCGCCTGATGTGCTCCTGGGATACGACCGAGGACGAGGTCGATGCATTCGCCGCGGACGTCGCCAGGGCGTGCGGAGCCGCACAGGACGGCCAGGACCGTGGGGCCGAAGACATCCGCCGAATTCCGGACGCAAGTACATAACGCTCTCGGTCGTGTATGCCGATGATGGAGATATGGGTATGAATGCGTTCATGGATCGCAGCTACCGCATCGCACCGGACGGGCGCAGCGTCGTCTGCTACGCCGTCGTCGGTCGTG
>Ga0136617_10001908_pt1 | contig 18594 bp, 19 predicted proteins | sample AntDrymUQ3222106_2_FD_129672 | JGI IMG/M metagenome (GOLD analysis project Ga0136617, IMG submission 129672) | Polar desert sand microbial communities from Dry Valleys, Antarctica - metaG UQ322 (21.06) | ecosystem: Environmental > Terrestrial > Soil > Desert | place: Antarctica: Dry Valley... | reverse complement strand
TCCCTACGGCGGGGGAATCGGTGCCGTGGAACATCATTCGGAAAGCCCCGAGGCCTTCTTCTCCCACGTGGCGGGACTCAAGATCGTGTCACCGGGCACCCCGTCGGACGGTTACTCGTTGCTGCGCCGCGCCATCGACGCACCAGACCCAGTCATCTTCTTCGAGCCCAAGCGCCGCTACTGGCTCAAGGAGGACGCCGAGCTCCCCGTCACCACCGAGCCGTTCGGCACCGCGGTCGTCCGCCGCCAGGGCACCACCGCGACGCTGCTGGCCTACGGCCCGATGGTCCGCACCGCCCTTGACACCGCCAAGGTCGCCGAGGAGGAGGGCTGGGACCTGGAGGTCGTCGACCTGCGGACCCTTAACCCCTTTGACGCCAAGACCGTGGTCGCCAGTGTCGCCAAGACCGGCCATGCGGTGGTCATCCACGAGGCGCAGGTCTTCGCGGGGTTCGGTGCTGAGGTCGCCGCGCAGATCACAGAGCGCGCGTTCTACGACCTGGAGGCTCCGGTGCTGCGCGTTGGCGGCTTCGACGTCCCCTATCCGGCCGCCAAGCTCGAGGAGTTCTTCTTGCCCGACACCGACCGCATCCTGGACGCGGTCGAGCGAAGCCTGAGCTTTTAGATGGCAACGCGCGACTTTTTACTGCCCGACCTTGGCGAGGGGCTCACCGAAGGCGAGATCGTGGCCTGGCTGGTGGCGGTCGGCGACACGGTCGACGTCGACCAGCCGGTAGCCGAGATCGAGACCGCCAAGGCCGTCGTCGAGGTGCCCTCGCCGTTCGCCGGCACCGTGTCGACGCTGCACGGCCAGGTCGGCGAGGAGGTGGCGGTCGGCACCCCGCTGGTCACCATCGAGGTCGGCGGCGGCGCTGCGCCGGCAGCCGCGCCGGCGGCTGGCCACGCGCCCGAAGAGGCCGAGGTCGCCGAGATGGTCCCCGACGTCGGGGCGGACGCTGATGCCGACGATGCCGTGGCCGACGCTGGCTCGGGCAACGTCCTCGTGGGGTATGGCACCGGTACTCGCGGCAGCCGGCCGCGCCGCAGAGCGGCGCGGCCTGCCGCTGCGTCGGACAGGAGCGCTTCGCGCGCAGAGACTGGACCCCGTAGCGGGACTCGGGCCAGCCGACCGAACAGCGGGCCGGGTAGTCGGCCTCGGGCCAAGCCGCCGGTGCGCAAGCTTGCCAAAGACCTCGGAGTCGACCTCACCTCGGTCGGCGGCAGTGGACCCGATGGGGTCATCACCCGCGAGGATGTGCGGGCCTATGCGGGTAACGGCGCCGGAGGTGCGACGGTCCCCGCCTCCGAGGACTATCAGGACCTGCTGCGGCAGTCCGGCGACAGCGGGCGCGTTACGACCACCTCCGCCGGCGCGGGACAGCGCATCCCCGTACGCGGGGTGCGCAAGGCGATCGCCGAGAAGATGACGCTGTCGCGCCGGGAGATTCCCGAGGCCGTCACGTGGGTCGATGTCGACGCGACTGGGCTATGGCAGCTGCGTCAGTCGCTCAACGCCAGCCAATCAGACGTCAAGGTCAGCCCGCTGGCGATCATCCTGCGCGCGTGCGTGGCGGGGCTGCGCCGCTACCGCGAGATCAACGCCAGCCTGGACACCGAGGCCAACGAGATCGTCCTGCACGACCACGTCAACCTCGGCTTCGCCGCGGCCACCGACCGAGGCCTCGTGGTGCCGGTGATCAAGGGCGCCGAAACGCTGTCCACGCTGGAGATCGCCGCCGAGCTCAACCGGCTCGCCGGAGCGGCTCGCGACGGCAAGATCACGCCCGACGAGATGGGTGGCGGCACCTTCACCGTCTCCAACTACGGCTCCTTCGGCGTGGACGGCGGCAGCGCGGTCATCAACCACCCGGAAGCCGCGATCCTGGGTGTCGGCCGGATCACCGATCGGCCGTGGGTCGTCAACGGAGAGCTGGCCGTGCGCAAGGTGACGCAGCTGTCGATCGCCTTCGACCATCGCATCTGCGACGGTGGGGAGGCCGGGGGGTTCCTGCGCTTCATCGCCGACTGCGTGGAGGACCCGGCCGTCCTGCTCGGGTCGCTGTGAGTTCCGACATCGTCGTCCTCGGCGGCGGGCCAGGTGGATACGCCGTCGCGCTGCGAGCGCTGACGCGCGGCCAGACCGTCACCATCGTCGAGGCCGACAAGGTCGGCGGCACCTGCCTGCACTGGGGCTGCATCCCGTCCAAAGCCATGCTGTACGTCGGCGAGGTGCTCGACACCGCCGCGCACGCGGACCGGTTCGGTCTCGACCTTGCCGTCAACGGCGTGTCGGTCGAGGGCATCGGCGCCTTCCGGGAGAAGGTGGTCGCCAACCTGCACAAGGGGTTGGCGGGCCTCCTGCGCAGCAAGAACATCGAGGTCGTCGCGGGTCATGGCACCGTCGCCGACGACGGGCGAACCGTCCTGATCGGCCAGCAGCGGGTCAGCGGCAACGCGCTGGTGGTGGCCACCGGATCGAGGGTGCGCAGCCTGCCCGGCATCGACGTGGACGGCTCGGTGGTCATCACCTCCGACGAGGCCACCCGGTTGCCGCGGATCCCTCGCCGCGCACTGGTCGTCGGCTCAGGAGCAGTGGGCTTGGAGTTCGCGTCGCTGTGGCGATCGCTGGGCGCGGAGGAGGTCACCATCGTCGAGGTGCTCGATCGCATCGCACCGCTGGAGGACCCCGACCTGTCCAAGCAGCTGGCGCGCAACTACCGCAAGCGCGGCATCACCACCCTGGCTCCCGCCCGGGTGGAGTCGGTCAAGGTTGAAGGAGAAACAGCCCGCGTGGAGATCGTCGAGGACGAGACCACCCGCGAGCTCCACGTCGACACGGTCCTGGTCGCGGTCGGCCGCGCGCCACGCACCGACGGCATCGGGCTAGCCGAGCTCGGGATTGTCGGCGAGCGCGGCTACGCCACGGTCGACGAGTGGTGCCGCACGCCGGCCGACGGCGTCTTCGCCGTTGGCGACCTGCTGGCGCCGCCGGCGCTGGCCCTGGCCCACGCGGGCTTCGCCGAGGGCTTTTTGGTGGCCGATGTCATCGCCGGCGCGGCGCAGCCCCAGTCGATCGACTACGCCCAGGTGCCGAGGGTGACCTACACCTCGCCGGAGGTGGCGTCGGTCGGGTTGACCGAGCCTCAGGCCCGCGATGCCGGTCACGACGTCGTGGCGACGCAGTACTCCCTACGCGGCAACGCCAAAGGCATCATCCACGACTCCGATGGCTTCGTGAAGGTCGTCGCCGCCCGCGACGGCGAGGTGCTCGGCGTCCACGTCATCGGGCCGCATGCCACCGACCTCATCGCCGAGGCCCAGCTCATCACCGCCTGGGGCGCCCTGCCGTCCGAGGTCGCCCAGCTCGTCCATCCCCACCCCACACTGGCCGAGGCCATCGGCGAGGCGCATCTCGCCGCCGCGGGCACCCCTTTCCATACGCATTGAGTTGAGCTGTCCTCATGGAGCGAGCGGTACTACAGACAAGCAGGAGGTCGTTGTGGCCACAGGAGTCCAGATCACCTTCGATGCCGCTGATCCTGACGGGCTGGCGCGCTTCTGGGCCACTGCCCTCGGCTACATCCTGCAACCTCCGCCGGAGGGATACGACAGCTGGGAGGAGTGGGCCACCGACGTGGGCATCCCGCCGGAGGAGGAGAACAGCATGAGCGCGGTGCTCGACCCGGACGGTGCAGGGCCGCGCCTGCTGTTTCAGCGGGTGCCGGAGGCCAAGACCGCCAAGAACCGCGTGCACCTGGACGTCAATGTCGGCAAGGCGGTGCCTGAACGGCAGCGGCGCGCGCACGTCGACGCCGAGGCCGAGCGTCTGGTGGAAGCCGGCGCCACGCAACTGCGTGCCGCCGAGGAGCGCGGCGAGTACTGGATTGTGATGGCCGACCCGGAGGGTAACGAGTTCTGCCTGCAGTAGCGCTTGGGTCGGCGATCGTCGCGATGGGCGGCGGCGGGTTCTCGATGGAGCCGGAGAACCCGCTGCTCGACGACTACGTGCTTGGTTTGACCCGCGCTCTACGTCCCAAGGTCTGCTTCCTACCGACGGCCAGCGGTGACGCCGAGGGCTACATCCTGCGCTTCGTGGAAGCGTTTCCGCGACAAGGCGGTCCCGTCGTTCCTGCGGCTGTTCGACCACGACGGCCGCGACCTGCGCAGCTTCTTGCTCGACCAAGACGTGATCTATGTCGGAGGCGGCTCGAGGCGTCGACCACTGACTCCTTCGGGCCGGTGCTGGGGGCGCTGCCAGACGGACTCGGCTTCCTGAGATCGTCACCCGCGTCTCGGCCCGTGCCTATCGCGTGGAGCGCAACGACGGTGGGGTGATCGAGACGCCGTTGCCGGTCCGCTACCTCGGCTGATCCAGCGCGGCCTTTGCCAGCGCCACGCGGAAGCGGTCGATGTCGTCGAGCCGGCTCTGCAAGATCTGCACCACGCGGGCGTCGTCCACTGCGGTGTAGCCGTGCACGAGCAAGTTGCGGAAGCGTGCCGCGTCGCGGAGTTCGGCAACGGTAGCGGCGTCGAGCAGCTTGCCTTCCCCGAGCACGGTGAACACGTCGGCGTAGTCGATCGGCGCCCGCAAACCTTCCGACGCGACGACATGGCGCCCCGCGTCGATGCATGACTCAATCGCCACGATGAAGCGGTACTTCACCGCCGCCAGCAGGTCGTCGTCGTCCGCCAACGTCGATGGCGGGAGCGCAGCCAGGCGGCGCAGGGCAATGAGCTCAGTGCGCAACCGATCCAGGAGCGCCGCGAGGCGGAGGGGGTCGACCATCCGTCAGCGCCGCCGCTCGGCCGTGGCGGCGAGGAGCTCGCAGTCCATGGGCGCCGCCCACACCTCGACGTCGTCGGCCATCCTGCCGAGCAGCGACTCGTACGCGACGCGGGCAGGCTCGTCGCGCGAGAAGATCACGATGCGCTGCCGCAGGACCCGTCCGACGAAACGCAGCGCGGCATCGTTGAGGGCGACGGCCTCCAGCCCGCCGACACCTGAAGCGATCGCTAAGGCATCGACACAGCGATGCACCGTGACCAACCTCTCGTCGCCGCGAACGGTGTCGTCCAGCAGCAGCGCAATGTCAGCGTCGCTGTCTGGCCGGGGACGCCCGGCCGCGCGCGAACCGAACAGGTAGGCAAACACCACCGGCAGCTCGTCAAAGGCCTCGGGCGCGGCGTCGCGCAACCGCTGCACCAGCTCCCTGTCCATGCCGCGGATCCTAGCCGCGCTCCTCGATCCGCCGGCGCTGAGGGGCGACGGTGTACTTGGGGTCGGCCGCCGAGATGAACCCGGCTCGATAGACCGCCCAGCGCTGGCACACCGACCCGGCCAGCAGCAGGGCGCTGCCGGCCACGGCTACCCGCCGTCGCCGCCCGACAAGGCCGAGCAAGGCCGTGCCTGCCGCCGTGCAGACGGTCGCGGCGCGGGACCAGCGGTGGGCGTCGGCCAGCCGGTAGGGCTCGCCCAGCTCGCCAAGGCGGGCCCGCATCACCTCGGCGGCCCCCAGCTCCAGCAACCCCCCGGTCACGGCCAGGCGCCGGGCGGGACCGGACTCGGCCGTCGGCACCAGCAGCGTCGCCGCGGCGCCGGCGCTGGCCGCCGCGCTGCCGGCGAAGACGAACGGCAGCTCGTGGCGTGCCTCGTGCCAGACGGGGATGGCGGTGTCGGCGACCAGAACCGCGGTGTAGGTGGCCATCACCGGCCCGAGTCCACCCGCCACCGTCTCGGCCAGGCGCTGCAGCCTCGGCCACCATCCCAGCTCCGCCAACACGGCGGACGCGCCCGCCGCCGGCCCGAACACGGTCAGCACCCACGTCCCAACGCTCATCGGCGAGGTCGGCCGGAAGACGCGCAGCATGTGGTGGAACCGCTCCGGCCGCCCGAGGTCGGAGATCAGCAGCGCGGGGCTGACCACGACGCCGCCGAGCGCGATCCGGCGCGCCGCACGAGCCAGCAGCGGATGGCCACCGCGCCGTGCCATCGACCCCAGACTGGCCGAGGCGCCGGCCAGGCCGCCGGTGAAGAAGTAGGCCGGAATCTCCCACGTCCACACCGGCTGCTTGAGGACGGGACGGTCGTAGTAGGTACGGATCTGCGCGGACGGGACGACCGAGCCCGGTCCACCGCGCAGCCGGCGCCGACCCGGGCCGCGCCCAACCGGGGTCGTCACCGGCGCCCGCCCACAAAGGCGGCGGCCACGGCGCCGGCCAGCGTGACGGCAGCCGCGGCCGCCGCACCCCACAGGGACGGCAGGTGCTTGCTGCCGGCGATCGGGTCGGGCGGCAACCCGTAGACCTCAGGGTCGTCCAGCAGCAGGAACACCGACCCCGCGCCGTCCACCCCGCCGCTAGGCCCGTCGCCGTACAGCTGCGCGCCCGCCCGGCCTGCGGCGACGACCACGTCGAGGCGGTCCGCGGCCATCGCCGTCATCGCCTCCAGCGTCCCGAAGTTGATCGAGTCGGTCGGGCAGGCCTTGGCGCAGGCCGGCTCCTCGCCGACCTTGAGGCGGTCGTAGCACAGCGTGCACTTCCAGGCGCGGCCGTCGGACTCGCGGCGGTCGATGACCCCGTAGGGGCAGGCCGGCACGCAGTACCCGCAGCCGTTGCACACGTCTTCCTGCACCACCACGGTCTCGAACTCGGTCTTGAACAGCGCACCCGTGGGGCAGACGTCCAGGCACGCCGCGGTCGTGCAGTGCTTGCACACGTCCGAACTCATCAGCCAGCGGAAGTCCTCATCCTCTGATTGGACCGAGCTCGCGGATTGGACCGTGCTCGCTGTGGACTGTCCCCCAGACTCAATAAAGGCCACGTGGCGCCAGGTGTTCGCGCCGAGGCTGGAGGTGTTGTCGTAGGACTCTCCCGTCCAGGCGAAGGGGTTCTCGGGAACGCCGTTCCACTCCTTGCACGCCACCTCGCACGCCTTGCAGCCGATGCACACCGAGGTGTCGGTGAAAAAGCCCATCCGCGGCTGCCCGTCGTCGTAACCCGTCACGTGTCAGCCCCCTGCTCGACGTAGGACTCGACCAAGCGCCGCAGCGCCGGCCCCCTCGGACGCCGGCCGGGGCGGATGTCACAGCTGGCGGCCTTGACTTCCTGGATGTGCACGTTGGGGTCCAATGCCAGACCGAACAGGTCATTGGCCGAGTCGCCGGTCACCAGGCCGCGCCCGCCCCAGTGCCATGGGAGGCCGACCTGATGCACCGTGCGACCCTGCACCCGCAGCGGCGCGATTCGCTGGGTCACCAGCACGCGCGCCTCGATGGCGGTACGGCTGGTGATGATCGTTGCCCAGCCGCGGTGCTCCAGGCCGCATTCCGCCGCCAGCTGCGGGCTCACCTCGCAGAACATCTCGGGTTGCAGCTCGGCCAGATGCGCCTGGAACCGGCTCATCCCACCGGCGGTGTGATGCTCGGTCAGCCGGTAGGTCGTCACCACGTACGGGAACCGTTGCGCGCCCGGTTGACCGGCGCTCGGGTTGTAGGCGTTCGCCGGGTGGTCGACCAGCTCGCGAGCCGGGTTGGCCTGCTGCGCGTACAGCGGGTTGGCCACGGGGGACTCGTGCGGCTCGTAGTGGGTTGGCAACGGCCCGTCCACCAGGCCGCTGGGCACGTACAGCCAGGCGCGCCCGTCGGCCTGCATGATGAACGGCTCGCGACCGCTCAGCGCCTGCTCCGCGGTGGCGCCGTCGGCCGGCTCGTAGTCCGGCGGCGTGGTGGCCGGGAAGTCGGGGACGTCCTCGCCGGTCCAGCGGACCTGCGCGGCGTCCCACCACACGTAGCGCTTGCGCGCGGACCACGGCTGCCCGTCCGGGTCGGCCGAGGCGCGGTTGTACAGGATCCGCCGGTTCGCCGGCCAGGCCCAACCCCACTCTGGGGCCACCCAACTCTGCTGGTTGCCGGGCCTGCGCCGCGCCGTCTGGTTGACACCGTCGGCGTAACAGCCGCTGTAGATCCAACAGCCACAGGACGTCGAGCCGTCGTCGCGCAGCTCGCCGAACCCCGACAGCAGGTCGCCGTCGGCGTCGTAGCCGTTGATCTCGCGAAGGACCGCGTCGGCGCTGGGCTCGCCCCACTCGTTGGCGGATTCGCCGCCGCTTGACTCGCCCAGATAGTCCCAGGTCAGGTCCAGCAGCGGTCGATCGCGGGGATCATCGGATCCCGCCAGGCGCTCACGCAGGAGCCGACCGAGGTGGTAGGTGAACCACAGGTCGCTGCGGCAGTCACCCTTGGGCTCCACCGCCTTGTGATGCCACTGCAACAGCCGCTGGGTCTGGGTGAAGGTGCCGTCCTTCTCGGTGTGCGCCGCCGCCGGCAGCAAGAACACCTCCGTGCCGATGTCGGCGGTCCGCAGCTCGCCGGTGGCGATCTCGGGCGCATCCTTCCAGAAGGTCGCGCTCTCGATCTCGACCAGATCACGGACGACCAGCCAGTCGAGCTTGGCCATGGCCAGGCGGTGCATCCGCCCGTTGGCCGACCCGACGGCGGGATTCTCGCCGAACAGGAAGTAGCCGTTGACCTTGCCGTCAAGCATGTCCTGCAACGTCTGATAGGTCGAGTGGTCACCGGAGATGCGCGGCAGGTAGTCGAAGCAGAAGTCGTTGTCGGCCGTCGCCGCGTCGCCCCACCAGGCCTTGAGCAGGCTCACCAGGTAGGCCGACATGTGACCCCAGAAACCAGTCGGTGCCGCGTTGCGTCGCACGTAGTCGGAAAAATCGGAATAGGCCTGGGCGTGCGGCATCGGGATGTAGCCAGGCAGCAGGTCGTACAGGGTTGGGATGTCGGTGGACCCCTGGATGCTGGCGTGGCCGCGCAGCGCCAGGATGCCGCCGCCGGGCCGGCCGATGTTGCCCAGCAGCAGCTGGATGATCGCCGCGGTGCGGATGTACTGCACGCCGACGGAGTGCTGGGTCCAGCCGACGGCGTAGCAGAACGCGCCGGTCCGCTCGCGACCGGAGTTGTCGCACAGCGCGTCGGCCACACGTGCGAACAGCTCAGGGGGGACCCCGCACACCCGCTCGACGACGTCGGGGGTGTAGCGCGAGAAGTGGCGCTTGAGCACCTGGTAGACGCAGCGCGGGTGGGTCAGCGTCTCGTCGCGTTCGGGGGGGTCGCCGTGCTCCAGCTTGGCGCCGCCCGCGCCGGTGGTCTCCGCGGCCGAGGTGGCGATCTCCCGGTTACCTGCGGCTGACCCCGCTGCCATGCCGGCGTACTGCCAGGAACCGACGTCGTAGGACCTGGTGTCAGGGTCCCAGCCGCTGAACAGCCCGTCGAGGTCCTCGGTGTCGACAAAGTCGTCGCGCAGGATCGTGGCGGCGTTGGTATAGGCGACCACGTACTCGCGGAAATCGCGTTCGTTGGTCAGGATGTGGTTGACGATGCCCCCGAGGAAGGCAATGTCGCTGCCAGCCCGGATCGGCACGTGCACATCGGCCAGGGCGCTGGTCCGCGTGAAGCGCGGGTCGACGTGGATCACGGTGGCGCCGCGGCGCTGCGCCTCCACCACCCACTGGAACCCGACCGGGTGGGCCTCGGCCATGTTGGAGCCCTGGATGACGATGACGTCGCTGTTGGCCAGGTCCTGCTGGAAGGTGGTCGCGCCGCCGCGACCGAACGACGTCCCCAGACCGGGGACGGTGGAGCTGTGTCAGATGCGCGCCTGGTTCTCGATCTGGATGGCACCCAACGCCGTCCACAGCTTCTTGATGAGGTAGTTCTCTTCGTTGTCCAGGGTCGCACCGCCGAGGCTGGCAAGCCCCATGGTCCGGCGCAGCGGGTTACCGGCCTCGTCGAGGTCCTGCCAGGTGTCGCGCCGCGTCGCCAGCACCCGGTCGGTGATCATTCCCATTGCCTCGTCAAGGGACAGCTCTTCCCATTCCGACGCATGGGGCTGGCGGTAGCGCACGCGCTGTTCACGGCTGGGTCCGGTCACCAACTGATGGGTGGCCGAGCCCTTGGGGCACAGCTTGCCGCGAGAGATCGGGCTGTCGGGGTCGCCCTCCACGGCGATGACCTCGCCGTCGCGCACGAAGACCTGCTGGGCGCAGCCGACCGCGCAGTACGGGCAGATCGAGCCAACCACCTCGTCGGCGTCGGCGGTGCGGGCGCGCAGGCCGGCGGACTGCGGTGACTGAGCGGCGCGACCGCGACCGAGATGGTCAGGGGTGGTGAATTGACGGACGACCGGCCAGGTGGGCAACAGCTTGCGGATCATCCTGCACCTTCTGCCGGTGGCGCCATCGCCGATGGGCCGCATGTCTTACCAGAGTTGCGGCCCGCCCGCCGCTGCCCCGAACAAGATCCGACCGCTGCCTGGGCAAGACCCCGGCGGCCAGCACCGGCGCCTGAGGCCCGCAGATAGAAGGGTTGGTCCTCATTGTGTGACCGATCCTTCTATCCCCGGGGCCTGAGGCGGGCGCTCCTGGTGCGGGACTCAGGCGGTGGACGCCTCCAGGTGCAGCGCGCGGCCGGCGCCACGGCCGGTCAGCACCGTGAAGCGCTCGCCGCAGTAGCAGTCCATCACCAGCTGGATGCCGCGCTGGGTGTTGTGGAGGCTGTGGATGTGGGAGTAGGAGTACAGCTGCGTCACGTCGCAAGCGGGGCAGTGTGCGGCGAGCATGAGAACACTCCTTGCAGTCGGGCCGAGGACCCGTCAGACTGATGGCGTAAGGATCATTCCTTCTGACACCTCTTACGGTAGCACCAGTGAAGTAAGGAGTCAAATGGATTTCGACCATTACACCGATTGCACGGTCCAGCTTGCCGTCGACCTGGCCAACAGCGGTACGTCGGATGACGGTCCGCGCAACAACGGAGAGCCAGAGCAAGACGGCCTGGAGACCGTCGGCGAGCTGTGCACGCTCCTGCGCGAACACGAAGTGAGCCACCCCGGCAAGATTGGTCGCCGGGAGGTGGACGACGTACGGGCGCTGCGATCGAAGTTGCGGGCGGTGTGGCAGGCAGCCACTGCCGAGGAGGCCGCGAACCTGGTCAACGCCCTGCTCGCCCAATCCCAGGCGCTGCCGCAGCTCACCGACCACGACGGTGACGCCTGGCACCTGCACTTCTTACCGCCCGGCGCACCGCTGGCGATGCGCCTGCAGGCCGAGGCGGGGATGGCCTTGGCGGGTGTGTTGCGCGCCGACGGCTTCGTTCGGCTGCGCACGTGCGCGAGCGACACCTGCTCGGACGTCTTCGTCGACGCCTCGCGCAACCGCTCGCGCCGCTACTGCGACCCGGACACCTGCGCCAACCGCATCAACGTCGCCGCTCACCGGGCGCGGCAGCGGGCCGACTAGCGCGGGCGGCAGCGGCGGAGCCGCGGCGTGACGACGTGCCGCGGTGGGTAGACGGGGGGCCATGTTCCTCTTCTTCTCGAACCGTTTGGGCTGCCTGGGATCGCTGTTGGTCTCGGCGGTCATCACCGGCGTGCTGGTCGTCGCGCTGCAGTCCTGTCGCTGACGACGTCGCGGGTCCTTGACCGCAGGGCCCCCAGCCTGGACGCTGACGTCTGCCCGTCGACGTGGAGGTGTGGTGGCTGACCCGGCTCCGCAAGCGGTAGGGGAGGTGTTCCCTCGCGTACCCGCCTATGCCTGGGCCTGGCTGCAGCGATCGCGTCCGGTGGTGACCGAGGCCGCGCAGCGTCTCACCGGGAGCGCTCCGGGCGCCGGCTTCGTAGAGGATTTGCGTCGGCGCTTTGCCACCGACGCCTTCACCCGCGACATCCTCATCGGCGTCATCGCAGACGTGGCCTTCGGTGGCCGTCTGCCCGCGCACCGTCCTCTCGGGGCGTCATGGGACCGGGGACTGACCTGGTGGGCGGCGGCCATCGCGGGGACGACGCCAGGCGAGTTCGAGGCCCGCACGGAGACGCAGACCACGCAGGCCACGCAGCGTCGCTTGTTCGACGCCGAGGAGCCACAGGCAGCTGCCTCCACGGAAGCGGGCGGCGCCGCGCTCATGCAGCCCAAGGCGGTAGCGCACTTGGCTCTCCAGCCGGCGGACAGCGTCGTGTCGGCCGAGCGTCGCATGCTGGTGGGAGCGTTGCGTGAGCTGCTGACAGGCGCTGACGGTGACCAGGTGCCGGCCTCGGCGGTGCGCCATCTGCTGGCCACGCTCGAGTCCAGGGCGCAGGGGGCAGCGCAGCGCGACGGGCAGTAGCGTGGGGAGGTTCCCCTCGTAAAGGTCAGCGCCCTGGCACATCCTCAGCTCGCGTTCTGCCCTGATACCCAGGTGCCCGCGTACGGGCACCTTGTCGTGGCCGACCCCACCGGGGAGACGGTTCCCACCGCCGCCGTGCAGCGGCTGGGGCTACCGGCAGGCCGTTCCGCGACGGTGCGCATGGCGGTGCTCGACGCATCGGGCGTCACGCTGCGCCCCGTGCCCGTCCGCTGCATCGACCTGGTAGAGGGTCTACCCGCGCTGCTGGCGGTGCCGCTGCGCGACGCCCCTGCCTATCGCCGCCCGCCCGACAGCGTGCTGGCGTGGGCGGTGGCAGCGCGCCTCGCGCTGCGGATCGTGGCGGGACACAGGCTGGCGCCAACACTGCGTCGATCGCCGGGCCATCCGTTGCGGGCCGGTTGGTGCGCCCTGGTGGACGACGACGCGGCCGCCGCGGCCGCTCTCGCTCGATTGGCGGCCGGCCTTCCGCCCGCCGCGCACGCCGTCGCACTGGACGACGACCGGATGTGGGACGCCGCGTCACTGATGCGGGCGTTCGCCGACGCCGTGGCCGACACGGCGGTTCGACATGGTGGTCCGCCTCCAAGGGCAGGGCGTCCCCGCGCGCGGCTCCTGCCGTGGACCGCCCGCTGGGCCGAGGCGCTCGGCGACCTCCACGACCCGGTGGTGCCGATCCGCGACGACCCGGACGAGCTCGTCGCCGCGGTCAGCGGCTGGCTGTCAGGGGCGAGCGACTCGGCGCCTGGCGTAACCGAGCTACGTCTAGAGGCGCCCGAGCAGCAGACCGATCCGTGGCCGCTGCAGGTGGCGTTGCGGATGGAGGATGGCTCCCTGCTGCCGGCTGACCGGGTCTGGGCAGGGGACACCGGCGACACCGATCCGGTGGTGGCCCAGGAGGCGATCCTGCGAGGGTTGGCGCGCTGCGCCCGCGTCTTCGAGCCGGTCGATCGCGGCCTGCGTGAGGCCGAGCCCACCTGCGTCCCGCTGACCGTCGAGGAGGCCTGGACGTTCATCTGCGACGCCGAGCCGCTGTTGCGCGGCAGCGACGTGGTGGTCATCCTGCCTAGCGACGTCGCCGAGGAGGACCTGCGGCTACGGTTGCAGCTGGGTGGTCACGAGCCGGGGGCGGCCGGCGCCGATGAGGCGGCTGCCCTCGATTCGCCCGACGGCGTCGACCTCCACGACGTCGCCGACCTTCCCGACCACGTCGATTACGCGTTCCAGGTCACCATCGGCGACGAGGTGATCGGCGACGACGAGCTGGTGGCCATCGCCGAGGCGCAGACACCGCTGGTCCGCTGGCGCGACCGCTGGCTGCGGGTCGATCCCGACCAGGTGGGACGGCTGCGAAACCTCAGCCCGAGTGGGCGGCTAGGACTCGCCGACGCACTCGTTCTAGGGCTCGGCGGGTCCGTGGGCGCCGGAGACGTGGCCGGTCTGCCGCTGGACGACGCCCGCCCGGGGACGCGCGTCGAGGTCGTGGCGGAGGGTCGGCTGGCGAACCTGCTCGACCGGATCCGTGGAGCCGCCGAGATCCCGGCCGCCGCGCCGACCCCACCAGGCTTCCAAGGCGTGCTGCGCCCGTACCAGGGCCGCGGCGTGGCCTGGCTGGCCGGCATGAGCCAGCTCGGCCTCGGCGCCGTCCTCGCCGACGACATGGGGTTGGGCAAGGGCATCCAACTCATCGCCTACCTGCTGAGCCGGTCGGATGCACGTCCGGCGCTGGTGGTGTGCCCGACCTCGGTGGTCGGCAACTGGCAGCGCGAGCTGCGCCGTTTCGCCCCCTCGGTCGCCGTGACGCGCTGGCATGGCGCCGACCGGCCCGGAACTGGCGACCAGGCCACCGGCGTGGTGCTCACGACCTACGGGACCCTGCGCCGCGACATCGACGTGCTGGCCGCAGTGGACTGGGGTGTGATCGCCCTCGACGAGGCGCAGCACGTCAAGAACCCCCAGACGGCCGCGGCGCGCGCCGTCCGCCGGTTGCGCAGCCAGCAAACCGTGGCGCTGACGGGCACGCCGCTGGAAAACCGGCTGGCGGAGTTGTGGGCACTGCTGGACGCCACCAATCCCGGCCTGCTCGGCAGCCAGGCAGCCTTCGCCCGGCGCTTCGTGACCCCGGTCGAACGCCAGCACGACCTGGCTGCGGCCACCCGGCTGCGACGCCTCGTCGCCCCCTTCCTGCTGCGCCGGGAGAAGACGGATCCGGCGGTGATCTCTGACCTGCCGCCCAAGATCGAGCGCAACGTCGTCTGCCCGCTCACCCACGAACAGGCGGCGTTGTACGCCGACACCGTCGAGCAGGCGATGGCATCGCTGGGCGACGCGACGCGCATGGAGCGGCGCGGGCGGGTGCTGGCCCTGCTGACCCACCTCAAGCAGATCTGCAACCACCCGGCGCACTTTCTCGGCGAGAAGGCACCCGAGCTGGTGGGCCGCTCCGGCAAGTTCGCGGCGCTGCGGGAGATCGTGGGCGAGGTGACCGACGCCGGTGACCGGGTCCTGGTGTTCAGCCAGTACGTGCAGATGGGGCGCCTGCTGGTCACCCAGCTGCAAGCCGACCTCGCCGTGGCTGTGCCGTTCCTCCACGGCGGCACTCCCGCGCGTGGGCGGGAGCGGCTCGTCGAAGCTTTTCAGGCGGGCGAGCCGGGATATCCGGGTGACCCATCCGGCGCTCCACCGGTGCTGGTGGTGAGCCTGCGCGCCGGCGGGACGGGCCTGAACCTGACGGCGGCGACCCATGTCGTGCACTACGACCGCTGGTGGAACCCGGCCGTGGAGGATCAGGCGACCGACCGGGTGCACCGCATCGGCCAGCGGCGAACGGTGGAAGTGCACAAGCTCGTCACCGCCGGCACGGTGGAGGAGCGCATCGACGAGCTGCTCAGCGCCAAGCGGGCGTTGACCGAACGGGTGATCACCGCCGCCGAGTCGTGGATCACCGACCTGGGTGACCACGAGCTGCGCGAGCTGGTTGCCCTGTCGGCCGACGCGAGCATCGGGGATCTGGACGAAGACGACGAGATGCCGGTCGGGCGACGGCCTGCCGGGGTGGTCGGATGAACAGCCGCTGGGGTCAGCGCTTCGCCGAGCAGTTCGAGCACGCGCATCCAGGCGCCGGCCAGTCGCAGGTCAAGGGGCGCGCGCTGCTGCGCTCCGGCCGGGTCACCGATGTGCGGGTGCGCACCGGGCTGGTCAGCGCGCGGGTGCAGGGATCGCGGGCGACGCCTTTGACGGTCACCCTGCGCCAGGCGCCGCTGGATAATGCGCAGTGGCAGCGTGTACTCGTGGCCCTGGCCAGTCAGGTGCGCCACACCGCGCGCCTGTTGGCGGGGCAGGTCCCCGAGGGTCTGGAGGCCGAGTTGGAGGCGGCCAACGTCTCGCTGTTCGGAACCGTGACCGCCGATTGCACCGACGGACGAAGTACCTGCGAGCACATCGCTGCGGTGTGGCTCGCGGCCGCCGAGCGCATCGCCGCCGATCCGTTCGAGTTGTTGCGGCTGCGAGGCCGCGGGCGGGAGCGCCTGCTCGTCGAGACCGTCACCGAGCGCAGCCGAGGCGGCGCCGGGGCGCCGCGGTCCGGCGTGGATCCGGCAAGGCTGGACCCCTCCGCTTGGACACGGGCGTCCATCGACCCCTTGTCCCTGGAACTGGGACTGGAGCCGGAACCGCGCACACCGGCGGGCCTATTGCGCCTGCTCGGCGATCCCCCCGGCTGGGCCGGGGGCGTGAGTGCCGGCGACCTGTTCGCCCCGCTGGTGATCCGGGCGGCCGCCTGGGCGCGTCACCTGGCGACGGTCGACGACGCGGGGGACGAGCCCGGTGGTTCAGGGCAGGGCTGAGGAGGTTACCTTGTGTCGGCCAGCTGCCGCTCAAGAAGGCACCCGTTACATGGTGGTTGGCAGTACCGGCTGTGATCGTTGTCCCATTCTCCACCCTGCCCCGGTGCAAGGCCAGGACTCAGCCTGCGGGCGGTCGTCCCGTCTTGCCGAGCGCACGCCACTCCACGCCGACGAGGTCATAGGTGTGGGCGGCACGGATGTCTGCCGTTACGAGCACTGCACCCGCCAGTTTGGCGGTCAGTGCCACAACGGCGTCGTAGATCGCACCGCCGATGCGACCAGTCGCTGCGAGCCTGCGCACGAGGGCGCGCTGCTCTTGCGGTGGCGGCGGCTCCAGAATCGCGTGGAAGCGATTGTCCAGCCAGGCGTCGACGAGATCGGGGGTGGCGCGGTGCGGTGGCGGGAAGCCGGTCAACACGGAGTAGGTCTCCAGCAGGGCGTGTGCCGGCAAGACCGCGTCCTCGTCGAGGATTGCCCGCGCGGACTCATTGAGCCGGTGCCAGTCGCCGAAGGCGGCGACCGCCACCGAGCTGTCGACAGCAATCACCGCCGTAGCAACTCCATGACCGCTCGGACGTCGTCCGCGTCGACTGCTGGGAGCGGCTCGTCGGTCGTTGCGACGAGACCGTTGCCGCGGCGCACGAGGCGCATCGGGGTCGCTACCGGTTCGAGCTCCAGCTTTCCATTCATCGCGCGGATCTCCAGTGCCGTCCCACCTTCCAGCGCCAGTTGCTCGCGCAGCGATTTCGGGACAACGATCCGGCCGGCTCCATCAATGGTTACTTTCATGGTACGAATCTACCATGGCAGCGATCGCCGATGGCGTAGGGGAACGCCATGTGTGAGTCCTGGGCCCGTCTCGGACCCCGTTCGGCGAGTCAGTGCAGCCGGTGGCAACGACGCTGAGCACGAGCGTCAGCAGTGCGGCGGCGCGCATAGATGAACCTTCTGGAGTGGCGTCCCGTAGTCGGACGCCCGAAATCCCCGCAGAGTCCCACGGCGGCGCTGCGAGTCGGCTACGGGGAGACGTCCTGCAGGCCGGGCGGCAGCGCCCCCGTGAACTTTTCCCAAGCACCCGCCGCCCCGCGCGTGGCGATCAGGCGGGCGATACCGACCGCGATGCTGGTGGCCACGGTCCAGGTCAGCGCCTCCACCCAGTCCGTCTCGCGATCGGCCGGATTGGTGGGCGGGTCGGAATGCTTGGTCTTGCGCCATCCCGCCATCAGCATCTTGCGGGTCATGATGCCGGCGATGATGGCGCCACCGGTTCCCAGCACCTTCCAGGCGGTCTTCTCGGCCGTGTGACCCATCTGTGCGCGCACCTCCGTGTCGAGTGTGTCCAGATCCCGTCCCAGGCGTGCCCGTGCCGCTTCGACGGCGGCGACATGGGGCGCAAGGCCGTTCAGATCAGCGCGGCGGGCACCCCTGGCGCCGCTCAGCGACTGGGCAGATGTGCTTTGGTCCACTCGACATCCTCCTCGACGTTGGCCTTGGTGGTGTCAAGCGACACCTGTGTCTCAAACTTCTTCTTGCCGAGCAAGCCCGCCACCGCCGCCCCCGCCAGCAGCAGCAGGGTCACCACCAGAGCCGCCACCCAGGCCGGCATCACCAGCGCGAGCAGAAAACCCAAGGTGATCAGCAGACCTTGCAGGCCGAGCCAGCCGAGCACGGCGGCGCCCACAAAGGCACCGATGCCCATGGCCTTCGGCTTGATCCCGGCCATCAGCTCGGCCTTGGCCAGGGCGATCTCGGCCTTGATCAGCGCCGAAACGTCCTCGGCGACGGCCTTGCCGGCCGGTCCCACGCCCACGGTCGGCCGTGCGCCGATCCAGCGTCGCCAGTCGCCAGGCGGGCCGCCGCCAGGCGGCGGGCCACTGGTCGAGGCCGGCAGGGCCGGTTGCTGCGTGGCTGCGGTCATCCTCGGTCGACTCCATCTTCGTGTTCGGTCACGCCGGCTCGCCGCTGGCGACGTGCTGGCCATGTGGCTTCGGTACCCCGACTGCCCCCGTCGCAACACGGGAGGACGACGCTAGGGTGGAACAGCAACAAAGTGCTTCCCGGACGGCCCGGTTGGGCGTACCCTCCATTACGAGGATCTAACGGCAACACGACCGGGAGCATCTTCTAATCTTGGAGAGCCCACAAGCGCGCGTCGACCGGCCGCTGCGTGCCACAACACCAAAGATTCCCGGGCCACAGGCGCCCGGTGCGTCGCCGCATGTCCGGGCACCGCACCGTGCCGGCTGCCCCCGAACCAGGAGAGGGTGAAGGCGACCGTGCCACCTGTTGTCGAGGAGATGCCGCTGCATGACCACGTGCAGCTGTATCTCCGGGAGATGGCCCGCACGGCGCTGCTGACGGCTGAGGAAGAGGTCGACCTCGCCAAGCGCTACGAGGCCGGATTGGAGGCCGAGCGGCTCCTGGCCGAACGCAAGCGCGTGGCGGCGGCCCGCAAGCGCCAGCTCAATCTGGTCGACCGTGACGGCAAGCGGGCCAAGGAGCGGCTGGTGCAGGCCAACCTGCGACTGGTTGTCTCGGTGGCCAAGCGCTACCAGGGGCAGGGC
>Ga0136617_10001907_pt1 | contig 18598 bp, 19 predicted proteins | sample AntDrymUQ3222106_2_FD_129672 | JGI IMG/M metagenome (GOLD analysis project Ga0136617, IMG submission 129672) | Polar desert sand microbial communities from Dry Valleys, Antarctica - metaG UQ322 (21.06) | ecosystem: Environmental > Terrestrial > Soil > Desert | place: Antarctica: Dry Valley... | reverse complement strand
GTGACGGTGACGGCGTGGGCGGCAGCGTGGGGCAGGGGAGCGGCGGCGGACCCGAGCCCGACGGGGACGGTGCCTCGAACGACGGCACGACCCCGCTCGCATCCGGGCTGGGCAACGGGAAACAGGTGGGCGTCGGCGCCGGCGTTGGCGCCGCGCAGCTCGATCCGCCCAGCAGCGGCCCCCACGATTCGCCGTACGGCGTGAAGGCACCGTTGTAGAAGTAGCTGACCCGGGTTTCCTCCGGCCCGCCCACGGTGCCGGGTCCCTGCCGTGCCCGGGCAATCCAGTCTCGATCGGCTGCCAGCCAGTCCTCGAACCGCGACTCGAACCCGACCCGCTGGAGGATCTCGTCGCCGCACACGCCGTCATCGGGCCCCACCCGGTCCTGCGGGACCGTGCCCTGGATGAACAGCTCGGACACGCCCTCGTCGCCGGCCGCCGGTGCGATGCCCACCCAGGGATCGACCCGGCCACCCTCGAGCGTCTCCGGCCGGACGAAGTCGTTGACCGCCCAGCCCTCGGTCGCATCGCTCAGAAAGCCCTGCCAGACGTACGTCGAAACGTCGATCGAGAACACCGGGCTGTCCGGGGTCGAGACGACGGTGTTGTCGGAATTGCCGTTCCACACCCCGACGGCGAGCGCGTACTCCCCGTTCTCGCGGCCACCGGGTGCGGGCGGGGCGATGTAGCCATACGCATTGAGATCCTTCGCGTCGTTGTTCGTGCCTGTCTTGAGGGTGGCCGGGCGGCGGCGGTCCGGGCCTGCGATCGCGAACTCGCCCCAGAACGGGTTGACCTCGGGTGCCGTGTTGCCGCCCAGGATGTCGGTCAGGATGGCGGCCGCCTCGGGGCTGACGACCTGCTCGCCCCCGGGCCGCTCGTGCGGCGGCAGGACATCGCGTCCTTCGCGGTCCGTCACCGAGAGGATCGTCGTGTGGCCGGAGTAGCGGCCCTGGTTGGCCATCGTCCCGTAGGCCGTCACGAGATCGATCGGCCGGATCTCCTCGACGCCCAGCGCGAACGAGAGGCCGGCGTCGGTCGTCGTCTCGCGCCAGCGCACCCCATAGTCCTGGGCGCGGTCGAAGACATGCTCGATCTTGTTGACGGCCATGGCCTTCACAGCGGGGATGTTGAGCGAGAACTGAAGCGCCTGCCGGACGCGCACCGGGCCGCGCTCGAGACCATCGGCGTTCCGGGGGGTGTAGCCGCCCCCGAAATCGGTCGCGGCGTCCATGAACATCGTGGACGCGGTCATGGTCCGGTCGTCGATGCCGGTCAGATAGTTGAACGGCTTGAACGCCGAGCCAGGCTGTCGCCAGCCGTTGGCGACGACGTCGAACTTGGGCTGGAACTTCGCGTTGCCCCGCCGGGCGTAGTAATCCGCCGAGCCGACATACGCGATCAGCTCACCGGTCTCGTAGTCGAGGGCGACGAGGGCGCCGTTGTTGAGATCCTTGCCGATCAGGTTCTCGACCCAGGCGGGCATGGGATCGAACCCCAGCCGCTCCGCCGTCCCCGCCGGGTCGTCGGCCGTGGGCACACGCGCCGCAAGCTTGACCCAGCGTTCGGCCATGTACTGGAGGTCGAGATCGATCGTGGTGATGATCCGGAAGCCGCCCGCGTCCAGCCGCGGACAGGTGGAGGCGTCGTCGCACAGCCGCCGGGCGAGCTCGTCCTGCACCTGCCACACGAAGTGCGGCGCGAACCAGTTGGCCTGGGCCTGCGCGGCCAGCACGACCTCTTCGTCCTTGGCCGCCTCGATCTCCGCGATGCTGTACTCATCCTTCGAGAGGACGCGCCGCTCCGGCTGGGCCAGCAGGTCGAGGACCAGGTTTCGCCGCCGGACGATGTCCGTGTCCGGCGGCACGGTGAGCACACCGTCATCGTCCTCGACGGCGTTCTTGACCAGGTCGTGGTTGGACGGCGACTGGGGCAGGGCGGCGATGAGCGCGACCTCGCGCAGGCTCAGCTCGGCCAGCTCCTTGCCGAAGTAGTTCCGGGCGGCTGCCTTCACCCCGTAGCTGTTGTTGCCGTAGTAGTTCTGGTTCAGGTATGCCGTGATGATCTGGCGCTTGCCGTCGTCGCCCGGAAAGGCCTGGGTGAGACGGATCGACTGGATGATCTCCTTGAGCTTGCGCTCGCCGGTCCGGCCATTGCCCTGGAGCAGGTCCTGGTCCAGCAGGCGTTGCCGGACGAGCTGCTGGGTGATGGTCGAGGCGCCGCGCGGGTTGCCCCGGATGGCGTCGATCCCGGAGGCGACGATGGCCGCCGGATCGAAGCCCGTGTTCGTCCAGAAGCTCTTGTCCTCGACTGCGGTCGTCGCGTCGATCAGGACGTCGGGCAGGTCGTCGAACACGACGACTTCGCGCTGGAGCTCACCGAAGCGTCCCAGCTCCTGTTCGCCGGTCCGGTCGTAGATGACCGATTCCTCCTGGAACCCGAGGGTGTCGAACTCCTCCGGCGGGGTCAACCCGCGCGACAGGACCATGTACCCGCCGACCACGGCCATCGCGCCGAGGATGCCGATGGCCGCCAGCGTGGCGAACAGGACGACGGCGATCCAGCCGGCGGTCGTCCGGCGGCGGGGAGATGCCGCGGCTCGGCGCGAGGCGGCGGTCACGGGGCGGCGGTCATGAGGCGGCAGTCACGGGATGGAGAGGCTCCGGGTGGGGACGACGGGATCCGCCGGGGCGGAATCATGCTTGTGCGATGACGCGCGGCCGGCGACATTTGGTCCGGCGGCGGTATCGACAGTGTTGCACCGCGGCCCTAAACGGGCCCGCACGGGCCCTGATCCTCAGCCGCCGGCGGAGCGCCACAGGTCGTCCCAGCCCGCGTCGGCGCGGAGGACCGCGACTGCGGCGGCCCACGCCGCCCGCTGCTCGACGAGCGCTGCCTGCGCCGCGGTCAGGTCGACCCGCTCGAACCTGAGCCGGTCGCCCGGCGCCAGCTGGCCGAGCGACGGGAGATCCGCCGTGATCACCACGCCTGCCACGGGATAGCCGCCGGTGGGCTGATGATCGGCATGCAGGATGATCGGCCGGCCGTCGGGCGGCACCTGGATCGTCCCCCGGACGACGCCATGCGACGGCAGCTCGCCATCGGCTCCCGTCTGCTGTCGCCCGTCGCCGTCGAGGCGGAGACCCATCCGGTCCGAGGCGGCGCTCACGATCCAGGTCGTGCTGGTGACCTCGGGCGCTGTCGAGGGTCTGGGCAGCACGCGCACGACGACCGTCCCGTCGCGGTCCATGATCCGCGGCGCGATGGGCTCGCCGGGCCAGGCATCGATCGTGCGTCCGCCTCCCGCCGTTGCGGTCAGCCGATCACCGGCCCGGAGGGAACGGCCCTCGATTCCGCCGAACGACGCGCCGAGGCACGTCGAGCGCGACCCCAGGACGGCCGGCACATCGATCCCGCCGGCCAGCGCCACATACGCTCGCGCACCGCCGCGCACCGGCGGACCGGGCACCGTCAGCTCCTCGCCGGGCTCGAGCCGAACGGCTCGCCCGGGCGAAATCGGGTGGCCGCCCGCGGTCGCGCGGAGATCGGCACCGGCGATGGCGACGTCGAGCGCGCGGTGCGCCCGCAGCCGCGGCCCCGTCAGCGTCACCTCCAGCGCGGCCACGCCCGGTGCATTGGCGAGCAGCGCATTGGCGACCGCCATGCTCCACGGATCGGCCGCACCGGCCGTCGGCACGCCGAGATGGCCCCAGCCCGGGCGGCCCAGGTCCTGGACGGTGGTCAGCAGTCCGGGCTCGAGCACCTCGATCACGGATCGGTGACGGGGACGAACCGGACGCGCCGGCCGGGCAGCAGCAGGGCCGGAGGGTCGGCGGTGACATCCCAGATCCGGACGTGCGTCCGGCCCAGCAGCCGCCAGCCTCCCGGCGACGCGAACGGATAGACCGCGGTGTGCCCTCCGGCGATCGCGACGCTGCCGGGCGGCACCAGCGCTCGCGGCGTGGCGAGTCGCGGCGTCGCCAGTCCGTCAGGCAGCCGCCACAGGTAGGCGAAGCCGGGCGCGAAGCCCAGGTACCGCACGCGGTACTCGACCGAGGCGTGGAGCTCCACGATGTCCGCCGCACGGAGGTCGTGAAGCGCAGCAACTTCGTCGAGATCTGGACCGTCTGACCCGCCGTAGCGGGTCGGCAGCTCGACGAGTGGCCCGCTCGGCAGCTCCCGCGACGGCTGCGCCGCCACCTCCCCCACGAGTTGCCCGAGCCGCTCCATCGCCCCGTCCACGCCGGGCTCGAGCGGATCGACCGGCACGAGCACGCTCGAGAACCCGGGCACGGCCCGCCCGAAGGCGGGGTCGGCGGCGTGCAGGCGCTCGACCGCGCCCGCGAGTCGCAGGACCCGGGCTTCGGTCGCCTCGTCGTCGCCGTCGAACTCAACGAGCACCGCCGCGTCGCCGAACGGGACGAGTCTCGCGACGCCGGCGTCGGTCACGGGTCGATCGGCCGGATCTCGACCCCTTCGGCTTCCAGCGCGTGTCGCACCGCCCGGACCCTTGCCGCCGCACCGGGCGCATCGCCGTGCACGCACAGCGTGTCCGCGCGGAGCTCCAGCCGCGATCCGTCGACGGCGAGGATCGCCCCGTCGCGCACGATGGCCACGGCCTGCGCGGCCGCCTCCAGCGGGTCGTGGAGCAGCGCATCGGGCTCGCGCCGATCGCGCAGCCGGCCGTCCGGCTCGTACCGGCGGTCAGCGAAGGCCTCGGCGGCGACCCGGAGACCGGCGGCGGACCCGGCCTCGAGCGCCACCGAGCCGGCAAGCCCCACGAGCACGAGGTCCGCGGACACGCGCCGGATCGCGCGAGCCACCGTCTCCGCGACGGCCGGGTCGCGGGCAGCGCGGTTGTAGAGGGCACCGTGCGGCTTGACGTGGCTGAGCTCGCCGCCGCCCAGCCGGCCGGCGCGGGCGACGGTGGCCACCTGGTCCACGAGCGTGGCCGTCAGGTCAGACGAGCTCATCTCCATGTCCCGCCGGCCGAACCCGTCGCGGTCCGGGTAGGCCGGGTGCGCGCCGACCGCGGCGCCGAAGCGGCGGGCGAGGGCGATCGTCCGCTCGATCGTCATCGGGTCGCCGGCATGGGCGCCGCACGCGACGTTGACCGAGCTGACCAGCGCGATGACGGCCTCGTCCTCGGCGAAGCCCTCGCCCACGTCGGCGTTCAGGTCGATGCGCATGGGCCGCATCGTACGCGGAGGCGTGCCCGGGATCCGCTTTGTCCACCCTCTTGACAAAGGTGGTAGGGTGTCGCTTTGTCCAGACACTTGGCAAGTCCCGCGCGGGACCGCAAGAACAGCGTGGAGGATCGTTGGCGCTGCCGGCGAAGGCGACCCACCACCAGACGCGCGCCCACAACCAGGGCCTCGTCCTGCGCACGCTGTTCGACCACGGTCCCGTCAGCCGCGCCGACGTCGCCCGCCGGACCGGGCTCACCCGGACGACGGTCAGCGACGTGGTCGCCGAGTTCCTGGGCGACGGCCTGGCCGAGGAGATCGGCCGCGGTCCGTCGAGCGGGGGCAAGGCGCCGATCCTCGTGCGTGTCGTCGACGACGCCCGGCATGTCGTTGGCGTCGACCTCGGGGAGCGGGCCTTCAGCGGCGCGTTCGTGAACCTCCGGGGCGAGATCCGCCGGACGGCATCCGAGCCGATTGCCGGCCCGAACGGCGGAGAGGCGCTCGCCGCGCTCCATCGGCTGATCGATGGCCTGATGGCCGACTGGCGTGGGGCTGTCCTGGGCATCGGCGTCGGCACGCCCGGCCTCATCGATGCGACCAGCGGCACGATCCGCTGGGCGGTGAACCTCGAGTGGCAGGACCTGCCCCTGGGACGGCTCCTCCGCGAGCGCTACGGCGTGCCGGCATATGTGGCCAACGACTCTCGCGCGGCGGCGATGGGCGAGTACCTCTTCGCCGGCGAGTCGCGGGCGGCCAGCCTCATCGCCATCAAGGTGGGCGACGGCATCGGCGCCGGTCTCGTCCTCAACGGCGAGCTGTTCCACGGCGACGGGCATGGCGCGGGCGAGATCGGCCACACGACGGTCGTGGATGACGGAGCGGAGTGCCGCTGCGGCCGGTTCGGCTGTCTCGAGACGGTCGCCAGCTCGCGCGCGATCGTGGCCCGGGCCGAGGATGCAGCCGGCCGGGACCCGGCCTCAACGCTGGGCCGCCGGATGACGGAGGCGGGCGGCCTGACCCTCCGCGACGTGCGCGAGGCGCTGGATGCCGGCGATGCGCATGCCCTGGCGATCGTTCGCGCCGCCGGCCGGGCTCTGGGCCAGGCCGTCGCCGCCATGATCGGCGCCCTGAACGTCCACCGGATCGTCCTCCTGGGCTCCGTGGCGACGCTCGGCGAGCCGTGGCTGGACGCCGTTCGCGACGAGGCCCGCCGGCGGTCGCTCGCCTCCTCGACGGCCAGACCGAGATCGAGCTGGGCCGCACTGCCGAGGATGTCGTGATCCTGGGTGCCTCGGCCCTGCTGATGACCCGCGAGCTGGGCCTGGTGCCGGCTCGATGACCGCGGCAATCCGCGCCGCCCGGCTTCCCGGTCCTGGCGGTCGCCACATCAGGCGAGGTGGCAGCGGGGATGCGCGAGCTGCTGGCCCGGCTGCGTGCCGACCACGGCGCCGATGTCGTTGCGATCGCCGACGATGCCAGCGGGTTGGCGGTCGACGCCGTGCTGCCGGTGCCCACCGGTGTCCCGGAGTGGCTCCAGCCGATCGTCTCGGTCATTCCGGCCCAGCTCTTTGCCGCGCATCTGGCCCGGGCGCGCGGGCTCGACCCGGACGCGCCGCGCCACATCCGCAAGGTGACCCGGACGCGCTGATCGGGCCCCTCGCGGGATTTCTCGGGCCAGCGTTGCTCAGCGGCGGCGGCCGCTCTCGTCGTCGGTCGCGTCGACCGTGCTCAGCCGCCGGCGCGTGCTGACCTCGACCCGCGCCGTGTCGCCCTCGTGCGCCGGGTGCTCGACGAGCGCGACCAGCCGGCTGGCCATGAACCGGCCCGTGCGGACCGGCGTGCCGCCGCGGGTCACCTCGGTGACCTCCACCACGCCGCGCGACGTCGTGACCTCGATCCGCCGACCAGCCCGTGTCGCCTCGATGACGAAGCGCTGGACGCCCTGCCCGGTGTCGACAATCGCCTCGACCTGATCGCCCTTCATCGGTGGATCGTACGGGACGCTGCAAGGCGCACGACGAGGAGCCGTCCACGCGCGACTATCCTGCGCGGACGTGTCGCCGGAAGGTTTGCGCCGCCAGGAACCGCCGCTCGTGCTCGCGATCGACGTCGGCAGCTCGTCGGTCCGGGCGGCCGTGTTCGACGCGCGCGCCCGGCAGCGACGCGGCTCGGTCGCTCGCGCCGCCTACCGCTCGGACTCCGACGAAGGTGGCGCCGTCACCGTGCCGCTCGACCGGCTCACCGGCGCGCTCGGGGACGTGCTCGACCAGCTCGTCACGGTCGTGGGCCGCGACCTCGACCGAGTCGAGGCGGCCGGCCTGTCGGTTTTCCTCCACTCGTTCACCGGCGTCGACGCTCGCGGCCGGGCGGTGGCACCGCTCCGTACGTGGGCGGACACGACCGCCGCCGCCGAGGCCGAGCGGCTGCGCGGCGAGCTTGACGAGGCGGCGATCTGGCAGGCAACGGGCGCGCCGCTCCACCCGAGCCTCTGGCCGGCCAGGATCCTCGCCCTGCGAGCGTCCGAGGCGGGTTCGGGCGCAGTCGCGTATCGCGGTGCGCCCGAGCTGCTCTGGCGCTCGCTCACCGGCGCCGACCGCGTCGATGTCTCGTTGGCGTCGGGAACCGGGTTGCTCGACCGCGCGACGGGCACGTGGCATGGCGGCCTCCTCCGCGCCCTCTCGCTGGACGGCAGCGACGCTCTTCCCGAGCTCGCCGTGCGCGGCTCGTCGGCGGTTCTGGGCCGCCGGGCAGCCGCGCGCTGGCCGGCGCTCCGGCGGGTTCGGTGGTTTGCGCCGTGGTCGGACGGGTCGTGCGGCAACGTCGGGCTGGGGCTCGGCGTCGGGCTGGCGGGTGCGGGCGAGGGGACGCCGCGAGCGGCGCTGCAGATCGGAACCTCGGGCGCGATCCGGTCGCTCGTCGCGACGCCCGCGCCACGACTCGTCCGCGGACTGTTCGCCCACCGGCTGGCCCCCGACCGGGGACTGATCGGCGGGCAGCTGAGCGAGGGCGGCGGCACGCTCGAGGCGGTGGCGCGGCTCCTGGGTCGGGCGCAGGGCAGGCTCGACCGCGAGGCGCAGGCGGTCGTGCCGGGGGCGCATGGGCTCACGGTCCTGCCGTTCCTCGCCGGCGAGCGTGGACCGGGCTACCACGCCCGGGCGCGTGGCTCGATCGACGGACTCCGCCTCGGGACGAGCGCCGTCGAGGTGTATCTCGCGACCGCGGAGTCGATCGCGATCCGGTTCGCCGAACTCGACCGGCGGCTCGCGGCCGCCCTCGGCACGCCGGCCGCCGTGGTGGCCTCCGGAGGGGCGGTGGCGAGGTCGGCGCTGCTGCCGGAGCTGCTGGCCGCCGCGCTGGGCCGGTCGATCCGGGTCTCGGTCGAGGGCGAGGCATCGCTCCGCGGTGCGGCGATCCGGACGCTTGTCGCAGCCGGGCTCGTGGCGTCCGAGTCGGCCGTGCCGGAGCCGCTGTCGCGCGAGGTCCAGCCCAACGCGGCGCGGTCGCACGCGCTCGCGGTGGCCGCCGATCGGCAGGCCCGGCTCTACGAGGCGCGGCTGGGCTGATCCCGACTTCCCGGCGTCCGTCGTTCCCCGGCCGCCTCAAGGAAAGAGCGCTGAGCGGAGTTCGTTTATCCTGCAACTACCTTGCGCTGGATCCCGAAGCTCCGCCGCTGGGCCGCGGCGCTGCTCGTCGTGGCCCTCGTCTGCGCGTGCGCCGGCGGCTCGCCGGGGCCCGCAGCGACCGAGTCGGCTACCACGGCGACCGCCCTGCCCGTCAGTTCGCCGCTGGTCGACGACGACGTTCGGGGCGAGGCACCGCCGGCCTCCGCGCCCGGCAGGGCGACGCTGCCAACGGCGGCGCCCGCAACGCCGAAACCGCGGCCGCCCACCCCGACCCTGCCCCCGGCCGAGCCCTTCGCGATCAACCTCCATGAGCCCGGCGACTACGTGAGCCAGTACACGTTCGACTGGTGCGTCGGCGCGAGCATTCAGGTGACGCTCGCGATGACCGGCAGGTCGGACGACATGAGCCGCGACCGCCAGCAGCGACTCTGGGAGATGGCCCGCGACACCTCGTTCAGCCCGTTCGGTGGCGCCAACCCGATCGGCTGGGTGGCGACCTTGAACGAGCTTGGCGTTGGGCCGTACGAGATGGTCTCCGAGCCGTCTCTCGAGGCCGCGCTGCGCCGGGCGGCCCGCGCGATCGTCGAGACGAGCCGGCCGGTGGGGCTGGTCATGTGGCGCGGCCGGCACGCATGGGTGATGTCGGGCTTCGAGTCGCTCGGCGACCCGCGGACGCGCGCGGACTTCCGCATCACGGGCGTCAACGTCCTCGACCCGCTCCACCCCCACGGCAACGCCCGCTGGGGGCCGTCACCCGCGCCCAACGAGCTGGTGACACCCGAAGTGGTCGGCGCGCAGTTCGTTGCCCGAACGGGCGGCCTGGTCCAGCTGCCGGTGGCGCCCGGCTACATCCTCGTCCTGCCCACGGCCGAGGCGTAAAACACGCTGTTGCCCCAGCGCGGACGCGTGCCGTAGACTACGCGGACAACTGAAGAGCGCTTATCCAGAGTGGTGGAGGGACCGGCCCGTTGAAGCCACGACAACCTACCGGCCTCCAGCCGGCAAGGTGCCAATTCCGGGCAGGACCGCCTGCGAGATAAGGGACGCTCCCGCAGGGACCCTTCCGCAGCAGGAAGGGTCTCCCGATTCTCCGGTCCCTCCGCCTCCCCCAATGCCGCGTCCCGTGAGCCGCGGCAGGAGGACCGTGACGATGACCACCCAGATCCTCGCCGAGACCGGAGCGCCGGAGACGGCGGCCGGCGCCACCGGTGCCCGCTTTCTCGGCCTCGCCTGCCGCGCCTGTGGCCGCCCGGAGTCGGCCGATCTCGCCTTCGTCTGTACGGCCTGCTTCGGCCCGCTCGACGCCCGATACGACCTCAACGTGGTGCGCCACCTGGTCGACCGGGAGTTGATCGAGCGGCGCGGGCCCGGCATCTGGCGATACCGCGAGCTCCTGCCCGTGGACGCCGTCCCGCTGCGGGGATTGCCGGTGGGCTCCACCGCGCTGAGCCGGGCGGATCGACTGGGTGCCCGGATCGGTGTCGAGCAACTCTGGATCAAGGACGACACCCGCAACCCGAGCCTCAGCTTCAAGGACCGGGCGGTCGCTGTGGCCACGGCGCGGGCGCTGGAGCTGGGTGTCCCCGCGCTGGCCTGCGCCTCGACCGGCAACCTCGCCGGAGCGACGGCGGCCGCGGCGGCTGCGGCCGGCCTGCCCGCCTACGTCTTCATCCCGTCGGACCTCGAGCCGGCCAAGATCGATCACGCCCTCGCCTATGGCGCGACGGTCGTGCCCGTCGAGGGCACGTACGACGACGTCAACCGCCTGTGCCTCGAGGTCGCCGACGAGACCGGCTGGGGCTTCGTCAACGTCAACCTGCGACCGTTCTACGCCGAGGGCTCCAAGACGCTCGCCTTCGAGATCGCCGAGCAGCTCGGCTGGCGGACGCCGGACGTCGTCGCCGCCCCGATCGCCTCGGGCGCGATGTTCACCAAACTCGCCCGGGGGTTCGACCAGCTCGCCGAGGTGGGCCTGATCGAACGCCGGCCGATCCGGTTCGTCGGCGGTCAGGCGGCCGGCTGCGCGCCCGTCGCGACGGCCTGGGACCGCGGGTCCTCCGTCGTCGAGCCGGTGCGCGTCCCCGACACGTTCGTGCGCTCGCTGGCGATCGGGAGCCCGGCCGACGGCCGCGAGGCGGCGGAGCTGGCCGAGGCCAGCGGCGGCTCGGTCGAGGCGATCCCGGACGAGGCGACCGCGGAGGCGATCCGCGACGTGGCCCGGCTCGAGGGGATCTACCCGGAGACGGCGGGCGGGGTGACGGTGGCCGCCGTGGCGGCCGCGCGGCGCCGCGGCGTGATCCGCGAGGGCGACGAGGTCGTTGCGATCCTCACCGGCAACGGGCTCAAGACGCCGCAGGCGCGGCTGCTTGGCCGGCCGGATGTCGCCGCCCGGCCGGGCACCCCGGGACTGGCGCCGGTCATCCGGCCAAGCCTGGCGGCGTTCGAGGCGTGGCTCGAGGCCCGCTGAACCGGCCGCACCGCTCCGACGGCGGTACCACCACCGCTTTTGCCACGGCGCAGCGTGGCTCCCCACAGATCGGTGCCCGAACACGCTCGCTCATCGCGAATACGGTCCTGACAGGACCGCCGCCGCATCGCGCACCACGACCGCCACGCGGCGATGTGCCTCACCATAGTTGCGGGGGACGAGTCACCCGACCACCGAGCGGGCCGTCGATCGTCTTCCGACTCGTGCCGCGAGACGAAGGGCGGCGGAGGTCTCGGCTAGGAAGACTTCCGCGGCCGTCCTCCAACCGGTGACTCGTGGCCCGAGACAGCGTTCAGATCAACCCCCGAAGCGGCCCGCTGGCCCACGATGACCTCGTTGCCGTCCAGGTCGGGGACGCGGGCGACCCGCTCGCCCCACGGCTGGTCGGCCGGCTCTTCGACGATCTCGATGCCTGCCCCACGCAGCGTCTCGATCGTCGCCCTGCAGTCGTCCACGTAGATCCACAGGCTCAGCCGGCGCCCGGGCGGTTCGTCCAGGCCGGAGTTGTGCCCGATCCCCAGATGCGACGTCCCGAGGTCGAGGCCCACGTAGGCAGGCTGGCCGTCCGGACCCGGGAAGTCGTAGCTCACCGTGCCCTCGAGCAGGTCGCGGTAGAACCCCAGCGCCCGTTCGAGATCCGCCGTCGTGATGATCGGGAAGAGCTCCGTCGCCATGGTCAGGGTCGCTCCAGTCCGTGCGCCTCCAGGAGCGCGTCGTCGTCGAGGATCCGGTCCGTGGGGCCGTCGGCCACGATCAGCCCGCCGTCCATGACCACGGTACGCGCGAAGACCTCGGCCACGAGGCGCATGTCGTGGGTCGAGACGACCACCGTCTGGGGCAGGCCGCGGAGCAGCCCGATCAGCTCACGCCGTCCACGCGGATCGAGCCCGGCCGAGGGCTCGTCGAACACCACGACCGCGGGGTCCATCGAGAGCACCGTCGCGAGCGCCACCCGCTTGCGCTGCCCCAGCGAGAGGCGATGCGGGATCCGGCCGCCGAACCCGGCCATCCCCACCGCCGCCAGGGCGCGCTCAACCCGGTCGTGGATCTCTTCCGCGGGCACACCGAGATGGACCGGTCCGAACGCCACGTCCTCGAAGACCGTGGGGCTGAAGAGCTGATCGTCCGGGTCCTGCATGACCACGCCGACCTCGGCCCGGATCATCTTGATCGTCTTCCGGTCGACGAGCGTCCCACCGATGCGCACGGACCCGTGGGTCGGCGTCAGCAGCCCGTTCAGCTGGAGCATCAGCGTGCTCTTGCCGGCGCCGTTCGGGCCCACCAGGGCGACCTTCTCGCGTGGCTCGACGCGCAGGTCGACGCCGCGCAGCGCCTCGAAGCCGTCCGGGTAGCTGAAGTGCAGGTGGCCGATCTCGACGGCAGGCGCAGCGGGTTCGCTCGCGGCTCCCGAGCCGGGAAACGCCACCAGCGGGGGCGGCTCGTGCTCGTGCTCGTGCTCGTGGGCGTGCGAGTCGAGTCCCGCGTGGGCGTGCGAATGCGCGTGCCGGCGCAGCGGGTCGCCGCTCACAGGCGTGGCAGCCAAAGCTGCGCGGCGAGCTGGAACGCGACCAGCACCGCCATGGCGACGAGGAGCACCACGATCGCCGGGCGGGCCAGCGCCGGACCCGGGATCGATCGCAGCTCGCCGTCGAAGCCGCGCGCCTGCATCGCGCCGTAGATCCGTTCGCTCCGCTCGTACGAGCGCAGGAACAGTGAGCCCACCATGTGGCCCGTCACGGTTGCCCGCCAGCGCAGCGTGCCGCCACCTCGCCCGCCGCCACGGACCGCGGACCGGGCGGCCCGGGCTCGGCCCATCCGCGCCGCCTCGCCGGTCAAGACGGCGAGATAGCGATACATGAAGCTGATGATCGCGACCATGATCCTGGGCAGGCGCAGCCGCCGGAGCGCGTCCACGAGCTCATGGAACGGGGTGGTGAACGAGAGGAGCAGCGCCGCCTGCACGCTGATCCAGCTCTTGGCCGCGATCGTCGTGAACTCGCGCAGTCCCTGGCCGGAGACCGTCAGCGTGAGCGGTCCCAGCGCCACGCTGCCCAGCGGGTCACCGGCCCGGGTGAAGACCAGCGGCAGCGCCGCCAGCAGGAACGGGGCCACGACGAACGCGCCGCGGGCCGTGCGCAGCGGTCCGAGGCGGGCCAGGACGCAGCCTGAGACCACCGTCAGCCAGGCGATCGCGAGCGCCGGATACGCACCCACCGGCAACAGGCTCACGCTCAGGACGAACGCGATCGTCAGGATGAACTTGAGCCGCGCATCGGCCGAGTGGACGGCGCTGGCGCGAGGGACGTAGCGGTCGAGATCCAGGGGTTCGCGTCAGGTGGCGCGGCGCCGGCGGAGCAGCCGGCCCAGCCCGATCATCAGGACGAACACGATCGCGACGCCGATGAGACCGGCCGCGATCGTCGACAGGCGCGGGTCGTCGATGCCCGGCACCGCGTAGTCCGGGATGATCGAATACAGGGCGTCCTGCGCCCGATCGAGAAAGCCGACGTCCCCACCAACTCGCTCCAGCCCGTCCGGATCGGGCGAGGCGAGGGGTGCCAGGATGACCACGACGAGCGCCGCGATGGCCAGCCCGGCGATCCACCAGTGCCGTCGAACGGTCCGCATGTCGAGGCCTCAGGCGCCTGCGGCGACGGCGCCGCCGTCGGGCTCGCCGAGCCGGAGCAGGTCCGCCCGGGTGACCGCGATGAAGCTCAGCGCTGCGACCGTGATCAGGGCCTCGCCGATGCCGATCAGGAGGTGGAAGCCGAGCATCGGGGGGAGTGCCAGGGCCAGCTCCGTCGAGCCCGAGGCGGCGAGCTGGAGGGTCGTCGTCAGCGCGCCGGCCATGACCGCGAGCCAGCCTGCAATGCCGGCCGCGGGTAACCGCACGCCCGCGCGATCGCCGCCCAGGCGCACGAGAGCGCGGTAGACGGCATACCCGCCGAGCGTGCCCACCACGCCCATGTTGAAGATGTTCGCGCCTAGCGAGACGAGGCCCCCGTCCTGGAAGACGAGCGCCTGGACCGCCACCACGCAGGCCATCACCAGGGTGGCCGCCCAGGGACCCAGCAGCACCGCCGCCAGTACGCCGCCGAGCAGATGACCGGACGAGCCGGCGACCACCGGGAAGTTGAACATCTGGGCCGCAAAGATGAACGCCGCCATGACCCCCAGCAGCGGGACTGCCCGGTCGTCGAGACGCTGGTTCGTGCGCTGGACGGCGACGGCGAGCACGGCGACCGTGAGGACCCACATCAACAGCGCAACGGGCAGGGAGAAGAATCCATCCGGTGCGTGAAGCTGGGGCGGGGTGACCGCGGCGGACCCGCTCGCGATGGCGATCCCGAAGATCAATTGAGCCTCCTGTGACGCAGACGATCGTACCTGCACCGCGGCGCAATCGCAACAGGTCGCGATTGGACCGCTGAACGTCTCGGGGTATTCTTCGCGCCGTGAGCACTTCTGGATCGGATGTCGCGCCGACTGCCGGCATTCCCCTCGATATCGTGCGCGAGCGGCTGCGGGCCCGCGGCATGCGCTGGACGCCTCAACGCCGCGCGCTGATCGACGTCCTCTCGGGCCTCGAGGGGCACGTGACCGGGGCCGAGCTCGTCGAGCGCTGCCGCGAGATCGACGCGCAGACCATCCCGTCGACCGTGTATCGGACGCTCGACGTGCTTGAGGAGCTGGGCTTCGTCTCGCACAGCCATCGCGCCGACGGTCGCGAGGAGTATCACGTCCTCCCGGACGCCGAGCACGGTCACCTCCAGTGCATGAGCTGCGGGGCGTCGTGGGAGATCCCGGCCACGGAGGCGCGAGCGCTCGTCCGCGGGCTCGAGCGGAGCCGGGCGTTCGCGGTCGATCTCACCCACCTGACGATCGCCGGCCGGTGCGAAGGCTGCCGGACCGGCGGGTGATCGCGCCCTCGACCGTCAGCCTGTTCTACGCGCTCCTCGCGGTCGTGGCCAATGTCGCCGTGGTCGCGCTGGTCGTCCTCGCGCTCCTGGGGCGCCTCGACGACGTGCGCGACGCCCTGGGCGGGAGCGCCCTGACCGGTGCCCTCGTCGTGGCCCTGCTGGCCGCAGCCGGCAGCCTCTATTTCTCCGATGTGGCGGGCTACGAGCCGTGCGCGCTGTGCTGGTACCAGCGGATCGCGATGTACCCGCTGGTCGTGCTCCTCGGCATCGCCGCCTGGCGGTCCGATCCCGGCGTCCGGCGGTATGCGGCCCCACTGGCCGGCATCGGCGCGCTGATCGCGCTCTACCACTACGCCGTGGAGTGGCTGCCCGGGCTCGACGCCGGGGTCTGCTCCGCGACGACGCCGTGCACGGTCGTCTGGTTCCGCGAGCTCGGGTTCGCGAGCCTGCCATACCTCGCGCTGTCGGCGTTCCTGTTGATCGGTGCGCTGCTGTGGGTCGCGCAACCGGCCGTCGATGATCGGGAGGCCAGCGCCGCGTGAGCAAGAGATCGAGGACCGAGCGACGGGCCGCCCGCGCGCCGGCGCCGACACCGGCAACGGCGGCGGCCAAGGCGGCGGCCCCTGTCCGCCGGCGGGCCCCGGCTCCCACCCGGACGCGCCCGCGCTCCATGTTGCCGTTGGCCCTCGGGGGCCTGGCGGTCGTGGCTGTGGCGGTCGTCGCGATCGTGCTGAGCCAGTCGGGTGGTCCCACGTCCGGCGGGTCCGCCGGCTCCGGCTCGATCGCGCCGCTCAGCCAGGCGGGCGAGGCCCTGCCGCTGTACCAGGCGGGACGGGACGACGCGGCCCGCGGCCGCCCCATCCCGGAGGTATCGGGCACCTCGTTCGACGGCTCGCCCGTCGCGATCGAGCGCGATGGAACGCCGAAGCTCCTGCTCTTCCTGGCCCATTGGTGCCCCCACTGTCAGGAGGAGGTGCCCAAGGTCCAGGCGTGGATCGCGGCCAACGGCCTGCCGGAGGGCGTCGACTTCGTGTCGGTGGCGACGGCCATCGACTCACGCCGGCCGAACTTCCCGCCGGACGCGTGGCTCGAGCGCGAGGGCTGGACGCCGCCGGTGCTCATCGATCCGGATGACCAGGTAGCCGACAGGTTCGGCCTGTCCGCGTTCCCGTACTGGGTGGCGGTCAATGGCGACGGGACCGTCGCCGAGCGCAGGACGGGGGCGATCGCGGCCGCGGAGCTCGATGCCTGGATCGCGACGCTGGCGGCAACCGCGGCCTCGCCTCGCCTCAGCGCGGCGCCGACGCCGTCATGACCGAGCCCCTCGGGTCGGCAGACGGACCGGGTTCAGCGACCACCGTGGCGGTCTACGGCACGCTGCGCCGCGGGCAGCGCAACCACGGGCTGCTGGATGGCGCCGAGCCGCTTGGGACGGGTTTCGTGGCGGGTGCCCTGTACGAAGTGCCCAGCACGCCGTACCGGGAGTACGCGTACCCGGCGCTCGTCGCCGAGCCCGGCGGTCGGGTCACGGTCGAGCTCTACCGTCTCCCGGACGACGGTGTCCTGACGGCGCTCGACGCGCTGGAGCGCTACGACCCGGCCGATGAGCCGGGCTCGCAGTACCTGCGCCGGCGGGTGGCGGTCCTCGGAGCGCCCGTCGACGAGGCTCTGGTCTACTTCTATGCCGGACCGCCGGGGGAGCTGGGGCAGCTGATCGCAGCCGGTGACTGGGTGGCCTGGAGGGCCCCCACTATGCCAGGTAGCGGATCCACAGGTACACGGTCGAGATCAGGAGCGACACGACGACGACCCCGACGCCGTAGCGGAAGAACTGCACGAACGTGATCGGGTGACCGTCACGTGCCGCGAGGTTGGCGACCACGATGTTCGCCGACGCACCCACGATGGTCAGATTGCCGCCGAGGCATGCGCCCAGCGCGAGTGACCACCACAGCGGGTCGGCGGTGAGACCGCTCTCGATGAGCCGTTCGACGACCGGGATCGCAGTCGCGGTGTAGGGGATGTTGTCGACGACCGCGGATGCTCCGGCGGACAGCCAGAGCAGCCCGATCGTGGTCAGGTCGAGTCGACCGCCCGTGGCATCGGCCAGGGCGTCGGCGACGCCACCGACGATGCCCACGTGCACCACGGCCTCCACCAGCATGAACAGCCCCACGAAGAAGAACAGCGTGTTCCACTCGATGTCGCGGAGCGCCTCGTGCGGATCGAGCGGGCCCACGATCATCAGGACGGTTGCCCCCAGGAGGGCGATGGTCGCCGCCTCGAGCCCGATCGCGGAGTGGGCGAGGAAGCCGGCGAGCGTCAGCCCGAGGACGGCGAGCGCACGGAACATGAGCCGGCGGTCCTTGATGGCGGCGGCGGGATCCAGCGCCGCCAGGACGTCCAGGCGATCGGCGTCGTCGTCCATGGATCGCGCGAACGCCAGCCGCATGATCACGAGGAAGGCGACCATGATCACGACGACGACCGGTGCGAGGTTGACCAGGAAGTCCGCAAAGTCGAGGCCGGCGGCCGAGCCGATCAGGATGTTGGGCGGGTCACCGATGAGGGTCGCCGTGCCACCGATGTTCGATGCCAGGATCTGACTGATCAAGTATGGGAACGGCGACACCTTGAGGGTCCGGGCGATCGACAGGGTGACCGGCGTCAGCAGGACCACGGTCGTCACGTTGTCGAGCAGCGCGGACAGGCCCGCCGTGACAAGTGAGAGGATGACCAGCAGCCGGAACGGCTCGCCACGCGAGCGGTGGATCGCATGTGCGGCCACGTATTCGAAGAAGCCCGTCTGGCTGAGCCCGCCCGCAAGCACCATCATCCCGGCCAACAGGAAGATGACGTTGAAGTCGATGGCCGCGAATGCCTGTTCCTGGTCGATGACCCCCAGGGCCACCACGACGAGCCCCGCAAGCAGGGCGACAAGCGTCCGGTCGAAGCGCTCGGTGGCGATCAGGCCATAGGCCACGACGAAGACGCCGCCGGCAAGAAAGACGTCCACGGGTCAGACCGTCACGGTCACGCGCGGGGATCGGGTCGGGCGGGCGGGACGGTCATCCGCGCCCGATCGAAGCGACGAGCTACGGGAGGGGTTTCGGCTCCGCCTCATCCACCCGGGCCGTCGCTGGCCGCCACCACCAGCGACGTGCGCCCGAGGCCCACGTTCTTCGTCTCACATGCATCCATGACCGCCACAGAGTACAGAGGAGTTGGCCGGCGAGGAAGTTTCGACCAGCGTTGCGCAGTACGGGTACTCCCTCCGCCAGGTCCTCGGTCCAGCGAGCACGGAGCGTTGGCGCGGTGCTGGTGGGCGCGGGCCCGCAACCTGCAGGGCTGACGTGGCCGAAGGGCGCTTCGCGGCTGCCC
>Ga0136617_10001906_pt1 | contig 18604 bp, 12 predicted proteins | sample AntDrymUQ3222106_2_FD_129672 | JGI IMG/M metagenome (GOLD analysis project Ga0136617, IMG submission 129672) | Polar desert sand microbial communities from Dry Valleys, Antarctica - metaG UQ322 (21.06) | ecosystem: Environmental > Terrestrial > Soil > Desert | place: Antarctica: Dry Valley... | reverse complement strand
GTTCAATGTTCAAGGTTGACGTTCGACGCGTGGCGTTTGTGAACTTCACAGTACTAGGTTATGCCTAGAATCGAGAAGTTTGAAGAAAAGCGAAGCGTGGATTGGCACGAGAGGGGGCAAAACTTTATCTAGCACTGGATCAATCGTATATCGATCATGCTCAGTTTCCATTTTTGTTCGAAAATTACTGGAGACGAGCCGGTTGATCTCGGGATTAATGAAATATTTGCAGCAAAGTGAATTACGCGGCAGCAAATTTAAATGGTCGGCCAATAAACTTTGAACGTTGAAACCTTGAACTTTGAACTTTGAACTTTGAACTAAAATTATGCAATGGCTAGCTGAAATATGCGTACATCGTCCGGTTTTTGCGACGGTTATCGTCTTGTTTTTGACGGTGGTCGGCGGCTTCAGCTTTTTTACGCTTGGTGTTGACCGCTTTCCGAAGATAGATTTGCCGACTGTTTCGGTTCGCACGAGTAATCCCGGGGCCGCGCCCGAGGAGATCGAGTCGGAGATTACGGACATTATCGAAGGTGCACTGAACACAGTTCCCGGCGTGGAAGAAATGCGTTCGTCGTCTTCTCGCGGAAGCTCGAACGTAACACTTACCTTTAACCTCGAAAAAGACCCCGACCAGGCATTTACCGAAATACAACAAAAGCTCAGCACGATAGTTAATCGCCTGCCTGAGACCGCCGATCCGCCGGTAGCGCAAAAATCCGATCCAGATTCGCAGCCGATTCTGATGTACACGATCAGCGCTCCGCGGAATGTAATTGATCTTACCGAGCTGGTTGAAAATCTTATACAGGAACGCATCGAATCCGCTGACGGCGTTGGTGAGGTTTTTATGTGGGGATCCCGCGGCAAGCAGGTCAAGATTTTTATCGATCCGAATCGACTGCGTGCCTATAACCTTTCCGTAACCGACGTTTCCAATGCCGTCCGCTCGCAAAATCAGGAGCTTCCCGGGGGCAACCTCATCGAGGGGGCTAAAACGCTAGGACTGCGGACGATGAGCAAGCTGACGGAAATCGAGCAGTTCAACGATGTCGTCATAACGACCCGAAACGGCTTTCCAATCAAGGTTAGTAACATCGGGCGGGTTGAGGAAGGCGGCGGTGAACCAACCTCAGCGGCCTCGCTCAATGGCGTTCAGTCGGTTTCCCTTGGTGTCCGCAAACAGTCGGGAGCCAACACCATCGCCGTCATTAATAACGTCAAGACCCGAATGGCGGCAATTCTCCCGAATCTACCGCAGGATATGAAGGTTGCGATTACGCGCGATCAATCGGAGTTTATCCAAAACAGCCTCACCGCAATCGAGGAGCACCTTTTGCTCGGCGGGCTGTTCGCCGCTATCGTTGTGTTCCTGTTTCTCTGGAACTTCAGATCGACGTTCATAGCGGCGCTGGCTATACCGGTTTCGATCATTGCGTCGTTTGCAGCTATCGCGGCGTTCGGTTTTTCACTTAATCAAATGACGATGCTCGCGCTTACGTTGATGGTCGGCATAGTGATCGACGACGCAATCGTCGTGCTTGAAAATATTTACCGCTTTGTCGAGGAAAAAGGAATGGACCCCTTTCAGGCGGCGATCAAAGGCACGCGCGAGATTGGCCTCGCAGTTTTAGCTACGACGCTCTCGCTGCTGGCGGTATTCATTCCGGTCGGATTTATGACCGGGATCGTCGGCCGCTTTATGTCGTCGTTTGGTCTTACAGCCGCAGCCGCAATTGCCGTTTCCCTGATCGTTTCGTTTACGCTTACGCCGATGCTTGCGGCGAGGTGGATCAAGAAGAAGAAGGTTCAAAGTTCAAGGTTTAATGTTCAAGGTGAAGACAACGCTGAACATAATAGACTCGATCGGGATGACGAATCCTTGAACCTTGAACCTGGAACTTTGAACTCGGGTTCCGAAGCGGAGCACGACTCCAAATCCGGCTGGTTTTACAGCAAGGTTGACGGCGCTTACACATGGCTTTTAAAAACGGCAATGCGTTTTCGCTGGGCTGTTGTGCTGTTATGCGTAATAACTGTTGCTTCAATATATCCGCTATACAGGTATGTCGGTATGGCGTTTCTGCCAGATGAGGATGAATCGAACTATCAGGTGAACATTCGCGGGCCGCAGGGCACATCGCTTTCGGCCACTCAATCTATCCTTGACCGGATCGCGCGTGATATTCGTGCTGAAATACCCGGTGTACAAAACACGATGGTTCTGGCCGGGTTTGGCCGAGGTTCAGGATCGAACAATGGTTTTATTAACGTCAGTCTCGTTCCGGTAGCGGATCGGGACCAGTCCCAGGCCGACCTCATAAATCGGACCCGACAGATCGCAAAAAAATATTCGAACAAGGATTATCAGGTCAGCGTTTCGGCCTCGTCGTCGATTGCGGGCAGTATCGGCTTGGGACGCGGAGGTTCGGGCGTCGGTTATTACATCGCAGGGCCAGATATGGAAAAGCTCGGCGAATACGCGAATCAGCTGGTTGAAAAAATGAAGGAGGATCCGGTATTCCGAGATCCGGATTCGTCTATCGAAGTCGGTACACCGGAAATTCAGGTCGTTATCGATCGGACGAGGGCGGCCGATCTAGGCGTGAGCGCCGGCGAGGTATCCCAGGCACTGAATATTTATTCGGCCGGACAGATCGTTTCGACATTCAGCGAGGGTTCCGAACAATATGACGTCGTAGTTCAGGCCGACGAGCAATTTAGACGCGACCGAAGTTATCTTCCGCAGTTCACCGTAGCTTCATCCAACGGCGGAACTGTCGGTTTGGACCGCGTCGTGAAACTGCAGGAAGGTTTCAGCCCGTCTGCAATCAGCCGCCTGAACCGTCTGCGGCAGGTAACGGTTTCCGCAGGGTTGCCGCCGAACACGTCAGAATCGGACGCTCTGGCTAAACTCGAAAGCTTCGTGGAAGGCCTGAATCTACCGCCCGAATATGTTACGGGCGTAACGGGTCAATCGAAAGAACTTCAGAAAGCGTACAACGCGTTTTTGTATGCGTTCTTATTGTCTTTTGTGTTTATGTATCTGATTCTTGCTGCACAGTTTGAATCATTCATTCACCCAGTGACAATACTTTTAACATTGCCGCTTTCCATACCTTTCGCACTGCTTTCGACAGCGATTGCGGGTCAGACGCTCAATATATTTTCGGCGCTCGGAATTTTGCTTTTATTCGGTATCGTGAAGAAAAACGCAATTTTGCAGATCGATCACACGAACACTTTGCGGTCCCGGGGACTGAACCGTTACGACGCGATCATTCAGGCAAATCGTGACCGGCTGCGTCCGATTTTAATGACGACACTGGCACTCGTAGCGGGAATGATTCCGCTTATTTTAGGAAGCGGCGCCGGAGCGGCGACTAACCGCTCGATCGGGATTCTCGTCGTCGGCGGACAATCGATGTGCCTTTTGCTGACGCTTCTCGCGGTTCCTGTTTTCTATTCCTTATTTGACGATGCGGCGGAGTCGAACCTGTTGCGCGGCTTGGGCATCAGGTTTGAGAGTTTTAAGGTTAATACGCTTCGCCCGGCTTATGATCGCATAGCTGGAATGTTTCGTGTGTCGAAACCGGAACGTGAAGAACCGGAGCCAAAAGTTACAAGAAATACGAGTGACGGTTACGCGGAACAGGCGCCGGGCAAATAAATTAAGAGAGTTTAAGTGATGAAGGAAGTTTTAGTTTCGATATTGTTTGTAGTTTTGTATGCGGCAGCGGATGTGAGTGCTCAGACCCCTCAGCCCACGCCTCCCCCCTCGAACCCACAGCAGACTACACCGCCTCAGCCGGCTAACCCGACGCAGCAGGATTTGCAAATAACCCGGCCGCGGGAAAATCAACCGTCTCAACCGGCTAATCCCACGCAGCAGGATTTGCAGATTACGCGTCCGCGCCAGAATCAACCGTCCCCGACGGCGCCGGGAGCTGTCCCTACCACGCCAACGGGCGTTCCGACGAGCCCGACACAGAACATCGGCGATGCCGCCGGAATCGCTCCCGCGGAGCTTCCAGCCGATCCGCCGCCGATCGCTCCGAATTTCGAGGCTCCGGTTCGCCCGTTGCCGAGTGCCGAGCGCGTGGGCGTGGATCTCGCCAATCAATTGCCGCTGACGCTCGAAGAAGCGATTGAATTGGCATTAAGAAACAACAACGATATCGATACGTCGCGAAATGACGTGCAGATAGCTGAATTTAATTTTCGAGGGGCTCGCGGTGTTTATGATCCGGTGATCGGGGCCGAAGGGTATTACGAAAGCCGCACGACGCCGACGGCTTCCACTATTGGCGGTGCCACGAACGGTTCCGTAACACAAAGGCAGTTTTTCGGAAACGCGGGACTTGTGGGATTTTCCCCTTATCAAGGCGGTTCATACGACTTCGGATTTACCAACTCGCGGACAAACACCTCGAATTTAAATGCCACATTAAATCCGCAGTACCCTACGGATTTTACAGCCCGGTTTATTCAGCCGTTGTTTCGCGGAAGACGATTCGACCTTAACCGTCGCAATATTGAAATCGCGAAGAAAAATTTGAGCTTAACGGATTCGCAATTTCGGCAGCGGGCGATCGAGGTTATCGCCCTGGTCGAGCAGGCTTATTGGAACCTTGCCTTTGCGTTGCGTAATTTGCAGGTGCAGATTGACGCTGTAAAACAAGCGCGAACACAACTTGAGAGCAACCAGCGTCTTGTCAGCAAAGGTGTACTGGCCCCGATTGATGTTGTGGCTGCAACTTCTCAGATTACGACGTTTGAGCAGAGCGTTTATACTGTCCAAGAGGACGTGACGCGCGCCGAAAACACTTTAAAAACGCTGATGCTAGCCGAGCGAACGGCTGATATATGGGCCCGTCCGATTACACCGGTATCGGCGATCAGCCTGGAACCGCCTCAAATCGGCCTGGAGATCGCAGTCTCGGAAGCTCTCAGAAACCGTCCGGAGATCACGCAACTCACAACGAACAAGGAAATTAACGCAATCGACCAAAGATATTATCGCGACCAGACGAAACCGCAGATTGATTTAGTCGGTTCCTATACCGCTGCGGGGCTAGCAGGTGCGGCCGCTCCGCCGCGAGTTACGACTCCCTCGGCCCTCACCAATCGCGTGAATGAACTTTCCACTCTCGCCGGGCTTCCCGGGCTTCCCACAGGAATCACGACAAGCACGGTTCCGCCGAATCTGGTCGGAGGCTATTTTAATTCGCTTGCCAATCTTTTCGGCCAGGATTATCCAACATACCGTGTCGGCGTGAGTATCTCGCTGCCATGGAGAAACACAATTGCGAAGGCCAATCTCGGCCGTACCCTGGTCGAAGCAAATCGCATTGAAAATCTTCGGGCGCAGGCCGAAAATGTGATCGAGGCCGAGGTAAGGAACTCGCTGCAGGCACTTCGTTCGTCAGAAGCGCGTCTCGCGTCCGCTCTCGCATCGCGTGCGTCAGCCGAGCTCCTGTCGGAAAGCGAACAGCGGCAGTTTCGGGCTGGAACGACGACGTTCTATTTGGTTTTACAGCGGCAGACCGAGCTTCTTGTAGCTCGAGGCCGGGAGCTTCAGGCGCAAACCGATCTCAACAAAGCGATCTCCGAATTTCAGCGAGCTACGGGGACGACGCTCACGGCCAATAACGTAACGGTCTCAACCAGCCGCGATTTTATCAGGACAAATAATCCCCGGACAACCGCTGCGCACTCCAGATTTTTTTCGAAATGATTGGAACGCGAGTCTCCATTTCTAGATCGTGACCGATCAAGCGCCATCGCGATAATAATCCGAAACATATTTTGGCACTTCGATTTTCCGGTTTGACCGCGTGTCATCGATCGGACGCCCTACGGATGAAAACAGAGGAATAACACCCGCCCAGACGTCAAGCTCGTAATCTTCGTCATCATCGACCGGATCGCCGGTTCGAATTTTTGCCGATGCTTCTTCGATAGGAAGCCGCAAGACCGTCGTCGCTTTTAGTTCCAATTCCGTCGGCCAGCGAACTTCGTCCCAGCGACCGGGAACGATATGCTCGGTAAACGCCCTTAAAGCGTCAATCTTCTCCTTTTCGTCTTTGACTACAGAGCCCTTACCCAAAATTACTACCGAGCGATAATTCATCGAATGATGAAACGCCGAACGGGCGAGCACAAGTCCGTCGATTAAAGTGACGGTCACGCAGACGTCGATTTCCGCCGCCAGCGAACGAAGCATACGGCTTGCGGACGATCCATGAATAAGCAGATTATCGCCGACGCGGGCATAGCCGGTCGGAATCACGTATGGCTGTCCATCGACGGCGAATCCGACATGACAGATAAAGGCTTCGTCCAGAATGCCGTATATCGTGCTTCGGTCAAACGCCCCGCGCTTCGGAATGCGGCGTAACCGGGTTTTTTCGGTCTGCTTTATTTCAGCAATCATACAGATTTATTGGTTTAACAGAGAATAATATTTATCTTCGATGATTCTAACGTGATGAATCTGATGTCCGACCATGCTGAAGCCCATTGCCAGCACCGAAATTTCATATATCCAGTTAGTGCCCGTGTTTTGCAGCATTCCATCGTCGAAGCTCTCAAACATCGCTTGCGTCGAAGCGCGGACAATTTTAAGTTCGTTTATCAACTGATTAATCGTACGCTGGTCTGCATTCATGCCGGTCGCCAGCAAATTTTCGTCAATCCCCACCGGCGTTGATCCTTCCTTTCTCGCAAAAAGCAGGGTGCGATACGCCAGAATTCTTTCAAAATCGATGATGTGCTGAAAAATTTCTTTGACCGTCCATTTGTCCGGTGCGTATCTCTTGCCGTCAAGCCTTGTCAGCAGGTTCGGGTCAAGTTCGTTCAACTGCCTGATGCTATAGTCAAAAGCTTGTGATAATTCGATATCGGCGACAAGGTTGATGTACCTGTCGAAATATTGCGGCACAGGATTTATGTCCGATTTTTTCATGATTTTAATAGAGAGACGCAAACTTTAAGCCGGGCCGCGATATCGATCGCGAAGGTAATTCTGCCTTGCTTTGTCATCTCTCACTGTTAAAAGATATCTTTTCCATACCTGCTGCTCGTGCCATACTGCCGCAAGCTCCCAAACGCAAAAAGTTGCCCGGTGCGATTCGGAAAAAGTGAATAGCCCAAACTCCGCTTGGTCGACTCCGTCCTTCGCGTACACTGATTCCCAAAGTTCATTTTCGTTTCGCCATGTGCTGACGAGCAAAAAATAGAAATCGCCGCCGCACCGATGAAGGATCACAAAACCGAGTTCGCCTAAAGTCTCTAATTCTCCGGCAGCGGACTCCGTTTCGAGAAATGACCGAGCCAAATCGCGGATATAGACCGGAACCGGATCGTCGGTTGTTGCAAGGTTATACCATTTGAGCGATGAATTCTGAAATAAAATATTCTCGTCGGGATCGACAAACTTGTCATGGTGCACGTAGTTCGGAGCGACATTTTCGGCCGCCTTTTCAATTGTTGTACTTGTTGCCGTCATCGTACCTCCTCTTCGTTTTCGCTTTGCCTGCTAAACGTCATATGCCAATTCCACTCCCACGTTTCACCGTCATCGGCGGAGAATGCCTGGCTCCAAACCGGCTTCTCCGTGTTAGTCTTGTCCCAATGAAATTTCACAATAACGGCCGTGCCCTTCCAAACGTCGCGAGCGAAGAATTCTCCGGTTGTTCCGTCAAAAGAACCAATCTGTGGAACGTCCAGCACGACAATCTCACTGTCAGCCCAATAAATACTCCAGAGCCTTGTTTTTGGATTAAAAAGACGCAATGTGATTGCTTCAAAGGACACCCCGTCGAAATTCGCCACAAAGGAATCGGTGTTGCCAAAACCTCCGAGAATCCTCCGGCACTCGCTCAACGCCACAAACTCCGTCCATTCCTGACAGTTGTTGAGCCTCGTTTTCAGTTTCCGGTTGTGAATTTTCCACTTCCCATTAAAGAAATCGAAATCGTTTTGCGATGAATTTCTAGACGGGGCTATATTCAGGTCGTCATCAGTGTTAAATAATCGATCCATAAAACCCTTATTTGTTCTGTGCGGTCATCGTTCGCCTTGATGGCGCTTAATCTTGACGGTGAACGCTTGTCCGCCCGGATCAAGTGTAAGTGCGCTTTTATCAGATTCGTTTTTCACCCGTGTGTCGATTGCTATCCAATTTACTTCCCATGTTTTGCCGCCGTCATCTGAGAACGCCTGTTCAAAATGGCACGAATTCGGAGTAATGTCCGATATAACAAAACGAACAAGAATTGCTTTGCCTTTGAATATTTCCTGATTGTAAAACTCTCCACGACCGTTTTTGAAGCCTCCGATGGTCGGAACGCTCAAAGCGCCATCGTTAATACCTGCAAAATTTAGACTCCATTGCTTGGATGAAGGATTGTATAAACGTAAACTCAATGCTTCGATACGTCCTGCCGAACCTTTAACATCGAGTTCAATCAGATTGGCACGGCCATTCCAAACTTTACTTACTACGGTTGTTCCTTCATATTCAACCCAGGTTGTCGAGCCTGAAAGTGGATTTTGGAGTCGCTTTAGCCGAGTTTTCCAAGTGCCGATTTCAAAATCAAAATCCTTCTGTCCATCTCGTTCCTTAAAAGTTTGCTGTTGCGGGTTTGTTTTCGTTGTGTTCGAATTCGACTGTGCAAGCCCATGGTGAATTTGCAAGATGACAATTAACCCGCACAAAAGGAGATAAATTCGTAAATATTTAAGTGTTTTCATTATGTATCCTCTAATTAATTTCTCTATTCTGCTTAGATGAACTGCTTCGTCGTCCCAAGCGGTTTAACGTCTGCACCTGAGCGAAACGGCCCGCATCAAAAGTTGGGTTAATCTTATTTATCTTTCACCAGTGCGAATGTCATTATCCAGTTCGTTTCCCAGGTCTTGCCGCCATCATCCGAGAATGCCTGTTCAAAACGAGACGACTTCGTAGTGATGTCCGAAAAGCTTTGTCGAATAAAGATGGCTCTGTCTTTAAATGGTTCCTGGCCATAAAACACGCCGCGGCCGTTTTTGAACTCGTCGATCTGTGGCCGCGTCATGACACCGTCGCTGCTGCTGGCCCAATTGAGGCTCCACTGGCGAGCTTCGGGATTATAGAGACGTAAGCCGACGCCTTCGATGCGGCCTGCGTCTCCGCGGGCATCGAGCTCAAACACGCTTGCGCGGCCGTTCCAAAGCTTTCGCACGATGGCAACGCCGTCATATTCAACCCAAGCGGCCGAGCCTGTTAACGGCCGCAGGCGGCGCGATATGTGAATCTTCCAGGCGCCGATGTTAAAGTCGAAATCGTGTTGTCCATCTCGTTCCTTCACAGTTTGTCGAGGGTTTGTTATCGACGCGGGTGATTTCGACTGCCCGAACCCCAAAAAGGGTTGCAAGACAGCAACTACGCCGCACAATATTAGATAAGTTCGCAAACGTGTAGGTGTGTTCATCACAATATTCTCCGTTTCGCTGATCCTTTCATTGATTTTCTTCTTCATCTGAAATAATAATGGAAAGCGGTCTTAGCACAAGAGCCAATCGCCTACAAATGATATAGACCAATTTATCTCCGAATATGCCCCGTCCGCCGTTTATCATTCTCGACGAAAAATCCGACGCTCCGCTTTACCGTCAGATTTACGAAACTATTCGCCGTTCGATTTTAAGCGGCGAATTTCGTTCGGGCAGTCAGCTACCCGCTACTCGGCTTTTGGCAACACAACTCGGCGTTTCGAGGATGACCGTTATTAATGCATACGAGCAGCTTTTTGCAGAAGGTTATCTCGAAGGCAAGATCGGAGCGGGAACGTTCATCGCGTCGCGTCTGCCGGAAGAATTTATGCAGACGCCAATAATTTCGAGCAACAAAAAAAAGACGAAAACGTCTCCGCGCAAACTAAATCTCTCAAATTACGGAAGACGCGTTGCCGGGAACAGCCGCCCGCTTTTAAGGAACCATGGCTCGACCGATTTTCTGCCTTTTCAACACGGCTTAGGCGCAATCGAAAAGTTTCCCTTCGATATTTGGTCAAAAATTACGCAAAAGCAGCTCAAGTACACTACACCACACCTTCTCGGTTACGGAGAACCGGCAGGCTTGCTTCATTTGCGGATGGCGGTTGCCTCACACCTGAGGTCGGCACGTGGTGTCCGTTGTGAGGTTGAGCAAATAATCATCACCAACGGGGCCCAGCAGGCACTCGATTTGATTGGCAGAATATTGCTTGGACAGCAGGATCGCGTTTGGATCGAAAATCCTGGCTATCTGGGAGCGAGGGATATTTTTCGTTCGATGGGAGCCCAAATTGTTCCAATTCCAGTCGATAGCGAAGGATTCAATTTAGATCATGCGGTAAAAACGGGGAACTCAAGGCTCGCATACGTGACGCCTTCTCGGCAGTTCCCTCTTGGCGTGACGATGAGTTTGTCACGCCGCTTGAATTTGCTCGAATGGGCGCGAAAGGCGGAATCGTGGATTGTCGAAGACGATTACGACAGCGAGTATCGCTACGCCGGGCGTCCGCTCGCTTCGCTTCAAGGGCTTGACCGCGACAGCCGCGTTATCTACATCGGAACTTTCAGCAAAACAATTTTTCCGGCGTTAAGGCTTGGCTGTTTGGTCGTGCCGACGGATTTAATCGAGGTTTTTACAACTGCTCGAGCATTAAGCGATTTGCATTCGCCGCTGATCGAGCAGGCAGTCCTGGCGGATTTTATTTCCGAAGGGCATTTCGCACGGCATATTCGGAGAATGCGAATGTTATATGAAGAACGCCAGGGGATTTTAGTTGCCGAGGTCGAAAAACAGCTTTACGGCATGTTGGAAATAACGAAAGCCGATGCGGGAATGCATTTGATCGGGTGGCTGCCTGAGGGTGTCTGCGACAAGATCGTTTCGCAACAGGCCGCGAAACATCGACTGCGGGTCGCTCCAGTCTCCACCTACGATCTCGATAAACCCGAACGAGGCGGCTTACTTCTCGGATATACGGCCTTTGACGCGAAACAAATAGAAGCCGGTATGAAAACTTTGGCAAATGTGATAAAAAACTATCGGAAGCCTTGAGTTACTTAGCGTCCATCCAGTTATCTCCGACGCCTATCTCAACGATTAGCGGCACATCCAACTCAGCTGCGGCTTCCATTTCTCGTTTTATTATCTCGCTCGCTTTATTTATCTCGGAATCAGGCGCTTCGAATAAAAGCTCATCGTGAACCTGCATGATCATTTGTGTTTTCAGGCCTTCCTTTTTCAGGGCGGCATCGACTTTTAACATAGCAATTTTTACAATATCGCTGGCTGTGCCCTGAATCGGCATATTGATAGCTTCACGTTCGGCACGCGACCGAACACTATAATTGCGGTCATTTATCGAGGGGAAATAGCGGCGTCGGCCAAAAAGCGAAGCGACCCAGCCTTGTTCCCGGGCGACCTGCGGAATCTCGTCCATGTATTTTCGAATGCCCTTGTAAGTATCAAAATAGTCCGCGATGACTTGTTTTGCCTCGGCACGGCTTATGCCGACCCGCTGCGATAATCCAAATGCTTCGACCGCGTAGGCGATTCCGAAATTAACGATTTTCGCAAGACGGCGTTTTTCCTTTAACTCCTTTTCATTTTTTGCGCCAAAAACGAGCTTCGCGGTCTTGGAATGGATATCCTCACCGTTTTTGTAGGCCTCCAGCATCACCGGGTCGTGTGTGATGTGCGCGAGAATCCGCAGTTCAAGTTGCGAATAATCAGCGGAAAGAATCTTGCAGCCATTTTCCGGGATGAAGGCTTGGCGGATTCTTCGGCCAAGCTCGGTGCGATTTGGGATATTCTGTAAATTCGGATCGGTCGAGCTTAAACGTCCGGTTGCCGCGACCGTCTGATTCAGGCAGCCGTGAATGCGCCCGTCGGGGCCAACCATTTTTGGCAGGGCGTCCGAGTATGTCGCTTTTAGTTTGTCGAGTTCGCGATAATCGATGATAAATTGGGCGATATCGTAATTTTGCGCGAGCTCATCCAACACATCTCTACTGGTCGAAACCTGCCCGGTCGCGGTTTTTCTGCCGGTCGATATGTTCAATTCTTCAAGAATCTCGCCGACCTGTTTTGGTGAGCCGATATTAAATTCGCGCCCGGAAATCGCAAAAATCTTTTCACGAAGGGTATCGAGCTCGGTCGAAATAAAAATGGAGAAAGCGTTCAAACTGTCAGAATCTACTTTCATTCCGGCGTTTTCGATGTCGGCCAAAACCGGGATCAGGGGTAGCTCGATCTCAAAATAAACCTGCGACAGGCCGTGTTCCTCAATCTGTTTTCGAAGGATAGGACCAAGCTGAAACGCAAAATCCGCGCGCTCACATGTACGATAGGCCGATTCGGAAAAATCTTCGGGAATTTCGGCAGCAGCGTCGATGTCGAGATTCGTATGCGCAAGCAAGGGGAGAGTATAATTGGAACGCGTTGAATCGAGTAAATAGGCGGCGATCATCGTGTCATCCGTGACAGATTCCGGCTCGATATCCAACGTTCTCAAAACGCCGAGATCGCGTTTGTGGTCATGGGCTGTTTTTTCGAGAAATCCGTTGGACAAAATATCCCGCAACGGCGAGAGGGCTGCGGCTTTTCCGCCTTCAAAATTCTGGAGATCGATATAATATGAGACGCTGGGGGAGTTTGCTATCGCAATGCCCAGCGGCTGCTCTTTGTAATAGCAGCTCGACTTTTCGTCGGAGGTCGAATCGTCAACTTCAAGACTCCAATGCTCGGTTTCCCACAGCCGGCGGATTAGCTCTTCGAGAGATTGCCGGTTGTTGATAATGCCGTACTTGCGCTCGGCCGCCGGCGAACCGCCTTTGCCGTGAACATTGAAAAGCGCCGCAGAATCCACGAATTCTCGTGTAAGCGCGTTGAATTCGAGTTCCCGAAAGAGCGCGTATGCGAGCTCGCGATTAGGTTCGCAGTGTTTGAGCTGTTTGAGATCGAGCTTGACATCGACCGATGTGTGGATTGTCGCAAGCTCGAGCGATTGGCGGATGATGTCCTGATTATTTTGCAGGCTTTCGCGATAAGTTTTGTGCGTCACCTTATCGGCATTTTCCATCGCGCCTATCGCGGAGCCGAATTCCTGAACCAGCTTCAACGCTCCTTTTTCGCCAATTCCCGGAGCACCGGGAATATTGTCGATCGCATCGCCCATCAGCCCGAGCAGATCGACCATTTTTGAAGGCGGAACACCGAATTTGTTTTCGACCCAGGCCTCGTCGCACCATTCGATCGGCGGAACATGGACCTTTCGTTTCACGTTTTGGGAATTCTGCCGCATCGCGATTATGTTCGGATCCTGCACAAGCTGGCACAGGTCTTTATCGTTCGAAACGATCACCGCTTGCATTCCTTTTTCGGCGACTTGTATTGCCAACGTGCCGATGACGTCGTCGGCCTCAAATCCGTCCATTTTCAGGATCGGTATGCAAAAGGCTTCGCAAACACGGATAATGTATGGAATCTGCGACGCGAGATCGTTCGGCATATCTTCGCGATTCGCTTTGTAAGCGGCGAAAGAATCGTGCCGAAACGTCGGGGCGGCCGTGTCAAAAACGGCTGCCACGTAATCGGGTTTTTCGTCGTTGATCAGCTTACGGAGCATGTTCGTAAAGACGAAAATTGCCTGTGTAACCTGCCCCTTGCTGTTACGAAGAGGATCCTGTTTCGCTCCCATCGGTGCAAAAAAAGCCCGAAAGATATGCGACATCGAGTCGATCAAAAATACTCGTTTCATTATGATTGATTCCTGATGATTGAATGATAATGAAACAATCGGAGTCTTACAAGTTAGCTGTGTTTTCTAATGTTACGGAAAATAATTAGGTGTATTTTTTGCGAAATTGAGGATACGAAGATAATGTTTTTCCCGAAGTCCGTCGAACGAGCGAGAAGAACGGTTAGCTTTTGCGGTTGGCGGAAGCGGCTTTCGATGTACTCTGACCAACCACGACAACCTCGAATATCAGCATAGATCGAAAATGTTTAATTTAGCGTTCATTGTTTTGGTTGCTCGTTTGACAATAAAAATGAGCCTACGATAATCTAATTGTTCGTGCATTTTCTGACCGGTTCGTCTAGGGGTTAGGACACCGCCCTTTCACGGCGGCAACACGGGTTCAAATCCCGTACCGGTTACCAACATCTTTTATCGCAGTTGTTGCATCAAACCGTTTAGGCCAATTCGCTCGCACACCGGAGCGAATTTTCTATTTAGCGCGAGGAATAATGCTGAAAACCTTTTTATATACGCTGATTTTACTATCGTTTGCTATCGTTTCGATCAATGCCCAAACGCAGAATAGTGCGGATACGGTAATGATCCTGCCATTCGAGAACACCTCGGATAAACCGGAATTTAATTGGGTCGGCGAAAGTTTCGCTTTATCGCTCTCCGAGCTTTTAAAACTTCCGAGCATTAACGTCGTTCCCAACAGCCAGCGCAAGATCGTACAGCAGCGCCTTCGCATTCCCCTGACTAGTCTCCCTAGCCTTGCGACTTCGCTAAAATTAGCTCGTGAGAGCAAAGCGACGCTCCTTATCGCGGGGAGATACAACATCGTTCCGGCACAGGGCGATACGGCCGCGACATTGAATGTGATTGCAAAGATCATCCGCGTTAACGAAGGCCGCTTCCTGAACGAAGAGCTGCCCGATGGCCGCCGGATCACCCGCGATATAAATTTGAACGACGCCCTCGGCAATCTGCAGACCATGCAGGGTCAGATCGCTTATCAGATCCTTTATCAGCGCGATAAGGCATTACCGTTCTCTCAGAACCAACTGATCGAGTCGGCAAATAAAGTTCCAAGCCGGGCTTTTGAAGCCTATATCAAGGGCTTGCTGACTCCGGCGCTCGAGGCACGCGAAAACTACTTTAAGAATGCGATTCGGCTTTACACGGAAGTTACGCCCGACGGCACGTTTGCCGACGCCGCCCTCGAGCTTGGTCATCTTTACCTGAACCAGAAAAAGTTTGCGGAGGCGATTGATTCATTCGAACGCGTTATAAACGCGAACCAACAATGTAAGGACAAGGCGAAAGGTGAAAACAAGATTTCGCAGTGCAACGATGAGAGCTTTGCCGAATCTTCGTTTTACATTGGGTTGATCCAATGGCAGCGGGAAAATTACGAACAGGCACTATCCGTTCTGCGCCCGCTTGCCGAAGACCTTAAATTAACAAGCGTTTACAACACGTTAGGTGCGATTGCCGTGCAGGCTTCGCGTGCCGAAGCAAAGAACGGAGCGAAATCCGCCGCTCTCTTAAATGAAGGGATGGATCTCCTGAAAAAGGCCGCTGAATCGGCGCCGGAAGATGTAAATGTGAGGTTCAATTACGGCGTAGCTGCATTTCTTTCGGGCAACTATCCTGAATCAGCTCTACAAATTCGACCTGTTATCGCGGCGAATCCGAGGGACGGCGAATCCTACTATTTGTTGTCAAAGGCGCTGGATGCTGTTAAAGACCCGGCCGCTGCTTCCGTCGACAACCAGGCGAGAACCTACCTGACATTGAACAACCGCTATGCAAATCTAGAAAAAGAATGGCAGAAATCGAAAAGTATAGGCGATGTGAGTTTGCGCGTAGAACAGCCGCAAAGAAAAGATTTTGTAAGCGTGATTTTGATCCGGAAGAACGCATTGCCGGCTCAAACGGCGGTGAATGACACGGACGGTCTGCTCGCACAGGCGCGTACGCAATTCAAAAACGGCAATGACGACGAGGCTATGACGATCCTGCGGCGTGTTCTTGCCAGTGAGCCTATGAGCGCCGAGAGCTATCTGATTCTCGGCAAGATCCACCTTAGACGCGGCGATCGTGAACAAGCTGTGAGCTCATTCAAGACGGCAGTATTTTGGGATAACCGTCAGATCGATGCCCATGTTTCGCTCGGCAAAATATATGTCGAGAAAGGCGACTGTCTGCAGGTGAAAAACTATTCGGCGGCCGCGTTGGAAATAAACCCCGAGAGCCCGGACGCCCTCGCTTTACAGCGGCAGGCCGAGAGATGTTCCAAATAGTGTAACTCAAAAGTCCACAGTCTTAAGTTCAAGGTCTAAAATATGCTCAACCGCGAACCCGAGTTTCCCGAAGTCGTTGAAATTAAACGACTTCACTCGGTTTTGAACTTTGGACTTGGGAGTTCAGACTTTAGCGTTCGACTTTGGCACGCTATATGCCTTAGAGAACAGCGGCTAGCTTGATGAAAGATCTATCAAGACCCCGCCGCCATCATTTCTCCAAGCCCGGTTTGCCGCTGTGCTTGTTTACTTCCGAGCGTTCCACAGTCGCCCTTCCTATGATGTGCCTGGTCGAAAACGACCGGGCTCTATCACTTCTTAGCAGTCAAACTTAATTTCGCGGGGTCATTTAAAAATTCAATCCTGAATGCCATATCCGGATGCTTTTGCTATCGCGCGAAAATGAGCCTGTTCCGAGGAAGTTCTGATAAACTGTCGCAATGAAGTTCCCCCGCCTCGCACGGTTGTTGCCGGATTGGAAGAACGCTTTTTTGGCCGTTCTGTCCGCGATTCTATTAGTACTGGCGTTTCCGGATTTCGAGTTTTGGTTTCTTGCCTGGTTCGCACTGGCTCCTCTTTTTTGGGCAGTCGAACGCGAAAAGCTATCGACGGCAAAGTCGTTCGTTTTAGGCTGGATCTTCGGCATCTGCTTTTTTTTTGGAACTTGTTGGTGGTTGACATTTGCGCCAGTCACCTACGCCGCATTTCCCCCTTTACTAGCCTACTTTCTACTTTTCTGCGTAACGCTCGTTGTAGGATCATTTCCTGGAATGTTTGCGGCGATATTGTCCTTTTTGCTGCGCCGGTTCGGCAGGTACGCAATTCTGACGGCGCCTTTTATCTGGGTTTTCACGGAGTTTTTGAGGTATTGGCTCACAGGGAACAACTGGAATTCGATTGCGTACTCGCAGGCCTTCAATGATACTTTGATCGGAAGCGCGAGCCTTGGCGGAATTTATTTGGTCGGCTTTTGGTGTGTATTTTTCAATTCACTAATTTCGCTAATTTTTCGAAGTTTTAGTCGTATCTCTGATAAAGGTGATGACTCGGCTTTTAGTTCGAAAGCCGGGAAGGATGGTCTGTTTGTTGTAATGTTGTCCTCGATAATCTTACCTTTCGCATTTTTCCCAAATCTCAGTTTTAGTGACCACCCCACGGATAGAATTGAAGCCTCCATTATTGCTATCCAACCAAACGTTCCGATGAGCGGCTTAGATTACGATAAATTGAAGCAGCTTAGACAAAAGCATGTCGAGCTGGCGGAATCCTCATTGCAAAAACTCGGTCGACAACCTACAAGTGATGACCGTCGATCGGTCACTGTTATCTTCCCCGAATCGCCTATGAATTTTGGTTACGATGAAGATCCTGAATTTCAGGAGTTCATTCGCGTTTTCGCGAAAAAAAATAACGTGCATGTCCTCTTTAATGCTGCCGAGCCTGATCCGGCGAATAAGAAATATTTTAATTCCGCCGTAATGATTGACCCGCACGGCCGCAAGGTTGCGCAATATGATAAGATTTATCTGATGCCATTCGGTGAATCCGTGCCTGCTCCGATCCAAAATATTGTTCCTGCTTTTGTAGGCAGTTTTTCTTATGGAAACGAATACGATCTGCTTCCTATCGGCGATACAAAAGCTGGCGTGATGATTTGCTTCGAATCACACTTCGGCTCGCTTTCCCGTGAATACGTACGGAACGGCGCGGACGTGCTCATCGAAATGACAAACGACGGTTATCTCGGCCCTACTCCGGTGCTGCGTCAGCACCTCGCGAATGCCGTGTTCCGCGCCGTGGAAACGAACCGTCCGGTTTTGCGCGTCACGAACGTGGGTATAACAGCTTACATTAATGAACGCGGCGAGGTTATAGAACCAACGGAGAGCTACACTGAAGACACACGGAATTGGACAGTTTCGAAGTCAGATGGCATCCAGACGTTTTATGTGCGGTACGGGGACTGGTTCGCCTGGTTATGTTCGGCAGTGACATTAGGATTAATGGTGTTCGGCATTTTAAGACGCATTGAGGCAGAAACGCGACAGTAATGGAGCGTGTTCGCCGCGTTCAACCAACCTGCTACCGCGGGACACTGACCGGCAAAAAAGGATGGAACTTACAGAATTACAAACAAAGCACGAAGAGATTAAAAATAAAGTTATACAACTTGGGAGGTTTCTTTGACGCTCCGGCAAAAAGTGCTGAACTTGAAAAATCGGAAAAGGTCATATCCGAGCCGGGTTTTTGGGATGACCAGGAAAAGGCTCAAAAGGTTGTGCAGCAGCGAAGCCGTATTGAAAGGGCTTTAAAGCAGCAGGAAATTTTCGTAACGGGGGTTTCGGACGCCGAAGTGCTGTTTGAATTCGCGGAAACTGATGCCGGTTCGGCAATCGAACTTGAAAGTTTGATCTCGCGTCTTGAAACCGAAGTCGCGGAAGCCGAGATTCAAAGCCTGCTCTCGGGTGAAACCGATGCCAACAATGCTATCTGTTCGATCCAGGCCGGTGCCGGCGG
>Ga0136617_10001905_pt1 | contig 18609 bp, 21 predicted proteins | sample AntDrymUQ3222106_2_FD_129672 | JGI IMG/M metagenome (GOLD analysis project Ga0136617, IMG submission 129672) | Polar desert sand microbial communities from Dry Valleys, Antarctica - metaG UQ322 (21.06) | ecosystem: Environmental > Terrestrial > Soil > Desert | place: Antarctica: Dry Valley... | reverse complement strand
GAAACGCTCTCTGCGTTCGTCGACTTGGAGATGTTAAACGCGGGGCCGACGCGCTTAACGGTTGGCGCCGTCAACGTCAGCGATGGCGAGATGCACTACTTCGACAGCCGTGATGAACGCCTCGAATTGGACCACGTGCTCGCTTCCGGCGCATTGCCGCCTGCCTTCCCGGCGATCCGGATCGAGGGCGACCCGTACTGGGACGGCGGCATTTATTCCAATACTCCGCTCGAGGCCGTGCTCGACGATAAGCCGCGGCGAAACTCGCTCATCTTCACGGTCCATATGTGGAATCCGGAAGGTCCGGAACCCGAAACCATTTGGCAGGTGATGGGCCGACAAAAAGACATCCAATACGCGAGCCGCGCGAAGAGCCACATCGCCCGGCAGAAACAGATCCATCATCTGCGCCATGTCATTCGCGAGCTGACCAAGCAGATCCCCGACAAGGTCCGCGAATCGCCGGAGGTCAAGGACCTCTCGGCGTGGGGTTGCGGCACGACGATGCACATCGTGCGGCTGCTCGCGCCGCGACTGGATGGCGAGGATCACACCAAGGACATTGATTTCACGCCGTCCGGCATCCATACCCGCTGGCAAGCGGGCTTCGCGGATACCAAGCATATGCTGGACCGCGCTCCGTGGACAAAGCCCGTTGATCCGATGGAAGGCATCATCATGCATGCGGCCGGGGCAGCGTCAGAGCCGCAGCTCGCCCAGGGCATCGATGGCTTCTTGGGGAAGACCAAATGATGGAGCGCTCTGCGGCAAAGGCAAGGATGCGAGTGAAAGAGCCGGCCGCCGGCAAAGGTGCGCAGCGCCGGTCGGCTCTCGACCGAGCTTAAGCCCGACAAGTGCGCGCTCCACATCTGCGCCGACCTCACGGGAGGCGCGCGGGAGTTTCACTCGTTTTCAAAAAGGCATCGCTTGGGTTTCGCCGGATCAGCACGAGTTACAATCAGCTCCCGTTCGCTGGCGCGAAGCGCAGCGCATGTCGACTCCGGACCTCACCGCTCAGTTCGAAGCGCATCGCCGCTATCTGTTCCGGATAGCGCGGCTGCAATTGCGCGATGACGACCTGGCGGAAGACGTCGTCCAAGACACTCTCGTCGCTGCGTTGCAGGGCGCCGCGCGATTTTCGGGTAAGTCATCGGTCAAGACGTGGCTGACCGGCATTCTGAAACATAAGATCGTCGACGCGATCCGGCATAAAACCAGCCGTCCGGCGCTCGCTTCGTTGAACGACGAATGCCACATCGACGATTTCGATGCACTATTCGACGAAACGGGGCAATGGGACAATCCTCCCGCCGACTGGGGCAGCCCGGACGCTGCGCTTGAGCGCCGCGAGTTCCTGGAAGTGATGGAAAAATGCCTCGAACAGCTGCCGCCGAACACGGCACGGGTGTTCATGATGCGCGAGGTGATGGAGCTTGAATCCGGGGAGATTTGTAAGGAGCTTGCCATTACGTCGACCAATCTGTGGGTGATCATGTATCGCGCCCGAATGTCGCTCCGGGCATGTCTCGAGCAAAACTGGTTTGCCACCTCACCGCGCGGGCCTTCTTGATCGTATGCGCATTCCGGGAACTCATCGCATTGCCCATTCGATCACCTGCAAGGACGCAACTCACTTGATCTCGCGGAAGCTCGACGGTCCGCTGCCCTTCGGCCGCGCGCTCCTCTTGCGGCTGCATCTCATGTGGTGCCTGGCGTGTCAACGCTTTGAAAAGCAGGCGAAGTTTCTCCACGAGGTCATGCGGAAGTACCGTAAGTAGGGCGCTCGCGCTCGAACCTCCCGTGCGGCGTCCTTGTTCTGTCGCGCGGTTCAACGGCAACGTGTCGGCCTCCGGCGTCGATTCGTGCTGGCTCGTCGCCTCGCAAGCCGGGTCGCCGCTCACGTCGCCATCGGCTTCAACTCGCCCATCAGCGTAGGAATCAGTTCGGCGACTGTCGGGTGGATATGCACGACGCGCTGCAACTCGGTGTAGCGCGCCTTCAGGGCCATCGCATCGAGGATGCTATGGATCGCCTCATCACCTCCGACGCTTAAGATCGCCGCACCGAGGATCTCCTCGGTGTCCGCATCCATCGCGATCTTCATGAAGGCTTGTGTCTCGCCCTTCTCGACTGCGCGACCGACGCGCGTCATCGGACGCGTGCCAACCAGAGCCTTACGACCGGACCGGCGGATCTCGGTGTCGGTCATTCCGACGCGCCCGAGCGGTGGATCGATGAAGAGGCCATACGCGGTCAGGCGGTCCTTGACACTGCGCCGCGCGCCGTCGAGCAAGTTGTCGGCGATGATCTCGAAATCGTTGTAGGAAGTGTGCGTGAACGCACCGCGCCCGTTGCAGTCACCGATTGCCCAAATGCCGGACACGCTGGTGCGCAACTCGTCATCGACGACTCGTCGTTGACCCGCACCGCGGCCGGGGATTCGAAGCGTGCATGGCCCTCGATGACGCGCAGGTTGGAAATCCCCTTGAGCCAGCTCTCAACGTTTCGGCTGGCGCGTCCGGCGACTTCGTCCTTGCGCGCCTTGACGCGTTTCATGTCGACTTTGATCGGCGCATCGATCATCACGCCGAAATCGGCGCCGCGCCGGGCAATACGCGCGGCGTACGCGCTTACCACCAGCGTCTTCGTCGGCATGCAACCGGTGTTGACACAGGTTCCACCGAAGCGCTTGCGCTCGATGATCGCGACTTTTTTTCCGGCGCCGGCCAGCCTCGCGGCGAGGGAGGGTCCCGCTTGGCCCGTGCCGATGATGATCGCATCGAGACGTGCGCTCATGATCTCTCCTCTTCCGCGCGTGGATCGTTCGCAATGGCGAGCGCCCGCACCCGGCCAGACTTCTCTCTCTTCCCAACCGCGCGCGGATTAGTCGCGCCGGACGGCTGCGATGACCGACCTGCTTCCGCCTGCGCGTTTGCTAGTTGGCCGTGATGGTCGACGTGATCGATGCCAGCACGTAACGCGCACTGGCGATCTCGAGGCCGCCGATGATCAGCAGCACGCCGGCGATTTCCGCGGCTCGGGCGGCGAGCTCGATGAATTCCTTGGTCTGCATCGTTTTCGTCCGAAGCGCGTCGAGTCAACGCGCATGCGCCGGTGACAGCGCAGGCGCATGCGCCGGCGCCTTGAGGCGAAGTGCAAGCACAGCGGCAAAGGCGAGCGCCGCACCAATCCCGACGACGCAGGCGCCCCAGCCGAAGCGATCGAAGATCTGCCCCAGCGCCGCGCTGCCCACAAGACCGCCGAAGAAATAACACGAGAGGTAGATGCCGCTCGCCGAGCCACGGTCGGTCGTCGCGGCACGACCGACGAAACCGGTCGCCGTTGCTTGCGCGAAAAAAGTTCCAACGCCCACCAAGGTCAGGCCAGCCAACACCGCAACGAGCTGCGGTACGACCAGCAGTGGCAGGCCGGCACCCGCCACCGCCAGCGCTCCCCAAAACGTGCGCTGCGTGCCGAAGCTTTGGACGGCGCGGCCCGCGAGGGGTGTCGTGCAGATCGAAGGGAGAAAGACGAAGTAGACGAATCCGAGCGCCATCCGGGAGAGCGCCAGCGGCTCGGCCACCAGAACGAAATTCACGTAGGTGAACGTGCCGATGAAGGCGAAGAGAATGCAAAAGCCGATGATAAAGCTCGCTCGCAGCGGTCCATTGCGCAGATGCTCGAGCCAGATCGATAGGGGCGAGCGACTACCGGCTCCGGCGACCGGCATCGCTGGCGTCCGGCTTAAGTAGAAATACACCAGAACCGCTCCGGCAAGGTTCAGCGCCGCGAAGACATAGAAATTCGTGGCGAGGCCCAGGTAATCGGCGAGCGCGGCCGACATCAGCCGGCCAAACAGATTGCTTGCGACGTTCCCCGTGATATACGCGGCGAAAGCGGCGGCGGCATCTTGCGCGCTGCACGCTTCGCCCAGGTAGGAGAGCATCAGCGCGAAGGCCGTCGCCATGAAGACACCCTGCGCGATGCGTAGAACGGTAAAGGTAGTGAGGTCCGGCGCCACAGCGAGCAGCGCCGTCGGAATCGAGAGCAGTGCCAAGCTTGCCAGAATGCCCAACCGGCGGTTGATCCGCCGGCTGAAGAATGCGACCGCTAATCCGGCAACGGCCATGCCCATCGTGCTCGCGTTCACGGCGAAGCCCATCGCGGCCGGAGTGACGTTATAGGCCTTGGCGAGTGAAGGCAGGATGGCTTGCGTGGCGAAGAGATCGACGACCGTAAGGAACGCGACCAGCCCGATGATGAGCGAGCGCCAAAACGCGTGGGCCGCAGGCTGACCTGCGTGCATTTGCATCGAAGGCTGGTCGTGGCTCGCGGTGATCATGGTCGAACGATCCTCGTGAAGCGTTGAGTCCGCTCCAGTGACTGCATGAATCAGCCCACTGACGAAGAGGTGACGCCCCGCTCGATACGCTGACCGGCGCCACTCTCCGTGCATCCGTTACATCGTGTGCTCGTCGTCCTTCATCTGCGCGGGAAAGAGATCCACGGAAATCAGCACCGCGCTGGCCTTCCCCGTGTTCTGCCACCAGTGTGATGTCCCCTTCTTCTCGGGCGCCACGTCGCCAGCCTTGTGCATGATGGGCACTGCGCAATTGCTTGCGTACTCGACGACTTCGCCGGAGACGATGTAGATCATCGCCGGCCGATCGTCATGGCTATGCCAGGGGACAATGCCGCCAGCCTTGATGTCGAGTTGCCGCAGCCGGAACTGCCGGCCGTTAAGCGCCAACGGCTCCTTTGACAAATCGGTCGTTGCGCGCACCACATCGGTGACATCTTTGGCGGCGGCGGTACTTGGTCTCTGGCCCTGGCCGTCGGCAACTCGCTTGTCCGCCGGGCACTCGCCCGCGTTGGCCGCGGTTGACGCGATCGACAACGCGCCGGCAATAATTCCGACCGTAGCAACGCGGCGCCAAGTCGGCGGATAGTCTTTGCTTTCGTTTCGCATGATCTTTGTCTCCCGTAGTTGGTTGGCCGCGGCGCATGAACCGCGAGTGCGGATCTGGTTACCGATTAGGAGTTGCTTACAGCGTGCGCGACGGCGGCGCGGCACTGTTCCGATGTCTCGCACGGCCGTTTGGTCGTGGTGGTTGTGGGTTACTTACACGGCACCGTTGTCAGGCGAGCGATAACCAACCCCGCCAAATCCCTGGCATCGGTGGGTGCGTGCGCCGCGCTCGGCGTCGTGGAACCAGGTCGGGCGGCAAGGCCCGAAAATGTCTTCGTGGAAAGATCGAGATCCCATTCTTGACATATGTCAGTTGAAATACTAATGTGACACATATGGAGAAGACACAGGTGTATCTGCGCAAGGAAGAACTTGCGGCGCTGCGCGAGGCCGCGGCTCGTTCGGGACGTAGCGTCGCTGATCTGGTTCGCGAAGCCATTCGCACGGTTGTGCTCAAACCGCACAGCGGCGGCCCAATCGCCATATGGGATGGAAAGCCCAAGCGACCGTCCGCTGATCACGACAGCGTTCACGACGACCCCTGATGCGGCAGAGCCAGGCCGCATTCGTCGACAGCGGGGCTTGGATTGCCTTGGCACTTCTGCGAGATCCCCTGCACGCCCAGGCACGCGAGCAATGGGACGTGCTGCACGGGGCAGGCGCAAAGCTCCATACCTCAATACCCGTTGTCATCGAAACGTTCACCTTTCTCGAGCGCAATGCCAACCGAGATGTAGCCCTCGCGTGGAAGAATTCGATCTACAAGCCCGGCACCGTCAAAATACTTTCCTGCGAACTCAAGGACCTTGCGCGTTGCTGGGAATATTTTCGACGCACCGACCTGCACAAGCTCTCCGCGGTCGACGCGACCAGCTTTGTCATCATGAAGCGTGCGCGTATCAGGGTGGCGTTCGCGTTTGATCACCACTTTGTCGTTGCCGGCTTCAGGCTGGTCGGGTAATCGACATGGAGCCAACGCGTTCGGCGGATGTTTCCGCCCATACACCGATGATGCAGCAGTACCTGCGCGTCAAGGCGGAGCATCCGGACAAGCTCGTCTTCTACCGGATGGGCGATTTCTACGAGCTCTTCTTCGACGACGCCGAGCGCGCGGCGCCGCTGCTCGACATCACGCTGACCGCACGGGGGCAATCCGCAGGCTCGCCGATCCCGATGGCTGGCGTGCCTTATCACGCCGTCGCGCAATATCTCGCGAAGCTCGTCAAGCAAGGCGAGTCAGTCGTCATCGTCGAACAATTTGGAGAGCCGACCGGGAAAGGTCCGGTCGAACGCAAGGTCGCGCGCATCGTGACCCCGGGTACGATCACCGACGCCTCGCTGCTCGACGCCAAGCGCGACACCCTGCTCGCCGCACTGACTACGCAGGGAAAGCGCGCAGGTATTGCCTGGCTCAACGTCGTTTCCGGCGCGTTTACGGTGACCGATGTGCCGCTCTCCGAGGTGTCGCACGTTTTGGACCGGATCGCGCCGGCAGAGCTGCTGGTGCCGGATGCGGGAGACGCACCTTCGGTTGCTCGCGGTGTCACCTCGACACGTACGTTACCGGCGTGGCACTTCGATCGGGACACCGCGCGGCGTGCACTGGCCAAGCAACTGGGCACGCTCGATCTGACGGCGTTCGGCGCCGCGGACGCACCGCTTGCTGTCGGTGCGGCCGGCGCGTTACTGGCCTATGCGGCCGCTACGCAGTTGACCGCATTGACGCACGTCCGCTCGCTGACGGTCGAGGCCGCAAGCGATTTTGTCGCGATCGATTCTTCCACGCGGCGCAATCTCGAGATCACCGCGACGCTCAGCAATGAACCGGCGCCGACGCTCTACTCGTTGCTCGACGGCTGCGTCACCGCCGCTGGCAGCCGTCTGTTGCGATTATGGCTAACGCAGCCGTTGCGTTCGCAATTGAGCGCCGCCGCGCGGCACGATGGCATCGACACCTTCCGCGTGCAACCAGCCATGCAGCGTGGAGTCCGCGCTACGCTCAAAACGACGATCGATGTCGAGCGCGTTGCGGGCCGTATCGCATTGCGCACAACGCGGCCACGCGATCTTGCTGGCTTACGGGAAACGCTCAGGCAACTGCCACTCCTTCTCGCTGCAATCGCGAACGACAATTCAGCGCTCGTTGCCGGGGCCGCTACGGACTTGAAGGTTGCCCCTGATTGGCACGCATTGCTGCAGCGCGCGATCGCCCCCGAGCCGAATCCGCAAGTGCGCGACGGCGGCGTCATCAACGCCGGATTCGATGCGGAATTAGACGAGCTACGGGCGCTCGACGCCAATTGCGGCGATTTCCTAGTGGCGCTAGAAGCGCGCGAACGTTCGCGTACAGGTATTACCAATCTCAAGGTCGAATACAACCGCGTCCACGGCTTTTATATCGAGGTGACCCAAACGCAGCTCGGCAAGATTCCCGACGACTATCGGCGCAGGCAAACGTTGAAAAACGCCGAGCGCTTCACCACGCCGGAACTAAAGGCGTTCGAAGAGAAAGCACTCTCGGCACAAGAGCGTGCAGTGGCTCGCGAGAAATGGCTCTTCGATGGTCTGCTCGACCAGTTGACCCCGGCGATTGCGCCGTTGCAAAAAGCAGCCGCAGCAATGGCGCTCCTCGATGTGCTCGCCAACCTTGCAGAACGTGCGGATGCGCTGCAGCTCGTGCGCCCAACCTTCGCCGCCGAAGCAGGAATCACGATACGCGGAGGTCGACATCTGGTGGTCGAACGGCAAGTCGAAAGCTTTATCGCGAACGATGTCACGCTGGCGCGTGAGCGGCGCCTGCTGATCGTCACTGGTCCGAACATGGGAGGCAAGTCCACGTATATGCGGCAGACCGCGATCGTGGCATTGCTTGCCTACAGCGGCTCTTTTGTCCCGGCACAGAGTGCGGAGCTGGGGCCGCTCGACGCCATCTACACCCGGATCGGTGCTGCCGATGACTTGGCGGGTGGCCGCTCGACATTCATGGTCGAAATGACCGAGGCGGCCTTTATCGTGCACCGCGCCACGTCCGAGAGCCTGGTGTTGATCGATGAAATCGGGCGCGGCACATCGACGTTCGATGGTCTTGCTCTGGCATGGGCGATCGCCCATCGGCTCGCATTAGGGAATCGCTGCCTGACATTATTTGCGACGCATTACTTTGAATTGACCGCGCTCGCGGCCGAGCTCGAAGGCTGCGCCAACGTACATTTTGATGCCATCGAGCACAAGGACAGCATCGTGTTCTTGCACGCTGTGGCCGATGGTCCGGCGAATCGGAGTTTTGGCTTGCAGGTGGCCCGACTTGCCGGCGTGCCGCCCGAGACGATCCGGCAGGCGAAATCCTATCTCGCCCGCCTTGATCGGTTTTCTGCCGGCAGCGAAACGCAGAGCGACCTCTTCGCCGGTCCTCGCGCTAACCCCTCACCCGCGGTATTAACGGACCCGCGGTACGCCGCGGTCATCGAGCGCTTGGCTGCGGTCGAACCTGACGCGTTGTCGCCGCGCGAAGCATTGGAGACGCTCTACGCGCTGCGCAAGCTCATCGATCAATGATGGTGATGGCCACCGGCCCCGTGCACGTGGCCGTGGGTAATCTCCTCCCTCGATGCCGGTCGGATATCAACGACCGTCGCGTCGAAGCGCAGCCGCTGCCCGGCGAGCTCGTGATTGCCGTCGAGCACGGCCTTTCCGTCAGCGATATCGGTCACTCGCCAAACGATCTCCGCGCCGTTTTGCTCGGCCAGCAATTGCCCTCCAAACACGACGTCAGAGGGTAAGTCGGCCAACGGCTCAACGCGAATCAGCTCCGGATCGTAATCGCCGAAGGCGTCCTCGGGCTCGAGCGTGACCGAGATCGAATCGCCGACCTTCTTCCCGCTCAGTGCCTGCTCGACCTTGGGGAAAATGCCGGAGCCGGTACCGTGCAAATAGGTGAGCGGCTCCGGTTGCTCTTCCAATAGTTGGTTCCCCGAGTCGAATAGCTTGAACTTGATCGTAACGACGGTATTGGCGAATACGTTCACGGGCGTGCCTGGGGCAGGTAGGTTAGAAACGTGCGCGCGCGGAATCGTTGAGCAATCGCGATACAGTGCACGTCGGCGCGACCTCGTTATTGTACGTGTGAGGCAGGGACGCTAGAACCTATCTCGAAATCGCTTGGTCCCCTCACCCCAACCCTCTCCCGCAAGCAGGAGAGGGAGCTTGCGTTCCCTTTCCCCCAGCGGGGAGAGGGTCAGGGTGAGGGGGAAACGCCATTGCTGGATTTTGAGATGAGTTCTAGCCAGCGGCGTCTAAAAGCAGTAACGTCGCGCCACTTTCAACTCGAATGAGGCACGACTGTCATGCGCATTGGCGTCCCGAAGGAAATCAAGGTCCTGGAGAACCGTGTCGGGCTGACGCCCGAGTCGGTTCGCGAAGTCGTGGCGCACGGCCACGAGGTTGTCGTCGAGCACAACGCCGGACAAGGTATCGGGATGGACGCCAACGCATATCAGCGTGCAGGTGCACGCATCGTCGGGAGCGCAGCCGAGGTTTTCGCGGCGGCGGACATGATCGTCAAGGTCAAGGAGCCGCAGGCGACCGAGCGGAAGATGCTGAAACGCGGCCAGGTGCTGTTCACCTATCTGCATTTAGCGCCGGATCCCGAGCAGACTGCGGACCTTATCGCCAGCGAAGCGATCTGCATCGCCTACGAAACAGTGACCTCGCCGAGCCGCGGTTTGCCGCTGCTCGCCCCAATGTCGGAAGTCGCGGGACGCATGGCCGTGCAGGCCGGTGCGTACTACCTCGAAAAGCCTCATGGTGGCCTCGGCGTGCTCCTCGGCGGCGTGCCAGGTGTCGACCCGGCTAAGGTCGTCGTCCTGGGCGGTGGCGTCGTCGGCACGCACTCCATCCATATCGCGCTTGGCATGGGCGCCGACGTTTGGGTGCTGGACCGCGACGTCGACGTGCTACGAAGGCTGTGGGTGCAGTTTGGTCGCCCGCTCAACACCGTGTTCTCGACGCGCGACGCGATTGAGCGGCACGTCATCGCCGCCGACCTCGTCATCGGCGGCGTGCTGGTCCCCGGCGCGGAGGCGCCGAAGCTGGTGTCGCGCGAGCTGGTCTCGCGGATGAGGCCAGGCGCGGTGGTGGTCGATGTCGCGATCGACCAGGGCGGCTGCTTCGAGACCTCGCGCCCGACAACGCATGCCGAGCCGGTGTACGTCGTCGACGGCGTCACTCACTATTGCGTCGCCAATATGCCGGGCGGCGTGCCACGTACGTCAACGTTCGCGCTGAACAATGCGACGCTGCCCTTCGTCCTGGCACTTGCGACGAAGGGCTGGAAGCGCGCGCTTGGCGACGACTTGCACCTGCGCAACGGGCTCAATATCGCGTACGGCAAAGTCACCTGCAAGCCCGTGGCCGAGGCGCTCGGGCATCCGTATGTTGAAGCATCGAGCGTGCTCGCCTAAAGCCGTACGCGCTAAAGGTCTGCTCGCCACCGCACCAGGGAAACGCTGGCGCCGGCCACCGATCCTCGCCACGCAATCTTCGCTCGCGTATTGCGGCATACCGTCACGCCGGATATCCGCGGCACGAAATGATGGCTACACACTCGCCTAACGCGCAAGGCCGTGCCGGAGCCAACCTTCTCGCCGGCCATACGCCAGCAACTTTTCTGCGGCGCTACTGGCAAAAAGAGGCGTTGCTGGTACGTGGCGCGATGCCGCACTCGGATCCCATCTGCACGCGCTCAGAACTGATCGAGCTCGCGGGCCGCGATGACGTCGACGCGCGCGTTATCGTCAATCAGCATGGCCGCTGGTCGCTCCTCAATGGACCGCTACGCAAAGCCGTTTTCCGCTCGCTGCCCGCGACGGGTTGGACATTGCTCGTGCAAGGCGTCAATCTCTATTCGGCAGCCGCGGATGCGCTGCTTCATCGCTTCGCGTTTCTGCCGTATGCGCGGCTCGACGATCTGATGGTGAGCTATGCGGTGCCGGGCGGAGGGGTTGGTCCGCATTTCGACTCCTATGATGTGTTCCTGCTGCAAGGAACCGGCCGCCGGCGCTGGCGCTACGGACGACAGACCGACCTCACGCTCAAAGCCAATGTGCCCCTCAAGCTGCTGCGTCGCTTCGCGCCACAGCACGACGCAGCTTTGGAGCAAGGCGACCTCCTCTATCTCCCGCCGTCGTATGCGCACCATGGGGTCGCCATCACCGACTGTACGACGTACTCGATCGGCTTTCGCGCGGCGACTCACAACGAGTTGGCTCAGGGCTTCCTCGATTTCTTGCGCGATCGGTGTGCGTTTCTCGGACGTTACGCCGATCCAGATCTCGCAGCGGGGCGTGAACCCGCGCGCATCAGCCAGGCGATGCAGAAGGAAGTCGCAGGAGTGCTGGCGCAGATTCGATGGGATAAGGGGACGACAAAGCGTTTTTTGGGATCGTTTCTCTCCGAACCCAAACCCGTTGTTGTCTTCGCGAGGCCGGCGCGACGTTTATCGCCGCACGCGTTTGCCGCCCGGGCTGCGCGATCCGGCATGCGTTTGGATCGGCGCACGCTATGGCTCTATGATCGCGATGCGGTGTATGTCAACGGCGAGGCGTACCCCTGGCCTCCGGGAAAGCGCAGCTTATTCGCAAACTTGGCCAACACTCGTAAACTGGGCTCGCGCGCCGCCGCAGCGCTGTCCGCGGAGCAAATCCAGTTCCTCCACGATGGATACCACCATGGATTCCTCCATATCGGCTGATTCCTCCGCCGCGCCGGCCCCGCGCAACGACGTCATCGTCACGGTTGCGGCTTACCGAGCCGCGATCGACGAGCTGATCGGATTGGCGCGAGGGAAGCTCCAAGTCTTCGATATCGATTTGTCCCCAGGCGGATGGAACAGCGCTACGCGAGCGGACAACTTGACAGCGTTCCTGCGTCGCATGCCGCACGCGCACCTCGATTTGATCGTTCACGATACGCGGTGGATCGAACAATCGTGCCCGCGGTTGCTGGCACTCTTGAAAAGCCACTCGCACAAGATGACGGTCTATCGCACGGGGCAACAGGCGCGGGGCGCGATGGATCCGCTGGTCATTGCGGATGGGCGGCACTTTCTGCATCGCTTCCACGTCGATCACCCACGCGCGGCACTAGCGATCGAGCAACCGCAAGAGGCGAAATCCCTTGTGGCCCGTTTCGACGAGATCTGGGCAACTGGGGAGCCGGGGCTCGGCGGGTCAGTTCTGGGGCTGTAGCCAGGCGTCAGTGCGGCGAATCCACTTTGATGAGGTCCGGTTCCTTGCCTGCTCGTCGCCTGATCTCTTGCGCCATGGCTGGACGCATGGTGCGTGGCAACCCTTTGATCTTGATCGGCCGGCCTTTTTTCGCGGACTTGATGAGCGCCTCGATGATAGCGACGTCGATTGCCCCCTCCGCGGCGGACGGCTCCGGTTGCCGGTGGTGGAGGATGCAATCCGAGAAGTAAACAAGCTCCGCTGCGAATTGGTCGCGCTTCCCGAACTTATGCTGAGTCGTTTTCTCGTGGACCGTCAGCCGATGCGCAATCTCGGCGGTATAACCATACGATGGTGACACTTCGAGGTCGCCTTTGGTGCCGATGACCTGATAGCGGCTTGTGTTCGCAGCGCCGAAGCTGCACGAAAACGTGGCGAGGCGGTTGTCCGGAAAGCGCATCACGGCGCTCATCATCTCGTCGACCTCGGCGAAGCGCTTGTCGGAACTGCTCGCTGCGGCCGCGAAGACTTCCAATGGCTCTGCGCGAAAGAGGTAGCGGGCGGCGTTGATGCAATAGATGCCGATATCGTTTAGCGTTCCGCCGCCCAATTCCTCGTCGAGTCGAACGTTGCCTGGTCTGACCTGCATCGAGAACTGCGAATTAAACATCCGCGGCTCGCCGATCTTGCCGGAATTAACGATCGCGATCGCGCGCAGGTTTCCTTCCTCGAAGTGCAAGCGGTACGCGACCATGAACATGATCTTGTTGCGCTCGGCCGCGTGCATGATCTCTTTGCACTCCCGCGTAGTTACCGCCAGCGGCTTTTCGCAGAGCACGTGCACGCCAGCGTTGGCGGCACGCACTGCGTAGTCGCGGTGCATGCTGTTCGGGAGCGCAATATAAACGGCATCGACCGCGTCGCTCGCGAGACACTCGTCGTATTGCTCGTACGAATAAAGCACGGGCGTCTTGTATTTGCGCCCAAGCTTTGCAAGCTTTTCCTTGTCGCCCGATACCAGCGCCACCAATTGCGAGTTGTCCTTGGCGTGCGCGAACGCCGGGAGCATCGCGTTCTGCGCGATGTGACCGAGTCCGACCACGGCATAGCGAATCTTGCGAGAAGGCTCGCTGCTGCGCTTGCGTGCGATTTTTTTCATTGGGGTTTGTTCCTCGATCGAGAACCTTATCCTGGACAACTCCGATCCGCCATCCTACCTCCGGCGCGGATATTTCGTCTTCTCTGCGACTAACCGGCTCATGCGAGCTGATTGCATCGACCTCGCTAACTAAGCGTCCGCCAGCCGAAACCATTCGATTGATCCGCAATCCCGATCCATTCAGCGGTGCAGCCAAGCGCGCCGGCGAGTGCCGCGCGGGCGCGACCGGGCGTGTTGTTCTGCTGCGAGAGATGTGCGGCCAGAATGTGCTGCAGCCGGGCCGTGTCGAGTGCCGCAAGCAAGGTCCGGGCGCGATCGTTATCCAGATGCCCGAAGCGACCAGCGATGCGTGCTTTAAGCGACACGGGATAATCGCTTTCGGCAAGAAGCGTGACGTCGTGATTGCATTCGAGTACCAGGGCATCGCAGCCGGTGAGACTTGCCTCGACGTACGGTGTCGACGTGCCCAAGTCGGTTACGACGCCGACGCGGAACGCGCCATCCGAAAGCACGAACTGCACCGGCTCGCGCGCGTCATGCGGGACGGGAAAGGGGCGAATTTCGAGGTCGCCGATCGCAAAGGCTTCGTGGCTGTCGAATCCGTAAACGCGCTCGTTGTTGATCAATTGGTCGCCAACCACCATCAACGTTCCGAACGTCAGCCAAACGGGAATGCGGTAACGCGCGGCGAACGCCGGTACACCGCAGATGTGGTCGGCGTGCTCGTGCGTGACCAAAATCGCGTCGAGCGATTCGGGCGTCAAGCCGATCCGCTCGAGGCGCGCCGCTGTGTCGCGGAGTCCGAATCCGCAGTCGATCAGAATTCTCGTTGCGCCGGCTTCGACGACTAATCCGTTGCCTTCGCTCCCGCTGCCGATCGACGCGAAACGCACGCGGCCTAACTCGATCTATTTCAACTGATCTTTGAGCAAGGATAGGATTCGCTCGCTGGCGGGTGTTCGATCGGGGGCGCCGGATGGATTTTGGACGCTGACCACACTGGTATCGGCCGTCTCGGCGACGACGATCTGGTACTGCTCGGGCTTATCCTTCTCGTCTGCCTTCCAGAACATGAGCTTCGATAAGAAGCCACTGTCCTTTTTCAAGCTGGCTGTGTCCGGGTCGGCGAAACGGACGAAGTAGACGCCACGTGACCGGTCGCGGTCGACGACCGTGAAGCCGATCCTGTCCAGCGCTAGTCCGACCCGTCTCCAAGCGCGATCAAATTGGTCGTCGACGGCTAGCTTGACCGCACCGTCGGTGGCTTTTTCCACGCGCGCACGCTCGGGCGAAACCGCGGATGCCGCGACCTGCGCGCGAGCCGAGGGCTCGGGCGCCCCGAATTTCACGAGTAGGCGCGTGAGCATTTCCGCCTCGAGCTCGGGGTTGGGCGGCATCACCGCCCACGCGAAACCCGCGGGCGAGGCGTTGTCGATTTTGGTTGTTGGCACTTGCTCCATTCCTCGATGGGAAATGAAGATCTCAACGGTACCGGGTTCCACGCCGCGTTCGATTCGAGTACGAAATTTATCCTGCTTGTAGGTCGAATAGAAGATGTCGAGCGCGCGCCCGAGCGTGCGGCGAATCAAGTCCTGGGGAATCTCCGCACGGTTCTCGGCCCAATCGGTTTCCATAACACCCAACGTCGGTTGCTCGATCGCCAGCACCAACCCATTTTCCTGCCAAAAACTGCGTACTGTGCTCCATGCCTGTTCCGGCGTGGCTTTGGCCACGAGCCAGCGCTGGTTGCCGGCGCGCACGATCTTCGCGTCCGCGTTGGTCGGAAGGAGGTCAGGTCGTCCAGAACGCGTCGCGCCCTGCGCCGCGAGGCCCGACGCCGTGGAAACGTTATAGCGATCGTCATAGCGCGGTGTCGTGAGATCGGGCGGCAGCTCGAGCGACGGCGCGACAGCGGAAGATTTGTAGTCAATGCGCTTTGACGGCGCCAGGCTCGTCACGGACTCGCATCCTGCGAGCATGACCGCGATGCTGAGCCACACGGACGCGAGCGAAAAACCCGAGTGGAAACGACAGTTCAATGATGGATTCATAGGTCGACCTTCATTCAATGGAGACAGCCCGCTTCGCGTAATGCCGCGCGAACCGTCTCGTGAAATTGCGGCGAAAGCGGCGTCAGTGGCAGCCGCAGTTCGTTGTCGATGAGGCCCATTTCGGCGAGCGCCCATTTCACGGGAATCGGATTCGCCTCGACAAAAAGCTTGCGGTGCAGTCCAAGCAGGCGATTATTGCAACGGCGCGCGGTCGTGCCGTCCCCGCTGAGGGCTGCAGCGCACATCTCGCCCATCAACTTCGGCGCAACGTTGGCGGTCACCGAGATGACGCCATGGCCGCCCATAAGCATCAGAGGCAACCCGGTGAAATCATCACCGCTGTACACCGCAAAGTCGCGCCTCCCGTCCAGCAACGACATGAGCAACTCGCTGCCGCGGCCTAAATCTCCCGTTGCGTCCTTGATGCCGACGATCCCGGAAACGTCGGCTAGGCGCACTGCTGTTTCCGTGGCGAGATCAGCGACGGTGCGGCTCGGCACGTTGTATAAGATCATCGGCAGCGATACTTTCTCGGCGATCGTGCGAAAGTGCCGGTATAAACCTTCCTGCGTGGGCCGGTTGTAATAGGGCACGACCGAGAGGTGAGAATGCGCACCGCATTGCGCGGCGTAAGACGCGAGTTCGACTGCCTCCGCCGTGGAATTGGCGCCCGTTCCGGCGACAACTGGAATGCGGCCACGGGCAAACTCGACCGCGCTCTTGATGAGGCGGCAGTGTTCGTCGACGCTGACAGTGGGTGATTCGCCAGTCGTGCCGACCACGACGATGCCTGACGTGCCGTTTGCGACGTGAAAGTCGATGAGTTTTGCAAGCGCGGGGAGATCGAGTGCGCCGCCGCGGGTCATCGGCGTCGCAATTGCGACGAGGCTTCCGGTCAGCATCAAGGTAGGAAAGCAAATAGTCGATTTTAACCGATCAGAAAGCAAAACATGCGGTGAATTGACCTTTAGTATTGACCGGAGCCCATTCGCACGGGCCACGCGCGCGCCGGACCCACCGCGGCCAGCCGCTGCACGACCGCGGAACGACCCGCATCCCTCACGAGACCCTGCTCGAATGCCACGACCGTCAAAGCAGGCGACAGCGCAGCGACAGTCAGTAGCTCGTCGCGCCGCAAGAGGAAGTTCGGGTTCCGCGGCGGGCCGAACGCCTCGTTGCCAATCGCGAACGTCTCGTACAGCAATACGCCGTCATCGGCGAGTGACATCCGCAAGTGCGGAAACAGCGAGCGGTGGAGATAGTTGACGACGACAATCGCGCCGAAGCGCTCGCCTACGAGCGGCCACTCGCCTTGCTCGAGGTCGAGCGCCCGCGTTTCGAGATGCGGCGCTGCGGGAATTGTCTCTAGGATCGCGGCGTCACGATCGACCGCTAGCACCTTTGCCCCGTGCGCGACAAGGAACGACGCATGCCTGCCATGGCCACACGCGAGATCCAGTACGCGTGTCCCCGGGGCAATCAGGTGCGCATGGCGCGCGACCCACGGCGATGGCTCCATCACTGCATGACCGTGACTTTCCTGCGGCGCAGTCATTGGAGCACTGGCTCGCGCTTCGTTGCCACGGATACTTGCTCTTTAGACGTCATCACGCTCGTTGCTGTGCGATCGCGCGACGCGGCGCATGGGGCTCACAGAGCGATCCGCTAATGCCTGGGAGGCGACTTGGCCAAGCCATGCGACGAAATAACGAGCGTCGGCACGGGCCGTTGCATGAGGGGAGGTCAGCGCGAAATAGCTGCGCGGCGAATCGTACCGCTTGGGAAACGGCGCGATCAAGCGGCCGTCGCGCAACAGCTCAGCGATCAACGGTATCCGACCAAGCGCCACGCCTTGGTCACCCAATGTCGCCTGAATCACTTGGTCGTAGAGCGAAAAACGCATTGACCCCGTCGGCTTCAAGTCAGGCAGGCGGTTCGCCGCGAGCCACGCCTGCCAGTTAAGCCAAGGCATGTTCGCGCTTGGATCGTCGAGGTGAATGAGGACGTGCCGCGCCAGATGTTCCGGTCGCGATAGCGGCGCACCCGCACGCTCCACGAGCTTAGGGCTTGCCACGGGCAACAACCGTTCGCCGAAGAGTCGGACTGCGTTCGCCGGCGCACCCGTGTCGCTTAAGTAGCGGACCGCGACGTCGACGTCACCGCGCGCCAGATCGACGATGCGATCGTCGGCGGAAACGTAGACATCGATTGCCGGGTGTGCCGCGCGGAACGACGCGAGACGCGGAATCAGCCAGAGCGAGGCGAACGAGACAGTCGTCGAGACCGTCAGGCCATGCTCGCGTTCCTGGCTTCGCGCCGCGTCCGCCGCGACCGCCAGCGCGCGCAGATGATCGGTAACACTGCGATGGAAGACGGCACCAGTGGACGTTAGCGCAAGCGCGCGGTGCTTGCGCTCGAACAGCGCAACTCCTAATGCATCTTCCAGCGCCTTGACCTGGCGCGATAACGCCGACTGCGTAAGGAAGAGCTCCTCTGCGGCGAGCGTGAAGGAGAGCCGTCGCCCGGCAGCCTCGAAGCCACGCAGGAAATCAAGCGACGGAAGCGCGCGAAGCGTCTTGTACATGCATCATTATACATTCCCTAGAGTCATGCGAAGCATGCGCAATCAGCGTTTGAGCGAGCCCCCAGTCCGGCGCATGCTTCAAGTCGGGTTCGCAGCAAAACAAAGACGCTCAAGCAACAAAATTCTGTGCTCGTTGCAATCTGAGTTTAATGCAATTGGCGCATAGGAAAGGATCAATCATGGGATGCTTCAGGAATGGATCAGCGGTCGAGTTGCCACGTAACCACGTCGCTGCGGTTCGCGATGCGAAAGGCGCATTGGTCCGGGTGACGCGCGGAACCATCTGGATTACCCAGGAAAGCGATCCCGACGATACTGTCTTGCGGATCGGCGACAACTGGGTGCTGGAACGCGATGGACTTACCGTCATCCAAGCGCACGAGGACGCCACGTTTTGCCTCGAAGGCGCGACGATTGTCGAGCACACGTCCGTGTCCGCAACGAAGAGTCTGCGCAAATGGGCTCGATCGTTGCTTGTCGAGTACCTGGACCGGTCGATCACCCGGCGTTGGGTTCCGCACGTCTGAGCGAGAGTGGGAGCGCCGGCCGCAAGGCAACGCGCAGCGCACCCGCTTAGCTTTCGTCCGAGCAGCGCCCCAAGAACTAGGACGCCACACATGACG
>Ga0136617_10001904_pt1 | contig 18616 bp, 20 predicted proteins | sample AntDrymUQ3222106_2_FD_129672 | JGI IMG/M metagenome (GOLD analysis project Ga0136617, IMG submission 129672) | Polar desert sand microbial communities from Dry Valleys, Antarctica - metaG UQ322 (21.06) | ecosystem: Environmental > Terrestrial > Soil > Desert | place: Antarctica: Dry Valley... | reverse complement strand
CGCGCAAGCAATTGAACAATCCGCGCAACGATCTGATCTTCAGCGCCGCGAGCCTCTGGGAGATCGCCATCAAAAGCAACCTTAGGCGCGAAGACTTCCGCGTCGAACCTCGCCTATTGCGCCGAGGCCTGCTCGACAACGGCTACGCCGAGTTGCCCGTCAGCAGCCAGCACGCGGTGAGCATCGACGGCCTGCCTCCACTACACAAAGATCCATTCGATCGCCTGCTGCTTGCCCAGGCCCTCACCGAGGGGATCACTCTGCTCACCAGCGACGCGCAATTGGCCCGGTTCGACGGGCCGGTGCGTAAGGTATAGGAGCGGTGGCACATCCGCAGGCAAGTCTGAACCCCATCGGCGAACCCGAGCGCGCCACGCAAGATCGCGTGATCGCGTTGTTCTGCGATGAACTTGGCTAGCGAAGAAGCCAAAACAGTGCCTTGAGTACATTGTCGTGCATGAAATGGTTCATCTGCTCGAGCCGACGCATACCAGCCGGTTGAGAGCGTTGATGGACACTTTCATGCCGAACTGGCAATTCACCGTGCGGAGTTGAATCGTTTGCCATTGCGACACGAAGCGTGGAGCGACTGAGTCGACAGGCCGCTTGGCTGCATTGTCATCCCGAAAACGAGTCGTTCTGCGCCTTGAATCGCTTGGAAGCAATTGAGTGAGAATAGGGGAATCCGAAAGCGCAATCTCCAAGCTGCATGCTGGCAACAGACGACGACTGGATGGGCGAGGCGCTGGTGCTTGCGCGCGCTGCTGCGTCACGCGCTGAAGTCCCGGTTGGCGCCGTTGTCGTTCACGGGAACGCCATCATTGGACGCGGTGGCAACGCGCCGATTGCCGGCAACGACCCGACTGCGCACGCGGAGATTGTTGCGCTTCGGGAAGCGGCGCATGCGTTGGGAAACTATCGGTTACCGGGCTGTTCCCTGTTCGTGACCATCGAGCCCTGTGCAATGTGCGCGGGCGCGATTCTGCACGCGCGAATCGCGCGACTGGTATTTGGCGCGCACGATGCTAAAACAGGGGCATGCGGGTCAGTCGTCGATTTGTTTGCCGAGCCGCGGCTTAACCATCATTCGGCAGTCGCGGGTGGCGTGCGGGCAAGTGAATGCGCTGGGCTGCTCACGGAATTCTTCGCACGCCGCCGGCTCGCGCTTTGACGCGAAGCCAATACCAACGATAGAGACGATATCCGATCATGCTCTACATGGTTGTGGAACATTTTAAGAGTCAAGACGCGTTACCAGTTTATCGCCGATTCCGAGAACGAGGACGGCTCGCCCCAGAAGGATTGAGCTACGTTTCGAGTTGGGTGGACGAGAAATTTCATTGCTGTTTCCAGCTCATGGAAACAGATGACCGAAATCTGCTGGATCAATGGATCGCGAACTGGAACGACATCGTTGACTTTGAGGTGTTCCCAGTCATGACGTCGCAAGAAGCCACCACCAAAATCGCCCGGCAGCTTTGAACACCATGACTTCTCGTAAACCGCATGAACCTCCCGCATCGCTTGCTGCCATCGGCTCAAAGGGGGCAAGGACATTGCCCCCGTTTCATCCTGACGGATCCGCTTCATGAGCTCCCCGCACACGTTCGGGCTGTACGCGCCGTCGGGAGTCGTATCCGACGCATCGGCACTGGAGCGCGCGACCGCGCATTTGACCGCGTTAGGGCATCGCGTACACGTCGATGCAAAAGCGCTCGCTCGCCACTCGCGCTTTGCCGGCAGCGATAGCGAACGCCTCGCTGCGGTTGAACGCATCGCGGCCGATCCCGAGGTCGACATTGCGCTGGCGATCCGCGGCGGGTACGGCTGGTCTCGCTTGCTTGAGCGTCTCGATTACCCGGCACTCGCGCGCTCAGGGAAACGCTGGCTTGGACATTCCGATTTCACGGCGTTCCAACTGGCGATGCTGGCGCGGGCCGGCGCGATCACGTTCGCGGGGCCGATGGCGGCCTACGATTTTGGCGCCGAGAACCCGTCGGAGTTCACGCAAGAGAATTGCTTCGGCGTTCTCGATCACGCATCGTGGGAGATCGCATGTGCCCTTGACGGACCGTCTCACATCGCGTGCTCCGGGACACTGTGGGGCAGCAATCTGGCACTCCTCGTCCACCTCGTCGGAACGGACTATTTTCCACACATCAGCGGCGGCATCCTTTTTCTTGAAGACATCGCCGAGCATCCGTACCGGATCGAGCGGATGCTCTTTCAGCTGCTGCACGCGGGAGTCCTGCAGCGGCAGCAAGCGATACTGCTCGGCACATTCACCGACTATCAGCCGCTGCCGAATGACAATGGCTATGATTTTTCCCAAGCAGTGGCGCAACTGCGCGCGCGCGTCGATGTGCCGATCTACACGGGACTGCCCTTTGGTCACGTGCGTGAGAAGCTAACGTTGCCGGTCGGAGGACGCTGCGCGTTCGAAGCCCGTGACGGCCGCGCTAGGCTCGTGCTATCCAATTATGGCGTCTGAATCGCGGCAATTTACTGTTCGCCTGGCAACCTGGCCGCTCGATGCGGTTGCGCTGCGCGCCATCCGACTCGCGGTCTTTGTCGTCGAACAGAACGTGCCGGAAGCTCTGGAATGGGATGGCGCGGACAGCGAATGCGCGCACGCGATTGCCGAGAATATGGCGAGCGCACCAATAGGCTGCGCGCGTTTGCTGCGCGACGGTCACATTGGCCGTATGGCAGTTCTCAAACAGTACCGCGGGTGCGGCGTCGGCACGGCTCTCTTAGAGCAACTGATCGCCCTCGCACGTGAGCGCGGGAATGACCGCGCGATTCTCAACGCACAGACGCACGCAATGCCGTTCTATCGACGTTTTGGTTTCGTCGCGGACGGTCCCGCGTTCTCCGAAGCTGGAATTCCGCACCAAGCGATGAGTTTGCCGTTGCGCTAGTGGGCTAGGGCGCAATCGGCGAGCGCAAATGCAAACGCGACCTCGCTCATCAACGCTCCGCCGGGATCGAACGTGCGCTCGATTACCTGCGCCTGCCCTTCGTATTCGATCGTCACGACTGTCGAGCAACGTGTGCCGTAGGACTCGCCGATGACAAACGGAGCGGACAACGCGCGTTCCCGTTCGAGGCCGATGCCTGTCTCCGGGAGCAACGAATTAGGCGCAACTGCGCGATCAGCGAGTATGGCAAATAGTGGTTGGATGTCAGTTTCGGCGCGGCTAGCCCACTCCTCGAACGCTGCCTTGGTGCGCGACAATTTAGGCCACGGAGTGTCGAGGAGCGCGTTGGAAAGACCGTGGATGCCGGTTTCGACAGGAAGCGGGGACGCGGCTCGGTTTGAAACCCAACTCGCACCCCCCGCATCGCCGTAGAGCAGGTTGAAACCGTTGTAGCCGCCGCCGTCGGCGGCAATGCGACGAAGCTCTTTGGCAGGGTCGCGCGCAGCGAGTACGCGGGGCACGATCTCGCCGCGCGAAGGCGCGCTTGGTGCGTACCGCTGCGGCTCCCGCACATTGGTCAAGAATGCGAAACGGCCACTCGCGGTGACGCCAAGCCAAGTCCCCCCCGCTGCGAGGTCACGCCCGGCGAGAATACCGACAAACGGCGCTGCATTGCCCCATGCCGCTGGCGCTGCAGGGCGACCGTAATACTCGTCGCGGTTCGCCGCGATGACGAAGCGAAAGCGCGCGTGAGCCTCGATTGCGACGAGGGCGAGACACATTGTGCGCTAGCCTTGAGCGGGGTCAAGTGGCGTTCAATAGGGGACGAAGGCTTCCTGGTTCCGCCGCCCATTTTCGGCGAACTGAGCGACACCGTGGCGAGTGACCGCAGCGTCGAGCTCGCGCTCGAACGCTCGAGCATCGGTGACGTTTTCGTAGATCTCCATCCACGTGCGTGGATCAGCGCGACCTTGGAGGAGCCGCCCCGCGATACCGGTGCGACGATTCAAATCGGCAACGACGGCGTTGACGGCTTCACGCGCGCGTTCCAAATCGCCCGCGACGCGAAACCAGATGTAGTAATGCGTGGCCGTTGCCATATTCACAAGACGTGGCGGCGCGGCGCCGCCACGTCGGGAAGCGCGTAGGGTAGAGACAGCGATGTGAGCTCAGGGCCTCCCGGTGATGCCGCATGGAGAGGTGGGGATGCAAGCGCCGCAAGCTGCACGACGGCGAGCACATCATTGCCGCCTGCTGGCGCGAGCGCTGCGTTGACGATCGTGCCGCAAGCCTGGTCGCCAAATGCAGCACCGTACAACTTGGTTCCCGGCGTAACGGAATCGGCTTCGACATGAAACAGCTGCAAACGCTCCTTCAAACGGCCCAGGTACTGCATGCGCGCGACGATTTCCTGGCCCGGATAGCAACCTTTCTGAAATGACACTCCACCCAGCACATCCCAGTTGGTCGTTTGCGCCACGAAGAGATCCTGTGTCGCGGCATCGATCAGCGGAACTCCTGCGCGTATGCCGGTCCAGCGCCAAACGTCCGTGGTGGCGCTGGTGGCATGCGCTGCCAACCGCTTCCGCACGCCATCGTCGTCCGCAGACCCAACGACGATAACGTAGCGCTCGCCGGGCAGGCTCACAACACCCACATTCGGACCACTGACAACCTCTCCGGGCTCAACGGCTAAGTTGAGCGCCGCGCCCAGGCTCGCTCGGGCCCGAGGGCCGGCAACACCCAGGAGCGCGGTCCCAGCCGTTAGATCTGCAACCGTCACTTTGGCGCGCAGCACGAACATCGAGAGTCGCTTGCGAACTGTTTCTGTCAAATCGGAGGCGACGAATGCGCGGAATCGATCCGGAGCCACTCGCCATAGGTAGAGATTCGCGAGCATTCGACCTTTCGGCGAGTTGTAGCTCGACAACTGCGTGCGACCTTCGGATAGGGTGCCGACATCGCTGGACAACTGCGACTGCAAAAACGCGGCGGCGTCTGCCCCTGCGAACTCGAGAAGTCCCAAGTCGATCTGGTCGCACATGATCGAGTCTTCGCGCGCAGCAGCATACGGGTCTACGAAGGTCACTCTGCTCATGAACGTATTCCCGATACTTGTCGCTGGCATTCACAATCGGCAGCAGCCCATCGTCGCGAAAATGGGCTCGGGTCGCCGCAAACTGTCGTGCCTACCGTGTTAGAATATCAAGTTAATCGAAGCGGCAATGGCTGCACATTCTGATCTTGCAGCCGAAAGACGTTTCGAGCCAATTCACACATCCGCGATCTTTGGGGTTGTCCGCGCTGTTTTATAGCATGGATGAAATTCGTGGGTGGAGGCACGTGGCCGGTCTACGCGGTTGCGTGAAACCCTAAAAGGAGATTGCATGTCGGTCACGATGCGCCAAATGCTGGAAGCGGGGGTTCATTTCGGTCACCAGACCCGCTACTGGAACCCGAAGATGGCCGATTTCATCTTCGGCCAGCGCAATAAGATTCACATCGTCAATCTCGAGAAGACGATGCAGATGTACCTGGACGCGATGAAGTACGTGCGCCAGCTCGCAGCCAACCGCGGCACTATCCTCTTCGTGGGCACGAAGAGGCAAGCTCGAGACATCATTGCCGAAGAAGCGCAGCGATGCGGCATGCCGTTCGTCGATCATCGGTGGCTAGGCGGGATGCTGACCAATTTCAAGACGGTCAAGGCATCGATCAAGCGGTTGAAGGATTTGGAGCAGATGACGCAAGACGGCACATTCGAGCGCATGTCCAAGCGCGAGGCGTTGTCGCATCAACGCGAGCTGGACAAGCTCTTGAAAAGCTTGGGCGGCATCAAGGACATGAATGGGCTGCCCGATGCGATTTTCGTCGTCGACGTCGGATATCACAAGATTGCCGTCACCGAAGCGAAGAAGCTGGGCGTGCCGCTGGTCGCCGTCGTCGATACCAACCACTCCCCCGATGGCGTTGCGTATGTGATCCCCGGCAACGACGATTCGAGCCGCGCGATCCGTCTCTACGCCCGAGGTGTGGCAGACGCCATTCTCGAGGGCAAGAGCGCCGTGATCCAGGAAATCGTCCAGGCGGGTGACGAGTTTGTCGAAGAAGCCGTCGGATTGTCCGCGTAAGGTTTCCGATGACGATCGTTTAGACGTCGCCCCAGCGTATTCATTGCGGGCCGCGGTGATCTTGGACCGACCGCGCCCGGCTTATCAACGAAGGAGTCTTCAGAATGGCGGAAATCTCCGCAAGCCGGGTCATGGAGCTGCGCAGCCTCACTGGGCTCGGCATGATGGAATGCAAGAAGGCGTTGCTCGAGGCCGAGGGAGATATGGCTCGCGCCGAGGAGCTGCTGCGCATCAGGAGTGGGGCGAAAGCATCCAAAGCCGCGAGCAGGGTAGCAGCGGATGGGATTGTGGGCGCTTATCTTGCGCCCGACGCGCGATTGGCAGCGATGGTCGAAGTCAATTGCGAGACGGATTTTGTGTCGCGCAACGACGACTTCGCCGCGTACGCCAAGGAGCTTGCACGCCTCGTGGCGGAAATGAATCCAGCGGATGTGACCGAGCTCGCGGCATTGTCGATGGGCGGAGGAACGGTGGAGACCGCCCGCGAGGCGCTGGTGCAAAAGCTAGGCGAGAACGTGTCGCTCCGGCGCTTTGCGCGGTTCAGCACCCAGGCAAAATTAGTTCAGTATTTGCATGGTGGCGGGCGCATTGGTGTGACGGTCGAGATCGAGGGGGGCACGGAGCAGGGCGGGCGCGATATCGCGATGCATGTCGCTGCCTCGGTCGCCGCGGTGCGGCCAGTTTGCGTGAACCGCACCGATGTTCCTGCGGATTTGATCGAACGCGAACGTGCGATCTATACGGCACAGGCAGCGGAGTCCGGCAAGCCCGCGGATATCGTTGCGAAGATGGTGGAGGGCCGCATCAACAAGTTTCTTGCTGAAATCACCCTTCTCGGCCAGCCATTCGTGAAAAACCCCGAGCAGACGGTTGCCCAGTACCTGAAGGGGATGGGCGCGACGGTAAAGGCATTCGCTCTTTACGTCGTTGGCGAAGGCATCGAGAAGCGCAAGGACGACTTCGCAGCGGAGGTTGCGGCGATGGCCAAGGCCTGACGAGAACCCGCATGAATTTGCCCAATGCCGCTTCGCTTGTCGCCGTCTCCGCCAACGTCGCGGGCGGAAATGTGACGGCAGCGTCCGTTGCGACGAGTGAAGCCCCTACCTACAAGCGCATTTTGCTCAAGCTCTCGGGCGAGGCGCTGATGGGCGACAATCCCTACGGCATCAAACGCGAGACGATCGACCGGATTGTCGCGGAGATCGCCGAGGTCGTGCGCATGGGTGTCGAAATTGCGATCGTCATTGGCGGCGGCAATATCTTTCGAGGGGTTGCGCCTGGCGCGGCCGGAATGGACCGTGCAACCGCTGACTACATGGGCATGCTCGCGACGCTCATGAACGCGCTCGCGCTGCAGGACGCATTGCGCCGCGCAGGTGTGCAATCCCGCGTGCAATCCGCACTGCGCATCGATCAGGTCGCCGAGCCGTACGTCCGCGGCCGCGCATTGCGCCATCTGGAGGAGCGCAGAGTCGTCATATTCGCAGCCGGAACGGGTAATCCGTTTTTCACGACTGACACGGCTGCAGCGTTGCGCGGGCGCGAGATGAACGTCGATATCGTTCTCAAGGCGACCCGGGTGGATGGCGTCTACACGTCCGATCCGTTGCTCGACACCGGCGCTCGGCGCTATGCTTCGTTGACTTTCGATGAAGCGATTGTCAAGAATCTCAAAGTCATGGATGCCACTGCGTTGACGCTGTGCCGCGACCAAAGTATGTTGCTCAAGGTATTCTCGATTTTCGTGCCCGGGGCGCTCAAGCGCGTCGTCATGGGGGGCGACGAAGGCACGCTGGTCCATTGTTGAAAGCGCGGAGGACGCATGATCAGCGACGTTAAGAAATCCGCCGAGCAGAAAATGTCTAAATCGGTTGAAGCGCTGAAGGCCGATCTTTCCAAGGTCCGCACGGGTCGGGCACACACGGGGCTGCTCGACCACATCCAAGTGGACTATTACGGCTCCCCCATGCCACTAACACAAGTGAGCAATGTCACTTTGGCGGACGCAAGGACGATCGCCGTGCAGCCGTGGGAAAAGAAAATGATTCCGGTTGTCGAGAAAGCGATTCGCGATGCGGACCTTGGGTTGAACCCGGCGACCTCCGGTGATGTTGTGCGCGTACCCATGCCGGCGTTGACCGAGGAGCGTCGTCGCGAGCTGATCAAAGTCGTGCATAAGGAAGCCGAGAGCGCCCGCATCGCCGTTCGCAACGTCCGCCGCGACGCCAACGAGCACTTGAAAAGGCTGATGAAGGACAAGGAGTGCTCGGAAGACGACGAGCGCCGGGCACAGGAGGATGTGCAGAAGTTGACTGATCGGTCCATTGCAGAGATCGACCGCATTCTCCAAGCGAAGGAACACGATCTCATGGCGGTCTAATCACCGTACGAGAGCCGCAGCCAGCCGTATCCCGATGTCGACCTCTGTCCTCCCAACCCACGACGCGCACGCGAGCACGACGCGTGACATTCCTGCGCCGCGCAGCGTACCCCGCCACGTTGCCATCATCATGGACGGCAATGGTCGTTGGGCGAAGCAGCGTCGATTGCCACGGGTTGCCGGGCATCGGCGTGGCGTCGATGCCATCCGTGCCGCCGTACGCGCCGCCATCGAGCGGGGAGTTGAATATCTGACGCTGTTCGCGTTCTCCAGCGAAAATTGGCGACGCCCGGCAGAGGAGATCTCGATATTGATGGACTTGTTCCTGCGTGCGCTCGAGCAAGAAGTGGTGAAGATGCACGAGAACGGAATACGCTTCAGGGTCGTCGGCGATCTGTCGCGATTCGACCGGCGCATTCGCGAACTGGTCGCAACCGGCCAAACGATGACTGCGCGCAATAAGGGGCTTACGCTGACGATCGCCGCCAACTATGGAGGCCGCTGGGACATCGCCCAAGCCGCGCGCGCGTATTTCGCCGCACACCCGGCCACCGAGGAGGCACCTGACCCTGACGTCTTCACGCCCTATCTGACGATGAATTACGCGCCGGAACCGGACCTTTTCATCCGCACTGGCGGAGAGCAACGCGTTTCCAACTTCCTGCTTTGGCAACTTGCCTACACCGAGCTCTATTTCACCGAGCTTCTGTGGCCCGATTTCGACGCCGCGGCGCTTGATGCCGCGATCGTTTTTTATCGCGCGCGCGAGCGCCGCTTTGGCCGCACGAGTGATCAGGTTCAAACCGCCTCCGCACTTCCATTGGGGAGAGCGCGGCGCGCTTGACTCGTGACCGGCGCGAGCCTTTCGATATCGTTGACCGCGATCCAAGCAGCACCGGCAATGCTCAGGACGCGCGTGGTCACCGCGCTCGTCGCGGTCAGCGTGGTGGGGGCCGCGTTGTTCATGCTCCCGCCTCGGATATGGGGGTTGGCAATGCTTGTTGTCGCCGCTGGCGGGGCGCATGAATGGGCGCTGCTCGTCGGGCTGCGCGGGCGCACACCGTTGCTGCTCGTGGCCGGCACCGTCTTGGTCGCGTTGGCTTTGCTCTTCGCCCCTTCGTTTGAGTTCGCGCGCGGGTGGCCGGAGGGCATCGTCCTAGCCGTTTGCGGCGGTGCTGCGCTGTTCTGGATCGCGATTGCGCCGCTCTGGGTGATCAGGCGTTGGCGTACGTCGTCGCGGTTGCTCATGGCTTGCCTCGGTGCGCTCGTTTTGGTTGGCGCATGGCTCGCGCTGGTTGAGCTACAGGCGCGCTCGCCATGGCTCGTCCTCGCGGCATTTGCCGTCGTGTGGATCGCCGACACCGCGGCGTATTTCGCGGGTCATGCGTTCGGCCGCAGCAAACTGGCCTCGCAGGTGAGCCCGGGGAAAACGTGGGAAGGCGCGTACGGCGCTCTCATTGCGGTGGTTGCCTACTCATTGCTTCTGGTCCCGTTTGCGCGTGCAGCGGGATTCAGCTCGCCGATCGATGCGTGGACGATCGCCGCGTGGATTGCGTTCGCAGCCGTGGTCACCGCAGTGTCGATCGTCGGGGATCTCTTCGAGTCTTTGCTGAAACGCCAGGCCGGTGTTAAAGATAGCGGCCACCTATTGCCGGGGCACGGAGGAATTCTCGATCGACTCGATGCCCAATTGGCGGCATTGCCCTTCTTGGCCGTCGCCGCACAGTTATTTCTGATGAAAGCGCACGCATGAAGCGCCGGCTGACTCTACTGGGAGCCACGGGCTCGGTCGGTGCATCTGCGCTCGATGTCGTCGCGCGCCACCAGGACCGCTTTGACGTCGTCGCGATTGCGGCCAACAGCAATGCCGACAAGCTCGCGGCGTTGTGCCGCCGGTTTCGGCCGACGTACGCCGCGCTGTGCGATCGTTCCGCGGCGGCGGCGCTTGCCCGCACGCTTGCCGCCGAGGGGCTGCCGACGCAAGTGCTCGCGGGCGCCGAGAGCTTGGTCTTTGTGGCGACGCTGCCGGAAGTCGATACGGTGCTTGCCGGTATTGTCGGGGCCGCCGGCTTACGCTCGACGCTCGCCGCGGCATCTGCCGGCAAGCGCATTCTGCTCGCCAACAAGGAGGCTCTGGTGATCGGCGGAGCGTGCTTCATGGATGCCGTGGCCGAAGGCGGCGCAACGCTTCTGCCAATCGACAGCGAACATAACGCTATCTTTCAGTGCCTCCCAACGGGTTACGCGCGCGATCCACGCGCCGCTGGGATCGAACGTATCTGGTTGACCGCGTCGGGTGGTCCGTTTCTCACGGCTCCGGTCGCCGACCTTTCTCGAATGACACCGGACGAGGCATGTGCGCATCCCAAATGGTCGATGGGGCGGAAGATCTCAGTGGATTCGGCCACGATGATGAACAAGGGGCTCGAAGTGATTGAGGCGCACTGGCTGTTCGGTGCGCCGCGCGAGCGGATTACCGTCGTCATTCATCCGCAGAGCGTCATCCATTCGCTGGTCGAATACGTTGACGGGTCGATGCTCGCAGAACTTGGCCACCCCGACATGCGCATTCCAATAGCCCACGCGCTTGCGTATTCCGAGCGCATCGAAAGCGGCGCGCCGGCGCTCGACCTTGCTGCTTTGGCAGGCCTTTCGTTCCAAACACCCGATCTCGTCCGGTTTCCATGCCTGCCACTCGCGTACGATGCATTGGCAACTGGGGGCACCGCGCCGGCAATCTTGAATGCCGCGAACGAAGTCGCCGTCGGCGCGTTTCTCGCAGGCATGATCCGGTTCACTGACATCGCCGCCAGTTGCGCGAGAACGCTGGAGCATGTGGCTGCTGGGCCCATGTCCACGCTCGACGATGCACTGCGCGCCGATGCCGGCGCGCGTCGCTACGTGCGTGAGTCGCTGCGTCTGCCGGCGGAATCCGCAACAGCTTTGGCATGATCGACCTCGTCTACAAAGTCGTTGCTTTTCTGGTGACGCTCGGCGTTCTGGTCATCATCCATGAGCTCGGTCATTACATCGTAGCGCGCTGGTGCGGCGTGCGGGTCGTACGTTTTTCGGTCGGGTTTGGACGAGTCATCGCCTCTCGTCGCCTGGGGCGGGACCAGACTGAGTGGGCGTTATCGGCGATTCCGCTTGGAGGCTACGTCAAGATGGCCGACGAGCGGGAGGGCGCGGTGGCGGCATCCGATTTGCCACGCGCGTTCAATCGGCAGAGCGTTGGGAAGCGGATTGCCATCGTCGCAGCCGGACCGATCGCCAATCTGCTGTTGGCGGTCGTGTTGTTCGCCGGGACATTTCTTGCAGGCATTCCAGGATACCGGGCGCTGTTGGCTGATCCGCCTGGAGCGAGCGCCGCGTACATCGCAGGAATTCGTGGCGGCGATCTGGTCGTCGCGCTCGATGGCGTGCCGGTGCAGACGTTCCAGGATTTGCGCTGGCGTCTCCTCGAGGCGCAAGGGAAGCGCAACGTCGAGCTCGCCATGAGTCCATCCGGCGCGCGTGAGAACGCGCCGCCAGTGATCCGTGTGCTTGCGATCGATTCGCTCGAACCAAGTGACTGGGAGGGAAATCCACTTGCGACACTGGGGCTCAAGGCGGATTTCGGCCCGCCGACGATCGACGCGGTCATCGTGGACAAACCAGCCGCGCGCGCAGGACTGGTGCGCGGCGATCGCATCGTTTCGGTAGACGGCGTGCCGGTCCGTTCTCCCGCGGACGTCGCCGCGGCGACGAATGCGAAGCCCGACCAGCCCATCGTGTTCGGTGTCGAGCGAGCTGAGCAGAAACTTAACGTCACGTTGACGCCCGAAGCTGCCATGCAGGGCGGGCGTAGCGTGGGCTTGGCGGGCCTGCGACTGCAGATCGATCCGGCGGCGGCACAGCGCCTGGCACTGACCGTGCGTTATGGGGTGACCGATGCATTGATTCAAGGTGCGCGCAAAACCTGGGAGCTTTCGATTTTCACCTTGAAAATGCTTGGCCGAATTCTCGTGGGCGATGCATCGCTCAAAAATATCAGCGGCCCATTGACCCTTGCTGATTTCGCAGGGCAGTCGGCGCAGGCAGGCACACTGGTCTTCGTGGGATACCTTGCCCTGATCAGCATCAGCCTTGGTATTCTCAATCTACTGCCCGTTCCGTTGTTGGACGGTGGGCATTTGCTGTATTATTTCGCCGAAGTCATCAAAGGCAGTCCCGTATCCGACCGAGCATTCGAGGTCGGCCAGCGCATCGGCATGGCGATGCTCGCCGTGCTGATGGCCCTCGCAATTTTCAATGACTTCTCCCGACTGTTCTGACATCGCCCAGAGGAATTCACCGCGGTGAGCGCTGCCGTAGCTCCTAGGCGCAAACCGCGCAGTTGTTTGGCGACGAAGCGGCGCGTTGTCCCTTCTGTCCTGGCCGCGTTGTTCGCGACGTGGGCGTTAGGCGCTGCGGCATTCGACCCGTTCACTGTCCGCGATATTCGGGTGGAAGGCGTCCAGCGGACCGAAGCTGGGACGATTTTCTCGTATCTGCCCATCAAGGTCGGCGAACGCGTCGACGACGAGAAAGTCGCCGACGCGATCAAGGCGCTTTACGCGACTGGGTTCTTTCGTGATGTCCGGATCGAAGCGCAAGGCGACGTCCTGGTCGTGACCGTGCAGGAGCGCCCGACGATCAGCTCGCTGACATTCGTCGGCAACAAAGAGTTCGATACCGAGACGATCAGGAAGGCGCTGCGCGACGTGGGGATCGCCGACGCGCGTATTTTCGATCGCTCTGCCCTCGAGCGCGCCGAGCAGGAGCTGAAGCGCCAGTACATCTCACGCGGAAAGTACGCCGCGCGCGTGCAAACGACGGTGACGCCGCAGGAACGCAACCGGGTGGCCATCAATTTCACGATCGAGGAAGGTGAGTCCGCCTCGATTGCGAGGATCAACATTGTCGGCGCCAAGGCCTTCACCGAACGGCAGTTGCTGTCGGAAATGCAGTTGTCCACGCCAGGTTGGCTGTCGTGGTACACGAAAGACGATCAATACTCGAAGCAAAAACTTTCGGCCGACCTAGAAACGCTGCGCAGCTTCTACCAAAACCGCGGCTATCTCGAATTCGCGATCGAGTCTACGCAGGTTTCGATTTCGCCCGATAAGGACGATGTCTTTATTACGGTGAACATCTTCGAAGGTCCGCGGTACACGGTCTCGACGGTCAACATCGCCGGCGATCTTGTCGTGCCGGAGGCAGAAGTGCGCAGTTTGATTCGGCTGAAGCCTGGTGAAACCTATTCGCGCGCGCTTTTGCAGGCCTCCGCCAAAGATATCAGCGATCGTTTCGGTGGCGAGGGTTATGCGTTCGCGAACGTCAACGCGGTGCCGGAAATCAATCGTGAACAGAATAGCGTCGCGTTTACCTTTTACGTGGATTCTGGCCGCCGAGTCTATGTGCGCAAGATCAATGTCACCGGCAACGCGAAAACCCGCGACGAGGTGATACGGCGCGAGCTGCGGCAGCTTGAGGGTGCGTGGTACGACGGTACCCGTATCGAGCGATCCAAGGTGCGGGTACGCCGCCTGGGTTATTTCGAGGAAGGCGGCGTCAACCTGGAAACCCCACCGGTGCCCGGAACTGCGGACCAGGTCGACATCGAACTATCAGTCAACGAGCGCAACACCGGTAACTTGCTCGCAGGCGTTGGCTATTCGAGCTCCGATGGTGTTGTATTCAATGCTTCAGTATCGCAGCAAAACATCTTCGGCTCCGGTAACGCGCTGGCGTTTACCCTCAATACGAGTCGAATCAACCGCACACTTTCAGCGGTTTTTACTGAGCCGTACTGGACCGTCGACGGAGTCTCGCGCACCCTCGAGCTCTATCAAAGGAATATTGACCCGACGTCGCTCGCGATATCGCAGTACCGGTCGGAGACGACGGGTGGTGCGATCGGGTTCGGTGTTCCAGTGTCGGAAACCGACACGATCAATCTCGGATTTCGAGTCGAGCACACGAAGTTGACATTGTTCGCCGACAGTCCGCAGGTCTATTTCGATTTCGTCCGCGATTTCGGTTTCTCGTCCAACGCATACATCTTGACCGCGGGTTGGGCGCGTGACACTCGTAACGACATCCTTTATCCTACCTCGGGCCGCTTGCAGAGTGTGCTGGCCGAAGTCGGGCTTCCGTTTGGCGATCTCGCATACTACAAACTCAACTATGTGAACCAGTCGTTTTGGCCGGTGTATGGAGATCTGGTTTTGATGCTGCGTGCCGATCTGGGTTATGGAGACGGGATCTCCGGCAAGCCGTTGCCATTCTTCAAAGGCTTTTTTGCAGGCGGCGTAAACTCGGTGCGAGGATATGAAAGCGGTTCGCTAGGTCCCCGCGACATCTTCGGGAATGCACTGGGAGGAAACCGCAAGATCGTCGCCAATGCCGAGGTGCTCTACCCTCTGTTCAAAGGCGAGAAGACTGGCGAGAGAGCGGCGCGGGCCAGCGTATTTTTCGACCTTGGCCAGATCAGAGGCGATGGTGGTACAACCGCGGATGCAAGTGGTTTTCGCTATTCGGCGGGCTTGGGCGTTGCCTGGAGCTCTCCCATCGGACCGCTCAAATTCAGCTATGCGCTCCCCATCAAATCGAAGCCGGGCGATCGCATCCAAAAGTTCCAGTTTCAAGTCGGCACAGCGTTCTAGCTTATCGAAGCGGGAGATGAATTGAAATTCAGTACCTCATTAGCAGCCGCCTTTGTGCTTCTAATAGGCGCGACCGCGGCGGTCGCGGCCGACTTCAAGATCGGCTTCGTCAACGTCGAGCGAGTGTTCCGCGATTCTGCTCCGGCCAAGCGCGTCCAGCAAAAACTCGAGCGCGAATTTTCGGTGCGCGAAGCCGATGTGCAGAAAGTGGCGCGGCAAGTGCGCGAATTGCAGGGCAGCCTCGATAAGGACGGCGCAACGATGGGCGAGTCCGACCGTCGCAATAAGGAGCGCGACCTCGCAAACCAGTCGCGCGATCTTCAGCGTTTGGAGCGACAGTTCCGCGAGGATTTGAATTTGCGACGCAACGAAGAGCTTTCTGGGCTTCAGGAGCGAGCTAACAAGGTGATCCAGCAAATCGCCGAGGCGGAAAAGTTCGATCTAATCTTGCAAGAACCGATTGTCTATGCAAGCCAGCGCATCGATATCACTGACAAAGTGATGAAGGCGCTCGCTGACAAATAGCGGCAGGCAGCAATCACGTTGCGCGTTGCCGCTCGCGCGCCCCGGCCGCACACGCTCCCGATGCCGCCGCTCCCTTCCGACGCTGGTATCAGTCTTTCCGAACTGGGAGCGGAGGTCGGCGCGGCAGTGCACGGAGATGGCGATATCCGCGTGCATAGCGTCGCGACGCTCGAGCATGCGGGAGCCGGCACCATTGCTTTCCTGGCGAATCCCAGATACGCGTCACTCCTTGCGACGACTCGAGCCGCCGCGGTGATCGTCACGCCGGCGTTCGCCGATGGGACGCCGCTGCCAAAGCTTGTGCATGGGAACCCGTACGCGACGTACGCCCGAGTCGCGTCGATACTCCATCCCATGGCAAAGACCGTACCGGGTGTGCACCGCTCCGCAGTGGTCGCCGCTGATGCGTCCATCGATGCATCGGCGGCGATCGGTCCACTGGTCACGCTGGGAGCGCGCGCGCGCATCGACGCGAATGCCGTCATCGGTGCCGGGTGCGCCATTGGTGCTGAAGCGGTGATATGCGAGAGCGCGATCTTGCATGCGCACGTTACGGTGTATCCGCGTTGCGTCATCGGGCCCCGCACGATCGTTCATGCCGGCGCTGTGGTGGGTTCCGACGGTTTCGGCATGGCCGAAGAAGCAGGACGTTGGCTCAAGATCCCGCAACTGGGACGGGTTGTTGTGGGCGCGGATTGCGAGATTGGCGCCAATACGACGATTGACCGTGGAGCGATCGGCGACACCCTCATCGAGGACGACGTCAAGCTCGACAACCAGATTCAGATTGGCCACAACTGCACGATTGGCGCCCATACCGCGATCGCCGGGTGCGCTGGCATCGCCGGCAGCACAAGCATTGGGCGCAATTGCAAGATTGGGGGCGCGGCGATGATCTCAGGTCATCTGAAGATCGCCGATGGCACGACCATCTCCGCCTCGACGGGAGTTTACGATTCGATTCTCGAGCCCGGGGTCTACACCGCGGCATTTCCGGCGTTGCGGCACCGCGAGTGGCGTTACGTTGCCTCGGAATTTCGGCGGCTGCGCGCTCTCGCTGAACGCGTGGCAGCGCTCGAGCGTGCGCTGGCTGCGCGCGGCCCGAAGGCATAGCCGCCAAGATAACGCGAGGCGTCGGAGGATGATGGAGCCCACATCATTGACCGTAGCGGAGGTCGTCGCTATCGTCGGGCGCTTGCCGTGGCGGTACCCGTTCGTGCTGATCGATCGCGTGCTGCGGTACGCGAGAGGTACCTCGCTTCACGCTATAAAGAATGTCACATTCAATGAGCCGTTTTTTCTGGGTCATTTCCCTGATTATCCGGTCATGCCCGGAGTGCTTGTCATCGAAGCGCTCGCGCAGCTGGCTTGCGTGCTCACCTTGCTCTCCGGCAAATGCCGAAGCGACTCTCCGGAGTTGATCTTTTTGGATCGGGTCGACGCCGCACGCTTTAAGCGCCAGGTCATTCCCGGTGATCAGTTGATACTTGAAGTCGAGACGACACTTATCACTGCCGACGACGGCGCATTCGTCACGCGCGCTCGCGTCGATGGCCAGGTTGCCGCGGAAGCTGAGTTGACGGTTGCGATTCGCCGCGACCTTCATGGCATGCAAGGCGCGCCCCACCGTTAACGCGCCCGGCGATGGCCATCATTCATCCGACGGCGATCGTCGACGCTACGGCGAACCTGGCTGCCGACGTTGTTATCGGCGCCTATTCGCTCGTTGGCGCCGATGTCACGATCGGGGCAGGCTCGGTGATTGGTTCACACGTTGTCATTGCGCCGCGCACGACCCTGGGCATGCGGACGCGCGTGTACCAGTTCGCCTCGCTTGGCGAGTGCCCGCAAGACAAAAAATATTCGGGTGAGCCAACAACCACGGTCTTGGGCGACGACAACGTCATTCGCGAAGGGGTGACCATCCACGCGGGGACTGCGCTTGATCGCGGAACGACAACGATCGGCAACGGTAATTGGTTCCTGGCTTACGCTCACATCGCGCATGACTGTGTAGTCGGCAACGACGTGACGTTCTCGAACAGCACCCAACTGGCCGGCCACGTCACCGTCGACGATTACGCGACGTTTGGCGGATTCGCCGGCATCCATCAGTTCTGCCGGGTGGGTGCGCACGCGATGGTCGCCGCTGGAGCAATCGTTGTGCAGGACGTTCCGCCGTACTTGACGGTTGCAGGAGCTCCGGCAAAGCCTCGGGGAATGAACAACGAAGGCCTGCGCCGGCATGCGTTTTCGGCCGCTGATCTCCGTGACATCAAGCGCGCCTATAAGACGTTGTATCGCGAGAAATTGCCGCTTGCTGAAGCGCGCGCGCGGATCGCGGAAGCCGCGGCGCAATCTCCGGTCTTGGAACCGCTCGCCGAGTTCTTGGCGCGGTCCGGTCGCGGCATCGTGCGCTAAGTCGTATTTGGGAGACGAGATGCGCGACTCGAGATTAAAGTTGCTATGCCGGTGACAATCGGCGTCGTCGCGGGCGAAGCATCCGGCGACGCTTTAGCGGCGACCATGATCGATGCATGCCGCCGGCGGCTGCCGGGCGTGCGGTTCGCAGGTATCGCTGGGCCGAAGATGGAGGCCGCGGGATGCGAGGTCTGGGTACCGATGGAACGACTCGCCGTACGCGGATTGACCGAAGTGCTGGCGCATCTTCCCGAGCTGGTGCGTACGCGCAGGCAGTTGCGCCGCCGTTTGCTTAAAGCCCGAATTCCTCTATTCGTCGGCGTCGATGCCCCGGATTTCAACCTGGGTCTCGAAGCGAAACTGCGGCGCCGGGGCGTGCGGACCGTTCACTTCGTCAGCCCGTCGGTGTGGGCTTGGCGGAGCGAGCGACTGGCGACGATCCGGCACTCGGCCAACCGCATTCTCGCGCTCTTTCCGTTCGAGAAGCCAATCTACGAGGCCGCTGGAATTCCTGTGACGTACGTCGGCCATCCAATGGCGGCAAAGGCGGCG
>Ga0136617_10001903_pt1 | contig 18617 bp, 16 predicted proteins | sample AntDrymUQ3222106_2_FD_129672 | JGI IMG/M metagenome (GOLD analysis project Ga0136617, IMG submission 129672) | Polar desert sand microbial communities from Dry Valleys, Antarctica - metaG UQ322 (21.06) | ecosystem: Environmental > Terrestrial > Soil > Desert | place: Antarctica: Dry Valley... | reverse complement strand
CGAGTCGCCACAACCGGCGGTTTATCAAATAACGGTTCAATCAAAGCCCATTGTTCATCGGTTAATTCTTCACGTCTAGCCATCCGTGAATTTTATCAAACTATTTTTGAGATGGCTTCTAATTATTAATTGTGATTATTACAGTTTACCGTTCAACATTATTCATTTGATAAATGTTGAATGTTCAATGTTAAAGAACTCCAATCTCCTGCAAATCTTCAATCGGTTCGACGAAAGAACACGAACCGAAAGAGATAATGTTTTCCTTGCGCAAACGCGAAAGCTGCGCGTTGCTTAAAAAATACTCCTGCCGCCAACGGGCGCCGTTTTCGTCAAACGTGAAATTTCCCGTAAATTCATCTTTCATCAATTCTTCTAAAATATGCGATTCGAGATTTTCGCGGGCGAAACCCGTGGCTAGAAATAAATTTAGAAATCCGTTCATCGTGCCTTGCGCGGCGTCAGGTTCATAAGTTAAAGCCTTTCGGCAGCGAATCGGATGATGAAGACCCGCAGTTGCCTTGAACGGAACATTTGCCGTAATGCACGCTCGGACAAAAAGAACAATTTCCTTTACCGAAGGAAACGCTTCGGCAGTCGTTCCGCCGGTGCGAATTTTACCGCGTAAATTGTTAATTGCCAGCGCCGAAATTAATTCGGTTAAATTGGCGGTTAACGGTAATTCGACATACGTTGTTAGATTCGCAGAAACCGCATCGGCAATTTCTTCGATTTGCAAAGCGGTATTCGCTTTAACCTCAAGCGCGTCGCAAATCGCCGAAGTAGAATTTTCGGCGTTAAACTCTTTAACCCGACAAACAGTTTCGTAAATATTCTCACTTGCCAAAACGCTCAAACGCCAAACATCTTTTTCGTCTGCGGAAAAGAAGTCGCGCGCGCTTTCCAAAAATTCATCGAGCCGCGAAACAGGCACGACGAAACGTCCGAGCATCCAGTTGTAATCGCCCTTTTTATAATTGGCGTAATTGTTGACAACTTCGCCCATCGAAAGCTGCGACGGCGGAAAAAGTCCGGCGTAATCGACAATTTCAGCAAGCAAAGCGCGAACTGATTTTTGAGCGGATGAATTTGCCATTCGGATTTTCATTTTACGATAAACTACCTGATGTGTGTAATTGCCAAAATCAAAATCGTGTTTTGCCGTCCTGCTTAACACTGATGAATTTTTCTTGTTTTTACAAAAGATTTGAGTTACCTTGATGTCGTTAAATTCTAGAAAAGTTATTAAAACATTCATCAAATGCGCGTTTTAGGTATTGACCCGGGAAGCGAAACGCTCGGCTGGGGCGTCGTCGAAGGAAGCGGACTGAAATACGCGCCGGTAGATTTCGGCACAGTAAAATCAAGCCCGAAGGAGATGTTTTCCAAGCGTCTTTTGAAAATTTACGACGGCATCGAAGCCGTTATTGCTCGCTTTCAGCCAGATGCAATGTCGGTTGAAGAAGCGTTTTACGCCAACAACGTTAAGGTCGCCTTAAAGCTCGGACAAGTGCGCGGCGTCGTGCTTTTACTGGGCGAAAAATCCGGTCTGGAAATCGCCGAATACAGCCCGCGTCTTATCAAACAGACGGTTGTCGGTTACGGAAATGCCGAAAAACATCAGGTTCAGGAAATGGTTCGGCTGCTTTTGAAAATGAAAACCGCGCCTCAACCGCACGACGCGGCAGACGCCCTTGCCATTGCCATTTGCCATTTTCACCACGCTGGTATGCAGGACAGAATTAAAAATGCAAAATTGAAAATTGAAAAATTCTGATAAAATTTTGCTTGCTTTTTGCAATTAATCTGCGTTATCTTGTTGGCGTAAAATACAAGACAAAGCGATTTTATTACTTATCGAACACGCTTCAGCAGCATTACATCGCGAAGCGAAATATCCGATTGCGTCATTGTCAAAAGCAAAAGCTTGGGGTTTGAAAAGTCCCTTTTTAGTTTTCAAACTTGTGTTGAAAAGTTCGTCACATTCTCGAATACAAAAGGAGAAATTCTATGAAACGCTCACATTTCTTGATTTCCTTATTTGTTTTTCTCATATTCTTACAATCAATCGAGGCTCAAAAACGCCGCTTTCCGCCTAAAAAAACCAACAAATCCGTTGCCTACCAAACTTCGCGCCCAAACTCTAGTTCAGGCGTTGTAATTGACGAAAGGCTAGCCGTTTTGCGCACCGAACCGAGCCTTTTTTCGAAAGCCGTAATGCGAATGCAAAACGGAAGGAAAATTTCGGTTTTAGGTTCGAGAGAAGCTGACGGCGTGACGTTTTACCGCGTTACAATGCTGCCGAACAATTACGGTTGGGTGCAGTCGGAAGCGATTGCCGGAAAGTTCAGACGCGGTGACGATGCGCGTTTGGCAAAACTCGCGCAATCTTCTGACGGGTTTGAACAGATTGAACGCACGCATATTTTTCTCGAAACTTTCCCCGATTCGTCACTTCGTCCGGCGATTCTTCTGCTGCACGGCGATTTGATGGAAGAAGTCGCTTTGAAAATTTCAACTGACGCCGCCAAAAGACTCGACCGCCGGGAAATGGCGGCTTCGGGCGCGCCGCTGCACAGCTTTTACTTAAATTTCGTTTCGCTCGACCGTTACCGCAAACTCGGCGACAATTTCGTGTTTAATTCAAACGCCCAACTTCTTCATTACGACGGCGCAAGCTGGCGCGAAATTGTTAAAAAATTTCCAATTTCGCCTGAAGCCGTCGAAGCGCAAAAGCGATTGAACTCTCTAAAAGAAAAAATGGAAGCGAAGAAATAGGATGCGGAGGAACATGGACTCAGCGAATTTTCACGGATATATATTTAAATAAAATCTGTGTCAATCCGCCAAATCAGTGTTCGTCTGCGTCCCGTTTGCTTTTTAATTCGTGTCAACCTTTCGGCTCGCGCGTTCCGTAGCAAGCGTAAAATTCGGCAGAACGCGAAAACGCACCAATCCGATGTCAACAACGAGCAAAAGATTTGCCGCGCCTAAAAACGTAGCGACATATTCGGTCGCGGGTTTGTTGTAAACGTCGTAAGGCGTGCCGATTTGTTCAAATCAGCCTTGATTTAAAACAGCAATACGGTCACCTAATTCCAACGCTTCTTCCTGGTCGTGCGTGATGAAAATCGAAGGTTTATTGATTTTTTTCAGCAGCGCGCGAATTTCGCGTCTGAGGCGCGTCCGAATTTGTGCGTCGAGCGCGCCAAAAGGTTCTTCGAATAATAAAACTTCCGGTTCATAGGCGAGAGTGCGAGCGATGGCGACGCGCTGCTGCTGACCGCCGGAAAGTTGCGAAGGATATTTTTTGCGGTGTTCCTGCAAGCCGATGAGTTCGATTAAACGGTTGACAGTTTCAGCGATTTCTTTTTTTGCGCGGCTTCGCAATTTCAAACCGTAACCGATATTTTTTTCGACCGTCATTTTCGGAAAGAGCGCGTAGGATTGAAAGATAACGCCCGTTCCGCGCATCCGTGCGGGCAAATTCGTAACGTCTTCATAGCTCGTTTCCTTCTGGTTTTTTTGTAAAAGAAATTTACTCGCAAAGTTCTGCGTCAAACTCGTTTTTAAGATACAAAAAAAGCGTGAAGCACACGCTTCACGCTTTTTAAAGCCGAAAACATATCGTGTCCTTCTTTGTAACGCTTACGAGGTTAGCTGACGGGCTGGAAGCAAAAAAGTCTTCTGCGTTAAATAAACGCTGCGCCCCGTGTTTTGCTTGATAAAAACAAAACTTTGGTTTCCCCGTGCCGGTTGAAATTTTTCAAACCGACTTCAGCGACTAAAATTGTTTGAAGAGTTTATAATATTGAAAACGAAAAAAGCAAGACTTTTTTCGTTTGTTTTTCTTACGAGCGGAAATTTTTTCGGGCGAAATTGTTTAATGGAAACTTTCTTAACTTTATTGATTTTTTGGTTGCAGCATTTCCAATACCTTTTTTTGCCTGAAATCGAAAATACTATTTAATTCCTTCTGCACAAAAAAATGCGCCAAATCTCCAAACGGCGCAAACGGCAAGCGGTATTTTACTTCGTCTTCGATTAAAGTTTTATTTTTCTCAAGCTCGGTAAAAACGTGACGGTGAATCCACTGTTTATAAGGGCTTTTCAGCGCTGCGTCGGTAAAAGAAACGGGCGGATTCCATTCGGTAATTTGCGTGCGCCACGTTAAAGAAAAACCGCGAAGCTTCAATTTGTAATCAATCAAAGTTCCCTTTTCGATTTTGATTGGGTGTGGCGTCGAAATGTGAAAATTTAATTGCGGCGGCGTAATTCGTTCGAGATTGCCGGCATCGGCGAAAAATTCAAAAATTTGCTCGCGCGGCAAATCTAAAGTTAGTTTGCGCGTTAAAATATGTTCTGCCATTTTTTCTTAAAAGTAATTAACAGGGATGAAAGGGATAAAAACAAATGATTTAAATATCCCTTGCATCACCTTCATCCTCGGTTAATTTAACTTCTAACCTTTTTTCGATTTCAGATACTTTTTCGGTATCGGTATTTCCTGCGTTTCGCCCTGCCAGTAAATCGTCATTATCCACCAGCGTTTACCGTCGTTGAGAAGCTGAAAGCTGTTGATGCCGCGAACGAACGGTTTTTTGTCATCGGCTTTATGAAAAGAAGCGTAAGTCGAAAAAATCTGCGCGATGTTGCCGTAAATTTCGGAGCGCCTCGCTATTTCGCGTTCAAAAAATCCTTCCTTCAGCATATACGGTTCCGAACGCTTGATAAATTCTTCGGGCGTAAAGGCATTTGCGCTGACAACGCCGGTTTGCGGATTTTTTCCCGACGGAATCAATCGCGCGTCTCGATGAAAAAGCGTGCGAAACCTGTCCCAATCGCGCTTTTGTCCGGCGTCGCCTGAAATCACGTCATAAACGGCTCGCATAATCGCGTCAATCGAAGAAACGTCCGCCGGATTTGGCTGTTTCGTTTCAGTTGTTTGCGCCATAGAATTGAAAGCAAAAGTTAGAATGACGAAAAACGCGAGCAAGTATTTTATTTTCATAATTCGCTTTCTACGTTAAAAATAAATTTTGGTTTCAAATAGTAAATCGCATCTTCTGCGATTCAGATAATTTTTCCAAATCCGCACCAGGAATTTCGATTATGCCAAATTATTTCGACATCTTGCGCGTCGATTTGTTTCCACCAACCGGCAAATTCTTCACGCGAAATGTAAAACGCCGTCGGCGCAACCAGATGGTCGAAAACGATGTTGTGCTGCTCGCGCCAGCCGAACATGCCGAGATGATTGAGATATTCGTTGTAAAAAAGCTTTTCGGCAAGCGGTTTCGCAGTTTTATTGAGCGGGCGATAAATCAGTTTCGACGCGAGAAAAATGCCCAGCGTCGGCAGTTTTGACAATTGATAAAGCGTTGGCTGTTTAATTTTCGACGTGAACCTTTCTCTAATTGGATTGACGTATCTAGTAATCCATTCATTATTCTCCGCGCCGTAAATCCAGGCTGAAATGTATCCGCCTTTTTTTACTTTTGAAGCTAATGACGTAAACGCCTTTTTTGGCTCCGGCGTGTGATGCAGAACGCCGACGCTGAAAGCGTAATCAAACGCCTTCTTAAACGGCAGATTGAAAATATCGGCTTGAACAATGTGCGCGTTCGGCAAATCTTTTGTTGCCTGAAACGCCGATTCGACCGCCGCGCTCAAATCAATTCCGACAACTTCCCTCGCTCCCCAATTTGCCGCTAAGGTTGTATGACGACCTTTGCCGCAGCCGCCTTCGAGAACAATTTTATCCGCGAAAAAATCTTTTTTGATCGGCTGCAGCCAGCCCAAAAATTGTTCTGCGTATTTCTCGTCCGACTGCGTAAAATGCGTCCATTGCCAGCCGAAGTTGGCGGCGGTTTCCGCTTTGTCCTGTTCGATTTTATCAAGCGCGGCAAAACGCGGAACGCCGCGCGTAACTTTGTATTCACGGTCGCATTTTTTGCACGACAAAACGCCTTCGACAATTTCTTTTTCTTCGCGCACGCTGATGTGAACAAGCAGAATGTCGCCGCCGCATTTCGGACACGCCAAGAGGTCTAATAGTTTTTCTTTCATTTAAAGGTTGAATGGGGCGCAGACAAACGCGGGGATTAAGCCGATTTTCACTGATTTATTTTCTCTCCTAAATTCGTGTAAATCTGTTGGCTCGGTGAAAATTCTTGTTCCGCCAATTTTTTAAATTTCTCGTATTCTTCAAGCGGAAAATTCTGCCGCCAGTTAAACTCAAATTCGTCCGTGTCTTTATCTTCGTAAAGTTGTGTAAAGGTCGCGTAAAATGCTCTGCACACGTCTGAAACTTTTCCGGTATGCGAGAAAACTTTTGCGCGTTCGGTTTCGGAGCGCGCCTCGCTCGGATATTGGTAAATTTCCAGAAGCACAATTCCGCCTTCGCTCAAAAAACGAAAGTCAAACTCTTCCGGGTTGCGATTCCAATGCAGAACGTATTCGTTTTGAGCCGAGTTTTCTTCGAGCAATGCCGATAAAATCTGCAAAAGCTCAGACAAAGCTTTTTCGTGGGGCGCGTGCGCGGTTGTAGTGTGAAATTCATTCACTCCGTTCTCAAAACCGATTGACATCCAACCGCACTGCGGGCTATTAAAACTGACTTCTAATTCGTTTGGCATTACTTTTCTCACCACAGAACCACTTCAGAACATTAGGTAAATTATACGAAACTATTTGTATTCATCTGTGGTTTCAAACAAATAGATATGGTAACTTTATCGGTAAAATTGCACAAATCAGTCTAATAAAAATGAGACAGTACCAAGATTTATTGCGGCACATTTTAGAAAGTGGCTCGCGCCATGCGGATAGAACCGGCGTCGGCACAATTTCGACTTTCGGCTATCAAACCAGATTTGATTTGCGCGAAGGCTTTCCGATTGTTACGACAAAACAAGTTCCGTTTCGCTGGATTGCAGAAGAATTATTCTGGTTCTTGAGCGGCGATACAAATGAAAAAAATCTACGCGCTCGCGGTGTTGATATTTGGGCTGAATGGGCGGACGCGGAACACACTGCAAAATTCAAACGCAAAGAAGGCGATTTGGGTCCGGTTTACGGCTATCTGTGGCGCAGTTTCGGTGGCGATTACCCGACGCGAAACGGTTTTGACCAGATAAAATGGTTAATTGAAGAAATCGAAAAAAATCCCAGCTCGCGGCGTTTGATTGTTTCGGGCTGGAATCCCGAACAAGCCGCGCAGGTCGATTTGCCGCCGTGTCATACGTTCTGGCATTTAAAAATCGAAAACGAAAGAACTCTCCATTGCCAGCTTTATCAAAGAAGCGCGGACGCATTTTTGGGCGTTCCGTTTAACATTAGTTCCTACGCGCTTTTAATGCATTTGATAGCGCACGTTTGCGATTTGGAAGTCGGTGAATTTGTTCACACATTCGGCGATTTGCACATTTACACAAATCATCTCGAACAAGTCGAAGAATTATTAAAACGAGAACCTCTGCCTTTGCCGAAATTAAAATTCGTCGGCGCGGAAAGTTTGAAAGGTTTTGCCGGTTTGTTAAATTTCAAATATGAAAATTTGAGTTTGCAAGGTTATCAATCGCACGGAAAAATTGCCGCGCCGGTAGCGGTTTAGAAAAATAAAAAAAGTTAAAAGTGAGTAATTAGCCCCTTTTTAACTTTTAGTTTTTCACTTAAATATGCCTTCACCCAAAAAATTTTCGCGCAGATATTTAATTGTGTCCTGTAGAGTTTCGGCTGGGTCGCGCGTCGTGAAATCTAATTCTTCTTCCGCTTTACTTGAGTCGAAATACCAGAAATACTCGCCTATTTCAACTTCCGACGCTTCAAACGGCGCGGTTTTATTCCAATTTTTATAAATCGAGTCAATAAAATTCGCGCCGAAAACCACAACCTTTTTCGGCACGCGAAGCATTGGCGCGGAAACCCCCGACAATCTTTCGAGCCGTTTGAAAAATTCCGCAAAACTCCAATTCGCCGCGCCGAGCAAATATCTTTCGCCGTGTCTGCCTCTGTCGAGAGCAATTAAAAAGGCGTTTGCGACATCACGAGCGTCAACAAAATTCAAACCGCCCGAAGGCATCGTCGGAAGTCGCCGCGCCATAAAATCCAAAACGACTTTTGTCGAACTCAAACGCTCGTCGCCCGCCCCTAAAAGCAAAGACGGATTTAGGATTACCAACCTATCGCCCTTTTCGCCGAAAATTCTTAAAGCCGTTTTTTCCTGATAATACTTCGAAGCGTAATAAGACCATTTCGTTAAAATTTCAACCGGCTGCGGATAAGTTTCGTCCAGAATTTCCGACGTTTCGCTAATCGCGCTCGTACCGGAAGACGACGCGAGAATGAAACTTTTGACACCGTTTTCCTTTGCCGCTTCGCACAACAGGCGCGTGCCTTCGACGTGAATTTTGTTCATCTGCGCCGCGCCTTCGTAGGCAAACGAAACCTTTCCGGCAAGATGATAAATCGCTCCGACATTTTTTGTCGCTGCCGCAACATTTTCTTTGTTCGTAACCGAACCGACAAATGGCTCGACGCCAGCGTCCGTCATCCAAGCCGGAACGCTCGAAGCCATCACGCGCAAATTTTTCTGTCCCGATTCGAGAAATTGCCGGACAATGTGCGTTCCGAGAAAACCCGTCCCGCCGGTGATTAAAATTTTCTTTTCGGTTTTCGCTAATGCTTTTGTTTTAACTTTTGTTTTTGTTGCCATTATTATTCGTCAATCACCGGCTCTTGCTTGCGCGATTTTCTCCGCTCGGTTCGCCATCGTTTGCGAACTGCTGCAACATCGAATTTACCGCCCTTTCCTCCGTCGCGCATATTTTCGATTTCGTGCTGCACGCGCGCCGCGATTAAGCGATACGCTTCGGTGTTTGGAATGCCTTTGGTCATTTCGAAAAGCTCGTCATACTCGAGAAATCGTCCGACTTTTGCGCCGACTTTTGCGCCGATGCTGTCGGGTTTCGGAATGGTTGCGCCTTTCGGGAAGGCTTCAAAAGTTCCCCAGATATAAATCGGCAAGATTCCGGTTTTGTTGTTCAGCGCGAGATAACCGATTATCGGTTTAAATTCCGACATTTCGCCGGTTGTCGAGCGTGTTCCTTCCGGGAAAATCAAAGTGTTATAGCCTTCCTTCAAAATTTCCGTAACGTGCCGCAAACTCTGACGCAGACTTCCCGTTCGCTCAATCGGGATGAGCGTTGTGAAGTTGTTCATATAAGCGCGTTTGTATTTTGTGTCAAACCAATAATCAGCCGCGGCGACAGCAACGGTTTGTTCGGCAACGTCTTTGCCGAGAGCCTTTTTCACGAGTCCGGTGTCAATATGCGAAGCGTGATTCGGCGCGACGATAAAGTTTGTGTGTTGCGGAACGTTCGCTTCGCCTTCAATTTTCGTATTCAGAACATTGTCATAAAGTCTTTCCTGCGCGAAATCGATAATTTGATTTCCGACGCGGCGGACAATCGAAGGCACGAAAATTTCATCTTCTTCTTTTTCCTCGGCTTTCGGCTCGTCAACAATTCGCTTGCGCTTGTCAATTTGCTGAACGGCGGTTAAAAGTTCTCGAACCGATTGCACTTCGTTTAGAGTATCGGGCGAAATAACGCGCCCACCTGCGTCTTCAACTGCGGCTTGAAGCTCGACAAACATCAGTGAATCAAAGCCTAAATCGGCAAGCTTATCGTCCATTGCGATGTCGGAAAGCGGGCGATTTGAAACGCCGGCAATGACTTTGCGAATCCATAAAGCCGTGTCGTCGCTTTTTGTTTCGGCGACCTGTTTTGTTTTATTTTTCGCTTTTTGTTCGAGCGTTTTCAGAAGTTCGACAACCTCGGGACGTTTTACTTTTCGAGTTGCCGTTCGGGGCAATTCAAACGGCGTCAGATACAAAACTTTGACGCGCTTGAAAAACGGTAAAGACGCGGAAACTTCGCGGAAATGCTCTTCGATTTTTTTGTTGACTTCGCCGCGCGAAAGTGCGATGTCGTGTTCATAATCGGGAACAACTAAAGCCGCGATTTTTTCGCCGCCGTCGGCGTCGGGCAAACCGACAACGCTCGATTCTTTGATTAACGGTGATTTTCCGTATAAATCTTCAATCTCATCCGGGTAAATGTTCTTGCCGTTTGAATCAATAATAACGTCTTTCGAGCGTCCGACAATATACAAATTTCCGTCTTCGTCAAGCCGTCCTAAATCGCCGGTTTTCAGCCAACGGTCGTGCAGTACGGCTTCGGTTGCTTCTTCGTTGTTGAAATAACCAAGCATTACATTTTGTCCGCGAGCGAGAACTTCGCCGACGCCGTTTTCGTCCGGTTTATCAATTTTTACTTCGACGCCGGGAAGCGGTTTTCCGACGCTTCCGCGCAATAATTTATTTCCCGGACGCGCAACTGTTAAAACGGGCGAAGATTCAGTCAAACCGTAGCCTTCGAGAACCGTAAAACCAAGTCCGTGTAAATCTTTCTGGACTTTTTCGCTCAACGCCGAACCGCCCGATATCAAATAACGCATTCGCCCGCCCATTCCCTGATGAATCGGGAAAAAGACAATCGGACCAAAATTAAACGGCGTGTTGTCGCGCAGCCACGCGTTAAAATCAATAACGTTGTCGGCTAAATCGGCAAACCAATCGCCGCGCTCGCGCAATCTTGTTTTAATGCGCCGATGCAACATTTCCCACAGCGCGGGAACGCCGACCATTCCCGTTACGTGATTGTTTTCAATCGCTCTGGTTAATTCTTCGCTGCTCAATTCGTCGAGATATGTAATTTGCGTTCCGTTTGAAAAAGGCGTTAAAAATCCGGCGGAGAATTCAAATGTGTGGTGCATCGGCAAAACCGATAAAACGCCGTCGGTAATGTCCATATCAAGGACGCTCGACAGCATCGAAATCATATTGACGAAATTTTTATGCGAGAGCATCACGGCTTTGGGCATTCCGGTCGTGCCTGACGTAAAGATTAATGATGCAACATTGTTCGACAAAATTTTATTCGGCAAAAGCGCGTTTCGTTTTGCTTCTTCGATTTCACTTTGAATTTCAAAAACTTCGTCAAGTGTCCAAACCGAAATTTTTAATTTTTCCTTCTTTAATCTTTTTGCTAAATCCGGGTTTTCGTCCGCTAATTTCGCGGATAAAACAATTGCCGACGCTTCGCCCGCGCGCGCGAAATTGACGATTTCGTCAACGGAACTCGCCGGATCAATCGGAATCGCGGTTGCTCCGGTTTTCAAAATGCCGAAATAAGAAATTCCCCATTCGGGCATATTGTGGGAAAACAAAATCACGCGGTCGTTTTGTTTGATGCCTTTTTCCGCGAAAAATCCGGCGGCGCGTAAAGTCAATTCCCTGACATCTTCAAAAGTATATTGTTCTTTGCGTCCGCCGCGCTCGATTCGCATTGCGACGCGAGTCGGGAAGCGCTTAACGGAAGTGTCGAATAAATCGAGCAAATCTTTGTAGGTATAAGTACGGCGCTCCTGAATTTTCAAATCTTCTTCGAGCTGCGGCAAAACCCATTTTCGCAAACCCGGAAAATGCACATTTAGCCAGTAATCATACCAATCCAATTTTTCTGGATACCAGGGAAGAAGATTTTTTTCTTTTTCTTTGACGAGCGACATCAAAGCCCGTACGTTGTCGGCGCGATAAATATATTCGTTATCAATAGTGAACGGCTTGAACATCGCAAAAGCGTCAACGGTTTCCTGGGTCATCTGCTCAAATTTTTCAACCGATTTCTGCAAATCAGAAACGATATTCCCGATTCGCCCGCCGCCCCAGCGCGGCGCTGCTTTATCAAGCCATCCATTCGTCGTTTTCGCCAGTTTGTTAAATATCGGCGCGCTTGTCAGTTCATATGTTCGATGCTTAACGGGTGCGGCTTCAATCATCGAATTAACGCGATTAACCAACTTGTTTCCGGTTTCTTTTTCCTGAAAATATTTGCGCTTGTAAAGGCTGACGAGTCCGACCATTCGCTTCATATCATTCGGGTTCGCGTCGCCCGAACAGGCTTGAAAAACCAGTGGCGGCTTGTCGTCAACCAGCGCGTTCATCGCTGCACCGAGTATCGCGCCCGCCACTAAATCAACCGGAATAATATCCAAAACGAGCTTTTCATTGACCGGCAAAATCGGTTGCCCGCGCAAGGCGATTAACAAAAGCGGCGCGGTGGTCGTAAAACCTTCGTTCCAACCGGGAAACGGATAATTAACCGCAGATTCGACCACCGACGGACGCACCAGAGTTTTTACGATGTCGTCCTGTTGCGCGATGATTTGTTCCGCCAGAGATTTTGAATAAGTATAAATGTTCGTCCAGCCCCAGTAATCCGCGCGTTCCGCGCCGAGTTCGGTCGTGCGCTCACGTATCCACATTTTACGCTCGCGGAAAATCGCGGATTTCAATTCGTCCTCATCGTCCGGGTCACGTCCTTCTTCCGTGAATCTTTCTCTGGCTTGCTCACGAAACTTGGCGATTTGCACCGCGTCGGTCGCTTCCTGTCTGGCTTGCTCACTCAACCTTGCGCAATCTTCAATTTCCTTATTAACATCAAAAGTCGTTCCAACGAGTTCATTTTTTCTGGGGAAATAACCAACCACCGGCTCGTTTTCCCAAATCGTGCCGCTTCGTTTTCCCGCAACGAAGCAAGTCGAGACGTGAACCAGCGCCGGGCGTTTCATCATCCGTGCCATCTTCAAAAGATTATGCGAACCGACAACATTTGTTCTGAGGGCGCTTTCGAGCGGCGGATTGAAAGTAACATTCCCCGCGCCGTTAATAATAATGTCGCAATCGCGCATTATTTTACGCGCTTCCTTTTCGTCAAGACCGAGCAAATCATTCCCAACATCGCCATTGACTGGAACGACCTTTTCGCGAATAAAATCTTCAAATCCGTCGCCGTATTTCTCGCGCAAAGGGTCAAACGTCGGGCTTGTTACAATGCTCGCCCAAAAGCGATTGCTCGACTCCGCCGCAACACGCGCTCGCACGGTCGCATAAACTTTCCCAATGTCAGGAAAATTATGCAGCAACATTGAAAGCGTGACCTTGCCGACAAAACCCGTGCCGCCGATAAAAAAAATCTTTTTATTTTTGAAAATTTCAGTTGGTGATAATTTCATAAAAGCCGAACTAAATTATTATTTGTTTAAGCGCGAACAGCAATCACTTCAAGATATTCTGATTCGACTTTGGTTGCGCTGTCAGCGGCTCGATTATGTTTCGTCCAAAGTTCTTCGAGGTCGTGTCTAAGTCTCGCTTGCCCGCTGTCGTCCAAAGATTTGAAAGCCATTTGCGTCGGACCATAATATGTGCGGAAATGCTCGACCACCTCAGCCGGAGAAAATGAAAATTTAAAAGTAATTTCGCGGCGCGTAGTCTTTAAGTCGGCAATTCCACTTTGAAATCGCTCTTTTACTGCCGTCTCATCGCCCCACAAAACTGGCGAAGGCATATTGGGCGGCGGAACGTGTTTTCCGGTAAGTTTGAACATCTGCCCGATAAAACCCGTCGGTGTCCAATTTGCCATCGCAATTGTCCCGCCCGAACGACAGACACGCTTAAGTTCCGCCGCCACCGTTTCCGGGCGAGGAGCAAACATCGCTCCGAACATCGTTACGACCGCATCGAAACTCGAATCGCCGTAAGACAATTTTTCCGCATCGCCGACATCAAATTGAATTTTCAAACCTTCGTTATCGGCACTAGCTCGTGCTTGTTCAATCAAATTTTGCGCTATATCAACTCCGGTTACAACAGCACCGGCACGCGCCGCCGGAAGCGAAAGATTTCCTGTTCCGCACGCAACGTCGAGAACGCGCATTCCCGTCTGTAGATTCAATCGTTCAATGAAATCCGCCGCGCCAGTTTCATAAGATTTTGCGATTTGACCAAAATCTCCCGCCGTCCAAACTTTATGCAGTTTTGTTTTCAAAGTTTCCATTTCTGGAGTCAACTCACTGTCGTTCATAAAATCCTCCTAATTAAATTTAGAATCTAATAAACCTAATCCGTCACATTACACAACCCGATAATCGGCTGATGAAGCATCGTAATCTCCGCGTTTCTGCCCATATACGAACGCGCCATCGCAATCGCTTCAGTCAGGTTATCGGCGCGTTCCCAGCCGAGCATTTCAGGGACATGCGCGTTTTCCGCGCCGGCGACGATGACTTTGCCGACGTGCTGGCGTCCGTTTTCGCCCCAATACCACATAAAAAACGGGTGCGCTCCGTGATAGGCATTGCCGCGCCGATACATTTCGATATAGTTTGGATTCGTTGCAAACTCGCGTTCGTATTTGTCGCGTAGATAAAAAGCGTCGCGGGATTCGGGTAGCAGGCGATGGAAAAATTCGATATACGACGGGTGAAAATTATGGTCGAACTCGTCAAAACACGGATGCGTGATAATCATCACACCGCCCTTTCTGAGCAAAGGCTTGTTGCGAAACATATTGAAGTGATAACCGAGCGCCATCACTTGCACAAGCAAAGGATTCAGAGCCGAATAGACGTTATAGGGCGAGATGTCTGGAATGCCCGTAATCATTATGTCGCACTGACCTTTGACGGGAATTTCGTATTGCTGGTAATTTTTTTCCAAAATTTTCGCGTGGACTTTTTCCGTCTCGCCCGCGTAACAGGCAATTAAATCGTATTGCGCGGGGATTGCGTGAAGCATTTTTCGACGGGCAGCGCGTGGCAATTTTGAAAATGTGCACTTCATCGCTTCCCATTTCATTCTGTCCATAAACGAAAATTCGTCTTCGTTTCTGGTCAAAATATCATAGCCTTCAGGAAACATTTTGTTATTAAGAGCCGTTTCGATGTGAAAAACATTGCAGTTTTCATCAACCAATTTTCCGAGTCGAATAACCTTGTGATTAAGTTCCGACGCGGGCGGGTCCATATACGAATGAGAGTCAATAATCGTCTGCGGCTCGTGATGCGCCCGCAAACTTTCGTAATCACATAAACCGACGGCGACTGATTTATGCCCGCCGTCCATCGGCACGAGATTGATGTTGCAGTAAATCAACAAATCGCTTTCCGCGCAGCGACGATTTATCCGCAAAGGCTCGTTGTGTTTCGTATGTCCGAGCGTGATTAAATTCTCGTCGTCTTCCGCGTCGTGATTGTAAAATCTGTCCGGGTAAAATTCGTTGAAAATAGTCTTGCCGACCATTCGCTCCATTTCCCATGCCGTCATTTTACGATGAAGCGAGTTGGCGACAATCAAATGAACGTCGTCCACGCCATTTGCCGCGCACATATCCAGCACGACTTCGAGCATCGTCTGGCGCATATCGGGCGTTTGCATCGGTGGTAGCGGCAACGAAATATCGTCCATCGCAATCGTCACGCGCATTCCCGGTTCAAGCTGCGCGTAAAGCGGCTTCGCGTCAATTGGATGATTGACCGCGTATCGAATCGCCGCTTCCCGATTCGGCAAACCTTTAATCGGCGGATTCGGATAAATAACGCGCGTCCCGATTGGAATGTCTTCGAGAATAAAATCCTCGCCAAACGGCATAATCCGCGGCGCGCTGTCGCGGTCAATGTAGATGATTGATTCGTGTGTCTTTCTGCGTAATTGCAAAGCCATAAATTAAATTTCGTCTAAAATTTTTTGACGTCTTTCGTTATATTCGTGTTCGCTAATTAAATTGTTCTCTTTCAATTTTGATAATTTTGCAAGGCGCTGTTCAACCATCTGAGAATTTGTTGCTGCGCCAGCACAAGCAGCGTTTATATCATTCATTAAAGCTATTTCATCGTAAATGGTTACAGCCTTATTTTGCCCCAAAGAATGTCTAGTTAAAGCTGAATATTCTCTTCCTAGCAGAAGAGTGTTCTGTTTCAAGTTCGCGTTTGATGGATTATTTTTCAACTGATCGAGGGCAGTTAAGTAGTTATTTTTTGTGCTTTCAAAAAACATCTCCTTTCGTCGCGTTTCAGTTTCATATTTAGTTTGTTGTTTTCTACCCCATAAATTTAACAAGTAAATTGCTGCTGGTAATATCAAAATTAATAAAATAACGATAGCGCTTTCCATATTTGCTTCTTTACTTCAAATTAAAATGTCCTGAACTTGTCTTAGGAAATTTTATTTCAGATAATTCTCTGTTCTCAGCGGTCAACAAAAGTTTGCCTTCGTAATCAATCAAGCCGAGTTTCACGCGGTTAAAACAATTTCTAATCTACTTCAAATTCAAAATCGCCCAATCGTGCTGCAAAGCTGTTTGTTTCAATCTGAAATCTGGATTTACCGCCGCCGGATGACCGACAATCGAGAGCATCGGCAAATCCGAAATGCTGTCGGAATAGGCGTAGGAATCCGATAAATTTATTCCTTCACGCTCAGCGTATTCGCGTATCCAAATCGCCTTTGTCGCCGAAGCCATTACCGGCGGCAAAATTCGTCCGGTAGCGTATCCGTTAACGAATTCCAAACGGTTCGCGGCAACTTCTTCGATGCCGAGATGATTCATCAAACGCTCTATCGTAAAATCCAACGCGCCGGTCAGAACAACTTGGCGCAGACCGATTTTTTTTGACGTTTCAATCAGTTCAAACGTGCCGTCGTAAATCGCGGGCTTTAAAACCTTCTCAAAAAGTTCGTCGGAAAAATAGCGCAAACGGTCTTCAGATAAACCTTTGTAACTTTGGAAAAAAACTTCGTTAAAGACGTTGCGCGAATATAGATCAGTTGCGGCAAAAAACGGTAATTTGACAAGCGTTCCGGCGCTTTTTTTGAACGTCTGCCACAAACCTTGTTGGCGTTGCGCGTAAAAACCCAGAGTATGCACCAGATTTGTGCCGACGAGAGTTCCTTCCAAATCATAGAACGCCGCCGCTTGTCCGTTTTTCTTCATTGTCGCTATTTGTTTATACAATGTTTCCGTCAGATTTTGTACGGGTTATAAACATTGAAATATAGCAAATTTTTGATTGTTTGGGTAATTTATAGACAGTTCCGGCGGGTTCTTACAGTTTTATTACAAAGTCGTGTTTTGATTCTTTGCGTACTATAATTCGGCTTTTATACAAGACCTGAATACAGAAGCGGCTTTGAGAAGCTGAAAATTTTCGTAGAAAAAGACGTGAGAAGAATTATTTATAAATCTAATTCTTCTCACGTCCGTTTGTTTTCGCTAAAATAAAATTTAATCGAATTAGTAATGTAGAGAAATCTCCTTCTTTGCGCCGTCGCGCAGGATGTTTATTTTTTTGACCGCAATTGTTTTGCTGCGGAACGGCTCATTCGTCAGTTTCGCGCCGTCTATCGCCTCGATTATATCGCCGACTTTCACGCCGGAACGCGCGGCGAAGCCGTTCTGCGTAATTGATTTAACTCGCAGTTTCCCGTTTTCCGAAACGATTTCCATACCGAGCGGCGATAAAATTTCTGCCGCAGTTAGAGAAATTTTATTCTCGGGACGCGGCGCATTTCCTGTTGCTGTATTTGCATCAACGCTTCTCGGCGTAAAAATTCTTGAAGACGTCGAAGAACTGATTCGTGAGCTGCCACCGCTTGAGTCGGTGTTTTCATCGTTTTTGCGCGGCACCTTTGGTAATGTTTTTGAAGATTTAACGGTAATGAAATCTTTATTAACGGGCGGTTTTGTATCTCTTTGCGGCGCTGTTTGAACAGACGCATTCGCATTTAAATCTTCACCCGTTTGAATTTCAAACGCCTTCGCCATTTCAATCGGTGTAGCCGAAGGACTTCCATACGGATTTTCATTTTCAGCAAACGACGGTTGAGAACTCTGCGCTATTTCATGAACTGAATTGTTATCAAGGAAGTAAACACCATTGAAAACAACAAATGCAAAAACCACGACCGCCAAACTCAAAGGCAAAACGTAACGAAGCGCTGGCAAAAGGCGCGGTTGAAAATCCGTAGATTTCGCATTGGCGATTCGCGCTTTAACGCGAAAATTAAAATCCTTCGGCGTGTCAACCGTTTCCAGAGTTTCAAACATCTGCCAAACGCGCGTTTGCTGGTCTTTTACTTTTTTGCACCCCGCGCAATCGTTTAGATGAAGCGTCGCTGTTTCGCTTAATGGCTCGCGCTCTTCAAATTCAGTTAAAAAATCTCGACAATTCATATTTCTTTTCTTAAATTTTCTTAAAAATAATTTTGTAATTTTTCTCTTAAAATTTTGCGTCCGCGGCTGATGCGTGATTTTGTAGTGCCTAGACCAAGCCGCAGAATCGCGGAAACTTCTTCGTAGCTTTTGCCTTCAATGTCGCGCAGAACAATCGGCGCTCGATATTTTTCCGGCAAGGTGGCGATTGCTCGCGCGACAGTTTCTCGCTGCTCGTTTTCAATCAAATTATCAACCGCTAATGGCTTTTCATCCTGCGGTTGGTAATCTTGCGCCGGTTCTTCATCGTATTGAAAAAGACCTGTCAGAGAAACGAGTTTGCGCCGCTTGCGCCGCCTGATTTCGCTGATTGCCAGATTGGTCGCAATCCGGTAAACGTATGTCGAAAAAGCGTAATCGGTGTGGTAACGCTCGATGGCGAAATACACGCGGACAAAGGTTTCCTGCGCCAAATCGACGGCTTCTTCGTAATCGTTCAAAAAT
>Ga0136617_10001902_pt1 | contig 18618 bp, 15 predicted proteins | sample AntDrymUQ3222106_2_FD_129672 | JGI IMG/M metagenome (GOLD analysis project Ga0136617, IMG submission 129672) | Polar desert sand microbial communities from Dry Valleys, Antarctica - metaG UQ322 (21.06) | ecosystem: Environmental > Terrestrial > Soil > Desert | place: Antarctica: Dry Valley... | reverse complement strand
CAACAGCACCCGCCACCCCAGTCCTGGCCCTGAGCTCCACAGCAGGCGTCTACTCCATACGGTTCATCGACGGCCGTAACCTGCCGGTGGTCGTGTGCTCAGGGGACAAGGTCACCTCGGGTTCACTCCGCCTTCGTTCAGACAAGACGTTTCTGGCCTCCGTGACGTTCAAATCCCTATCGGCGCCCACTTCCCAGACCTTCCAGGAAAGAGGCACCTATAGTCGCCCGAGTGGTACCAGCAGACTCGACTTTTTGTCGACATCTCGCCCCGGCACCACCTGGAAGGGAAGCATTTTAAGCGACGGGTCTATCCGGGTCACATACCCGGTCTGCGGGGAGACCCACCACGCCAAGCTCATCCGGCGCCCTTAAGCTGGTTGACACTCCCGGGCTCACTTGCTGGAACCTGTGGGCCCGCTTATTTTACTGCGCTACATTGGATTACGACACGCACTTCGTTCAAAGGACCTCAGGCGGCATGAGCTTCGATAAGCAGGCGGTTACGTCCAAGCACCAAGCCCACGAAAGCGACACCGGCTCGACCAAAGTGCAGGTTGCGCTGCTCACCGAGCGGATCAACTCCCTCACCGATCATTTTCGGACCCACTCCAAGGACCATCACAGCCGCCGCGGTTTGCTGAAGATGGTCGGGACCCGCCGCCGGCTGCTCACTTATCTCAAGCGAAGCGATCTGCCGACGTACCGAGCCCTCATCGAACAGCTTGGCCTTCGGCACTAATCGCCGTGCACCGCATGGGGCGTCCTGAGCGACCATCGGGACGCCCCTTCTGTATTGGAGGGTCAAGGGTCTAGGGTCGAGGGTCTACCACCTACGGTGACCACTCACGAGACCTTGACCCTTGACTCTAGACCCTAGACTCGCAGCAAAGACGCCATTCACAAGAGAGAGAGAAAGCAGTGACTGTACAGAAGATTGAAACCGAGTTCGCCGGCCGTCAGCTGGTCCTCGAAGCCGGCCGCATGGCGACGCAAGCCTCCGGTTCGGTCACCGTCCGCTTCGGCGACACGATGGTGCTGGCCGCAGTGACCGCCTCGCCCAACGTCTCCACCCTCCCGTTCTTTCCCCTCACTGTCGAATACCGCGAAAAGACCTACGCTGCCGGAAAAATTCCCGGTGGGTTCCTCAAGCGTGAGGGTCGTCCGTCCGACAAGGAAATCCTGGCCAGCCGTCTGATCGACCGGTCGATCCGGCCCCTGTTTCCGGATGGGTTTAAGAATGAGGTGCAGGTCTTCGTGACGGTTCTCTCCGCGGATCAGGAGAACGATGCCGATGTCCTGGGCGTGGTTGCGGCGGCGGCGGCACTGGGCCTCTCAGCGGTTCCATGGAACGGTCCTCTGGCCGCGGTGCGAGTCGGGCGAGTGGAGGGCAACTGGATTTTGAACCCAACCTTCCAGCAACTCGAGTTTTCCAGCGTGGACCTGGTAGTGAGCGGGTCGGCAGACTCGATCGTCATGGTCGAGGGCGGCTCACTGGAGATCTCCGAGGCGGAGATCATCGAGGCGTTGAAGGTGGCTCAAAAGGGAATTCGAGAGCTTCTCGGCTTGCAGAAGAAACTCATGGACAAGGCCGGCTCCAGTCAGAAGATGAAGTGGTCTAGAGCGGAGCCCGATCAGGCGCTGCTGACCAAGGTCCGGAAACTGGCAGAGGACTCCATGGCGCAGGCTATCAACGCCAAGGAGAAGGTCGGACGGTCCTCCGGGGTCAAGGCGGTGAAAGAGCAGATCCTTCAAACATTGCTGGCCGAGCACGCCGATCGCGGCCGCGATATCAATGAGGAGTTGGAGGAAATCGAGTATCGGGTCATGCGGAAGCAGGTCCTGGACCGGTCCGAGCGGGTCGATGGCCGGGACCTGGAGACCATCCGTCCGATATCGGTGGAGACGGGGATGCTTCCGCGCACCCATGGCTCGGCGCTCTTTACCCGGGGGCAGACCCAGGCACTCGTCTCGGTTACGCTCGGAACCTCGGACGACGAGCAGAGAATCGACAGCATCGACGTGGCCGGCGAGACCACCAAGTCGTTCATGCTGCACTACAACTTTCCGCCCTACGCCACGGGCGAAGTCAAGATGATGCGTGGTACCAGCCGGCGGGAGATCGGACATGGGGCCCTGGCCGAGCGGGCACTGCAGCCATTGCTGCCGCACTACGAGGACTTCCCGTACACGCTCCGGGTCGTCTCCGAGATTCTGGAGTCGAACGGCTCATCCTCCATGGCCAGCGTCTGCGGTGGCTCACTGGCGCTGATGGATGCGGGTGTGCCGATGAAGGCGCCCTGTGCCGGCGTTGCCATGGGGCTGATCAAGGAGGGCGACAAGGTCGCCATCCTCACGGATATTCTAGGCTCGGAGGATCACCTTGGCGACATGGACTTCAAGGTCGCCGGCACTGAAAAGGGTATCACTTCAATCCAGATGGACATCAAGATCATGGGCCTCGAGCTCAAGATCATGGAGCAGGCCCTGGAGCGCGCACGCAAAGGCCGGCTGCACATTCTGAAGGAGATGGCAAAGGCGCTGCCAGCTGCGCGCACCGACCTCTCGCGCTACGCTCCGCGCATTTTCACCATGCAGATCAAGCCGGACAAGATCGGCGATGTCATCGGCCCCAAGGGCAAGACCATTCGGGGCATCCAGGATGCCACCGGCGCCAAGATCAGCATCGAGGACACTGGGGTCGTCACCATCTCCGCCGTGGGCGGTGAGGCGGGCGAGAAGGCCAGAGCCATGGTGGCCGCCATTACCACCGAGCCTGAAGTAGGCCGGACGTACGAAGGGCCGGTCAAGAGCACCACGGCATTCGGCGCGTTCGTCGAGATACTGCCCGGCGTTGAGGGTTTGCTCCACATCAGCGAACTGCAGCACGGCCGCACCGAAAAAACCGAGGACGTGGTCAAGAAGGGCGACATCGTCCAGGTCAAGCTGCTCGAGGTGGACGACCGCGGTCGCATGAAGCTTTCCCGGAAGGCGCTCCTGCCCAGGGAATAGCCCTTCGTGGAAACAGTTCAACTCGACGAGGGGTTGCGCCGGACCACTGCGCCGAACGGCCTGGTCGTTCTCACTGAGACGCTGCCGGGTGTGCGTTCGGCCGCGGTGGGCATATACGTGCGCACCGCCAGCGCGCACGAGCCTCGAAGCCAGCTGGGTATCTCGCATCTCCTAGAGCACATGGTGTTCAAGGGCACCGAGCGCCGGACCGCTCAGCAGTTAGCGCTGGAGCTCGAAATCCGGGGCGGTGGCCTCGACGCGTTTACCGGCCGCGACTACACCAGCTACCAGGCCCATGTGCTCGACGCCGATCTTCCCTTGGCGGTCGAGATCCTGACCGATCTGGTTCGTCGGCCGGTGCTCCGGGAAAGCGACCTGGAGCCGGAGCGCAACGTCATCCTGGAAGAGATCAACGGAGTCGCTGACACGCCGGACGACCTGGTCTTCGAGCTCCACGCCGAGGCGCTCTGGCCGGACCATCCCTACGGTTACTCCATTCTTGGCACCGCCGAGTCGCTGCAGGCACTCTCGGCGCAGGATCTCAAGGCATTGCACCGCGAGGGTTATTACCGGGGAAACTGCGTGATCGCGGCCGCAGGACATGTGGACCACGAACAGCTTCTCACCGGGTTAGAGCGGGAGGGCTGGTTCGACGGCGGCACTCGTGAGCCTCCGCGCCCAGGAATTGTCTCGGCAACAGCAGTTCGCGGCGCCAGCCGCGCGGAGAGTCGCGAGACGGCGCAGACCCACATCGTATTCGGGACCGACACCTTCCCGCTGCGAGACCGACGCCGCTTTGCGTTGTCCATACTCACAAACGTCTTCGGCGGCGGAATGTCGAGCCGGCTCTTTCAGCGAGTCCGAGAAGAGCTGGGCCTGGCCTACGCTATCTTCGCCTACAAACATTTTTATCAGGGGTCGGGCCAGCTGGGAGTATATGTCGGTACCCAGCCGTCAACCGCAGACCAGGCGGTCGACGCCATCAACGCCGAGTACTCCCGGCTGGCTCGTGAGGGGCTCCCGATGACCGAGCTGGCCAACGGCAAGCAACAGCTGAAGGGCCAGGTCATGCTTTCGCTGGAGAGCCCGGCCGCCCGTATGGGCCGGCTGGCTGGCTTCGTCCTGCATGACGACAGGTATCGTCCGCTCGACGAGATGCTGGCTGAGATCGACAGCGTAAGCTCTGAGGACGTTGCGGCCGTGGCGGCGGAGTTTTTCACCCCCGAGAGGCAGACGGTGGTGCGATTGGGGCCAAACAAAAAAGGCCTGAGCGGAAACCGAAAAGCGTGAGCGGGAACATCACACCGTAGCCGGGAAAAAACTGTCCCGAGCAAAATGTAGGACCTCGCCTGGCGGTTCTGGATGAGGAGGCTTGGCAGACCGTTTACGCTGTTCTTTTCCCGCTCACGTTTTCACTGAAGCCGTCAGCCACGAGGAGCTATGAAGATCGGCGTCCCGAAGGAGATCAAGACCAACGAGAATCGTATCGCGCTGGTTCCAGCCGGAGCCGAAGCGCTGGTTGCCGCGGGACATTCGGTGTTGGTGGAGCAGGGGGCTGGAGACGGCAGTGGTTTTCCCGACGATGCGTACCGGGCGGCCGGCGCCTCGACCTTGCCGACTGCCGACGAGGTTTGGCAGCGAGCCGAGATGATCATGAAGGTCAAGGAGCCGATCGCGGTAGAGTGGCCCCGGATGCGCCGGGGGCAGCTCATCTACACATACTTTCATTTCGCGGCGGCAGAGGACCTTACCCGTGCCGTGATAGAATCGGGTGCCGTCGCCGTCGCCTATGAGACCGTCCAGCTCGCCAGTGGCGAGTTGCCGTTGCTCACGCCGATGTCCGAAGTGGCTGGGCGGATGGCGGTGCAGGAAGGCGCCAAGTATCTCGAAAAGGTCTTCGGGGGCAGCGGTATCCTTCTCGGCGGCGTGCCCGGGGTGGCGCCCGGGGAGGTGGCGATCATTGGAGGAGGGGTGGTGGGCATCAACGCCGCGAAGATGGCTGCCGGCCTCGGCGCTCACGTCACCATTCTCGATATCTCGCTGGATCGCCTCCGTTACCTGGCCGACGTCCTGCCGGCCAACGTAGAAACGGTCTACTCGAACCGGCACAATATACTGGACGCCATTCGGAGGGCCGATCTGGTGGTGGGGGCGGTGCTCCTCCCGGGTGCCAAAGCCCCCCACTTGGTAAAGCGCGCCGATCTGAAGCTGATGAAGCCCGGCTCGGTCATCGTCGATGTCGCGGTGGACCAGGGCGGGTGCGTCGAGACCATCAAACCTACCACCCACGAAAACCCCACCTACTTCGTTGACGGCATTCTGCACTACGCCGTGGCAAATATGCCGGGCGGCGTACCTCGGACATCCACCCTCGCCCTCACCAATGCTACGTTGCCATACGGACTTAAGCTTGCCAGACAGGGTTGGCGTGCGGCGTGCAAGTCCGATCCGGCGTTACGGCTGGGCCTGAACGTGGTCGAGGGGAAAGTGGTCTACCCCGGGGTGGCCGAAGCGTTCCACCTTCCCCTCGCCGACGTCGACAGCGTTGTCTGAGGCAACCGCGGCCGGGGCGGTGGAGGTTCTGATCGCCCGCCTCCCGCATGCGGCGGACCTCCCCCTGCCTAGCCCTGCCACGGCGGGATCTGCCGGCTACGATCTGGCCAGCGCTGAAGAGGGCGAGCTTGCCCCCTTCGAGCGGAGGCTTTTCCGGACCGGATTCAGCATCGCGGTGCCCGAAGGGTATGAATGCCAGCTTCGGCCACGATCAGGATTGGCGCTCCGGCACGGCGTCACCTTGCCGAATACGCCGGCCACCATCGATAGCGACTATCGCGGCGAGTTGATGGTGGCTCTGGTAAATCTCGGCTCCGAGGCGTTCCGAGTTACCCGGGGCATGCGCATTGCCCAGATGATCATCGCACGGGTCGAGCGGGTGGCGTTCCATCCGGTTGAAGCTTTGCCCTCTACCGCACGAGGCACAGGTGGATTCGGAAGCAGTGGCACGTAATGGAGACAAGACCCGCTTCCAGACGGGTAAGCTTCCGGGTACCTTCACCACCCATGTGCGTGGCGGCTCCTCGATGAAATTTCCCGGGTTGAATCTGATGTCCTGGCTGCCCGCCAACGAGATTGCGGTGGATCTGGGAACGGCCAATACCCTGGTATATGTGAAGGGCGAGGGCATCGTCCTGAACGAGCCGTCCGTGGTCGCCATCGAGAAGTCGACTGGAAAGATCAAAGGAATCGGGCTGGAGGCAAAGCGAATGCTGGGTCGCACGCCGGACGGGATTCTGGCGGTCCGACCCTTGAAGGACGGCGTTATCGCCGACTTCGACGTGACCGAGAAGATGCTCCGCTATTTCCTCAAGACCATCATTGATAAGCACGTTTTTCGAGTCAAGCCCAAAGTCATCATCTGCGTTCCCTCGGGAATCACCGAGGTAGAGCGGCGGGCGGTGCGGGATTCGGCGGAGACCGCCGGGGCCAAGCAGGTGCTGATGGTGGCCGAACCTATGGCTGCCGCCATCGGTGTGGGACTGCCGGTGGAGACTCCCACCGGCAACATGGTCATCGACATTGGTGGGGGCACCACTGAGATCGCGGTGATAGCGCTGTCGGGTATCGTGTCCGACACTTCGATCCGCACCGGCGGCGACGAGCTCGACCAGGCGATCGTGCAGTTCATGCGCAAGAACTACAATTTGCTGGTCGGGGAGCCCACGGCCGAGGCCATCAAGATCAAAATCGGCTCAGCCGCGCCCACGGGCGATGAGCGCGAAATGGAAGTGAAGGGCCGGGACCTCGTATCCGGTATCCCCAAGACGGTGAGGGTGCACTCCACCGAAATCCGCGAAGCGATCCAGGAGCCGATCCAGCAGATCGTGGACGCGGTGCGCCGTGCGCTCGAGATCACGCCCCCGGAGTTGGCCAGCGATATCGTCGACCGCGGCATCGTCATGACCGGAGGAGGCGCGCTGATCCGGGGATTGGACCTCCTCCTGGCCCAGGAAACCGGATTACCCATCCATGTTGACGAGGATCCCCTGACCTGCGTAGTCCGCGGCACCGGCCGGATCCTGGACGACTTCGAGAAATACCGCAGCGTTCTGTCCACCTGAGCATGCTCAGCTCGTCCGACCGCCGTTACACGCGCCGGGACACAGTTCTCTTCCTGCTGTGTTTCGGCCTCTCATTGTTTGGTCTATTCTCTCCGACATCCTGGGGCTACGGTGTGGCCGACACGCTGCGCCAGACCGTGCTCTCCCCACTTGTGTGGCTTCAGACCCAGGCGGAGGAAGGCCGGACCAGCAGGGTGCGCTTCCGGCAGGTTACCTCGGAGCGCGATTCAACCGCCTACCTCGCCCAGTTTCTGCCGTCGCTGCGTGCCGAGAACGAGCGATTGCGGCAGCTCCTCCGGCTGAGCCGGCGGCTCAGCACTGGTTACGTGTCCGCCGAAGTGCTGCACCAGCCGCAGGCGATGGACGGGCGCACCCTGCTGCTCAGCGCGGGTGCCCGTGAGGGTATTTCGGTGTTCAGTCCTGTGGTTTCTCCCGAGGGATTGATCGGGGTTGTTCTCAGCGTGTCGAAACGGAGTAGCGTTGCCATGTCGTGGGCCCACCCTGAGTTCCGGGTCAGCGCCTTCACGGTAAGCGGCAACGCCTTCGGCGTCGTGGCCCCCTCGAACGAGGGACGGAACGGCGAAGGCGCTCTGGAATTCCGTGGGGTCCCGTATCGGGATTCCGTGCCTCTCGGAACCATGGTCCTCTCTTCCGGCCTGGGTGGGGTTTTCCCCAAGGGAGTACCCGTGGGTACTGTGATCGGCACCGTACGCGAGGAGGCAGGGTGGGAGAGAGTGTATAGGCTACGTCCGGCGGCCAATCCGGGCTCAGCCGCACATGTGCTCATCCTGGTGGGTGGCCGCGTTCAGGACCTCCGGACGGCATTTCCCGGCGACTCGCTGCTGGAGGCGTTGCGTCTGGACTCCATCGCGCGATTGCGGCGAGCTGACTCCGTTGCGCAGGCCATCCGAGTGGCGAGAGCGGCCCGGCGTGACTCGTTGTTACGGGCATCTCCGCCCCAGGTCCGTGCCCCGGTGCCGCAGGCCCAGCGTGTTGCTCCCCCATCCCCGATTCTGGGTGGTACTCCGGCTGCTCCGCTGCCCGGGGCAGGGGATTCCACCCCATGAGCCCCAATCGCGTAAGCCGAGTTCAGCTGCTGCTGGTGATGCTTCTGCTGCTGGTGCTCCAGTTCTACCTGCGGCCCCGGCTCTGGGACGCGCGCATCAGTCCGGATTTCCTGTTGATTGCGCTTATGCTCTTTTCCATGCGAAGCAGCCCGGGGGTGGCGGCAGTCGCCGGTTTTGTGGTTGGACTCATAGCGGACACGCTGACACCTGCCAGGTTCGGCGCGGCCACGCTGGCACACACCCTGGTGGGATACCTGGGCTCCTGGGGCCGTTCCGTGTTCTTCGCAGACAATATTCTGGTCAATGCGGGCTTCGTGGCGGCGGGTCTCTGGGTCCGTGACCTCATCGTTCTGCTGGCGAGTGGCACCGACCACCGCCAGTTGATCACCGAGCTGACGCTCTACAGCCCGCTGCAGGCGCTGACCACCGCGGGCTTCTCTCTCATCGTGCTGCTCACATTCCGGAGCATGTTCTCCGTCCGGCTCGACGCATGAACGGCTTCGACTCGTACCGGCTTCGTGCGCGGGCCGATGTGGCGCGGCTCGTTTTCGTGGCCGCATTCGTCGTCCTCTGCGGGGCGTTCTTTCGGACCCAGGTCATTCAGCACGACAAGTTTCAGCTCAAGGCGGTGACCAACCGGCTCCGGCCGATCTCCCTTACTCCGCCGCGGGGATCGATTCTTGACCGGCACGGCCGCGTCATTGCCGAGAACGTGCCAGGCTATTCGGTAAAGCTGCTGGCCTCCTCGAGCGATTCGCTGCGAGCCGTGCTGGTCCGGGTGCAACGGTTCGTTCCGGTCGACAGCGCACGAGTCGTCGATATCATCGAGCGCTACAAGCAGGCCCGCTACCAGCCGGCACTCATCTTCGGCGACGCTTCCTTCGAGATCATTGCCAAACTCGAGGAGCACCGCTCGGTACTTCCCGGGCTGGTCATCCAGGCCGAACCCAAGCGGCTGTATCCGGCGGGTAAATCGGTAGCGCACCTGGCAGGGTACGTCTCCGAGGTAACTGAGGTCGATCTGAAGGCGGACCGCTATCCCGGTGCCGTGCTGGGGTCGATTGTCGGCAAAGCCGGCCTCGAGCGTCAGTATGACGACACCCTGCGGGGAAACGAGGGCGTGCGCTACATCGAGGTAAATGCCAGAGGCAGACTGGTGCGTGAGGGAGCGGCCTCGGCTTCGCTTCCGCCGACCCCGGGAAACCCCATAACCACAACCATCGACCTCGAGCTCCAGCGCTTCATCGACAGCATCTGGCCGGCCAAAGTCCGGGGTGCGATGGTGGCCCTCACTCCCAATGGTGAGGTTCGAGCCCTCTACTCAGCCCCCACCTTTGATCCCAACAGCTTTGTTGGCGGGATCTCCTCATCCGATTGGCGGAGGCTTAACACCGACCCCGCCCGGCCTCTGCTCAACCGGGTGATCCAGGCCCGCTATCCTCCGGCGTCACCCTTCAAGCTCGCCATCTCCGCCATGGCGCTCAAGCGAGGTCTGATCAGACTTGGTACCAGGATGCCGGAGCCGTGCCGGGGCGGCATGCGCCTGGGAAACCGGGTCTTCCGCTGCTGGAAGAAGGATGGGCACGGCATGCTCGACCTGATCGGCGCCGTCGCTGGAAGTTGCGATGTCTACTTCTACCAACTCGGTCTCCAGCTCGGTCTTGAGGCAATTATTCAGGACGGCGTGTTCCTGGGATTCCGCGACAAGAGCGGAATCGATCTCGAAAACGAGCTCAGCCCGATCTGGCCATCATCGATGGCGTACTTCGATCGGCTCTACGGCCCTCGGCACTGGAGCCCCCTGGGAACCACGCTGAACTTCTCGATCGGCCAGGGTGAAAACACCCAGACGCTCATCAACATGGTCAAGTTTTATCAGGGACTGGCCGGTCCGGGCACGGCAGTCACGCCGTTTATCGTTCGCCCCAGCTCTACCAAGGAGAGATCGCTCGGCCTCAGCGAAAAGGAGCTCGACGCCCTGCGCCACTCGCTCATCGCTGTGATGGAACGGGGAACCGCCGTGGCAAGCCGCCGGGCGGATCTGGCGGTGGCGGGCAAGACCGGCACCGCCCAGAACCCGCACGGCGAAGATCATGGCTGGTTCATCGGATTCGCGCCGGCCGATAAGCCAGAGCTCATCGTGGGCGGCATTATGGAGTTCGCGGAACACGGCACGACGGTGGCGCCGTACGTGGTTCAGGCCCTCCGCCGCTACATACTCGGCCCGGCAGCCGTGGGGCCCGTGAAAATGGGAGTCCTCCTCGACGAGACGCTCACCCCCCAGCGGGATACCGCGCCCCGGCCTTTGGAGCTGAATCCCGATTCGGCGGCGGCCAGGGCAGCCGAGGATTCAGTGCGGCGAGCGGAGATCGCTCGGTGAGAGGGCCGGCCATCGACCGCAATCTGGTTATGGTGAGCCTCTCTCTGATGCTGTTCGGCCTCGCGACCTTGTACTCGGCAGGTCAGACCGACGTTCCGACCCGGGCCGCGGGCGTGTGGCACCGGCAGTTCGTCTGGTTCGGTGTGGGCATCGTGGCCTGCGTAGTCGTATACAACGTATCACTGCGGGTGCTGGAATGGCTGGCCCCGGCTCTTTACGCGTTCAGCGTCCTGTTGTTGGGCGTGGTACTGGTGGTGGGTACCGGCGCCGGCACCGCGGAGAGCAGCCACAGCTGGCTCTCGATTGGCGGCCATCAGATCGGGCAGCCCTCGGAGTTGGCCAAGGTTGCCACGGTGCTCATGCTGGCGCGATTCCTCTCCAGCCGGAAGGAAGCACCTCGTTCCCTCCCAGACCTAATTGGTCCCGCACTGATAGTCGGGGTGCCTTTCCTGATGGTGCTGAAGCAGCCCGATCTGGGGAGCGCGCTGGTGTTCGTGGGGATCTTTTTCGCCATGTTGTTCTGGTCCGGTGTACGGCCCCGCTTGTTGTTCCTCATGGCTACTCCAGGAATCAGTCTGTTGCTGGCGTTCAACACCCTGGCCTGGGGCCTGTGGATCATCGTCTTCGTACTGATTCTCATCGCCTGGCGGCCATACGTCTGGGACTGGACGATGTTCCTCGCGGCCAACATCGCCATGGGCGCGATTGCGATGCCCCTGTGGACCAGACTCGCTCCTTACCAGCAGAACCGGCTGCTCACCTTTCTCAATCCCGAGGCGGATCCCCGTGCCGCCGGTTACCACGCTATTCAGTCCCGGGTGGCTATCGGCTCGGGCGGCTGGTTCGGCACAGGGTACACAGAGGGCCCGCAGAAGCGCCTGGCCTTCCTGCCCGAACAGCATACCGATTTCGTGTTCTCGGTGGTGGGTGAGGAGCTCGGCTTTCTCGGGGTTTTCGTGGCGCTCAGTCTCTTCTTGATGCTCTTCCTGGTTCTCCTTCGCATAGCGCGTCGAGCTACCGATCCTTTCAGCAGCCTCATGGTCTTCGGAATCATCGGTCTGTTCTTCACCCATGTATTCGAGAACGTGGGCATGACCGTCAATCTCATGCCTATAACCGGCATTCCACTCCCACTCTTCTCCTACGGCGGCTCGTTCTTCATTATCTGCCTCCTCTGCCTCGGCGTGGCTCTACGAGTTGCTCACGACTCCAGAGCGTCGGGCTATCCCGATACCTAACAACTAGTTACGCACGGGGTCTGGCGCGGAGGCTTGGGCGCCATGAGATTCCATCGGCCTTAGTGTCCAATCTGGCCCCTCTCCCCTCGATGCTACCTGTATCCTATGGCCGTGATGGCATGGTTTAAGAAGGAACGCAAACCCCGTACTTCCCAGCGCGAGCGGCTCGAGATTCCAGCCGACGCCTGGGAGAAATGCGACCGGTGCGGCCATATCGACATCAGGGACAAGTTCGAGAAGGCCCTGAATGTCTGCCCGGAATGTGGCTGGCACCGCCGGATCAACGCCGAGGATTACATCGAGCTTCTCACCGACCCGGGCACGTGGCGCGAGCTCTACGGCGGCCTCCGATCGGTCGATGTGCTGGGGTTCGAGAACTATGTCGATCGCCTGAAGGCCGCCCGGCAGAAGGGCGGCGCGGCAGATGCCATCTATGCCGGTACCGCCAGGATTGACGGGCTGCCTTTCAACCTTGCAGTCATGAACTTCGCTTTCATGGGCGGCTCCATGGGCTCGGTTGTGGGTGAGAAGATCGCCCGCCTCGCGCGTCGCTCGTTGGAGAAGAAAATTCCCCTGGTGATCGTGTCCACCTCCGGCGGGGCGCGCATGCAGGAAGGCGTGCTCTCACTGATGCAGATGGCTAAGACCTCGGCTGCTATTGCCCAGCTTCACCGGGAATGTATTCCCTACATCTCCATCCTGACGGACCCCACTACAGGCGGTGTGTCAGCCTCATTCGCTATGCAGGGCGACGTGATTCTGGCCGAGCCGGGTGCCGTGATCGGTTTTGCGGGACAGCGGGTGATCAAGCAGACCATAGGCCAGGACCTGCCCGAGGGGTTCCAGACGGCGGAATTCCTGCTGGAGCACGGCCAGGTCGACGATGTGGTACCGCGCGCTTCGCTGCGCGATACGACGGCCCGACTCGTACGACACCTGCAAGGGCAGCGTCCTCACGTCGAGGCGGCCGAGGCGAGCTGAGCTCTTTTACGAGCCGGCATGTCGCTGACGTACGACGAGGCACTCGAATTCCTGTTCCCCCGGACTACCACCATCAAGTTCGGGCTTACCACCACTCGTGCCCTCCTCAAGTCAGTAGGCAATCCCCACGAGATGATGCCGTCGGTTCACATCGGCGGCACCAATGGCAAGGGTAGCGTTTCGACCCTGGTGGCAGCGGCGCTCAGGGAAGCCGGCTGGCGGGTTGGGCTCTATACTTCGCCTCACTTGATCTCGTTTCGGGAGCGCATTCAGGTGGACGGCGTGCCCATCTCGGAAGCGGCAGTGGCTATGTGGACCGGCCGCCTGCTGTCACCCATACTCGAGCGAAAGGCGACCTTCTTCGAGGCTACGACCGCGCTCGCCTTTGCCGATTTCGCCGCGCGTGGAGTCGAGATCGCAGTGGTCGAGGTCGGGCTGGGAGGCCGGCTCGATAGCACCAACGTGGTCCGCCCATTAGTGAGCGGAGTGACGAAGATCGAACGGGATCACATGAAGTACCTCGGCGAAACTCTCGAACTGATCGCGTGTGAGAAGGCAGGCATCGCAAAACCCGGGGTCCCATTCGTCATTGGCGAGACCGATCCCGGTCTGGTCCAGGTGCTGCGGCGTGAGGCCAGACGGGCGGGTGGACGGGTGGACGGGCGAAGGGGCGGACGGGTGGAGGGGCCCACGGAAGCGGATGTCCGAGTGCTGCCGGCCGAGTATGAGTGGTGTGGTCCACTGAGCCTGGCAGGACCGCACCAGCGCCGCAATGCAGCGGTGGCGCACGGGATCCTGATGGCGTTGCCGGAACCGTACCGGCCCACGCCGGAGCAAGTAGGCCTCGGCTTCGGGTCCGCCCGCGTGGCCGGGCGTCTCGACCGGAGAGGTCGCTGGCTGTTCGACGTGGCCCACAACCCCGACGGAATGCGATCTTTGGTTACGGCACTCGCCGACGCCCGCCCGGCCCGCCCGCTGCACGCGCTGGTGTCGATCCTGGGGGACAAGGACTGGCCCGACATGCTGGTACAGCTGGATCAGGCTATCGATCGCGGGGTCCTTACCATAGCGCCGACGGCCGCCGTCCGTGGCTGGGACATCGAATGGCTGGGCCGATGGCTCCGGGATCCGGCTCGGCCGCCGGCGCACGCCGAGTGGACGCTCATCCCGGACTTCGAGGAAGCGATTGCGAATGTGCAGGAAGGCGCGGGGACGATGTTGGTCACCGGATCCTTTCATACCGTTGGCGATGTGATGCAGGCACTCGGGATGGCGGTCTGACTCCACCTGCGTGTCACCCGGACCACCCCGCTGTCATCCTGAGCGAATGCGAAGGATCGCTCAAATGGCGTGGGTTCGGGATCTTCGTGCCGACGTAAGCCCGCTCGATCCTTCGCTGCGCTCAGGATGACATGCGAGGCTTGCCCCCCTTATACTTTCGACATGCAAACCCAGGCCCTGCCGGGCTTTCGTGATTTTTACCCCGCCGATCTCGCCCTCCGTACCCACATCTTCCAGACCTGGCGTTCGGTGGCGGCCCGCTACGGCTTCGAGGAGTACGACGGCCCGCCGCTGGAACCGCTCGACCTTTACACCGCCAAGAGCGGAGACGAGATCGTAGGGCAGTTGTACAATTTCACTGACAAGGGAGACCGTCAGGTTGCGTTACGGCCGGAGATGACGCCTACCTTGGCGCGCATGGTGGCGGCGCAGGCCGGCAAGCTCAGGAAACCCATCCGATGGTTCTCGATTCCCCAGCTTTTTCGTTACGAGCGTCAGCAACGGGGTCGTCTTCGAGAGCATTTTCAGCTCAACTGCGATCTGATCGGTGAGGCGGGTCCCCTGGGCGACGCGGAGCTCATCGCGCTGGCGATCGATGTGCTGCGGGCCTTTGGCCTGGGCCCGGGCGATGTGCGGGTGCGGCTCTCGGATCGGCGGGTGCTTTCGAAGCTGCTCCAGCATCGTGGAGTTCCGCCATCGGGCATGTCCCGGGCATACGAGATCATCGATAAGATCGAACGGCTTCGGAAAGAGCAGATCGATGAGCTCTCTTCCCGGCCGGATGTCTTTGCGCCGGCAACCGTTAGTGACCTGGTGGACATTTCCCGTATTCGCGGCTGGGATCACCTCGAAAGCGAACTGGCTCATTCGAGCGAACTTTCGAAGTCGGGTGGTCACCTGAAGGAGACCTATGAGTCTCTGTCGGCGATGGGATTGGCGGAGTTCGTCGACGTGGATCTCACCATCGTCCGAGGGTTGGCTTATTACACCGGGGTTGTATTCGAAGTGTTTGACGCCCGCCGGACTCTGCGGGCAATCTGTGGCGGAGGGCGTTACGACGATCTTCTGGATGCTGTCGGGGGCGTACAGCTTCCAGCGGCCGGTTTCGGCATGGGCGACGTGGTGCTGGGCGAGCTGCTTCGGGAAAAGGGTCAGATACCGCCAGGGGGGGCCAGTATCGACGTGTTTATGGCCTACATCACACGGGAAGACCTGCCGCACGTTTTGACATTGGCTCACCAGCTTCGGGACGCCGCCGTTCGGGTGGAGTACGCCTTGACTCCTCAGGCAGTAGGCAAGCAACTCAAGCTCGCCGACTCGCGAAATGTACGGTTTGCGGTGGTGGTGGGACCGGATGAGCGGGCCAGGAACGAGATATTGATCAAGGACCTCCGGAGCGGATCGCAGGAGTCCATCCCCATGAGCTCGCTAGCGAACACCATCAAGGCCCGCATGAATGGCTGACACCAAAGCACTAACTTCGCGCGCGGCAGACTTCAGCGCCTGGTACAACGAGATAATCGCGCGGGCGGAGCTGGCCGATTACAGCCCGGTGCGCGGGTGCATGGTCATCCGGCCGAACGGCTACGCCATTTGGGAGCAGATGCAGCGGGCATTGGACCAGATGTTCAAGGACACGGGTCATCAGAATGCTTACTTCCCGCTGTTCATCCCGCAGAGCTTTCTCTCGCGCGAAGCTGAGCATGTGGAGGGGTTTGCCCCGGAAGTGGCCGTGGTCACTCACGGCGGAGGTAAGGAGCTCGAAGAGCCTCTGATCGTCCGACCCACATCGGAAACGATCATCTACGCGATGTACGCCAAGTGGATTCAGAGCTATCGCGACCTTCCGCTCCTGATCAACCAGTGGGCCAACGTCGTCCGATGGGAGATGCGAACCCGCCTGTTTCTGCGCACCACCGAGTTCCTCTGGCAGGAGGGCCATACAGCGCACGCCACCGAGGCGGAGGCGGAGGAGGAAACCCGGCGCATGCTCGGGGTCTATCGCACCTTTATGGAAGACTGGATGGCCATGCCGGTGCTGACCGGGCTCAAAACCGACAGCGAGCGCTTTGCGGGCGCGCTTCGGACATACAGTTGCGAGGCCTTGATGCAAGACAACAAGGCGTTGCAGGCCGGCACCAGTCACAATCTCGGTCAGAATTTTTCTCGCGCGTTCGAGGTCACATTCCAGACCGCTGCCGGAACCCTGGACCACGTGTGGAACACCTCATGGGGCGTGTCGACCCGGCTGGTCGGCGCTCTGATAATGACCCACAGCGACGACAACGGTCTGGTCTGCCCGCCGAAGCTGGCCCAGTACCAGGTCGTGATCGTGCCGATCCACAAGTCCGACGAAGAGCGCGCCACTGTGCTTGACGCCGCGGTTCGTCTTCGGAAGGAGCTCGCCGCCGCTGGAATACGAGTGCACGTAGACTCGCGCGAGGGCATGAAGCCGGGTGCGAAGTACTACGAATGGGAGGGTCGGGGCGTTCCACTCCGCCTCGAGGTTGGTCCTCGGGACGTGGCCTCGAGCTCGGTGGTGCTGGCCCGGCGGACCGGAGGAAAGAAGGAGACCTTTCCGATGGAGGGGCTGCCCGCGCGGATCGCCGGGGTGATGGACCAGTTCCAAGCCGACCTGCTCGCAGCCGCATTGGCCCGCCGCGAAGCAGCCAGCCTCCGGGGAGCCACGAAAGAGCAGTTCATTGCCCGGATGGAGAGGGAAGGCGGTCTGGTGTATGGCGGCTTCTGCGGACGAGGAGCCTGCGAGACCGAGATAAAGGAGCACACGAAAGCCACGATTCGCGTGCTACCCGACCCGGAGTTCCGCTCCCCTGAGGTACCATCTCGATGCATTTGGTGCGGTGGTCCCAGCGTCGTCGAGGCCGTGTGGGCGAAGGCGTATTGACGGGGCGGGCAGCGGGGCAGCGGGGCAGCGGGGCAGGGACCGCAAAGGAGCTGCTCTTCGCCGATGCGGGGCTGGAGCGCAGGGACGGTGCGTTGCTGCTCTCGGGAGTGCCGTTGGTCGAGGTGGCTGAGCAGGCAGGAACCCCCGCGTTTGTCTATAACGCGGAAGCGATTCGCGATCGCTACCGCTCCCTCGACCTCGCGCTGGGGCCGGTCCCGCATCGCATCTGCTTCGCCGTCAAAGCCAATGGAAACCTCGCGGTGCTTCGAATTCTCCGCGACCTTGGCGCCGGAGCTGACATCGTCTCCTCCGGTGAGATGGCCCGCGCCCTCGCTGCCGGCTTCGATCCGGAGCACATCGTGTTCAGTGGAGTCGGGAAGACCGCTGACGAGCTCCGGGAAGCAATGCGCGCCGGCATAGGCCACCTCAACGTGGAGTCGGCGGAAGAGCTGGAGCTGGTCGCGCGCATCGCGGAGGCCGAGCAGGCGCAGGTCCGGATCGGAATTCGAGTCAACCCGGATGTAACCACCAAAACCCACCCCTACATATCCACCGGCAAGAGCGGCATCAAATTCGGTCTTCCCACGGACCAGGTAGTCTCAGCCGCCGAGTTTGTCCTTCGGCATCCGCTGCTCCAGCTGACCACCCTGGCGATGCATCTGGGAAGCCAGCTGGTCGACACCGAGCCGTTCAGACAGGGAATCAAACGCCTCCTCGAGCTGGTGGAACAGGTGCGGCGTGCCGGCACAACGACCCTTCAGGTACTGGATATCGGGGGCGGTCTCGGAATCCGCTACTCGGACGAGCGGTCATTGGAGCCGGCCGCGTTTGCGGCGGCGGTACTGCCTCTGCTCGCGCCGACCGGGCTCACCGTCTATCTCGAGCCGGGCCGTTTTCTGGTGGGTAGCGCCGGGGTCCTTCTCACCCGTGTCCTATACCGTAAACACTCGGGCGGCAAAGAGTTCGTTGTGGTGGACGCCGGCATGAACGATTTAGTGCGGCCCAGCCACTACCAGGCGTACCATGAGATCGTGGAGCTGGTCGAACATGGGCGCCCCGGAGTCAGAGCAGATGTCGTGGGCCCGGTGTGCGAGACGGGAGACTTTCTGGCGCTGGACCGGGATCTTCCCGGTCTGAAGGCGGGCGACGGCCTGGCGGTGCTGGGCGCCGGCGCCTACGGCTTCGTCATGGCCTCGAACTACAACAGCCGTCCTCGACCGCCCGAGATCATAGCCGACAACGGCAAGTGGTGGGTCGCGCGGCCGCGCGAGCAAGTGGAGGGTTTGTTCAACTCAGAGAAGGTATCACCTTGACCGGCCCTGCTTTCATGTCTTGCGCTAGGACCCCCATTGCAGCGACTCTCCTGCGCAGTTCTTAACACGAAGAGCACGAAGCAAGAACAAGGACACGAAGTAAAGCAATAAATGTGTGACCCCACCCCACCCCAAGTCGTCTGTTCTCCTTCGTGACCTTGCCGTTATCTTCGTGCCTTCGTGTTGAACTCCGCAGGAGCGCCATGGCAACAGCATCTACTCAAGCATAACCGTGAGAGAGCGGAGCAGCGTGAAATCCCATCACGACGGCATCCTGATTATCGACTTCGGGTCCCAGTACACCCAGCTGATCGCCCGGCGGGT
>Ga0136617_10001901_pt1 | contig 18620 bp, 16 predicted proteins | sample AntDrymUQ3222106_2_FD_129672 | JGI IMG/M metagenome (GOLD analysis project Ga0136617, IMG submission 129672) | Polar desert sand microbial communities from Dry Valleys, Antarctica - metaG UQ322 (21.06) | ecosystem: Environmental > Terrestrial > Soil > Desert | place: Antarctica: Dry Valley... | reverse complement strand
GCCTTGCTCGACCTCGTCGGTCTCGACACCTCGGTGGCCATCCTCGACGCCCTCCACGCGGAGTTCGCCGATCCCAACTTCAGCCCGGCGCCGGTCCTGCGGCGCATGGTCGCCGCCGGCCACCTCGGTCGTAAGTCCGGCCAGGGCTTCCATGACTACCGTCGGTAGTGCCGACGGGCTAGGCGGGGCATGATGCCGGGGTGGTGGTGGATGGTCCCGGCCCCGACCTGACGCCGATCGACGCGGGAGCCACCGCCCCTGAGGATCCCGACCAAGCCCTGGCCCGGGCAATCGGCGCGGCGACCGCAGGTGAGGGCGAGGGTGGAGGCCGCCCGAGCAAGGGCCAGGTGCGCGAGATCCTGGGGCTCGCCCGACAATCCGCGGGCCGGGCCGGCGGGCGAGCGGTCGCCTCCGGGCGCTGGTTGTCCACCATCACCCTCGACGTGGCCGGTCACCTCCCCGCACGCGACCTGGCCACCCTGCGCCAGCACCACGAGGGTCTGGCGGGAGCCCTGCTCGCCCGCACGCTGATCCGCAACGCAAGCGTGGCCAGCGGCGCCGTCGGCGCCGCGACCGGCGCCCTGGCCGCGGTGAGCGAGTCGAACCCGGCGACCTGGGTCACCCTCCCCGTCGAGCTGGCCGCCGAGACCCTCATCGTCGTGGCCCTCGAGATGAAGCTGGTCGGTGAGCTACACGAGGCGGCCGGCTACCCGCTGGCCGCAGACCTCCGGGCCAACGGCCCGCTGATCGCCAGGGCCTGGAGCGAGAGCCGGGGCCTATCCCCCAAGGACCTGACCACCCTGCTGCGCCCCGGCCAGGCCGGCGCCGTCGCCGCCACCGCCTCGGACATGCTCGGGCGCTCGGCCCGCGACCAGCTCACGGCCCAGATCCGGCGACGGCTGATCAGCCGGGTAGGGCGCAACACGGCCACCTTCATACCGCTCATGGCCGGCGCCGTGGCTGGCGGTGCGCTCAACGCCCGCGCCACCCGGAAGCTGGGCGTGGCCGTTGCCACGACCCTCGGCATCCCCCCACCCTGATGCAGCGGGGATGGGGGCGGTCGTGACCGGACCGATCGACCCGGGCCCACCCCGGTGGGTCACCCCCTCGCCGATCGACGCCGCCGCCGACGGGCCGGTCGGCGTCGGGGCCGATCTGGCGCCGGCCACCCTCCTGGCCGCCTACCGACAAGGGGTGTTCCCCATGCCGGTCGGTCGACGGCGGGCGCTCGCCTGGTGGTCTCCGGACCCGCGCGGCATCATCCCCCTCGACGGGCTGCGCATCACCGCCTCGCTGGCCCGTTCGGTACGGGCCCATCGCACCACCGTCGACGCCGCCTTCGACGAGGTCATCGAGTCGTGCGCCGACCCGCGGCGGCCAGGTGGGTGGATCACCCACGACATCAAGGGTGCCTATCGCCGCCTCCACGAGCTGGGCTGGGCTCACAGCGTCGAGGCGTGGACCGACGACGGGCGACTGGCCGGGGGGCTCTACGGTGTCGCCATCGGTGGGCTCTTCGCCGGCGAGTCGATGTTCCACCGCCACCGGGACGGCTCGAAGGTCGCACTCGTGGGCCTGGTCGACCGCCTGCGCGAGGGAGGCGCCGAGCTGCTCGACGTGCAGTGGGCCACGCCGCACCTGACCTCGCTCGGCGCCGTCGACATCGGTCGACGCGAGTACCTGGCCCGACTGGCGCGGGCCCGCGACCAAACCCTGCCCCCGGCCTTCGCAGATCGCGTCGGTGCGATCGGGTCGCGCCGCCACGAGATCCACGACGTGACCGAGGTATGACTCAGCTGGACCGCGCTTGCCGGCCGGGACGGCGCCGCCCGGCGCCTCCCGCACGAGGCGCCGGGCGGCTGGGAGCGCCGGCGGGATCGCCCCGCCTGGCAACCTACGCAGGCGCTCGATCACGCGCATGAGCAATCAGTACGCAAAGGAACCCTCGCTGGGTGCGATCGATCACGACCGAGTTGCGGCGAGGATGCCATCATCGGTGGCGACGGGCGTCCGGCCCGCCCGCGACAGGAGCGCCATGACCGACCAGCTCGTCTCGGATCCGGCATCGGGGCTGTTCAGCGAGGCGATGGTGCGAGCCATGCTGCCGTCCCGGGTCGCAACCGCCCGCCGCACCCTGCGCCAGCTGGGACTGATCCTGGTCTCGGTCGCCGACGGCCCAGACCCCACAGCCATCGCCGACATCGTCGGCCACTCGATCCGCGACTCCGACATGGCCGCTCGGCTCGACGACGGCAACGTCGCTCTGATCCTCGAGTTCACACCGAGCGAGGGGTGCTCGGTCGTTTTGGAGCGGCTCCGAGCCCGCATCCTCGAGGTCGCGCCGGAGGCGCAAGTCGCAGCGGGGATCGCGTGCTACCCGGCGCACGCCATCTCCGCCACCGAGCTCCTCGACGCCGCTGGCGAGGCCCTGAACGGTGCCGGAGCGGCCGGGATCGCCGTCGCCCCGGTCCCGGAATGACCGCGCCTGCGCGCCGCGATGCTTGAAAGCGACCGCCACACGCCGATCGGGACCATGTGCCCCTGACCCACCGAGCCACCCCCGGGGTGGTCGCCGGATGTGTCGGGATGGTCCTCGCTGCTCTGGCGATGGTCACCGAGGAGGTCTGGCTCGCCGGTGCGGCCGGGATCGCCGCCCTGGTCGCCGGGCTGTTCACGATCGGGTTGGCCGACCGCCTCCGCCGGAGCCACGTCCGAGCCGAGGAGGCCTCGGCCAAGGCCACCGCCGCCGCCGAGGCGAGTGACGCCATGGCCGCCCGGGCCGCCCGCTTCGAGGCCGAGGCCATCGAGGCTCGCACCCACCTTTCGGCCATGGATGCGCCATCGACCGCAGTCAACGTCGACCTCGCCCGTGTCACCGACCTCGAGACCGGGCTCTACAACCAGTCCTTCTTCGCGGTCACCCTCGACCTGCGGGTATCGGCCGCCCGGCGCGGTCTGCGACCCCTGGCCCTGGCCCTGCTCGAGCCGGTCACCGGCCTCGGTGGCGACGCTGCTCCGGTCACCACCATCAACCGCGGCATCGCTCGCAGCATCTCCGAGACGCTGCGTGACTCCGACATCGCCTGTCGGCTCGACCAGAACCTGATCGCGGTGCTGCTGGAGGACACACCCGAGAACGGCGCGGTCTGGACCGTCGAGCGGATCCGCCGACGGCTGGCGTCGGAGAACCCGTCGCTGTCGCTGCGGGCCGGGGTGGCCTGCTACCCGGCGCACGCGTTCGACGCCGTCCAGCTCCTGGCCGCAACCCGGGTGGCCCTGGGCTCGGCCCGCGACTGGCGTCAGGATCGCATCGAGGTCGCAGCGGTTCCAGAGGACTGAGTGTTTAGGCCACCAGGACGAGGCTCGATGTTGGGCGGTGCGCGTGCAGCCCGGCGAAGCCGCTGGGAGTCTGAGGGCGCAGCCCTCAGAAGTCGGCGAGCCGGGCCAGCTTGCTGGTCGGCGAGTCAAGACAGCGTCGCCGCAGGCGACACCATCAGTTCGTAGGAGTGGAGTGAGCGAAGCGAACGAACGACGACGAAACCACGTGCGAGTGATCACGACGCCCAGCGGGTAGGCAGGCTTGGCATGGGTGATGTCGTCAGGTACACCGAAGGGGACCGTGAGTACTCGGTCTACGGGCTCACGGCCAAGGGGAACTCCATTCGTGCCGCAGCCCAAGGCGTGAACGACAGCATCGGGGCCTGGAAGGAAGCGGCCGACCGGGCTCTCGCCGAGTGGCGCGGCCCGCACTCGGCCACCATGGCCGCCCAGCACAACGAAGCCGTCAGCGCTGCGTTCAACGTCTACACCCAGCTCTCGATCGCGGCCTCGCGCTGCGCCACGTTCCCGGCGGGCTTCACGCCGTCGAGCACGGTGGGGTCGGGCTTCGAGGCGATGCACGACGGAGCGACGGTCACGGCGCCTGCGGCGGATGGGTCGGTGGGCGCCGAGACGACCCTCCTGCGCTCCTATGCCACCACCGTGGCCGCGTCGGGGGAGCTGCTCCCCACCCGGGCGGCGACGGTCGACTACGACGGGCTGCGGGCCGAGGTCTCCTACCCGCGTCCCCTGAGCGAGGGTGAGCGCCAGCAGCGCATCGACGGCGGCGCCGACCCTGCCGCCGTCGACCAGGCCCGCGTTGGGGTGACCGAGCCCCATCCCGTCAGTGAGCTCATCACCCTCGTCGCTCCCACCGACGACGCCCAAGCTGGCGTGGCCCGCAGCGCCGAGGTCGCCGAGTTCACCCGGGCCGTGGCCGGAGCCCTCGACGACGCCGATGCGACCCGCCTAGAGCTGCTCGCGTCGCACCCCGAGCTGGCGGCGTTCCTGGTCCCCGGGGGCCAGCCCGATGTGATCGCCGGCGACACCGCCCTGGCCGTGCTCCAGGCCCACTTCGCCACCCTCGACACCGCAGACGAAGGCGGCGATCCCGACGACAAGGTGTCCCGCGACGACCTCGAGGCAGCGGCCGGCGACGAGGGCCTGCCACCCGAGCTGCGAGCCGCAGCCCAGTACCTGCTCGACAACCCGACGCTCTACGGCCTGGTCGACACGGGCGACGACGGCAGCGGCCCCGTCGCCGCCGACGGCGACATCACCCGGTCCGACCTCGACGAGTTCCTCGTGGCCAACGCCCACCTCCGGGCCCTGCGCGACCACGTCGACGAGCTCGACGTGGCCGACGAGGGCGGCGACCCGGACGGCGAGGTGTCCCGCGACGACCTCGAGGCGGCGGCCGCTGATGAGTCGCTCCCCGACGACGTGCGGGCGGCGGCGCAGTACCTCCTCGACCACGACGGCGCGTTCCGGTCGGTCGCCGACCAGGAGGAGCAGGCTCTCTACGGCTACGGCGGGGGCAGCTTCACCACCACCGATCTGCTCGGGCGGCTCATCAACGGCCAGGCCTACGTCCACGACTCCGACGCGGCCCGGGACTTCATCGCCAGCCTGCCGGTCGCCTCCGACTGCGGCGAGGGACTACCGATCCACATGTCGGGCGACGACAGCGTCCGGGCCCTGGCCAACAGCGGGCTCACCGCCACCCTCGGCGACCTGACCGAGATGCAAGCGGTCATCGCCCACCTGCCCGAGAGCCCCGGCGCCGTGCGCAACCAGCTGATCACCACCTTCTACGACATGCTCGCCCAGCGGGTCGACGGCGTGGCCGCCGACCAGGCCGGCACCTTCGCCGGGGACCCGGCCGCCCCCGGCAGCGGAGGCGCCAACTGGCTGATCTATGCGCCGTGGGCGTCCAACGGGGTGCGCAGCGCCATCGACGGGTCGTTCTCGGTCTTCGGGATCAACCCCGATTGGGGCCAGCGGCAGGCCGCAGCAGACGGCAACCAGTGGATCTTCAACGACATCACAGCCCGCTTCGCCGCATTCGTCGAGCTCTACGAGGACAGCGGTGGGCAGCCCAGCGTCGACCAGGTCGAGCAGTTCTTCGCCGACACCTTCGACGAGGGCGACGCCGAGATCCGTCGCGGCTTCCAGGCCTACGTCGCCGCCATGGGCACCGACGACCCGGTGCAGCGTCAGCAGCTCATGTTCCAGGCCAACACCCTCGTCGCGACCCACGAGCAGGCCGGCGCCCAGCCCTACCTCGAAGACGTCATGTCCGGCGTCCCCGACGGCTTCGCCAGCCGCTACGTCGACATCGTCATGGGTGACAACCCGACGGTGGAGGTCGACGAGGACCTCGACCTGGTGCCGAGGGGCCCGAACGAGGTGGTGACCGCGCCGATCCTCGAGCTCGACCCCTCGGGGCTCACCGACGCCGATCTGTCGACAACGGTCCCCTTCGGCGGCGCGGGCGACGACCCCGAGGTCGTGAACCTCGATCCCATCGGCGGATGGAGCGACTACTTCCCCACCTCGACCCAGGATTGGTACGCCGAGTCGGGGGCCGGCCCGGTGATCACCTTCGACGAGAACAACGTGGTCGTCGCGCCGATCGACCCCGACGCGTCGCTCCAGGGCACCGGCGTGGGCGCGTGGACCGACTACGACGACCGCATGTGGCTCATCCACCGTCTCTTCGAGCAGACCCACACCGACGTCAGCCTCTACCAGACGCAATCCATCTACGAAGATGACGACGGCGTCGACACCGGCTACCTCGACCCTGACGTCGCCGCCGCCATCAGTCGCGATCCCTGACGCCCGCGACGACCATGGTCCGCATCCTCGCTGCGCTGATCACAGGAGCCCTCTTCATGACCGCATGCTCCGATGACTCCGACGAACCCGGACGGTCGGAGGTGATCGCCGAGCTCGAATCGATCTGGCGGTCGGCCGGGGCCGGGGCCGACGCAGCCACTCGACCCGGCTACAACCGCCGTCCGGCCAACTCCGACCGCTGCGGCGACCTCGAGGAGTCCGATCGCTGGGTGGGGCGAGGCAGCAACCAGCTGCCACGTGGCGTCCGGACCCAGGAGCAGATCATCGAGGGCGTCGTCAGCCACTACCGCGAGGAGGGCGGCACCGAGGTGCGCCGGTACCGCAGCGCGGCGTCGGAGGAGCGCCTCGTCGTGGTGATCGACGAGGAACGGAAGATCAGCGTCGAGCTGTTCGTCGGGGCTTCCGGCGACAGCACCGCCCGCGTCGCCTACAGCCCCTGCGGCGCTCAGGGTTCCGCCGAGCCCAAGGCCCCCTTCGAGCCCGAACCGCTGGACGGCTGACCGAGGTCGCGCTCGGTCAGCTCGGCCAAGACCGCCGCGGTGTCGGCGCCCAGGGGTCGGCCCGCCCAACGGAGGCGACCGGGGGTGGCCGACAACCGGGCGACGACGTTCTGCATCGGGACGCCGTCGAGCCTGGGCAGGGCGTCGCGGGCGGCGAGGTGGGGGTCGGCCAGGATGTCGCCCATGTCGTGGACCGGGGCGGCGGCGGCCTGGGCGGCCTCGAAGGAGGCCAGCACCTCGTCGAGGCTGCGCTCGGCCACCCAGGCGGCGAGGGTGGCGTCGACGACCTCGCGGTGCTCCACCCGAGCGCCGAAGCTGGCCACGCGAGGGTCGCCGCCGAGGCCGATGAGCTCCATCACGCGGCTGGCCACGGACTCCGCCGAGGTGCTGATGGCCACCCACCGGCCATCGGCGCAGCGGTAGGTGCCCCGGGGCACCGAGTAGGGGATGCCCGAGCCCAGGCGGGGCTGGTCGTAGTCGAGCAAGGCCTTGGCGGCGGGCAGCGGGCCCATCATCTGCAGCAGCGACTCGTAGAGGTTGGCGTCGACGACCTGACCCACCCCGCTGTGAAGCGCGACCATCGTCGCGAAGGCGGCGACGACGGCGGTGATCTCGTCGGTGAGGGCGATCGGCGGCAAGAGCGGGGCCCCGCCGGGCTCGCCGTTGATGGAGGCGAACCCGCTCATGGCCTCGGCCAGGGTGGCGAAGCCGGGGCGCCCGGCGTGGGGGCCGAACTGGCCGAAGCCGGTGACCCGGGTGACGACGAGGGTCGGGTGGGCGGCGATGAGCTCGAACGGGTCGAGGCCGAGGCGCTCGAGGGTGCCGGGGCGGAAGTTCTCGACCAGCACGTCGGCGGTGGCGATGAGGCGGCGCATCGTGTCCAGGTCGTCGGGGTCCTTGAGGTCGAGCACGACGGTGCGCTTGTTGCGGCCCTCGTACTTCCACCACAGCGACACGCCGTCGCGAGGGTCTCGCCAGCCCATGGCCCGGGTGGTGTCGCCGCCGTCGGGGCGCTCGACCTTGATCACGTCGGCCCCGAAATCGCCCAGGTAGCGGGCGCAGCCCGGCCCAGCGACGACTGTGGAGCAGTCGATCACCCGCAGCCCGGCCAGCGGACCATCAGTCGTCGGCTCGATCACCGCCCGATCATCCCGGGTCGACCCCGGGTCAGGCGAACCCAGCACGGAAGTGCGCGCTGAGCGCGCACACTCGTGCCGGGTTCGCGGTGTTCTCACCCGGGGACCCGACCCACCGGAAGTGACGGGACGGTGGCCCGGATGCGCGGCACCCTGGGGACGTGGTGCACGCAACCCGACGATGGCGCTCACCGGGGCTGATCTCGATGATCGTCGTGCTGGTGGCGATGCCGGCGTGCGGACGTGACGGGGGCGAGCGCGGGGCGCGATCCTCGGAGCGATTGGAGGTGCCCGGCGGGGCCGAGGCCACGACGCCGGCGAGCTCGGTGCCCGAGGCACCGTTGGGCGGAGCCACGGCGACCGCCGAGTGGGCCTCAGGCCGGGCCGAGCAGACGGCCCAGATCGATGACGAGCCCTCGGCCTGCCGGGTCGAGAAGGGCCCGTCGGGATGGTCGCTCGTCGTGGACATCGGCCCCGACGAACCAGGGCCAGACCGGGCCAGCGACGCCCTGCGCCTGCGGATCGGTCCGTTGGCCCGCCTCGACCAGGCTGGCGTCCCGGCCGACGGCACCTATCTGGCCGACGTCGAGAGCATCGAGCTCCACGTCGGCGGCGGGGATCCGCCGACCGGCGAGGCCGCGGCCGATGTCATCGCCTCGGTGACCGCCGACCTGACCACCGTCCGCATGCCCCTCGGCGAAGGCAGCCTCGAGGTCACCTGCGGATCCTGAGGTGCACGGCCAGCCGCCACCCGTTGGTCACCTCGCAACGCCGACCCAGATCCGGACCCGGGTCAAGAGATCCGATCGGTGGGGATCACAAAGCAGCGGTCGCCGAGGGCACCGAAGGCGTAGCCGGCGTAGAGACCCTCGTACATGTGCCGGGTCTTCTCGGTCCAGGCCAGCGCCTCCGGTGACGAGATGCGATGGAACACCTGGACGATGGCGCGCTCGTAGACCCGGTACTCGGCCCAGCCGCCGGGATAGTCCTTGACGCAGCTCACCTCGACCCACGGAACGCTGCCGGTCGAGGCGAATCGGCGCACCCGGTTCCGGTGGGTGTGCCCGGCCGTGTAGGCGATGATCGAGGGTCGGCGGGCGACCACGTCGACGAGGCGCTCGGAGTCGTCAGGTCGGAGGCCGAAGTAGCGCTCGGGGCGCTCGGCCGAGGCCGGGTTCCACACGTGGTGGTGGCCCAGCACCAGGAGGGGACGGTCGGCCTTGGCGGCCAAGGCGTCGAGCCAGTCGAGCTGGTCGTCGTCGATCCCGCCGGACTCCACGCCGTCGAGCGACGTGTCGAGCAGGGCCAGATGCACTCCCGGCAGGTCGACCTGCTGGGTCGGCTGGGCGCCCCGCTCGCAGTGGTTGTAGGACTCGTGGTTGCCCCTGATCCACGTCATCCGGTCGGCCAGCGGGGCGTAGGCGGCGAGGAAGGCGTCGACCTCGGCGTCGGTGCCGTTGCTGGTGAGGTCGCCCTTGACGATGACCGCATCGGGGCCCAGGGCGGCGATCTCGGCCACCGCCGCCCGGTTCATCACCTCGGGGTAGGGGGGATCGCCCGGCTCGGCCCGGAACACCGGGCCGACGTCGGAGCCGTCGACCACCCCGCAAACCTCCTCACCGAAGTGGACGTCGTTGACTGTGGCGAAGGTGGCCAGCAGCTCACCCGGTTCGGGCATGGTCCGGAAGGCGAACCCGTCGATCTCGTGGTCGGTGTCGGGCTCGAGGTCGTCGATGCGACGGACCTCGTCCCCGTCGTGGATCACCGCGTACCGGCTGGCCACCGTGGTCAGCTCGGCCACGTATCCGACCGGGATCGTCGTCACCCGCCCGAGGGTACCGACCGGCCACTACGCGGTCGTCGGCGAAGGTCAGCCGCCGGAGACGAAGACCTCTGCGCCGGGCGGGGGCGCGGGGTCATCGACGCCGTCGAACCAGCCGGCCGGGACGGCGACGGGGCGCGGGCCGTTGGTGTGACCCCGCACCACCCGCTCGGCACCAGAGATCAAGGTGAGCGTCGGGTCGAGGTCCGCCAGCCGGAGGTGCAGCTCGGCCAGGCTGCCCACCTGCGAGAGGGCCCGGCGGACCTCCCCGCCGACGGGGTAGCCGGCCAGGTACCAGCCGGTGTGCTTGCGGACCTCGCGGGCACCACGGTCGGGACCGAAGCACTCGACGAGCAGCGCGGCGTGGCGGCCCAGGACGTCGACGACCTCGCCCAGCGGCGGGTGGGGCCGCACCGGTCGGCCGGACAGCGCATCGGCCAGGTCGCGGAACAGCCAGGGCCGGCCCAGGCAACCCCGGCCGATGACCACGCCATCGCAGCCGGTGGCGGCCATCATTCGCACTGCGTCGGCGCCGTCGAGGATGTCGCCGTTGCCGAGGACGGGGATGGTCGTCACCGCGCCCTTCAGCCGGGCGATGGCCGGCCAGTCCGCAGCCCCGGAGTAGAGCTGCTCGGCGGTACGGGCGTGGAGGGCGACAGCCGCCGCGCCCTGGTCCTCGGCGATGTGTCCCGCTTCCAGGTAGGTGAGGTGGGTGTCGTTGAGACCGAGTCGCATCTTCACGGTGAACGGCACCGGGCCGGCGGCTTCTACGGCGGCGCCGAGGATGGAGGCGAAGAGAGCCCGGCGCACCGGCAGGGCGGCGCCGCCGCCCTTGCGGGTGACCTTGGCCGCCGGGCAGCCCACGTTCAGGTCGACGTGCTCGACGTCGTGGTCGCCGACGAGGATCCTCACCGCTTCGCCGATCACCCGGGGATCGACCCCGTAGAGCTGGACGCTGCGGGGCCGCTCGTCGGGATCGAACCGCACCATGTCGAGGGTGCGCTCGTTGCCCTCGACCAGGGCCCGGGCCGTGACCATCTCGCTCACGTACAGCCCGGCGCCGAACTCGCGACAGAGCCGCCGAAAGGCCCGGTTGGTCACCCCGGCCATGGGCGCAAGCACCACCGGCACGTCGAGCGCGAGTGGCCCGATCCGCAGCGGCCCGGCGAGCTCTGGGCGAATCATGGCCACATCGGTGGGAACTCGCTCAAAGTATGAGAAAGGGCGATCACGGCGCGGCCCAGAGGTCGGTGATGGAGTGGCCGAGGTCGGCGAGGAGGCGGCGCACGAGCGGCAGCGACAGGCCGATCACGTTCGAGTGGTCGCCTTCGACGCCATCGACGAAGGGGGCCGAGCGACCGTCGAGGGTGAACGAGCCGGCTACCCGGAGCGGTTCGCCGGTGGCCACGTAGACGTCGACCTCGGCATCGGTCATGGGCCCGAAGCGAACCGTCGTCGCCTCGACGCCCTTCGACGAGCGGCCAGAGTCCAGATCGATCAGGTGGTGCCCGGTGCGCAGCACGCCCTGGCGGCCACGCATCGCCCGGATCCGAGCCACCGCCTCCGCGGCCGACGACGGCTTGCCCCAGGTCCGCCCGTCGATGGTGAACAGCGAGTCGCAGCCGAGCACCAACGCGGATTCCTCCACGGCTCCGAGCCGGCCGGCCACATCCTCGGCCTTGGCTCGAGCCAGCGCCGCTACCACCGTCTCGGGGTCGTCGGACCCGAGCGTCGAGGCGACCGTGGACTCGTCGACTTCGCTGACCACCACCTCGGGGTCAATCCCCGCCGACCGCAGCAGGGCCCGGCGGGCGGGAGACGCCGATGCGAGCACGAGGCGGACGCCGGGCATCGAACGATCACGTCGGCGAGCGAGACGTGTCAGTCGCATCGATCCGACTCGGGCACAGCGTCCTCCCTCCGGCTCAGGCCCCCGGCGTCGCCGGATCCGCGTGGCCGACCCAACGCTACCCGTGGTCGGCCTACAGGGCCTGGTCGCAAGTCGCCGCCTCGCTCGGACCTCGTCGCGTCAGCGTCGAGCGATGCCCACTCCCACCGCAGATGCCCGGCCGGGCGCTAGGTCACGCCGATCACCAGGGGCGGCGACGGCGCAGGGGCACGGGCTTGGTCCACCAGCGGCCGCTCCAACGCCAGCGCTCGATGGGCGCCTCGCTTGGGCCTGGGCCACGGGGCCAGGTCGCTTCGACGGCGGCGACGATGGCGGCCGCCTCCTCTTCGTCCGGCACCGGTCGGATCGACGCCAGCCGGGCCCCGGTGTCGGTCACAGGGGCATGTTCCCGTGCTTGCGGGGCGGCAGCTCCTCGCGCTTGGACCGCAGGAGGTGGAGGCCGGCGACGAGCTTGCGGCGGGTGTCGGCGGGGTCGATGACATCGTCGACGTAGCCCCGCTCGGCGGCCACGTAGGGGTTGAGCCAGCGTTCGGAGTAGTCGTCGACCAGCTCGGCCTTCCGTGTGACCGGATCCTCGGCCGCCGCGATCTGGCTGCGGTGAAGGACCTCGACCGCACCCGAGGCGCCCATCACCGCCAGCTCTGCCGACGGCCAGGCGAAGGCCAGGTCCGCGCCGATCGATTTCGAGTTCATCACCACGTAGGCGCCGCCGTATGCCTTGCGGGTGACGACCTGGATGCGGGGCACCGTCGACTCGCAGAACGCGTAGAGGAGCTTGGCGCCGTGGCGGATGATCCCGCCGTGCTCCTGGCCCACGCCGGGCAGGAAGCCGGGCACGTCGACGAAGGTGACCAGCGGGACGTTGAAGGAGTCGCAGCAGCGCACGAAGCGAGCCGCCTTCTCCGAGCTGTCGATGTCGAGAACCCCCGCGAAGAACATCGGGTTGTTGCCGACGATGCCGACCGGCTGGCCGTCGATGCGGGCGAAGCCGCAGGTGATCGACTGAGCCCACCGGGCGAAGTACTCGACGTAGTCGCCGTCGTCGACCACCACCTCGACGACCGAGCGCATGTCGTAGGGCTGGTTGGTGCTGTCGGGGATCAGCCCGGCGAGCTCGTCGCAGCTCCGGAGGGGGTCGTCGACGGGCACGACACGCGGCGGCTCCTCCATGTTGTTGGCGGGGAGGAAGCCGAGCAGGTAGCGGACGTCGTCGAGCACGGCCCGGTCGTCGGCCGCGGTGAAGGCGGCGACCCCGGACTTGGCCGAGTGGGCGTGGGCTCCGCCCAGCTCCTGTTGGGTGACGTCCTCGCCGGTCACGGTCTTCACCACGTCGGGCCCGGTGATGAACATGTACGACGTGTCCTCGACCATGAACACGAAGTCGGTCATGGCCGGGCTGTAGACCGCGCCCCCGGCGCACGGGCCCATGATCACGCTGATCTGGGGGGTCACGCCCGAGGCCCGGACGTTGCGGTGGAAGATGCCGCCGTAGGACGCCAGGCTGACCGGGCCCTCCTGGATGCGGGCCCCGGCACCGTCGTTGATGCCGATGACCGGCGCCCCGACCTTGAGCGCCAGGTCCATCACCTTGTGGATCTTCTCCGCGAACACCTCGCCCAAGGCGCCGCCGAAGAGCGTGAAGTCCTGGCTGAAGACGAACACCTTGCGGCCGTCGATGGTGCCCCACCCGGTGATGACCCCGTCGGTCAGGGGCCGCTCGTCGATGTCGGGGTTGCGATGGCGGGCGAGCATGTCGAGCTCGTTGAACGAGCCCTCGTCGAGCAGGTGCTCGATGCGCTCGCGGGCCAACATCTTGCCCCGGTCGTGCTGGCGCTGGATCGAGCGCTCCGAACCCGGCTGGCGGGCCTCCTCCTTGAGCTTGGCCAGCTCGGCTATGCGCTCGCTGAGCGGGCGAGCGGCCATGGGCCGAACCTAGTGCCGTCGAACCGGGCCAACGGCCGGCGCGCTGGGGTCAGACGTTGTCCTCCGACGGGGGGCCGCTGGCCACCCGCTCGTTGAAGTACTCGCTGGCTTGGCGTTGCCCGCCGATGCGGCCCGCCAAGGCATTGTCGTCGACCTCGGTGGATCCGTACACGACCTGCGAGAGGCGATAGCGCTGGGTGTCGGTGAGCTCGGGTCGGATCGTGCCGTCGGCGTCGAGGAACTGCTCGGAGGGGGGCAGCGAGTCGTTGAAGTCCGTCACCGCGGTGACCACCGCCTCGGCCTCGTCCTGGCCCTGGGCGGTGGGGTCGTCGGCGAAGCCGGCCAGGGCGTCGTACTCAGCAGCGGCGGTGTCCAGGTCGATCGTGGTGATGGCGGGGTCGACCTGTGGCTCGCGATCATCGCCCTCGATCAGGCCGGCGATCAGGTCTCTGGGCACGTCGACGGCTATGCCGGCGGCGGTCCCGCCGGGATCGGTGACGAGGCCCTCCACGAAGTCGACCGAGTCCCGGAATCGTTGGGCGGCCTCCTCGCCGTCGCCGTTCTCCTTCAAGATGGCGTCTGCCTCGGCCAGGTAGACGTTCGACCACAGCGAGCCCAGCTCTCGGTTCACCGCATCGCCCGAGCCCGAGGTGCTGAGCGACCCGTCACCGCCGATCTCGTCGACGAGGCCCTCCGTGTGGTCGACGGTGGCTTCGTAGACCTGCTGGTAGGACTCGGGGTGGAGGGCCACCTCCGCGAGGAAGGTGCGGATCTCCTCCTCGCCGAGCTCGACCCCGTCACGCCCGATGACCTGGGGCACCGCCCCCTGGCCCGGGGCGAGCGAGGCGCCCGCGGCGAAGTCGTCGACCCACTCCCCATAGACGCTGGCCAACACTGGGCGCAGGTCGTCGTCGAAGTCCGCATCCTCGGCGCCCGCCCCCCTGATCACGTTGAGGGCCGCCTCCTCGCGCGTGCGGATGTCGAGCGAACCCGGTTCGACCCAGCTGTCGTCGACGACCGCGCTCTCGATGAGCGGGACGACGACATCCTCGTAACCCCGGAGCTCGTCAGAGAACAGCTCGGCGGCGGGGTTGTAGTCGAAGGCCTCCTCACTGCCGGCGTAGCCCTCGGGGACGGGGAAGTCCTCGGCCAGGTAGCGGGCCGACAGCTCGCCGTCGCTGCTTATGTCCTCCAGGAGGAAGTACAGCGTGTCGTTCCCTCCGTAGCCTCGCGCCGTGAGGTACGTGACCCACTGGGCCGAGCCCACGCGGAAGTCCTCGCTGGCGTCGCCCTCGGTCGACACACGGTCGAGGAAGTCGACGTCGGAGTTGACGATCACGTCTTCGCGCAGAGTGTCGGAGAAGCCGACCTCGCGGTCGGCGGTGGCGAACCTCTCGGCCGTCTCGGTGGGCATGCCGTCGGGGTCCTCCGAGCGCTCCAGGGACTCAGCGATATAGAGGAAGTCCACCGCGGCGGGCCCGGTGGCGGTGATGAACGCCTGGTCCCACACCGGGTCGGCATCGCGGGCCAGGAACTCCGCGGCGATCTCTTCGGCCCGGCCGTAGTCCTCGTTGAGGACCGCCTGCTCGTACTCGTCACCTCTGGCCTCGGCCTCGCGGCGAGCGTCGGCGAACTCCGCCAACGTCGCATACGGCACCTCGAGGGTGCTCATACCGGGATCACCGCTGTCGGCGTGGATGAAGGCCGAGATCACCTCGTCGAAGTCCGTGCGGAACGTGCCCAGCCAGGTCTCGGCCTCCCCCAGGCGGCTCACTGCCCCGGACACATCGATGGGCCCGGCCTCACCGGGGATCGCCTCGCGGGCGGACGTGACATCCTCGTGGGCCGACTGGGCCCGGTTCTTCAGGATCAGGCCCTGATTGATATTCATCGACACCGTGGGCACCGCGCCCTCCTCCTCTTGGGGGTGCCCCGGAGATACCCATTGGATCTGACGGTTAATCTCGTGCTATCTCGGTAATGTTGGTGGTCGTCTTCCCCCGACGTGGAGCAATCCGTCATGCCCACCCCCGAAGAGATCCGAGCCGAGATCCGCCAGCTCGACGGCCAGATCACTGAGCTGGAGGAGGTCGAGCGCCTCTTGCGCGGTCGGGCTCAGACCGTGCCCGAGCTGGCCGACGACATGCGGTCCAGCCTGGTCCCCACCGCGTTCGAAGGCCCCTACGCCGAGGAGGCCAGCACCGGCCTCGACGCCGCCGTGGCGATGCTCGTGGGCGCCGGACCCATCCTGTCCGACGGGGCTGACGAGGCCCGTCGGCGCCGGGACGCGTTGGCCGACCAGCGAACAGTCCTGCAGGCCCAGCTCCCGCCCTAGCGGCGTGCGCCCCTACCCTCGGCGCGGTGGACGCCGCAGAGCATCGAGAGGCCATCGTCGCCGAGGGAGGGGCGGTCGCCGCCCTGCCGGCCGGGGGGCTGGCCACCCCCGTCCCGGCGTGCCCCGGCTGGTCGGTAGAGCGCCTGGTTGGTCACCTCGGCCGGGTCCACACCTGGGCCGCCGCGTTCCTCGCCGCCGGGCCGGACGGCGGTGAGGTCGGTGCCGGGCCCCGTCCCCCCGCCGGCGAGGCCGTCCTGCCCTGGTACCGCGACGCCCTCGACGCCCTCGTGGCCGAGCTCGACCGCCACGACCCCAGCGAGCCGACGACCAGCTTCACCGGGCCAGCCGACGTGGCCTTCTGGTTCCGGCGCCAGGCCCAGGAGATCGCCGTCCACCGTTGGGACGCCGAGGACGCCATCACCCCGGGTGGCGCAACGGCGATCACCTCGGACCTGGCCGCCGACGGCATCGACGAGTGGCTCGAGGTCTTCGTCCCCCGCTTCCTCGCCCGGACCGACGTTCCCGCCGAGCTCGTCGGCGCCACCGTGCACATCCACTGCACCGACGACGGCCTGACCCCCGGAACCGGCGAGTGGCTGCTGCGGCTTGGCGCCGACGGACCCGAGGTCGAGCGGGCGCACTCAAAGGGCGACGCCGCGGTCCGGGGCCCGGCGTCGGACCTCCTCCTCGCCGCTTGGCACCGGGTCCCGCTCGACCACGACCGCCTCGACGTCGTGGGCGACGCCGACCGGGCCAAGAAGATCCTCGACCTCGTCCACGTCACCTGACGCGCCTCACCGAGCTGTTCACCACTGCCGCACTCGCCCCTGACGGGCACCGTGCCGGTACGGTCGGCGCTCGTGGACCTGCCCCTGTCTCCACCGCTCACACCGATGCTGGCCAAGTCCCACGACGGGCTACCTCCGGGTGAGGCGGGAACGTGGTGGTTCGAGCCCAAGTGGGACGGGTTCCGTGTGGTGGTGTTCCGCGACGGTGACGAGGTCGAGCTGATGTCACGAGGTGGCAAGTCGCTCACTCGCTACTTCCCCGACGTGGTCGACCCGCTGCGGGCCGCCCTGCCCGACCGGGTTGTCGTCGACGGCGAGATCGTCGTGCCCACCGAGGCCGGGCTCGACTTCGATCTCCTCGGCCAGCGCATCCACCCCGCCGCCTCCCGCGTGAAGCGACTGGCCGCCGAGACCCCGGCCGAGGTGGTGGCCTTCGACCTGTTGGCCCTCGACGACGCCGACCTGACCTCGCGGCCGTTGATCGAGCGGCGACGGGCGCTCGACGGGGCGGTGCGGCCCGGGCGTCGGGTCCACCTCAACCAGGGCACCCTCGATCGCGACGTGGCCCAGGACTGGTTCGTCCGCTTCGAGGGCGCCGGGCTCGACGGGGTCATCGCCAAACCGGTCGACAGTCCCTACGCCCCCGGCGAGCGGGGCTGGATCAAGGTCAAGCACAGTCGCACGGCCGACGCGGTGGTCGCCGCCTACCGCATCCACAAGGACGGCGCAGGCGTGGGATCGTTGCTGCTCGGCCTCCACGACGACGAGGGACGCCTGCACAGCGTGGGTGTCGCCTCGTCGTTCAAGGCCGCGCAGCGCCGGGACCTGATGGCCGAGCTGGAACCGCTGGTGCTCTCGGTCGACGACATGGGAGACCATCCGTGGGCGGAGTGGAGCGATCCCGAGGCCCACGCCGACGGTCGCATGCCCGGGAGCCCGTCGCGGTGGAACGGCAAGAAGGACCTGTCGTTCACCCCGCTGCGCGTCGAGCGGGTAGCCGAGGTGACCTACGAGCGGGTCGATCACGGCCGCTTCCGCCACACGGCCCGGTTCGTGCGCTGGCGTCCCGATCGCGAGCCGGCGTCGTGTCGCTACGACCAGCTCGAGGTCGTCCCCCCCGTCGAGCTGACCGAGGTCCTCGGCCGGGGGAGGGTCAGCTGGGGGTGATGCGGATGATGGCGTCGTTGCTGCCGTTGGAGGTGGTCAGGTACAGGAGGCCGTCGGGGCCGAGCTGGGCGGTTCGGATGCGCCCGTAGGTGCCGTTGTAGATGCGAGCGATCTCGGTGAGGGTGCCGTCCGGCTGCGGGCGCATGATCAGGAGGCTCTGGCCCTTGAGCGTGGCCACGACCATCCGGTCGTTCCAGCCCTCCCACTTCGAGCCGCTCAGCCAGGTGATGCCGGAGGTGGCCTCGGTGGGCACGCCCGAGCTCCACGCTGCGTTGAAAGCCGAGGGGAACTCGGCGGTGTCGGTCATGGGGACGTTCTCGTTGTAGCCCGGAACAGGGTTCCAGCCGTAGTTGCCGGGTCGAATGAGGTTGAGCTCGTCATCACGATCGGGGCCGTGCTCGGCGGACCAGAGGCTGCCGTCGGCGGGTCGGAACGCCAGACCCTGCACGTTGCGGTGGCCGTAGGTGTAGATGCGGCGGGTGTTGGCGTTGCTGCTCGACGCGAACGGGTTGCCGGGAGAGCCGGAGCCAGTGTCGGGGTCGACGCGCAGGACCTTGCCGCCCAGTGATGTCAGGCTCTGGGGGGCGGTGCCGACGGCGGCGTCACCGGTGCCGATGTAGAGCCGCGTCGATGAATCGAAGCGCAGCCGGCACCCGCCGTGACGACCTGAGGTGGCCGGCAGGCCGGCGACGACGATGCCGGTGCGGGTGAGACCGGTGCCGGCGCTGTTGGCCTCCCAGCGGATCACGCGCACGTCGTTGGCCGAACCGTTGGTCCAGCCCTGGCAGGTATAGACGCGCCGATTGGTGTTGAACCGGGGATCGACGACGATGCCCATGAGCCCGGTCTCGCCAATGACG
>Ga0136617_10001899_pt1 | contig 18632 bp, 1 predicted proteins | sample AntDrymUQ3222106_2_FD_129672 | JGI IMG/M metagenome (GOLD analysis project Ga0136617, IMG submission 129672) | Polar desert sand microbial communities from Dry Valleys, Antarctica - metaG UQ322 (21.06) | ecosystem: Environmental > Terrestrial > Soil > Desert | place: Antarctica: Dry Valley... | reverse complement strand
GAGTCGCCCGAGTCGCCTGAGGTGGCGGCGCCGCCGATGGCCAGCGCCGTGCCCACAGCGCCGGTGTTGATTGCGCTGGGGCTGGCGAAGGCGTCGCCGGTGGTGCCGGTGTCGCCGGAGTCGCCGGAGCTGGCGCCTGCGCTCTGGGCGGCGGCCGAGGTGGCGTTGCCCGTGTTGCCCGAGTTGGTGGCGCTCGACTGCGAGGTGGCCGCACCCGAGTTCCCGCTGCGGGCCGTGGGCGAGGCGGTGAGGCCGATGCCCCCGCCGCTTCCGCCGGCGGCGTTGCCGATGGCGACGCTGCTGCCGCCGGTGGCGAGCCCGGTCACGGTGGACAGGAAGATGCCGGTGACGAGGTTGGTGGCGTCGCCGCCGGCGCCGGAGGTGGCGAGCGTGGTGCCGGCGGATGCCCCGGCGCCGCCGCTGATGTCGGCGCCGACGATGTTCAGGGCGTCGCCCGTCGTGCCCGTGGTGGCCGTGGAGAAGGCGTCGGCGCCGGAGACGGCGCTGCTGTCGGCTTCGCCGCCGGCGCTGACCGAGCCGGTGCTGCCCGACGAGCCGGACGAGCCGGTGGTGGCCGTGCCGCCCACCGCGATGGCCGTTCCGATGATCCCGTTGTTGATGGCCGAGGCGTCGTTCGTCGCGTCGCCGGTGTCGCCCGTGTCGCCCGAGTCGCCGGATGCGGCGGTGCCGTTGGAGACCGCCGCGGAGGAGGCGTCGCCGGTGTCGCCGCTGTTGGTGGCGCTCGACTGCGAGAGGGCAGCACCCGAGTTGCCGGTGGTCGCGTTGGGCGTGGCCGTCAGGGTGGCGGCGCCACCGTCGGCGCCGCTGGCGTCGCCGGTGGAGACACTGCTGCCGCCGGTCGCGCTGGCCAGGACGTTCGACGCAATCGAGCCGGTGACCGTGTTGGCGGCGTCGCCGCCGGGACCGGAAGAGGTGATGGCAGTGCCACCCCCGCCGCCGGCGCCGCCGGAGACGGAGAAGGCGCTGACCCCGAGCAGCGCGGCGTCAGCGGAGTCGCCGCTGTCACCGCTGTCGGCGGTGGAGGCAGCCGTGGCGCCGGTGCTGGCGAAGCTCTCTGCGTCACCGTCGATGTCGGCGTCGCCGGTGTCGCCCGAGTCACCCGATGCGCCGGAGGTGGCGTTGGCGCCGATTCCCGGAGCGAAGATGCTGGGGTTGGGGCCGCCGGCCAGTGCGGTGCCGCCGATGGCCGTGTTGAGGGCGGTGGGGCTGGCGTCGGCGTCACCGGTGTCACCGGTGTCACCCGAGTCGCCGGAGGTGGCCGTGGGCGTGGCGGTGGCGGCCGAGCTGGCGTCGCCGGTGTCGCCCGAGTTGGTGGCGCTGGCCTGGCCGCGGGCCTCGCCGGTGTCGCCGCTGGTGGTGGTGGGCGTGGCCGTGAGAGTGCCGTCGCCACCGGCGCCGCCGTTGGCTGCTGCGGTCGACACGGCGCTGCCGCCGCGGGCGGTGACGCCGCCGGTCACCCCGCCGCCGAAGAGGAACCCGGTGCCGCCGGTGACAGTGTTGGTGGCCGAGCCGCCCGCATCGCCGACGCCGGCGGTGTCGGCCGAGGCGAGGCGCCCGCCGGCGCCGCCGTCGCCGCCGTCGACGAATGCGTCGACGACGTTGGCGACGTCGCCGGTGTCACCCGAGTCGGCCTCGGCCAGGACCGCGGCGCCGGAGTTGGCGCCGCTGAACGTGGTGGCGGTGGCGGAGGCGTCGCCGGTGTCGCCCGAGTCGCCCGAGTCGCCGGAGGTGGCGTTGCCGCCGTCGGCGATGGCGAGGCCGAGGGTGGCCGCGGTGTTGGTGGCGGTGGCCATGTTCGTGGCGTCGCCGGTGGAGCCGCTGTCGCCCGAGTCACCGGAGGTGGCCGACGGCTTCGACGTGGCGACCGAGGTGGCGTGGCCGGTGTCGCCCGAGTTGGTGGCGCTGCCCTGGCCGACGGCCGCACCGGATGCACCGGAGATGGCCGAGGGAGCAATGGTGCCGGTGGCCGCGCCGCCAGCGCCGCCGTTGGCGGCCGCAGTGGCTACGGAGCTGCCGCCGACGGCGAGCGGGGAACCGGTGACGTCGCCGCCGGAGCCGAAGAAGCCGCCGTTGCCACCGCTGACCACGTTCGAGGCGTCGCCGCCGTTGCCCGCCAGCGAGTCGGCGAGGCCGCCCTCGCCGCCGATGCCGCCGAGGGAGGAGATCACGATGTCGTTGAGCACCGAGCCGGTGTCGCCCGACGTCGAGCCGACGAGGACGCTGGCGCCCGAGTTGGAGAAGCTGATGGCGGAACCGGTGGCCGTGGCCGACCCGGTGTCACCGGTGTCGCCCGAGTCGCCGGACGAGGCGTTGCCGCCGGCGGCGATGGCCGTGCCGAGCGCCGCCGAGTTGATGGCGGTGGGAGTGCGCGTGCTGCTGCCGGCGTCGGCGGTGTCGCCGGAGTCGCCGGACGTGGCGGAGGGGCTGGCGGTGGCGATGGAGGTGGAGTCGCCGGTGTCGCCGGTGTTGGTGGAGCTGGCCTGCGACCTCGCCGCACCGGAGGCGCCGCTGGAGGCCGTCGGGGTGACGGCGACGGTGGAGGCTCCGCCGGCCCCGCCGTCGGCCTCGGAGGTGGCGACGCTGCTGCCGCCGACGGCCACCGGGCTGCCCACGACGTCGCCGCCGGAGCCAAAGAGCAGGGTGCCGGCGCCCCCGGTGACCCTGTTGGTGGCGCTGCCGCCGTCGCCGGCGGTGGCGAGGGCCGCACCGGCATCGCCGCCGTCGCCCGCGAAGGCGAGGGCGTCGACGAGGTTGGCGGCGGTGGCCGTGTCGCCCGACAGGACGATCGACTGCACGTTGGCGCCCGAGTTGGCGAAGCTGTCGGCGCCGCCGATCGAGCTGGCGTCGCCGGTGTCGCCGCTGTCGCCCTCGTCGCCCGTCGCGCCCGAGTCGCCGGACCGGGCCGCCCCGCCGAAGGTGGCCGCCGACCAGGCCGTGCCGGTGTCGCCGTTGTTGGTGGAGCTGCCCTGGCCGGTGGCGGCACCCGAGCCGCCGCTGGTGGCCGTTGGCGCCGAGGTGAGGGTGGCACCGCCGCCGGGGCCGCCGTCGGCGTCCGCCGTGGCCACGGAGCTTCCGCCGGTGGCGACCGGCGAGCCGATGACCGCGCCGCCGGTGAAGCCGGCGCCGCCGGTAACGGTGTTGGTGGCGGAGCCGCCGTCGCCGGCGATCGGGAGGGCGAGCCCGCCGGCGCCTCCGCTGCCGCCCAGCACGGTGAGGAGCATCGGCGAGCCGAGGTCGTCGAGGTCGTCGAGGCCGCCGGTGTCGCCGGAGACGGCGGCGATCGAGGCGTTGGCGCCGGAGTTGGCGGCGCTGGTGGCCGACCCGAGGGTGGAGGCGTCTCCGGTGTCGCCGCTGGAGTTGTCGGGCGTCTCGGGCTCGACCACGACCGGCACGGGGATGGCGCCGGCGATGGCCGTGCCGGCCAGGCCGTTGTTCACGGCCGTTCCGGACCCGAAGGCGATGGCGGTACCGAGAATCTCGGTGTTGGTCGCGCTGGTGTTGTTGCCGGAGCCGCCGGTCTCGCCGGTGGCGCCCGAGTTGCCGGAAGTGGCCGTCGGGCTGGACGTGGCGGTGGAGAGGGCGTCGCCCGTGTCGCCGGTGTTGGTGGCGCTGCCCTGGGCCGTTGCCGCACCCGAGTCGCCGGACCGGGAGACGGGGTTGGCCGTGATGCTGGCGGCACCGCCGGCGCCGCCGTCGGCCTGGCCGGTGGCCACGCTGCTGCCACCGACGGCGACGGGGCTGCCGACCACGCCGGCACCGGGTCCGCCGATGATCGTCACGGTGGCGCTGCCACCGTCACCGGCGATAGGAACGGCGACGCCGCCCCCGCCGCCGATGCCGCCTGCGACCAGGACGTCGAGCGCGTTGGCGGAGGTGCCGGTGTCGCCCGACAGCGCGTCGGACACGACGTTGGCGCCGGAGTTGGCGAAGCTGTCGCTGTCGCCGCTGGCCGTGGCCGCACCGGTGTCGCCGGACTCACCGGAGGCACCCGTGGTGTTGCCGCCGCCGATGGCGATGGCCGTGCCGAGCAGGGCCGTGTTGGTTGCGGTGGGCCGGGGGCGGGCGTCGCCGCTGTCGCCGGTGGCGCCGGAGTTACCCGACACCGCGACCGGGCTGGCGGTGGCGCCGGAGGCGGCCACGCCGGTGGCGCCGCTGTTGGTGGAGCTCGACTGGGAGGTGGACGCACCCGAGCCGCCGGTGGTGGCGTTGGGGTTCACGGTGCCGGTAGCAGCGCCGCCGGCGCCGCCGTTGGCCTGGGCGGTGGCGACACTGCTGCCACCGATCGCCCCGCCGAAGCCGAGGCCGGGGAGAAGGAGCGTGGGGGTGATGGAGAACGTGGCGTCGCCGCCGGCGCCCGCCTCCGGGGCGGCCAGGCCGCCTGCGCCGCCGTTGCCGCCGAAGACGATCACGGCTGTGTCGTTGGACGCGTCGCCCGTGATGCCCGAGGTGGAGACGGACTCCGAGTTGGCGCCGGAGTTGGCGAAGCTCGAAGAGGTGCCGCTGGCCGTGGCCGCGCCCGAGTCGCCGGAGTCGCCGGAGTTGCCGGAGGCAGCCGGTCCGCCGATAGCGATGGCGGTGCCGAGAATCGCGGTGTTGAGGGCGGTGGCCTGCGAGTTGGCGTCGCCCGTGTCGCCGGTGTCGCCGGTGTCGCCCGAGTGGGCGATGGGGCTGGACGTGGCGACCGACGTGGCGTCGCCGGTGTCGCCGGTGTTGGTGGCGCTCGACTGCGACGTGGCCGCCCCGCTGGCGCCGGAGGTGGCGACCGGCGAGGAGGTCACGGTGGCGCCGACGCCCGCAGCACCGTTGGCCTGGGCGATGGCGATGCTGCTGCCACCGACGGCACCGCCGCCGAAGCCGAAGCCGGGCAAGACGGTCGGCACGCCGATGACGACCACGTCGCCGCCGGGGCCGGCAACCGGGGTGGCCAAGCCACCGGCGCCGCCGCCGCCGGCGATGGCCAGCAGGAAGGTGTCGTTGGACGCGTCGCCGGTGTCGCCCGAGGTGGACTCGGCGGTGGAGTTGGCGCCGGAGTTGGCGAAGCTGTCGGAGGTGCCGGTGGCGGAGGCCGCCCCGGAGTCGCCCGAGTCGCCGGAGTTGCCGGAGATGGCCCCGCCGCCGATGGCGATGGCCGTGCCCAGCAGGGCGTTGTTGGTGGCGAGGGGCTTGTTGGTCGCATCGCCGGTGTCGCCGGTGTCGCCGGTGTCGCCGGTGATCGCAGTCGGCGAAGCCACCGCGGCCGACAGGGCGGCGCCCGTGTCGCCAGTGTTGGTGGAGCTGGACTGGGCGGTGGAGGCCCCGGAGGCGCCCGAGGCGGCCATCGGGTTGGAGGTGATGGAGGCGTTGGCGCCGAGGCCGCCGTTGGCCTCCGCGGTGGAGACGCTGTTGCCGGCGGAGGCGACCGGGGGGCCGACCGGGCCGGGGATGCCGGGGACGACGGTGCCGCCCAGGCCGCCGATGGCGATGATGGTCGTGTCGTTGGAGGCGTCGCCGGTGGTGCCGGAGGTGGACGTCGAGGCGGTGTGGGCACCCGAGTTGGCCACGCTGGCGGCGATGCCGGTGGCGGTGGCGTTGCCGGAGTTGCCCGAGGCGCCGCTGTCACCGGAGGTGGCGGGCGGGGAGCCGGCGCCGTTGGTGGGGATGAAGACGCTGGTGTTGCCGACCGGGATGACGACCCCGCCGGTGGTCCCGCCGACACCGGGGACGCTGGCGATGCCGAGGATGCCCGTGTTGAGGGCGAAGGGGTTGTTGGTGGCGGCGCCGCTCGTTCCGGGGGTGCCGGAGGTGCCGGAGGTGGCGAAGGGGTTGGAGACGGCCGTCGAGGTGGCTGCTCCGGTGTCGCCCGTGTTGGTGGCGCTGGACTGGGCGCGGGAGGCGCCGCTGTCGCCCGTTATGGCGCTGGGGTTGGCGGTCACGTTCGCCGCTCCACCTCCACCGCCGCTGGATCCGCTGGTGGAGATGACGGTGCCGCCGACGATCACGCCACCTGCCGACGGCGTACCTCCGGCGCCGCCAGCGCCCCCGATGACGAGGATGTCGGTTTCGTTGGTGGCCGACCCCGTATCGCCTGAGACGGCTGTCGCGGTCGCACTGGCGCCCGAGTTGGCCCTGCTTCTGGCGCTGCCGGTGGCCGTGGCCGTGCCGGTGTCCCCGGTGTCGCCGACGGGAACCGTCGTCGTGGTGGGGCCGACGGTCGTGGTGGTCGCCGGGACGGTCGTCGTCGACCCTTCGTTGACCTGGCCGACCGCAGGGCCTGCCCCTATGAACACCAGGACAGTTGCGATCCCCGCCCCGATGAGGGCGCTCGCAGACGTGACCCGTGCCGTACCAGCGTTGCCGATTCTCATGCTCGTCCCTTTTTGATGTTGGTCCTCGACGACCAAGTCAGGTTGACCCGTGCGACGCAGAAAACTGTCCTGCGCACAGCAGGCGGCGATTCCTAGCACTGCGCCCTTCGCCGCTTCAAGCACCGTCGGTACCCGGGCGGCAATCGCCCGTTCACCTTCGGAAAATGCGACCTGCCCCTGGGTTATCGGGGGCTGGGAACCGTCCTGACCTGCGACGATGCCGTTCCGGGCGGTGAACGGGAGTGCCCGTTCACCGGCCGTGGCGGTGTCCTGCGGTCGGGGTGCACCCATGCGGTCGGTGTGTTGGAAGGCGTTGGAGCTGGGAGCGGGACGGCGGCGACGCCCGAAGGCGAGCAGCAGTGCTCCCAGCAGGAAAAGGATGGCGGCGCCCCGCAGCATCCAACCGGCGGACAGGCCGGTGAGAGCCAGCGAGGCGGTGGTCGCCCGGGCCGGGGGTGCGGCCGTGGCCGGGGCGGCAGGCGCACCCGTGTGGATGGCGCCGGCGGCCGGCGGCAGGCAGGCGCCCGAGGCGGTGGAGTCGTGGGCGGCGGTGGAGCAGCCGGAGGCGACGGAGCCGTCGATGGCCAACGACCGGCCGGAGGCGACCGAGTGGTCGTGGGCCTGGGAGCAGCCGGAGGCGACGGAGTGGTCGGTGGCGATGGAGCAGCCGGAGGCGACCGAGGTCTGGTCGGCGATGGAGTCACCCGAGGCCAAGCCCGGGCCGTCCGACTGGTGGGCGTTGGAACCGGTAGCCGGGGTGCTGTTGGAAACCCCACCGCCCCCCGATCCGCTGCCTGAGCCGCTGCCGCCGCTGCCCGATCCGCTGCCCGAACCGCTGCCCGAACCGCCGCCCGCCGCCGTGCCGGCCGCCGTGCCGGAGCCGGCGGGGCCCGAACCCGAGCCGGCCGAGCCGCCGGTGAGGCTTCCGGCGACCCGGGCTGCGAGGGAGGCGTCGACGGCACCGCCGCCGGGGAGGGCCGGTGCGGGCCCGGGGGCGATCGAGGCGTCGAGGAGGATCGGGGCCGCGCCGGAGGCCACCGTGGCGCTGCCGAAGGGAGCCACGTTGGTGGCCGTCGAGGTGCCGGTGGTGGACCCGGTGGCACCGCTGGCGCCGCTGGGACCCGAGATGGAGGAGGGATCGGCGACCGCGGCCGAGGTGGCGGCACCGGTGCGGCCGGAGTTGGTGGCGCTGACCCGGGCGGCCGACAGTCCGGAGCCGCCGCTGGTGGCGGCCGGGGCGGCGGCGACGGTGACGTCGCCCCCCGCTCCCCCGTCGGCCGAGGCGAGACCCACGGTCGAGCCGCCGAGGGTGAGGATCTCGGCACCGGCGGGAAGGGCCGCGATCAGGGTGGCGGCGCCGGCCGGGCCGGAGACGGTGGTCGCGCTTGCGCCGATGGCGCCCGCGCCGCCGGCGGCCTCGGCCAGGGTGCGGTTGCGGGCCGGGCCGGTGGTGCCCGACAGGGCGTCGGCCGTGCCGTTGGCGCCCGAGTTGGCGGCCGAGTCGGCACCGCCGTCGGAGGAGGCGTCGCCGGTGGTGCCGGAGGCGCCCGATGCGCCCGAGTCGGGAGATCCGCCGGCGATGGCGGCGGCCGATCCGGCCAGGCCGGAGTTGTCGGCGGTGGCGGCGAGGACGAGGTTTCCGGTGGCGCCGGAGGCTCCGGAGTTGCCGGACCGGGCGACCGGGGCCGAGAGGGCGCCCGAGGTGGCCGGACCGGTGGCGCCCGAGTTGGTGGCGCTGGCCTGGGAGATGGCGTCGCCCGAGCGGCCGGAGGTCGCCCGGGGGCTCAGGGTGAGGATGGCGGCCCCGCCTGCGCCGCCGTCGGCGTCGGCGACCGCGGCCGAGGCGCCGCCGAGGGTGATCGCGGCCGCCCCGCCGGTGGCGGTGACGGTCGTGAGGGCGTCGCCGCCGGCCGAGCTGGTGCCGGTGACGTCGCCGCCGGGCCCGCCGGGGCCGCCGACGGTGAAGGTCGCGAGGAGGTTGGCGGCCGGACCGGTATCGCCCGAGCGGGTGTCGGAGCCGCCCCAGGCGCCGCTGTTGGCCAGGGAGCCGACCTCGCCGGTGGTGTCGGCCGACCCGGTGCCGCCGGTGGCGCCCGAGTCTGCGGAAGTGGCCCCGGCCACGACTGCGGTGGCGGAGCCGAGGATGGCGGTGTTGGAGGCGGTGGCGGAGATGTCGGCACCGCCGGTGGTTCCGCTGGCCCCGGAGGCGCCGGACGTGGCGGTCGGGTTGGCGGCGGAGGCGCTGAGGGCGGAACCGGTGGCGCCGGTGTTGGTGGCGCTGGACTGGGCGGTGGCCGGGCCGGAAGCGCCCGAGGTGGCCGTCGGGGCGGCGGTGACGATGGTGTCGCCACCCGCTCCCCCGCCGGCGCTGCCGATGGCGACCGATGATCCGCCGCGGGTGAGGACTGCGGCGTCGGCCGGGCCACCCGTGACGGTGCTGGTGGCGTCGCCCGCCGGGCCGCCGGCCACAGCCGCCCCGCCGCCGCCGGTGCCGCCGGTGCCGCCGCCGGCCACGAGTAGGAGGTCGGAGCCGACCGGTCCGGAATCGCCGGAATCGGCGTCGGAATCGGCCTGGGCCCCGCTGTTAGCGGCCGACTCGGCCTCGCTGGCGGAGGAGGCCGCACCCGTGCCGCCGGTGCCGCCGGAGTCGCCCGAACCGGCGTTTGCGCCCGTGGCCGAGGCCGAACCGAGGAGGGCGTTATTACTGGCGCGCACGGCGAGGGTGACCGGGCCGGTGGCGCCCGACCCGCCGGAGGCGCCCGAGGTGGCCTGGGGCGAGGTGGTCGCGGCGCTGGCCGCGGGGCCGGTGGCGCCGGTGTTGGTGGCGCTCGACTGGCCGGTGGCGGCACCCGTCGCCCCCGAGGTGGCCGACGGGGCGGCGGCGAGGGTGGCGCTGCCGCCGCGGCCGCCCGAGGAGTCGAGGGTGGCGACCGTGGAGCCGGCGGTGGTGATCACGGCGAGATCGCCGGCACCACCGGTGACGTCGGCCGTGGCCGCGCCGCCGGGGCCGGAGAGGCTGCGCCCGTCGCCACCGGCACCGCCGGGACCGCCGCCGGCGACGAAGGTGAGGTCGTTGGTGGCCGGTCCGGTGTCGCCGGACTCGGCGTCGGCGTCGGCGTGGGCCCCGCTGTTGCCGGCGGACTCGGCCACGCCCTCGACGGTGACGTCGCCCGTGCGGCCGGTGCCGCCCGAGTTCCCTGACCCGCTGGTGGACGTGATGGAGACGTCGGCCGGTGAGGTGTTGGAGACGATGACCGGGTTCACGACGGCGCTGCCCAACACCGGTGCGGTGTTGGAAACCGACGTGTTGGAGGTGACCGATCTGGTGGGCCCGCTGGCGCCCGAGGTGCCGGAGATGCCTGTCGGCGAGGAGGTGGCGGTGCTGGAGGCGGGGCCGGTGGCACCGGTGTTGGTGGCGCTGGTCTGGGCCGTGGCCGGACCGGACGCCCCCGAGGTGGCGGACGGGGCGGCGGTGACGACGGCGTCGCCGCCGCGTCCGCCACTTGCGTCGGTGATGGCGACCGAGGAGCCACCGGCGGTGATGACTGAGACGTTTCCGGTGCCGCCGACTACGTCGGAGGTGGCCGGGCCAGCTGCGCCGGCGACCGAGCTCGAGGTGCCCCCGCCGCCGCCGCCGGCCGTGTCGAGGTTGACGACCAGGATGTCGTTGGAGGCGGGGCCGCTCTCGCCGGACCCGGCCTCGCCCGTCGCCGCCCCGCCGGAGTTCCCGACCGACTCGGCCTCGGCCTCGACGTCGACGTCGCCGGTGGGGCCGCTGCTGCCGGAGCCGCCCGAGCTGGCCAGGACGCTGAGGGCCAGGTCGGCACCCTCGTTGGAGACGACGACCGGGTTGAGGACGGCCGACCCGAGGATGCCGGTGTTGGATGCGGTCTGGGTGGCGGTCACGGCCCCGGTGGCGCCGGTGGCACCCGAGTTGCCCGAGGCGCCGGACGGGCTGGAGGTGGCCGTGCTGGCCGCCCCGCCGGTGTTCCCCTCGTTGGTGGCGCTGGTCTGGGCGACCGCCGCACCCGTGGCGCCCGAGGTGGCGACCGGGTTCAGGGTGGTGATCAGGTCGCCGCCGTCGCCGCCGTCGGCGGAGGAAAGAGCCAGGCTGGAGCCACCGGTGGTGTCGACCACGACCGTGCCGGTTCCGGCGGTGACCGTGGAGGCGGCCGACCCGGCGGCGGCGGAGGTGGCCGAGGCGTCGCCGCCGTCGCCGCCGGTGGTGCCGATGGAAACGACTGCGATGGTGTTGGAGGCGGTGCCGGTGTCGCCCGAGTCGGCCTCGGCGTGGGACTCGGCGCCCGTGTTGGCGATGGACTCGGCCTCACCGTCGACGTCGACGTCGCCCGTGCCGCCGGAGCTGCCCGACGCGCCGGAGGTGACCCGGGTGAGGACGGTGACGTCGCCCGCGCCGTCGGCGACGTCGATGAGCACCGGGCTCACGAGGGCGGTGCCCAGCAGGGCGGTGTTGGTGGCGGTGCGGGTGACGCTTACCGGGCCGGTGCTGCCGCTGGCGCCGGAGTTGCCGGATCGCCCGGTGGGCGACGAATCGGCCGAACCGGCCGCGTCGCCGGTGTCACCGGTGTTGGTGGAGCTCGACTGCGCGGTGGCCGGGCCCGAGGCGCCGGATGAGGCGACCGGATTGACCGAGATGTTCGTATTGCCGGCGTCGCCGCCGTCGGCGGTGGCGGTGGCCACGCTTGAGCCGCCCAGGGTGGAAGCGATCACGTTGCCGGTGCCGCCGGTGATGCCGGTGGTCGCCGCGCCGCCGGGTCCGCTGGCGGCCGAGGCGCCGTCGCCCCCGTCGGCTCCGGCACCGCCGAGGGCGGCGACGAAGATGTCATTGGAGGCCGGGCCGCTGTCACCCGAGCCAGCGTCGGCGTTGGAGTCGGCGCCGGTGTTGGAGATGGACTCTGCCCCGCCCTCCACGTCGACGTTGCCGGTGGGACCGGTGCTCCCGGTGTTGCCGGAGCCCGACGAGAAGGTGCCGGTGGGACCGTCGACCAGGCCCGGGAGGCCGGGGCCGACGATGGCCGTGCCCAGCAGGGCGGTGTTGGTGGCGGTGGCGCTGCCCGTGCCGCCGAGCACGCCAGCCAGGCCGAGGATGCCGTCGTTGGTGGCCGAGACGTTGGTGGTGCTGGATCCGCTGCTGCCGGTGTCGCCCGAGTTGCCGCTCACGCCGGAGGGCGACGAGAGGGCCGAGCTGGCGGCGGCGCCGGTGGTGCCGGTGTTGGTGGCGCTCGACTGGGCGACCGTCGCCCCGGTAGAGCCGGTGGTGGCCTGGGGGCTGGCGGTGATGGTGACGTTGCCGCCGTCGCCGCCGTCGGCGCTGACCGTGGCCACCGACGAACCGCCGGTGGTGGAGGCGACGACCAGGCCGCTGCCGCCGGTGAGGTCGAAGGTGGCGTCGCCGCCGGGGCCGGCAGTAGCGGTGGCGTCGTCGCCGCCGGCGCCGCCGGGTCCGCCCGTGGCGACCAGGAGAACGACGTTGGAGGCGCCGCCGGTGTCGCCCGAGTCGGCGTCGGCGGCCGAGCGGGCGCCGGTGTTGGCGATGGAGGAGGCGGACCCGGTGACGTCGACGTCGCCCGTGCCGCCCGAGCCACCCACCCGGCCGGTGGTGTTGCCGGAGTTGCCCGACGCGGCGTGCGGGTTGGAGGCAGCCGAGCTGGCGGCGTCGCCGGTGGTGCCCGAGTTGGTGGCGCTGGTGCGGGCTGCCGCCGGGCCGGAATCGCCGGTGCGGGCGGTCGGGCTGGCGGTGATGGAGGCGTCGCCGCCGTCGCCGCCCGCTGCCGAGACGGTGGCCACCGAGCTGCCGCCGGTGGTGGTGGCGACGACCAGGCCGGTGGCGCCGGCGATCGTGGTGGTGGCGTCACCACCGTCGGCCGCAGTGGCCACGGCGCCGGTGCCGCCGTCGCCGCCGGCCCCGCCCAGAGCGACCAGGGTGACCACGTTGGCCGCGGTGCCGGTGTCGCCGGAGGCCGAGCTCGACCCGGCGTCGGCGACGGAGCCGGTGTTGGCGGTCGATCCGGCGGTGGCGTCGCCGGTGCTGTCGCCGGTGCCGCCAGAGTTACCGGAGCTACCCGTGCTCGACGGGCCGCCGATCACGGTGGCGGTACCCAGGATGCCGGTGTTGAGGGCGGTGCGGTTGCGGGTGGCGCCGCCGCCGGCCCCGGTGCTGCCCGAGCTGCCCGAGATGGCCGACGGGTCGGCCGAGGCCGCGCTGCGGGCGTCGCCCGTGTCGCCGCTGTTGGTGGAGCTGGCCTGGGCGGTGGACGACCCCGAGGTACCCGTGATCGCCGTGGGGCTGGCGGTGACCGAGGCGTTTCCGCCGTCGCCGCCGCTCACGTCGATGTTGGCCACGCTCGATCCGCCGACCGTGTCGGAGATGACCAGGCCGGAGCCGGCGGGGATGTCGTTGACGGCCGTTCCGCCGGTGCCGGTGGTGGCGGTGCCGGTGCCGGCGTCGCCGCCCGGGCCGCCGATGCCGATCAGGGTGATCACGTTGACTGCGTCGCCGCTGGTGCCGGTGGTGGCGTCGGCGCCGGCGTGGGCGCCGGTGTTGGCCACCGAGATGGCGTCGGCCTCGCCGGTGGCGGTGCCGGTGCCGCCGGTGCTGCCCGAGGACCCGCCGGTGACGCCGCCCACCGGGGCGCCGCCGGGGGCGGCGAGCACGGTGGCGGTGCCGCCCAGGGCGGTGTTGGTGGCGGTGAGGTTGCCGGTGGCCGTGCCCGAGTCGCCGGAGCTGCCCGAGTTGCCCGAGCGGGCGACGGGCTGCGAGGTGGACGAGCTGGCGGCGGTGCCGGTGTCGCCCGAGTTGGTGGCGCTCACCTGGGCGGTGGCCGAGCCGGAGTTGCCGGTGCGGGCCACGGGGTTGGCGGTGGCGGTGAAGTTGCCACCGTCGCCGCCGCCGCCGTCGGCCGTGACCACTGAGCTGCCGCCGACGGCGGAGAGGTCGACCGTGCCGGTGCCGCCGGGGGTGTTGGTGGCGGGGGCGCCGGCGCCTGCGGAGGCGACGGCACTGCCGCCGACGCCGCCGACGGTCGGGACTCCCAGGGCCTGGGTGCGGTTGACGGCGGTACCGGTGTCGCCGGAGATGGCGTCGGCGGTGGCGGTGGCGCCGGTGAGGGCGTCGGAGTTGGCCAGGCCGTCGGCGTTGGCGCCGCCGGTGGTGCCGGTGCCGCCGGTTGCGCCGGAGCCGACCGTGCCGCCGGTGGCGGTGGCCGAGCCGAAGATGCCGTCGTTGGTGGCGGTGAGGTTGCCCGTGGCGTTTCCGGTGGCGCCCGAGCTGCCCGAGTTGCCAGAGAAGGCGACCGGGTTCGACGTCGCCCAGCTGGTGGCGGGGCCGGTGTCGCCCGAGTTGGTAGCGCTGGCCTGGGCGGTGACGTCGCCCGAGTTGCCCGACACGGCGATCGGGCTGACCGAGGTGGTGACGTCGCCGCCGTCGCCGCCGCCGCCGTTGGCGATGGCGACCGACGAGCCGCCGACGACGGAGGCGTTCAGCGTGGCGAAGTTCCCGGCGATGGTGTTGGTGGCGGCACCGGCGGCACCGTTGGAGGCCGAGTCGGCGGCGGCGTCGCCACCGTCGCCGGCCGATCCACCGAGCCCGATGATCGAGGTGGTGTTCCGGGCGTCGCCCGTGTCGCCCGAGATGGCGTTGGCGTCGGCGTTGGCGCCGGTGTTGGCGACCGAGCCGGCGGTGCCGATGCCGTTGGCGGCGCCGGTCCCGCCGGTCCCGCCCGATCCGCCGCTGGTGGCGCCGCCGCCGGTGGCGGAGGCGGTGCCGAGCAGGGAGGTGTTGGTGGCGGTGGTGGAGCCGCTGGCGGCACCGGTCGGGCCCGAGTTGCCGGAGTTGCCCGACGTGGCCACCGGGTTGGAGGAGGCCGAGCCGGCGGCGGCGCCGGTGTCGCCCGAGTTGCTGGCGCTCGACCGGGCGTCGGCGTTGCCGGAGTTGCCGGTGATGGCGACGGGGTTGACGGTGACGTCGATGGATCCGCCGTCGCCGCCGCTGGCGTCGCTGGCGGCGATCGTCGATCCGCCGCGGGTGCTCATCCGGACGTCGGTCGAGTTGCCGGCGACGGTGTTGGTGGCGGAGCCGGCGACGCCCGACTGCGAGGTGGCCGAGTTGCCCGTGGCGTCGGCGCCGGCGCCGCCGAGGGCGAGGATGGCGGTGTTGTTGACGGCGTCGCCGGTGTCACCCGACTGGGCGGTGGCGTCGGAGTGGGCGCCGGTGTTGGCGACCGAGTCGGCGATGCCGTCGGCGGTGGCGCCCCCGGTGGTGCCGGTGCCGCCCGAGCTGCCCGAGCCGGCCGCGCCGCCGTTGGCCGCCGCGCTGCCGAGCAGGGCCGAGTTGGCGGCGGTGGTGGTGCTCGTGGCCGAGCCGGTGGGGCCGGAGTTGCCGGACGTACCGGAGGTGGCGACCGGGTTGGACGAGGCCGAGCTGGTGGCCGGCCCGGTGGTGCCGGTGTTGGTGGCGCTCGACTGGGCGCTGGCGTTCCCGGTGGAGCCGGAGACGGCGGTGGGGCTGACGTCCACCGTGACGTCGCCGCCATCGCCGCCGGCGCCGATGGCCGTGGCGAGCGACGAGCCGCCGGTGACGTTGGAGACGATCGGGCTGGTGCCGGTGCCCACCACGTTGGCGGTGGCCGAGCCGGCGGTGCCCGAGGTGGCGTTGGCGTTGCCGCCGGAGCCGCCGGCGCCGCCGACCGCGCCGATGACCGTGTTGTTGACGGCGTCGCCGCTGTTGCCCGTGGTGGCGGTGGCGGTGGAGGCGGCGCCGGTGTTGGCGATGCTGCCGGCGTTGCCGTTGGCGGCGGCGTTGCCGCTGCCGCCCGACGTGCCCGAGGTGCCGGAGGTGACCGGGCCACCGGTGGCCGACGCGTCGCCGAGGAGGCCGCTGTTGCCGGCGGTGACGATGCCCGTGGCGTCGCCGGTCGCTCCCGTGCCGCCCGAGTTGCCGGAGGTGGCGATGGGGTTGGAGCTCGAGGAGCTGTCGGCGCCGCCGGTGTTGCCGGTGTTGGTGGCGCTCGACTGGGCGCTGGCGTCGCCGGACGAGCCCGAGCCGCCGGTGGCGGTGGGCCGGACCGTGATGTTCACGCCGCCGCCGTCGCCGCCGCCGGCGTCGGCGATGGCGATGCTCGAGCCGCCGACGGTGGTGGCGGTGATGGCGCCACCGCCGAACGCGTTGTTGCTGGCGATTCCGCCCCGGCCCGACACCGCGGTGGCGTCGCCCGCGTCGCCGCCGTTGCCGCCCACGGCGTTGACGGTCGTCGAGTTGGAGGCCGTACCGCTGCCGCCGCTCGTCGCCGAGGGGGAGAGGTTGACGGAGACGTCGCCGCCGTCGCCGCCGCTGGCGTCGGCCAGGGCGATGCTCGAGCCACCGACCGCGGTGGCGGTGATCGCACCGTTGCCGGTGGTGACGACGGTGTTGGTGGCGTTGCCGCCGGTGCCCGAGGTGGCGTTGGCGTTGCCGCCGGTGCCGCCCTGTCCGCCGATCACCGTGACGTTGACCACGTTGGTGGCGGCACCGCTCGAGCCGGTGGTGGCGTTGGCGTCGGAGTTGGCCCCGGTGTTGGCCGTGCTGTCGGCGCCGCCGTTGGCGTTGGAGCCGCCCGTGCCGCCCGAGTTCCCGGAGTTGCCAGAGGTGATGGGACCGCCGGTGGCGTTGGTGCCGCCGCCGAGGCCGGAGTTGCCGCTGTTGGACCCGGTCGTTGCGTTGCCACTGTTTCCAGTGCCCGACGACGAACCGGTGCCGGTTGATGGAAGCGTGTCTGCGTTGGACGACGCTCCACCGGTTGAACTCGTGTTGGTGCTACCTGCGGAGGAGTCCGCACTCCCCGAGGAGTTGCTCCCCGCTAATGGACTGCCGGCGGCGCTTGCGCTTCCGCCGTTGCCACCGTTCGATCTTCCGAATCCCCTGCTCGTTCCTCCAACGGCAGTGCCGGTCCCATCCCCACCGCCGATGGCGAGGACGAGGTTGGTGGCACTGCCTGCAGTGCCACCTTGATGGTCACCGCCCATTCCGATCCCGTTGGCGTAACGCCCCCGACCGACGGCAACACAGAGGTCGTCGGCGTTGCCCCCACCGGACCCGCCGCGAGCGGCGCAGTCGGCGTTGCCATTGATGGCGATGCCGGTGGTCCGTGCGTTGCCGCGGGACCCACCGGTGGAGGAGGCGGAGACGTTGCCGCCAACTGCGATGACGGTGCTCGACGAGTCGTGGTTCGCCGGGCTCTGCGAGTGACCCTCGGCGTCGCAGTCACGACCGATGACGATCATGAGGACGTTGGAGGGATCGCTGTTCGAAACGGTGCGGCAGCGGCCGCTGCGGGTGAAGTTGACGCCGCTCGGAGCGGGGTCGTTCACGGTGCTGCTGGAGAGGAGCTCGGCGGAGGCCAGGCGCTCGGCCGAGGTGGGCAGCGCGGACCGGACCGACGCGTGGGTGACCACGTTGCCGTCGCCGGTGCCGACCACCGGGCCGAGGGTCGACGTGAGCTGGTCGCCCTGCGGGGTGACCGGGTCGCCGGTGGACGTCTCGGGGGTGGACACCGGGGGCGACGACGGCGAGGCGTTGGAGAGGATGTTGGAGCTGACGTCGGCGGGAGCGGCGGCGGGGGCGTTCCGGGAATCCCCCCGGCGGACAATCACGATCGGAACCGCTCCATCACCCGCACCAGGCCCGGTGGGGGGACCGGTGAGGAGCTGGCCGGGTGCGACCGGGGTGGCCTCGTCGGGCATCGGGGTCGAGGTTTCGGACGTCTCGGCGGCGGGCGGGGCCTCATCCACAGGGGTGGTCGGGGGGGCGCTCTGCGCTGCCACCTGCTCGGTGGCCGGGACCTGCGCCTCCTGGGCCGCAGCCGGGTGCGCACCCAGCGTGAGCAGGCAGAACCCGGCGAGAAGACCCAGGAGCGCGACCCACCGCAGGGGCCTCACCTCACTGGTCTCGGGGGTTCTGCTCACGCTGATTCGGACCTGCTCCTGGGCTACTGCCGGGGCGCGGAGGGCGAAATCCATCCGGCTGGACAGGAGTTGTCTACCACGGCGCCCAAGGGGTGACAAGGAGGCTTCGTGCCCTCTGACCTGCACTTTCACCCTGTTGGAAAGCTGTTGGACAACCAACGCGTCGCGTTGGAATCCCGGCCGTCGGTGCCGGGGCCACTATCCCCAGGGGGTTACCGTCGGGACGGCCAGACCAACGCGATCTCCAATGGGGGCAACTCCGACGGACCCACGTTGCGCAGGGAGAGGTTGGCGTCCGACCGGCCGTCGACCGTCGAGCCGATCGACAGCCGGTTGCTCCCCTCGACCATTCCCACCATCCGCGACCCTCCGTCGGGGAGCCCTACCCGGAGCGTCAGCTGGGGTCGCGCCCCCCGCCCGTCGGCCTCGAGGGAGTAGGTGCCGGACCCTGTTGGAGTGAGCTCGAAGGCCATCGCGCACCGTCCCTCGGGGCAATCGCCGGGGGTCTCCGGAGGGGCCAGGCGGGGGGTCACGAGGGTGATCGAATCGCCGTCCGGGACGTAGATCAGGGTCACCTCGGCGCCCCGGAATCCGCCTCCGACGGAGCCGTCCGAGGGGCCGACGAGGACCCCCCCGACCCCCCCGCCGGCGGCCCCGTCGACCACCAGATCGACCGGTCGACCGTCGGCCGCGACCACACATCCGTCGACCGGCGGAGCCCCCGAGATGTCGCTGACGGGGCAGATCCGGACCCCGTTGGAACCCCCTGGAACCCCCCTCACCACCACCTGGACCCGGCCCCCCGAGGGCCGCACGAGCACCCGCAGACCGGGCTCGGAGAGGGGCACTCCGATGGCAGTGAAGGCCACTGACCCGGGGGGCGGGAGGGGTCGGGCCGAGGGCGCGGCGGTGGCCGCAGGCCCGCTGGTGGCGGGCCCGAGGGGGATGGCGGGCGGGGCGCCGGAGGGGCTCGAGGAGGGGGGGACGGAGCCGTCGGAAGGGCCGCCCCGACGCCCTCCCCCACCCCCGCAGGAGGCCAGCGCGACCGCCATGGCGAGGGGTCCGAGGACGTTCGATCGTGCCATCAGGGGGCTCCCGGGATAGGCGGAGGAGGGGCGGTGGGCCCGGCTGGGATCGAACCAGCGACCGAGGGATTATGAGTCCCCTGCTCTGACCACTGAGCTACGGGCCCCCTGATGGAGGGCCGGGGCTCCCATCGGGAACCGGGCTCCAACGCTCCGGGGGTGGGACTCGAACCCACAACAAACGGCTTAACAGGCCGGTGCTCTGCCGATTGAGCTACCCCGG
>Ga0136617_10001898_pt1 | contig 18634 bp, 18 predicted proteins | sample AntDrymUQ3222106_2_FD_129672 | JGI IMG/M metagenome (GOLD analysis project Ga0136617, IMG submission 129672) | Polar desert sand microbial communities from Dry Valleys, Antarctica - metaG UQ322 (21.06) | ecosystem: Environmental > Terrestrial > Soil > Desert | place: Antarctica: Dry Valley... | reverse complement strand
GGCCTGTCCCAGGGCGGACCCCCGGTCCGGTCGCGTGCCGTCAGCCTGTCACCCGCCGAGCCACGGAACCGACGCGCGTCATGGAAAACGGGCGGCATAGCGCACGCCTGCCATGACACGTTCAGGAATAGCGATGCGGGTTCGTGGGCAGCCTGGGGCAGGTGTTGGCAAACCTCCACATGCTCGACCAGATACCGTCCTTCGTGTGGCGTGACCGCGGGGTGACGCTTGAGAGAACTGGAGAGCCGTCGACGTGAGAATCGGCCTGATCCTGCTCGTCCTGATCGTGCTCGTGGTGATCCTCGTGCTCGCCGTGATCGTGAGCTACAACCGCTTCGTCCGGCAGCGCAACCTGGTGCGGGAGTCCTGGCGCCAGATCGATGTCGAGCTGCAGCGGCGGCACGACCTCATCCCGAACCTTGTCGAGACCGTGAAGGGGTTCGCGGGGCAGGAACGCACCGTGCTGATCGCCGTCACCGAGGCGCGGGCGCAGGCGGAGAAGGTACGGCGCGATCCCAACGCGGGCGCCGCCGACCAGGCACTCGCCGAGAACAACCTCGGGCGGGCGATGACCGGCCTGTTCGCCACTGTCGAGGCATACCCTGACCTGAAGAGCAACCAGAACTTCCTCGCGCTGCAGCAGCAGCTTGCCGAGACTGAGGACCGCATCGCGGCCGGCCGGCGCTTCTACAACGCCAACGTCCGCAACATCAACACGCGGGTCGAGGCCTTCCCGTCCAACGTCATCGCCAGCGTCTTCCACTTCGGCATGGAGGAGTACTTCGAGGTCGACGATCCGGCAGTGCGCGCCAACGTCGATGTTGACTTCGGTGAGATGGGTTCGGGCGGCGGGCTTGGGAGCATGGCCCCGGCGCCCCCGGCGACGCCGCCCGGGCAGCCGCCCCCGGCATAGGTCGGTCCGCACCGGTCCGGCTCGCCATGCCCCTCACTGCCGCCAGATGTCCAGGGCGGTGTCGCAACTGCGCTCGGCATAGACACCGTCAGGCGCGGTCTCGCCCAGGAGAGCTCGCAGGTCGCGCTCGAAGTCGCGCAGGCGTGAGCCGAAAAGGTGTGGAGCGGCGCTGGACAGGGAGAACACCGCGGCCACCACCTCGTCAGCCGTGCGGGTGACCTCGCGCGCCGTGCCGATCTCGACCCGCTGCGGCCCATGGAACCCGGCCGCCCGAAACACCTCGTCCTCAGCCGAAGGTGTCCCGGCTGGCAGCGACCCCCGACCGGCTCGACGCGTCGAGCCGAGGTAGGAAGCGACGAGCTCGGTGATCCGCCGGTGCGGTGGACGGGGGTGTGACAGCCGATCCACGCTGGCATCGCCCCGATGGGTCGTGGCCTGTACGTGGACGCACGTACCGTCAGCCTCGAGCATGCCCCGCACAGCGGCCGCGACCCTGGATCGATCGAGCCAGTGGAAGGACTGCGCAAAGGTCACCAGGCCGAAGCGGCCGAGGTCAGCGGGGAGTTCCTCGGCGCGCATGTGACGCCACTCAACGCTCGTTACTCGCCGGCGAGCAGCCTCGATACGCGCAACGGCGATCATGTCGGCATCAGCGTCGATGGCAACCGCCGTGCGCACGCAAGGGGCGAGCAGCAGCGTCAGAGAGCCTGGTCCGCAGCCGATGTCCAGCAGTCGCTGCGTCCCGTCCAAGGCCAACTCGCGCTGCAGTGCCTCCGCGACCTCCGGCGGGTACGGCAAGCGCCCGGCGGCGTAGTACGCGGCGCTGCCCTCGTACAGCGTCTCGTCCCACCGCCAGGCTCCGTGCGTCACGGCTGAACGCTATGCGACTCCAGCGCCGGGGCCACCTCTCCTACGTCAGCTGCTCAGCGACTCACGAGCTGGCGGATGCGACGGATGCGCTCGCCCGCGCTCCCGTCAAGGCCTAGCCGGTGGTCGAGGCTCAGCCGGCCCGGCCCGGCGACCGCCAAGGCCAGCGCGACTACGGTCAGGAGGAGGTTGTACTCGTAACCGGCCCCGCGGGCACCAACGAAACCCAGCGGCCAGGTGACTGTGATGATCGCCATGACCATCACGGCGGCCAGGGCGAGCCCGGCCAGTGGCGTGAGCAGGCCGACGAGCAACAGCAGCCCTCCCCCGAGCTCCGTCACGCCGGCGAGGACAGCGAAGAACATTCCGGGTTTGAGGCCATTCCCGGCCATGCCTTGTGCCGTTGCGTCGAGGCCGCCACCGCCGAACACCCCGAACAGCTTCTGAGCGCCGTGGGTGATGAATATCGCGGCGATCGCCGCGCGCAGCAAAAGCGCCGCGATATCGAATCTCGTCGTCGTATCAGCTGTAGCCTGCATGTCCGCACCCTTCGTTGTCGGCCCGGATCTGCCTCCGGTGATTTGTACTCCGTCCTGAGCCTGGCCGAAGGACCATCCCACCGTCACGGGTGCGCCACCCCCTCGCTCGTGGGGAGTTTTCGTGGGAGATATGGGATTCTTTCCCGGCCTGACCGGGAGCAGGCTCCCGTGACGGAGCGAGCCGGTTGCTTCATGATGTGATCGTGAAGGACCACCGGCTTTCCACCTGGGTGGCGCGAAGCGCCGCCGCGCTCGCTGTGGTCATGGCGGCGTCGGCCGGCTGGCTGCATTGGGTGAACCGGGCGGTCGACACGGCCGGGCTGCCGACGCAGCTATGGCCTGGAACCGTGCTCCAGACCGTGGCTTGGGCGGTGGCGGGGGGCCTCATCGCGAGCAAGCGCCCGCGCAACCCGTTCGGCTGGTTGTTCTGCGCTGCCGGCTTGGCCCAGGGCCTTAGCGCGCTGGGGAACGAGTACGCGGTGTATGCGCTGGCGACTTCCGGTCACGGTCTTTCAAGTGGCACCTGGGTGTTCTGGCTGGCGAGCTGGATTTGGGTGCTGCACATCGGCGTCATCCCTGTCGTGCTGCTGCTGTTTCCCGACGGCAGGCTGCTGTCGCGGCAGTGGAGGGCCCTATTAGGACTGGCCGTCATCGCGACCGCAGCGCTGCTGGTCAGCAAGGCAATGCGCCCCGGCAGCCTGACACCCGATGCGCCGACCTCGGCCCTGGCTTTCGTGACGAATCCGCTCGGGATCGCCGGACCGGCACAGACTCTCGATACGGTGGGATTTCTTTCGTCCTGGCTTCTCGACCTCGTTCTGGTAGCCGGCGTTGTCGGCCTGCTCATGCGATTCCGGCGCGCTCGTGGTGACGAGCGCCAGCAGCTCAAATGGCTGGCCTCGGTGGCGGTGTTCCTGCCGGTCACCATCGCGATCAACAACCTGTTGCCCGGGATAGAGAGCACCTTGGCATTCAAGGTGCACATGGCACTGTTGATCTGCACCATCAGCGTGACGGTGCTTAAGTACCGGCTGTACGACATCGATTTGATCATCAATCGCTCGCTGGTCTACGCGGCGCTGACTGTGCTGGTGCTGGCCATCTACGTGGCGGTGGTGGCGCTCCTGGGAGCGGCGCTGCAAGCCCGGGCCAGTCTGGGTGTCTCGCTGGTGGCCACCGCAATCGCGGCCGCAGCCTTCAGCCCGCTACGCGACCGGCTCCAGCGAGCGGTCAACCAGCTCATGTACGGCGGACGTCACGAACCCTATGACGTGATCTCCCGGCTGGGACAGCGGCTGGCCGCCGCGCTGGTCCCCGACCAGGTGCTGCCGAGCATCGTGGAAACGGTTGCCCAGGCGCTCAAGCTGCCCTATGTGGCCGTGGAGCTTCGGCAGGCAGGCGGCGTCCACACGGTGGCATCGCACGGGCAGGTGCACCCGGAAGCGCTCCGGCTCCCCCTCCGGTACCAGGGCGAGCCGGTCGGCGAGCTGGTGCTGGCGGCCCGCAGCGGGACAGAAGGATTCACGCCGGCCGACCGCCGGCTGCTCGATGACCTCGCCCGGCAAGCCGGCGTCGCCGCCCACGCGGTGGCCCTGACAGCTGCCTTGCAGCGATCCCGGGAAGGGCTGGTCGCCGCCCGCGAGGAGGAGCGTCGCCGGCTGCGCCGTGACCTGCATGACGGCCTGGGCCCGGCGCTGACCGCCGTGACGCTGAAGATCGACGTCACCCGCAACCTGCTCCGGGAGGAGCCCGACAGGGCGGACTCCCTGTTGCGGGAGTTGCGTGCTGAAACCAAGGCGGCCATCGAGGGCATCCGGAGGTTGGTCTACGACCTGCGCCCGCCTGCGCTGGACGAGCTGGGCCTGGTGGGCGCGCTGTCGGAGCAGGCGGCCGGTTTCGTCCGCGCGGGAGCCGGCAGCCTGGACGGGCTTCGGGTCTCGGTCGAGGTTCCCGATGAGCTTCCGCCGCTGCCGGCCGCGGTTGAGGTGGCCGCGTACCGGATCGGCGCGGAGGCCGTTGCGAACGTGGCTCGGCACGCCAACGCGAGCCGGTGCGTGCTCCGGCTGTCGCTCAACGGGGCGCTGGAGGTCGAGGTTACCGACGACGGCGTGGGCTCGCCGATGACCTGGCGGCCGGGAGTGGGCCTGACCTCCATGCGGGAACGCGCCGCGGAGCTCGGCGGGACGTGCATCATCGAGCCCGGCCCCCACGGCGGCGCCCGGGTGCACGCCTGGCTCCCGCTGTCTCCCCCGGTCACCGTGAGCGCGCCGCGGGACAGCAGCTGATGAGCGCGACCGGCCCGACTCCGCTGCGGGTCGTCATCGCCGACGATCACCCCCTGGTCCGCAGCGGACTGCAAGCGGTGCTGGCAGCCGCACCCGGCATCGACGTCGTCGCCGAGGCAAGCACCGGCACGGAAGTCGTGACCCTGGCCCGGTCGCTGCTGCCCGACGTCGTCGTCATGGACCTGCAGATGCCAGACACCAACGGCATCGAGGCCACCCGCCAGATCGTGGCCGCCAACCCGAGCGTCGCGGTGCTCGTACTGACCATGTTCGAAGACGACGTCTCGGTCTTCTCGGCCATGCGGGCCGGCGCCCGCGGCTACCTCCTCAAGGGGGCCGAACAAGACGAGATCGTGCGCGCGATCTCCGCGGCCGCGCACGGCGAGGCCATCTTCGGTCCGGCCATCGCCCAGCGGGTGATCGACTACTTCGCCTCACCTCGGGCGCCAGCGTTCTCCGAGCTCACCGACCGCGAACGCGAGGTGCTCAATCTCATTGCCATGGGCCACAGCAACCAGTCCATCGCCCGGAGCCTCATCATCAGCCCCAAGACCGTGGCCAATCACGTATCGAACATCTTCGCCAAACTGCACATTGCCGACCGGGCCGAAGCCATCATGCGCGCCCGCAACGCCGGCCTGGGCGGGACCGGGGGAGCCGCGACAGGTTGATGTGACGGAGCAAGCGACAGTCGACGTCCCGCACTTCCGAGCGCGCTACCAGGCTGTGGCACTAGTACGGCCCTGTGCGCCGACGTGACGCCCGCCCGGTCACCCGACGCGTGGCCCATGGGGTGCGTAGCTCAGACGGAGCCCCGCGTAGTGGCGGAGGTCATCGGCAGTGGCCGAGGGCTGCTGAAACGCTTCGTGATCAGATGGTCGACACTCATCCGCCCTGGGCCAACGATCGCCATCGTGAGTGTCACCGCTCCCAAGAGGAGCGCGAGTGCAATACCGCTGCCATCGTCCTCCATGCGGATCTGCTCGCCCCAGTGCACCCAGATCAGCGCGCCGCCCATGACGACGACCAGCCCGGCGCTGATGAGCCGGCTGAACACGCCCGGAAGCAACAAGAAGCCGCCGATCAGCTCGAGGTATGCGAGATACGGCGCCGCCACCTGCGGCAGTGGAACGCCCGCACCACCCATGTTCTCGGCGAGGTTCGAAATTCCGATGTCGAGGACGTGCCATGAGCCATAGCTGATGAACGTGACCGCCATGACCACCCGCAGGATCAAGAGGCCGACATCGCTGGCGGTGGAGTTTTGCGCGGTCAGGTAGCGAAATCTGTCCATGGTGTCCTCCTGTTGATTAACGTTGACTGTCGAGGCGTTCCAGAGCGGCTTCCGGGTAGCGTGCTCCCGCGACGGCGATAGCGGGCACGGCCTGCTCGATCTCGGCGAGATCGTCGGCATCGAGCGCAAGAGAGGTGGCGCCGAGTGCCTCCGTAAGTCGGTCGCGCCGTCGCGCTCCAACCAGGACGACGATGTCGTCGCCTCGAGCCACCACCCACGCGATCGCGGCCTGGGCAGCGGTGGCGCCCTTCGTTTCGGCGACCTTGGCGAGGGCGTCGGCGAGCGCAAGATTGGCGACGAGGTTCTGGGCCTGAAATCTCGGCGCGCGGGCCCGAAAGTCCCGTGCATCGAGCTCGCGGTCACGGCTCCAGCGGCCGGACAGGAGGCCCCGCGACAGCACGCCGTAGGCGGTCACCCCAATGCCAAGTTCCCGCGCCGCGGTCAGGACGTCGCGCTCGATGTCGCGAGAGAACAATGAGTATTCGAGCTGCACGTCGGTGATCGGGTGCACCGCATGGGCTCGCCGCAAGGTCTCCGCTCCGACCTCGCTCAGTCCGACGTACCGGACGTATCCCGCCTCGACCAAGTCGGCGATGGCACCCACGGTGTCTTCGATCGGCACGTTCGGATCGAGGCGAGCCGGCCGGTAGATGTCGATGTAGTCAGTGCCCAACCGCCGCAGGCTGTACGCAAGGAAGTTGGCCGTAGCGGCAGGCCGTGCGTCGAAACCGGTCGGATTGCCGGCCGGGTCCCGCAGTGCGCCGAACTTCACACTGATTGTGACTTCGGATCGATCACGGTTGCTCAACGCCTCGCGAAGTAGCAGCTCGTTGTGGCCCATCCCGTAAAAGTCGCCGGTGTCCAGCAATGTCACGCCAGTGTCGAGCGCCGCTCGGATCGTTGCGATCGCCTCCGCCTCGTCGGCCGGGCCGTAGAAGTCGGACATCCCCATCGTGCCGAGCCCCATGGCCGAGACGCTCGGGCCGTTGGCGCCGAGTGTGCGAGTGGCAAGGTCGCCCATGTCGAGCCCCTCCTCGCTGTTATCGCTGGTAGAGCGATAGTGTTATCAGTGATAACCCGTCGTGTCAACGGAACCCCGGACATTGGATCGTGCGATCGAAGCGGACGATCACGGGGCAACGCGAAAGGGCTGACGAACATGCATGATGACGACCATCGCGAACCGCACGATCGCGGTTTGGCGTTCGACCTGGAGACGCTGATGACCCGTCGTCGACTGCTCGGAGTGTTTCTCGGCGCCGCTGGTGCTGCGACGCTGGCTGGTTGCGGCATCCGGGGGTCAGTCGATGGCGCGGAGACAGCGGAGACAACCGCCGGACCTGGTTCCACGAGTGGTCCGTCGACGCTCGGAGGCCCGACATCGGGCACCATCGCGTCGGAACCAGCCGGTCCGTACCCGGCCGATGGCTCCAACGGCCCCGACGTCCTGGCGCAAAGTGGCATCGTTCGCCGCGACATTCGTACGAGCTTCGGTTTGGGCAAGGCCGTTGCCGACGGTGTCCCCTCTCACTATCAGCCTCGCGGTGCTCGACGGCGATAGGGGCAATGCTCCGCTTACCGGTACGGCAGTGTACGCGTGGCAGTGCGACCGCATCGGTCGGTATTCGCTGTACTCAGAGGGGCTGACCGACGAGAACTACCTTCGGGGTGTGCAAGCGGCAAATGACAACGGGAACGTGACGTTCACGAGCATCTTCCCTGGCGTCTACCCGGGACGGTGGCCGCATATCCATCTTGAAATCTATCGCGATCTCTCCGTCGCGACGAATTCGGGCCCGATCCTGAAGACGACGCAGATAGCGTTGCCGGAGGACGTGTGTGACGAGGTGTACGCAACCGCCGACGGGTATGAGGCGAGCGTTCGCAACATGGCCCGCGTGTCGCTCGCGAGCGACATAAACTTTCGCGACGACCGAGCAGCAACGCAGCTCGCCTCGGTCACGGGATCTGTGTCCGGCGGCTATGTCGCCAGCATGAACATTCCCGTGTGATTCGTGGCGCGTCCGGTGCAGATGAGGTGGAATGCGGTGATGACCGGCGCCGTCCCGTGACCGCCTCGCGACTTGGGTGAGAAAGGAGATCTCGCCGATGAATGACCCGGGGCCACGTCCGACGAACGAACGGATCTTGAAGGCGGCCGCGGAGTTGCTGGCCGAGGGTGGCCTTGAGGCTGTCTCGACCCGGGCGGTCAGTGCTCGCGCCGGCGTGCAGGCCCCGACCCTGTACCGGCTGTTCGGCGACAAGCAGGGGATGCTGGATGCGCTGGCCAGTTACGGGTTCGCCCGTTTCCTGGTCGAGAAGAGCGCCCACCACCCGATTCCGGACGACGTCACCAGCGACGGAGGCGACCCGCTCGATGTGCTCCGCCGGGGATGGGATCTGCACGTCGACTTCGGCCTGGCCGAGCCGGCACTTTACGTACTGATGTACGGGGCCGCGAGTTATCTCGGTCAGCGTCCTCCCGCAGCGAAGGAGGCCTACGAGCGGTTGTCGGTGGCCATACAGAAAGTGGCGGCGTCGGGAGTGCTCCGAGTGCCGGTTGACGTGGCGGCCAAGATGATCCACTCGGCAGTGATCGGGGTGACCCTTAACCTGATCACCGCACCGGACGGCCCTCAGGTGTCACACCTCGTGCGGGAGGCCGTTCTCGCCGCGATCACCGCCAGTGTCGGTGATCGGCCTGGCGGACGCTCCGCGGACGCGCTCGCCACTCGAGCCCTCGCCCTGGATGCGATCCTGGCTGATCAGGCCGATATTTTCAGCGAGGCCGAGACGGCGCTGTTGCGACAGTGGTTGCGGCGTCTCGCCGACGGCTAGCGGCTCGGTTGTCTTCGCGCTCCGTACTGTGCTTTCGGTGAACCGAGCAGACCTCCGCCGAGGCGGCGCCGGCAGGTAGCCCGCCGCAAGAACGTTCAGAAACTCGCCGACCTGTGTCGGAATTCCGCGGGCAGATCCGACGTCCCGGCTGATTCGTCCAGCTCCTTGGCCTCCCCGAAGGGCCCGTCCGTGGCCAGCGCCGTGCCGTCGACCTTGCGGACGACTTTGCTGTGCGACGGGTCGGCCAGCCCGCGGGACTCGACGAACTCGCCCGACTCGGTCAGCTCCTGCTCCAGGTCCTCGTAGAACTTGCACATGGCGAGGAACTCGTCGCTGGTGACGTCGATGTTGTCCCACTCCGCAACGTTGGAATAGGCCAGCAGCATGTACTTCATGTCGAACTCCTTCCGCTTCCGGCCCCGGTTGGGCGCGGCTCGTCGGAGACGTCGGAGTCGACTCGGCGAATCCGACACGACGGAAGGTACGTGATTCAGCCGGCCTGACGGTGCCGGCCGAGGATGTTGGTGCGCAACGCTGCGGGAGATACGCCGAGCACCGAGAGGATCTCTCCGGCGAGGCTGTCATTCATCCGAATCATCGCCAACGCGACGTGCTCGGTGCCGATGTGCTTGCTGCGCTGCGCGAGGGCCTCCCGCAGCGAGATCTCGAGCAACTTCTTGGCTCGCGGGGTAAGGGCGATACGCCCAGGCTCATGGCCGCAGGTGCGCCGCCGACGCCACCGCCGCCGGCGGGGCCGGGCTGGTGCCTGTGTCAGTCCGAACTGCGCCTCGACCTGCTGGCGCACGAGGTCGAGATCGATTCCTATCGCAGCCAGCGCTGCGCGGTCGATTCCTTCGAACAAGCGCCCGCCGCCGACTAGTCGTTGGATGGTCGCCTCAACAGCGCTCGGGGTCGCGCCGGCGTCGCGTATCGTCTGCCCGATCGTGTCGTCGAGTGAGGCGAGTGACAACAGCAGGTGCTCGCAGCCGATGTGGTTGTGACCGAGCCGCCGCGCGTGAGCCTGACTGTTGACGACGATCAGACGCGCGTCAGTGGTGAACCGCTCGAACATCAACGACCTCCGGTCCGCTTGCGGTGCTTGCGGTGCACCGTCTGCTTGCTGAGGCCAAGGCGCAGCGCAATCTCCTGCCATGACCAGCCCGCGGCCCGAGCGTTGTCGACCTGCAGATTCTCGAGTTGCTCCGCCATCGCGCGCAGTGCCGCAACCGCTCGCAGACCCACGTCGGGGTCCTTGCTGACCGCGCCGTCGGTGATCTCAGCCGTCATCTTCATGGCGTCAACATATGCTGACGAAACCCGTCTGTCAACATTTGCTGACGGGGCCTAACAGTCACTACACGCGGAGACCGCACATAATGGGCCCCGTGCCGCCTAGGGCACCTGTTCTGAAGGGGATCCCATGAGAGTCACGCCCGTCCTCGCCGCACTGACCCTGGCGGTCTTGACGCTGGCACCGAGTGAGTGCAGCGGCACCGGCGACAGCACGCAGCCACAGACCGGCTCATCGTCGCCTGGAGCGGCGAAGGGGTCATCAGCGGCCAGCCGCATCCCCACCAACTCCGCCTGCCCGGTGATGGGCGACCTCGAAGGAAAGTTCACCAAGTCGTCACAGATGGACGCCTATCTCGCGTGCATCGTCCCGAGCGTGGAGAAGTGGATCGACGCCTCTTATGCGAACCCGTCGCACCCACGGGGTTACTACTTCATCCCGCTGGGCGCGACCGGTGCCGACGGCAAATGCAAGTACGACGATCAGACGCTGTTCTACTGCCTGGCCTCGGAGAAGATCTACTTCGGTGAGCAGGCTGTCTGGACTCAGTACACCCAGCATGGCGACGCTTCGGCCGCGTTGATCATGGCTCACGAGGTCACTCACCACTTCCAGAACGTGGCGAACGTGCCCCCCGCAACGGTCCCGAACGAGCAGATCAGGTACGAGAACCAGGCTGACTGCGGCGCCGGCGCGTTCATCTCGTATGCGAGCAAGCAGAAGTGGCTGGACCGGACCGACGACCTGATCGACGTGGCCGGATCGCTGGCGGCAGCGGGTTCGTCTCCGGGACCGAAGCAGGATCACGGTTCGGCTCCTGAGCGCCTCGCGGCGTTTGGCCGGCCGCTCATCAGCTCAGATTCGAACCCACTCCGCGCGTGTAACCGCTACGTCCCCGAAGTGGCGCTCGTGAGCTGAGCCCGGATGCCAAAGAGCAGAACCCTGGTCATCGTGCTGGCCGGGGGAGCGGGCGGCCGTTTGGGCCTGCTGACCGAGTCGCGGGCCAAGCCGGCCGTGCCGTTCGGGGGGGCGCTACCGCCTGATCGACCTCCCGCTGAGCAACTGCTTGCACTCTGGCCTGTCTGACGTCTGGGTGATCCAGCAGTTCAACCCGGTATCGCTGACCGACCATCTGGCCAACGGCCGCCCGTGGGACCTCGACCGGACCAACGGCGGGTTGCTGCTGCTGCATCCCCGCCTTGGCGAGGGACTGGAGGGCTGGCATCAAGGAACGGCGGATGCGTTGTGGCGCAATGCCGCGCTCATCAAGGAGTACGCCCCCGAGGCGCTCGTCGTCCTCAGCGCCGACGCCGTGTACAAACTCGACTACACCGTCGTTGTCGACCAGCATCTCGATACCGGTGCCGAGGCCACCATCGTGACGACGGAGGTGCCCCCGGGCGACGCGGCCCGCTACGGCGTGGTGCAGGTCGACAACGACGGGCGCATCACGGCGTACGCGTACAAGCCGGAAGAACCGCACGGCAATCTCATCGCTAACGAGGTGTTCGTCTTCGACCCCGAACGCCTTCTCGCCCTACTCGGCGACGAGGCGGATCGGACTGACGGGGACGGCCTTGACGACCTCGGAGATGCGATCCTGCCCCGGTTGGTCGATGCTGGGGGCGCCCGGGAGTTCCGCTTCGACGACTACTGGCGCGACGTCGGGACCATCGACAGCTACTGGTCCGCGCACATGGACCTGCTGGCGGATCCGGCTCCGCTCGACCTCGACGATGCATCCTGGCCGATCCACACCTCGGATGGCAGCCGTGGTCCGGCCCGGATGTTCGGCACGGCGCGGGTGAGCGACGCGCTGTTGTCACCAGGTGCGCGTATCCACGGCGATGTCGAGCATTCGGTGATCGGACCCGGGGTGGTCATTGAACAGGGCGCAACGGTCCGGGACAGCGTGCTGCTGCCCGACACTATGATCTGCTCCGGCGCGGCAGTGGAGCGCGCGGTGATCGACGCCGACGTCCGGGTGGAGCGCAACACGGTCATCGGAGGTCCACACGGTGATGGCGACGGCATCACTCTGGTGGGCGCGTCGGATCCCTGAGCCGAACCAAGTGCCAGCCCGGTTAGCTCAAGGTGTCGTCGGACGCTGGCGATAATCGAATGTGGCCAGACTTCGGCGTGCTCGCTCGATCCGGACGACCGCTCGTCTGGCCGCCGGTACAACAGCTCCCAACAGCCTTGGGGGCCGCTTCCTGCTCCCGCGCCTGATCACCCCCTTCGTGCTCTTTTGCGTAGTCCCGCTGGTCCTGCTGAGTTATCTCACAATCCACCTCGCCGAGCGCGCGGTTGTCCGCGAGGTGAATACGACCGTCCAGACCACCTCGGCGCTGACAGCGGTACTGCTCCAAGACCACATGCAGGATGTCGCAGCACTGACGACTTCCTACGCCAGCCGTTCAGTCCTCATCGACGCCTTGGCCGACGGCGATCCGGATCAGCTTTCCAACGACGCCATCAACCTGCAGTTGAGGCAACTCGCGGCGGCCGATTCCGGAATCGCTGGGTTGTTCCTGACCGATACCAGTTGCCGGCCGACTCAAGTCGAGCCGGCCACGCCCGCCATAGTCGGAGCGGATTTCAGTCACCAGGATTGGTGCCGGGGCGTGAAGGCCTCCAGCCTTCCCTACGTGTCCGAGGCCCACGAGACCGAGATCCTGGGCCAGTCCCTGGTCGTGACGGTCGCGGTGATGGTACGGATCAAGAGCGGCGAGGATATCGGCAAGCCGCTGGGCGTCCTCGCAGTTGCCTACAAGCTTGACGCCATAAGGGGTTTCGCCGACCAGTTGGCTCGCGTCGAGAGGGTCCAACTGACCATCACCGACCAGCGTGGGATCGTGCTGGTCGGCAACACCAAGAGCGCCGGGGCGCAAGGGCTCACGTCGGCCGCCGCAGATCCCCGCATAGCCGGGGCGTTGGCCGGCCGCTCCGGCCAGATGCGTACGAGCCAGGAAAATGGCGACGCTCTTTCGGCGTATTCACCGGTCAACTTTCTTGGCTGGACGGTGACCGCTGAGGTACCGGCGCGCGAGGCTTTGGCAGGTGTCCGCGAGCTGCGGTCAACCGTGCTGACCATCGCCGCCATCCTCGGCCTCGTGCTATTGGTCGGTGTCGTCCTGCTGGCGCGGACCCTGCGGCTGCGCCGGGAAGCCGAACAGCAGCTGATGGAGCGTGAGGCGCAGACTCAAGGAATCCTTGAGGCGGCCACGGACGCCTTCGTATCGATGGATGCTGCCGGCATCATCACCGCCTGGAAAGGCCAGGCCCAGGAAGTCTTCGGCTGGACCGAGACTGAGGCGCTGGGTCGGGGAGCGTTCGAGACGATCAACGCCCCAGGCAATCGGGAGGAGGACCAGCAACGACGAATGGCGGGCGTCATGGCTGCCGACCACGGTTTTGCGCCGGCGCTCCTCGGCCAGCGCGCCGAGATCGCCGCGGTGCACAAGGACGGTCGGCAGTTTCCGGCCGAGATCGCCAGCTGGTCCGTCAAGACGGGGGACACCTGGGGCTACAGCGCCTTCGTGCATGACATCACCGAGCGAAAGCAAGCTGAGAACGATCTGTCAGCGGCGCGGGACCAGGCGCTTGAGGCTTCGCGGATGAAGTCGGAGTTCCTGGCCAACATGAGCCACGAGATCCGGACACCGATGAACGGCGTGCTGGGCATGACTTCCCTGCTGCTCGACACGGACCTGCTGGCTGAGCAGCGCGAGTTCGCTCAGACCGCGCTCGTTTCGGGCGAAGCGCTCCTCACCATCCTCAACGACATTCTGGACTTTTCCAAGATCGAAGCCGGCCGCCTGGACCTCGAGTCCGTCGATTTCGACCTTCGAGGGCTGGTGGAAGATGTGGCGAGCATGCTCGGCCTGCCGGCCCAAGCCAAAGGCCTGGAACTGGCGTGCAGCCTGCCCGTCGATATGCCGTTGTCGTTCCGGGGCGACCCCACTCGTATCCGCCAGATCGTGACCAACCTGGTTGGCAATGCCGTGAAATTCACCCCGTCAGGTGAAGTGGTGCTGGAGATGACTGTGACGGCCGGCGACGACGCGACCGCGGTGGTCCGTTTCCAGGTGACCGACACCGGGATCGGCATTGCGCCTGCCGACCAGGCCGCTGTATTCGAGTCCTTCTCGCAAGCCGATGCCGGCACCACCCGCCGCTACGGGGGCACTGGGCTTGGGCTCGCCATCTCCCGCCAGCTGGTCGAACTCATGGGCGGGCAAATCGGGATTGACAGCGTAGTGGGCCACGGCAGCACGTTCTGGTTCACCGTCCCGCTCATGATCGGCGCGGCCCTGCCGCCTGCCGCGCCACAAGCGAATCTGACCGGGCTGCGCGTTCTGGTGGTGGATGACAATGCCACCAATCGCGCCATCCTGACCCGCTTCCTCCAGGCCTGGGATATTCGGTCTGAGGCAGCCGAAGGGGCCGTCGCAGCGCTCGCGGCGCTGGCCTCCGGAGCTGCGAGAGGGCGCCCATTCGATGTCGTTCTGCTGGATCTGAACATGCCTGATGTGGACGGGATCGAGTTGGCCCGACGTATCGCGGCCGACGGAATTCTGCCAGCGGTGAGAATGGTTCTGCTCACGTCATCGGGCCAGCAGGGCGAAGCCCGCCAGGCCAGGGACGCGGGTATCGACGGCTACTTGACCAAGCCGGTTCGCCAGTCGCAGCTCCACGATTGCCTGGCTACCTTCTCGGAGCGGGAGCCGTCGCTCACTGCGGCCAATCGCCAACCGGTGCCCAACCCCCGGTCGGGAGGGCAGGCCTCCCGTGGCCACGTCCTGCTGGCCGAGGACAACCGGGTTAACCAGCGGGTGGCGGCGGCCATGCTCGAGCGACTCGGCTTCGACGTCGATGTGGTGGCCGACGGAGCCGAAGCCGTGAAAGCCACGACCGTGAGGTCATACCGAGCCATTCTCATGGACTGTCAGATGCCGGTCCTGGATGGCTACCAGGCGACTCGCGAGATCCGCCGCCTGCCGGGAGCATCGCAGTCCATCCCCATCATCGCGGTCACCGCCTCGGCGATGAAGTCCGACCGGGAACGCTGCGAGGCCGCCGGTATGGACGCCTACGTCACCAAGCCCCTCAGTCTGAAGGCGCTAGCCGACGTTCTAGCCCAGTGGGTCCCGGTCGGACCGAGTCCCGCTGCGTTAACAACTTCGGCAGGCTAGGTACCTGGCCCATAGAGTCAGTGACCGTGGATGGGCGTGGGCGGGCTCAAGTGGGTGCGCTGCGGGACTGGGCCGCCTGGCTCGATGATTGGGCGGTGCCGCCAGCCATCCTGGCTTCGGTCGACGAGTCGCCGTGGGTGCTGCCGCGGGAGGTGTTCAGCCGGCGCGCCGACCGTCAGATCGCCGAGCCGACGGGGCCCACTCACTTCGAAGCCGTCGCGGCGCTCGCACGTCCGGGAACGGTCCTTGATGTCGGCTCGGGAGCCGGGGCCACGAGCCTCGCGCTGATCGGCCGGGCGTCGGTCACGGCGATCACCGCCGTCGACAACGACGATGAACTACTTGCGGCCTTCGCCGAGCGAGCCGGTCGACTAGGCGTCGCTGCGCGACCGGTGCACGGGTGGTGGCCGGACGTCGCTGTCGACATCGAGCCCGCGGATGTCGCGGTCTGCGGACACGTCCTCTACAACATCCGCGATCTGGCTCCCTTCGTCGCAGCGCTAACGGCCAACGCACGTCGTCGGGTCGTCGTCGAGCTCACCGAACGGCATCCGCTCACCACCCTCAATCCGCTTTGGGAGCGGTTCCACGGCATCAGCCGCCCGACCAGACCCACAGCGGATGACGCCGTGGCGGCGCTGGCCGAAGCGGGCTTCCATCCGCTCGTCACCCGGTGGAGCCGGCCAGCCGAGTCCGATTACGGCGACTTCGCCGAGCTCGTCGAGACCACCCGCCGCCGGCTGTGTCTGCCGGCAGCCGCCGCACCTGAGGTGGAGGTCGCGCTGCGCGAGGTGGGCCACGATCCCGCCGTGCCACCAGACCTCGGCTCTTCGGGTCGGCAGCTGATGACCCTGACCTGGGATGGCACCGCCACCTGAGCGAGTGCTGCGACACGCCGATAGGGCTTTCTACGCCGATCTAGGGTCTGCGCTAGATAGCCGAATAGAGTCCGATGATGGATCCGGTACGCAACCCGTACGCGCCCGGCGCCGGCCAGCGGCCGCCCGAGCTCGCCGGCCGTGATCGCGAGCTGAAGCACTTCGAGGTCGTCCTCGAGCGGGTCGCCGCGGGCCGGCCTGAGCGCAGCCTGGTCCTCACCGGCCTGCGCGGCGTCGGCAAGACGGTCCTGCTCAACGCCATGAAGAGCGCGGCGATCGGCCGGCTGTGGGGCACCGGCAAGATCGAGGCCCGGCCGGACTCCTCGCTGCGGCAGGCGGTGGCCGGCGCGCTGCACATGGCCATCCGGGAGATGGCACCGCGGCACCGGGCGCCGGATCGGATCGACGGTTTCCTTGCCGTACTCAAGGCGTTTGCCGTCGGTGATCCTGCCGCGCCGAAGCATGCCCGGCTGAGCTGGCAGCCCAGCATCAGCGTCCCGGCCAGCCGGGGGAGGGCCGACTCCGGCGACCTCGACATCGACCTCACCGAGCTGTTCGTCGACGCCGCGTCCGTCGCCACTGACCTCGGCGTGGGGATCGCGTTGTTCGTCGACGAGTTGCAGGACGTGCCACCTGACGGGATCAGCGCGATCTGCACCGCCTGCCACGAGCTGAGCCAGGCCGGGGCGCCGCTCATCGTCGTCGGTGCGGGGCTACCGCACCTGCCGGCCGTGCTGTCCAGCAGCAAGAGCTACTCCGAGCGGCTCTTCCGCTACCTCCGTATCGACCGGCTCGAGCGCACAGCGGCCGATCAGGCGCTGACCGTGCCAGCGCAGCGCGAGGGTGTGGAGTTCACCGCCGACGCACTTGAGGCACTCGAAGCGCTGGCTGATGGCTTCCCGTACTTCATCCAGTCCTACGGCAAGGTCGCCTGGGACGCCGCACCCCAGTCGCCGATCACCGACAAGGACGTGGCGGTATCGGCACCCGAGGCAGAGGCGGAATTGGCGGTCGGCTTCTTCGGCAGCCGGTACGAACGCGCGACGCCGGCTGAACGTGAGTACATGCGCACCATGGCGTCGCTGGGGGACAAGCCCGCGAGCACCGCAGAGATCGCCGACTCGCTGGGGCGTCGGCCGTCCAGCCTCTCGCCGGCCAGGGACGCCCTGATCAAGAAGGGCCTGGTCTACAGCGCCGAGCGGGGGACCGTCGCGTTCACCGTGCCGCACTTCGGTCGCTACCTGCGCGATCAGCCGGCGTGAGCGCTCGGCCTACTTGAACCGGCCTATTTGAACCGGGGCGCCTTCATCTGGGCGAGGCTCTCCTCTTTGTGCACGCGCTCGTCATGGCCGATCTGGCGGAACGCATCTGCCAGCGAATCGAACGTCCCGTACTCATCGGCGAAGCCGGAGCCGAACGGCTCGGTCTCCCACTCGGGGTGCTCCGCCACGAATTGCATGTATTCGTGCTCGGCATGATCCTCAAAGTCGGCGTTGAGCCGGTAGCTCCACTTAGGACGGATCACGTAGAGCAGCCAGGATATCTGGTAGTACGCGAACGCGATGATTTGGGGGAGCCAGAAGAACTTGATCCTGGGTTGCCGCTGCCGCGAGCGCGCGAGGAATTCTTCCAGGATCACCAGGTGCCACAGCTCGTTGTCCTGCTGGGCGCGTGCCTCGATGACGCGCTCGTGGATGTGCTTGCCCCGGTCCAGCTGCTCATGAGTGTGCGTGGCCGCGATGTAGGCCACGTGCTCCCACGCTTGGTACGGCACGCGCGCGATCAGCTCGAGGATCTTGAACTTCGACAGGCTACGTGGCTTTTCGTAGATGACGTCGAGCAGCGCGAACAGGAGTCGCGCCGCGATGCCGTAGCGGCGGCGGGGTGTGGCCAAGGTCTGTCGCTGAGCCTCGATCAGCTCATCATGTGAAAGGTGCGGCGGAACGCCGGGGTTGGTCGTCGGCTCGGCCATGACGCAATCATCCCCCGTACGCTGGCTGTCGATGACAGGGGACGGAGAGGACGACCGTCTGGATCTCCCGGGGGTCGGGCCGTGGGACGGGCAGTGGCCGGACGATCCGCACTACGATCCTGACCTGCTGCGCGACGGCGACCGGCGCAACGTGGTGGATCGGTACCGCTACTGGCGGCGAGAGGCGATCGTTGCCGACCTCGACACGCGGCGGCACGACTTCCATGTGGCCATCGAGAACTGGCAGCACGACATGAACATCGGCACGGTCGTCCGTACCGCCAATGCCTTCCTCGCCCGCGAAGTTCACATCGTCGGCCGGCGCCGCTGGAACCGCCGTGGCGCGATGGTCACCGACCGCTATCAGCATGTACGCCACCACCCCGACATCGCAGACCTGCTTGCCTACGCCCGCGAGCAGGGCCTGACTGTGGTTGCCGTCGACAACCTGCCCGGCGCCGTATCTCTTGAGAGCACCGACTTGCCGCGCCGGTCGCTGCTGCTGTTCGGGCAGGAGGGGCCCGGACTGTCCGCGCCGGCCCGCGCCGCTGCGGACCTGGTG
>Ga0136617_10001897_pt1 | contig 18640 bp, 15 predicted proteins | sample AntDrymUQ3222106_2_FD_129672 | JGI IMG/M metagenome (GOLD analysis project Ga0136617, IMG submission 129672) | Polar desert sand microbial communities from Dry Valleys, Antarctica - metaG UQ322 (21.06) | ecosystem: Environmental > Terrestrial > Soil > Desert | place: Antarctica: Dry Valley... | reverse complement strand
CGCCGCGCGAGACGTTGAAGCCCGCGAACAGGAAGGTCGTCTCCGACGGGATCGGGATGCACGCGCTCTCGGCCACCATCAGCACGAAGATGCCGGGCAGGCCCAGGGTGTCGATCACGTCGACGGCGAACTCCACGATCGGGTCGGTGAGGGAGGCGAACACCGGCACGGACGAACGAGGGTAGAAGACGGCGCACCGCCGTCCAGGCCCTCCGGACGAATGGTCAGGCCGGCTCGATGCGCGGCAACGTGAGCGAGGTCACGCGCTGGCGCGCACGCGAGGGCGGTCGCCCGGTGCGCGGCCGCAGGAGCTTGAGGATCATCACCGCCTGGTCGACCGAGGCCGCCTGGGCCGGGGCGTGCGCGGCGTCGGCGGCGAGCGCGGCGGCCAGCGTGGCCGGGGCACCGGCCACCACGAGCTCACCGCGCCGCAGGCGCAGCGCCATTGCCGCGTCGATCAGCGCGGCGCGCGCGGCGTCGTCGGTCACCGGCACGGCGGCCAGGTCGACGATCAGCCAGCGCGCGCCGGCCGCCAGCGCGCCGTCCATCGCCGCGGACAGCTTGGGCAGCGTCGCGGCGTCCAGCGTGCCGCGCAGCTCGAGCTGGTGGACCACGGGATCGAGCCGCTGGTCGCGGACCAGCAGCGAACCCGGGGCGATGACGGCGCGCAGCGACTGCGAGGTGAACACCGCGGAGGGTTCTACCCGGTGTTGCGGGGCGGCAACGCCGGGCCGGGAGTGGAAGCGCGTGTTCGCCGGCCGCGTCGCCCGGGCGCCGAACGCCAACGGCGGCTGGGTAGGGAAGCGGGCGTCCGACGGCCGCGGTGAGAACGCCGAAGTCGGCGCTGCGGTGGCGTCGGGTTCGGCGTTCGCGACGGTGAGCGTCGTCAACGCCGAACTCGGCGGGCCGATTGCGTCGACGTCGGCGTTGTCACGACGTCAACGTCGGACACCAGCGTGAACAGGACCCGATTCCGGCGTTGACGGCGCGCGACCCGGTCTGACCCGTTCCCCTACCCAGCCGCAGTTGACGGCCACCGACGCCCGCGGCATCGAACCGCCGTCGCACGCGGACGCCACGTGCGTCCGGCCGCGCACTCTTCTAGGGTGGCCGCGCCATGCCGGTGCCCCTGTTCGACACGCGCACGCCGCTCGAGCCGCTGCGCGCGGCGCTGCACGCCAAGCTCGCCGAGACGCTCGACGGCGGCCGCTACATCCTCGGCCCCGAGGTCGCGGCCTTCGAGGCCGAGCTGGCCGCATACCTCGGCGCGCGCCACACGATCGGGGTGGCCAACGGGACCGACGCGCTGGTCCTCGCGCTGCGGGCGCTGGGCGCCGGCCCGGGCGTCGACGTGGTGCTGCCCTCCCTGACCTTCTACGCGTCGGCCGAGGCGGTGGCGCTGACCGGCGCGCGGCCGGTGTTCTGCGACGTCGACCCGGCCACCTTCTGCGTCACGCCGGACAGCGTCCAGGCCGCGCTCACGCCGGCCACCCGGATCGTCATGGCCGTGCACCTGTTCGGCAACGTGGCACCCGTCCAGGAGCTCGAGGCGCTCGGCGTCGCCGTGCTGGAGGACGCCGCCCAGGCCGCCGGCTCGCGCGCCGCCGACGGGCGCCACGCCGGCACGCTGGGCGTCGCGTCGACCTTCTCCTTCTTCCCGTCCAAGAACCTGGGGGCGTTCGGCGACGCGGGCGCGGTGGCCACCCGCGACGACGCCCTGGCCGAGACCGTGCGGATGCTGCGCTTCCACGGCTCGCGCGACAAGGAGACCTTCGAGCTGATCGGCCACAACTCGCGGCTGGACGAGCTGCAGGCCGCGCTCCTCCGCCTCCTCCTCCCCCACCTGGACGGCTGGAACGACGGGCGCCGCGCCGCCGCGCGCGCCTACGCCGACGCCGGCCTGGGCGAGCACGTCACGCTGCCCGAGCCGGCCGGCGACCCCGCCTGGCACCTCTACGTGATCCGCCATCCGCGCGCCGACGCCCTCGCCGTGGCGCTGAAGGGGCAGGGCATCGGCACCAAGGCGTACTACCGCGTCCCGCTGCATCGCCAGCCCGCCATGGCGCCCTACGCCGACGGCCGCGACCTGCCGGGCACCGAGGAGGCCGCCCGCACCCACCTCGCCATCCCCATGAGTCCCGTGCTGGGCCCCGAGCAGGCGGCCGAGGTGGTGGCGGCGGTGCGCGATGCGGATCTGGGTTGACCTGACCAACTCGCCCCACGTGCTGGTCATGCGCCCGGTGATCCGGACGCTGGAGGCGCAGGGGGCGGAGGTGCGGGTCACCGCGCGCGACTTCGCCCAGACGCTCGGCCTGTGCGAGCGGCTCGGGATCGCGCACGAGGCGATCGGGCGCCACCGCGGCGGGCGGCTGGCCGCCAAGGGCGTCGGCCTGGCATCGCGCTCGCTCGCGCTGGCGCGCTGGGCGCGCGGGCAGCGCTTCGACGCCGCACTCGGCCACGGCTCCAACGACGTCACCGTGGCCGCGAGGCTGCTGGGGATCCCGAGCGCCACGACGTTCGACTACGAGTGGGCCACCGTCCAGCACACGGTCAACTGCCGGCTGGCCCGCCGGGTGTTCGTGCCCGACGCGATCCCGCCCGCGCGCCTGTCGCGCTACGGCGCCACGCCCGCGAAGCTGCGGCGCTACGCGGGCCTGAAGGAGGAGTACTACCTGGCCGACTTCGCGCCCGACCCGGCGGTGCTCGCAGAGCTCGGCGTGGACGCCGGGCAGCCGCTGGCGGTCGTGCGCACCCCGCCGGCCGTCTCGCTCTACCACCGCTTCGAGCACCCCCTGTTCGCCGCCCTGCTGGAGCGCCTGCGCGCGCAGGCCCAGACCGTCGTGCTGCCGCGCACGCCGGGCCAGCGCGCCGAGCTGGCCGAGCGCGGCTTCGTGGTGCCCGAGCGTGCGGTGGACGCCCAGTCGCTGATCGCCTACGCCGACCTGGTCGTCTCCGCCGGCGGGACCATGAACCGCGAGGCGGTGGCGCTCGGCACGCCGGTGTGGACCACGTTCGAGGGCCGCCTGGGCGCCGTCGACGAGCGCCTGATCGCCGAGGGGCGGCTGCGGCGGCTGGTCGCCGCGGAGGAGGTCGAGGTGGTCAAGCGGACGGGCGCGGCGGCGGCTGAACGGGTGCGGCGCGACCCGGCGGCGTTCACCGCCGGCCTGGTCGACGGCCTCGTGCGCTGACCGGGGCAATAGACTGCCGGCGCATGCGCCGGCGGCTCCGGTCCGCGGCGGCCCCCCTTCCGGTCCATCGACACTCCGTGCCGCAGATGGCCGTGGACGGGGCGCTGGCCGCGCTCGCCTACTACCTCGCGTACCAGCTGCGCTTCGACGGCGACGTCCCGACGCGCTACGCCGACCTGTTCGCGCGCACGATCGCCTTCGTGGTGCTCGGCAGCGTGCTCGTGTTCGCCCTCTTCGGCCTCTACCGGCACTGGATGCGCTACGCCTCCCAGGGCGACTACCTGCGCATCGTGCAGGCGGTCCCGGTCGCCGCGCTCTCCCTGCTCGCGTACGTCACCGTCGTGGAGCCGCGCCTGGAGTTCGTGGGCGGCGACTTCGTGCCCAGCAAGGTCCCGACGGGCGTGCTCGTCCTGCACGGGCTGCTCACGCTGCTGTTCGTGGCCGGCTCCCGCTTCGCCGTCCAGCTCGTCTACGAACGGCCGCTGCGCGGCTTCCGCGCGCGGCCGGGCGCCCGCAGCGTGCTGATCGTCGGCGCGGGCGACGGCGGGCGGCTGCTGCTGCGCGAGATCATGCGCAACCCCGAGCTGAGCTACCGGCCGGTCGGCTTCGTCGACGACGACCCGCGCAAGCAGGGCACGCGGATCGATCGCGGCATCGGCGTGCTGGGCACCACCGCCGAGCTGCCCCGCGTGCTCGACGACGTCGAGCCCGACGAGGTGCTGATCGCCGTCCCCTCCGCACCGGGCACCATGCGCGCCCGCGTGGTGGCCGCCTGCCGCGAGCGCGGCGTGCCGGTACGCACCATGCCGACCGTGTTCGAGCTGCTGCAGACCGGCGGGCGGCTGCTGCGCCAGGTGCGCGACGTGCGCGTGGAGGACGTGCTCGGGCGCGAGCCGGTGCGCATGGATCTCGACCGCGTCGGCGGCTACCTCACCGGCCGCGTGGTCCTCGTCACCGGCGCCGGCGGCTCGATCGGCGCCGAGCTGTGCCGGCAGATCGCGCGCGTCGGGCCCAGCCGGCTCGTCCTGCTCGACCACGCCGAGGACAACCTGTTCGAGGTCCGCCGCGAGCTGGTCGAGGACCGCCACGTGCTCAACACCGTCGCCGTGCTGGCCGACTGCAAGGAGGGCGAGCGCATGCGCGAGGTGTTCGCCGAGCACCGGCCGGCGATCGTCTTCCACGCGGCCGCTTACAAGCACGTCGGGATGATGGAGGAGAACCCGGTGGAGGCCGTGCGCAACAACGCGCTGGCCACCCGGCTGATGTGCCAGGTGGCCGGCGAGGCCGGCACCGGCACCTTCGTGCTCGTCTCCACCGACAAGGCGGTCGCCCCCGCCACCGTCATGGGCGCCTCCAAGGCGCTGGCCGAGTGGGCGGTGGAGGCCGCCGACCAGCGCTTCCCGGGCACGGCCTACTGCGCCGTGCGGTTCGGCAACGTGCTCGCCTCCTCGGGCTCGGTGGTGCCGATCTTCCGGCGCCAGATCACGGCGGGTGGCCCGGTGACGGTCACCCATCGGGACATGACGCGCTACTTCATGACCATCCCGGAGGCGGTGCAGCTGGTCATCCGCTCGGGCTCGCTGGTCTCCGGCGGCGAGGTGTTCGTGCTGGAGATGGGCGAGCCGGTGCGGATCCTCGACCTCGCGCACGCCATGATCCGGCTCTCAGGCCTGGAGCCCGAGCGCGACATCGCCGTCGAGGTCGTCGGCAAGCGCCCGGGCGAGAAGCTGCACGAGGAGCTCTACAACCCGTACGAGTCCCCGCAGCCCACGCCGGCCCAGAAGATCCTGCGGGCCGCCCATCCGGCGCTCGACCCGGCCTGGGAGCAGGAGACCTTCGACCGCGTCAACTGGCTCGTGCTCGACGGGGACGCCGCGGCGCTGGCGGCCACCGTGGGCGCGCTCGCCGCCGTGCGCCAGGTCCCGCCCGTGCCCGCCGACCCCGGTGCGCTGGCCGCGGATCTGCCTCGCGGCCGGGGCGACGCCTAGAATCGGCGGCGCTCCATGGTCCCCGTCGCAGTCGTCCTCGAGGACCAGGTCGAGAAGTACGGTGCCTACGTCGGGATCGCCGCGTTCTTCGGCCTGGCCGTCCTCGCTCTCCTCTACTTCGCCCAGGCGCGCGAGCTCAAGCGGCTGCGCGAGTGGGCGGGGCGCTCGCCCGAGCGCGCGCAGGAGCTCGAGGAGCGCGTGGTCGCCCAGGCCGCCATGGCCGAGGCCGGGCGGCGCACGGGCTCGATGACGCTGCCGCCTCGGACGGCGCCGCCGCGGCGGGCCGACGGGCTGGGCATCACCGGGCAGGCCACCCAGCTCGCCCAGGCGGTCGGCGCCGGGCCGCCGCGGACCGGCCCCGGGGGCACCGTGTCGGCGAGCGCGGTGCCGCTGCTGGGCCCCGGCGGCACGCGGCCGGCGGGACCGCCGGCCGCCGCGCGCAACGGGACCGGCCCCGAGCCCGCGGTGCCCGAGGCGGCGCCGGCCGGCGCGGAGGGCAACGGCAGCGGGCCGCCGACGCAGGCGATCCCGCCGCCGTCGCCGCCGGCCATCCCGCGCGCGACGCCGCAGCAGCGCCCACCCGCCCCGCGCGCCGCCTCACCCCCGCCCGCGGCCCGCCCCGCCGCCGTGGCGGCGCGCCGCCCCACGCCCGGCGCCACGCCCAAGGGCCGCGCCGGCGGGGTCCGCTCCGGGGCCGGGCGCTCGCCCGCGCGCGGCTCGCGCTCGGCCGGCACGGTGGCGCTGCTGGTCGGCCTCGCCGTACTCGTGCTGGGCGGAGGCGCCTTCGCCGCCTCGCAGCTGCTGGGCGGCGACGAGGAGACCCCGGCGCCCACCAACCAGGCCACCGCCCCGGCCAACCAGCCACCGGCGAGCGACGGCGGCACCCCTGGCGCGCCGACTCCGGAGGCCGGCGAGACCACCGTGGCGGTGCTCAACGGCACCACGCAGCCCGGCCTGGCCAAGCGGCTCGCCGACCGGCTCGCCGGCGCCGGCTACGAGCAGCCCAGCGCGGAGACGAACACGCGCGACCAGGCCGTGGCGGCCTCGACCGTCTTCTACGGCGACGGCTTCCGCGGCCAGGCCAGCCGGGTCGCGCGGCGGCTGGAGATCACGGCGATCGAGCCGATGGACGCCAAGACGCGCGCCGTCGCTCCGAGCGCCGACGTCGTCGTCCTCGTCGGCGCCGACCAGGCGAGCTAGACCCCGGCCTTGAGCCTCCCGGCCCGCGCCGTCTTCGTGCTCCTGATGGGCGCGACGTTCGCGGCCTTCTTCGTCGCGCAGCGCCTCAAGGGTGGGCCGCCCGTGGCGCAGCTCACCTACGCCGCGCGCGCGTTCTCCCCCGACGGCGACGGGCGCAAGGACGTCCTGGCGCTGGCCGTGCGGGTGCCCGCGGATGACGACCTGACCCTGACCGTGATCGACCGCGCGGGCGACCGGGTCCGCCGCCTGGCCACTGGCGTGACGGCGCAGGGCGGCAAGCCGGTCCGCGCCGAATGGGACGGGCGCACCGACGCCGGCGCGCGCGCCCCCGACGGCCGCTATCGCCTGCGCGTCGGGTTGCGGAGCGCCGGCCGGGCGCTCACCCTCGTGCCCGGCTTTAGGGTCGACACGGTGCCGCCCGCCCCGACCGTCCTGGTCGGCGGGGACGGCGATCGAGACTGGATCACCGGCCCGGTGGCGGGGCGGGTGGAGTTCCGGGTCCGCCGCACCGCCCGCGGGCGGGCGACCGCCATCCGCGTGCTGCGCACCGACACCCGCGACGAGCCTGTGCCGGTCGCGCTCTTCGAGCTGCCCGCGGGCGTGCGCACCGGGGCGTGGGACGGGCACGTCCAGGACGCGCCCGCGCCGTCCGGCGCCTACGTGATCGAGGCGGCCGTGCGCGACGCGGCCGGCAACGTGGGCCGCTCGGTCAGCGCTCGGCCGCGGCCCGGCGGCGTCCGCGGACTGCCCGGAGTGAGCGTGCGCACGCTCCTGGCGCGCCCGCCGGCCGACCCGGTGCGCGCGGGGCGGCGCGCGCGCTTCGCCGTCGACTCGCGCGGGCGGCCCTACCGCTGGACCCTGCGGCGGGTCGGCGCGAGCCGGCCCGTGCGCCGCGGAAGCAGGGCGGGCGGTGGCGAGCTGATCGTCCGGACTCCCGGTGGGGCCTCCGGGCTCTACCTGCTCGAGGTGCAGGCCGGCCGCGATCGAACCGCCGTCCCGCTCGCGGTGCAGGCGACCCGGGGCGCACCGCTGCTGGTGGTCCTGCCGGCGATCACCTGGTTCGGCGCCGATCCGCTCGACGACGACCGCGACGGCTTCCCCAACACGCTCGCCCGGGGCGGACCGGCGAGCTGGCCGCGGCTGCTGGCCGGCGGCCTGCCCGCGGGCGTCGCGACGCAGGTGGCCCCGCTGCTGGTCTTCCTCGACCGCCAGGGCATCCGCTACGACCTGACCACCGATCTCGCGCTCGCCGCCACGCGCTCGGCGTTGTCGCCCGAGCGCCGCGGCGTGCTGCTGGCCGGCCCGCTGCGCTGGGTGCCGACCGACCTCGCCAAGCGGCTGCGGCGCTACAGCGCGGACGGCGGGCGGATGGCCGTGCTCGGCACCGACACGCTGCGCCGCGGCGTCGACGTGGCCAGCACGCGGCTGCTGCGGCCCACCCAGCCGACCGAGACCGACGCCTTCGGCACGCGCGTGCGCCCGCTGCGCCGGCTGCCCGCGGGCGCCGGCGCACTCCAGCCCGTGGCCGACGAGGGGGCCACCGGGCTGCTCACCGGCGTCCAGGACCTGCCCGGCTTCGGCCTGGTGGAGGAGGGGCGGCCCGCGGGGCGGGTGCTCGCCGCGCTGGCACAGGTCGACGCCGCGGCCCAGGCCGAGGCCGAGGCGGCGGGCACGCCGCTGCCGCCCAGCGTGCCGGCCGTCTCCCTCTCTCGGGTGGGGCGCGGCACCGTGGTCCGGATCGGGCTGCCCGAGTGGGGCGAGCGGCTCGCCGCGCGCGAGCCGCAGGTGCAGCAGCTCACCCGCAACGTGGCCGACCTGCTGCGCGGGCTCCGGCCCCGGATCCGCTCGTTCCCGGAGGGCTGACGGTGGGCCCCGACACCGCCGCGGCGCCCGAGGCCGTCCGCGTCGCGGGGATCGTCCTGGCCGCGCTGCTCGCCGCCGCCGGCATCCTGGCGCCCGGCGCCGCGGCGCGCGCGCGGGCGATGCTGGCCGCGCTGGCGCTGACGCCCGTGCTGCTGGTGGTGGAGATCTGGGGCACGCCCCAGCTCGCGCCGGTGCGCGCGGACCCGCTCCCCTACCTGGGCGGGGCGGCCCTGGTCGCGCTGCTGGTCTGCGCGCCGCTGGCGCGCCTGTTCGCGCGCAGGCCCGGCTGGCTGGCGCTGGCCGCGCTGGCCGCCCTGCCCTTCCGCGTGCCGGTCGAGGCGGGCGGCGCGACCGCCAACTTGCTCGTCCCGCTCTACGTGGTGATCGCCGCCGGCGTGCTCGCCTGGGCCGTGCCGCGACTGCGCGAGGCCGCCGGGCGGCCGCGGCCCAACGGCCCCGTGGAGTGGCTGCTGGCCGCCGCGGTGGTGCTCTACGCGGTCCAGGCCGCCTACTCCTCGGCGATCGACCGGGCGCTCGAGCAGACGGTCTTCTTCTACGTCCCCTTCGCGCTCCTGTTCGTGATCCTGCGCGACGTGGAGTGGAGCCGGCGGCGGCTGCGGCTCGGCGGGCTGATCCTCGTCGGCCTGGCGCTCGCCTTCGCGGCGATCGGCTTCGTCGAGTACGCGACCCGCACCGTGCTCTTCAACCCGAAGGTGATCGCCTCCAATCAGTTCGAGTCCTACTTCCGGGTCAACTCGCTGTTCTTCGACCCGAACATCTACGGACGCTTCCTGGCCGTGGTGATGATCGGACTCGCCGCCGTGCTGCTGTGGGAGCGGCGCTCGCGCGAGGTGTGGTCGGCCGCGCTGGCGCTCGCGGTGCTCTGGGGCGGGCTCGTGCTGACGCTGTCGCAGTCGAGCTTCGCGGCGCTGCTGGCCGGGCTGCTGGTGCTGGCGGCGCTGCGCTTCCCGCTGCGAAAGGTGGCGCCCGTCGCGCTGGCGGTCGCGGCGGCCGGCGTGGTCCTGGTGCTGGCCTTCCCCTCCGCGCTGCGCCTGGACCTCGACAGCGCAGCCTCGCTCGACGACGCCACCTCCGGCCGCTACGAGCTGGTCACGGGCGGGCTGGAGCTGGCCGAGCGCCGGCCGCTGCTGGGCTGGGGCTCGGGCGCGTTCCGGCGCGAGTACCGGCGCCAGGCCTCGGCCTCGGACCGCGCCGCCGTCTCGGCCTCGCACACCATCCCGCTGACCGTGGCGGCCGAGCAGGGGGTGGCCGGCCTCGCGGTCTACGCGGCGCTCCTCGTGGCCGCCTTCGCCCGGCTGCTGCGCGGTGCGTCGCGCGACCCGTGGCGGGCGCTCGTGGCGGCCGGCTTCACCGCCGTCATCGTGCACACGCTGCTCTACGCCGCGTTCCTGGAGGACCCGATGACGTGGACGCTGCTGGCGGTGGGGACGGCGCTGGCCTGGCCCAGGCAGGGGCTCGCCGGACGGGCGGGCGCGGCCGCCGCGGCCGCGCCGGGCGGCAACGGCGTCGTCTCCGGAAGCTCAGCGGCGCGAGCTCCCGCCGCGCAGTAGCCTCACGCGCCGATGCCCGGGCTCGACGCGCTCGACCACGTGCTGCGCCCGGCCGCCGCCGAGCCCGAGGGCGCGCTGGTGCTCTTCCACGGCCGGGCGGCGTCGGAGGACGACATGGTCGGGCTCTTCGACGTGCTCGACCCCGGGCGCCGGCTGCTGTGCGCCGCGCCGCGCGGTCCGCTCAGCCTCCCGCCCGGCGGCTCTCACTGGTACGTGGTCCCGCGCGTGGGCTTCCCGGACCCGCCGACGTTCACCGCCAGCTTCGCGGCGCTCGGGACCTGGCTGGAGGCGCTGGCTCGGGAGTCCGGCGTGCCGCCGGGCAGGATGGTGCTGGGCGGCTTCTCGCAGGGTTGCGTGATGGCGTGGGCGCTCACCCTCGGCCCTGACCGCCCCGCGGCGGCCGGCGTGCTGGCCATGAGCGGCTTCGTGCCCTCGGTGGCCGGCTTCACGCTCTCCGACGGGCGCCTGGAGGGCTTGCCGGTGGCGATCACCCACGGTACCCACGACCCGGTGATCGAGGTCTGCTTCGGCCGCGCCGCCCGCGACCGCGCCGCGGCGGCGGGCGCCGAGCTGGTCTTCCACGAGACGCCGGTGGGCCACACCCTGGACCCGGCCGTGATCGGGCCGCTGGTGGACTGGGTGGCGGCCCGGCCGTCCTCCAACCTCAAGGGGTCTGACCCCTTTATGGCGCGCGCCAGCGGAACTCGCGGTAGCCGTCGGCTTGTCGTCCGGGTGGCAGCCGCGCCGGTCGGGCCGTCCGGCCGGTGGCGGTGAAGCCGGCCCGCTCGGCCACCTTCGCCGACGCCGCGTTGTCGCGGTGGGCGAGGATGGTCAGCTCGGCCGATCCCAGCTCGGCGTGCGCCCAGTCGCGCAGCAGCACGACGGCGCGGGCGGCGACCCCGCGGCCGCGGGGTCGCACGCGCCAGCCAGTAGCCCAGCTCACCGGTGCTCCGCCGGGCGTCGAGGTCGATCCCGACCGTGCCGGCCAGCGGGCCGTCCTCCGGCGCGATCGCGAGGGCGAGCCCGTCGCCCGCCCGCGCGTCGGCGGCCACGATGGCCAGGAAGCGCTCGGCGTCCTCGCGCGTGTAGGGCGACGGCACGGCGGTCCACCGCGCGATCTCCGGGTCCTGGCAGGCGGCGACGATCGCGGGGACGTCGAGAGCGGCGAGCGGCCGGACCACGAGGTCGCCGTCGCGCAGGGTGGGGGCGAGGATCGGCGGCACCGCGCCGATCCTGCCAGCATGGGCCGCCGCCATGGCCCGCGCCGTCTTCTGGACCGCCCTGCTCCTGCTGGCCTGGACCCAGGCCGGCTACGGCGTTGCGCTGCGGCTGCTGCGCCGCGCGCGCGGCAACCCGCCGGTGACGCCCGGCGCGGAGACGGCGGCGTCCGGCGCCCCGGCTCCGCCGGGCACCGACGGGCCCCACGCCGCCGACGCGGCACCGCCGGACGCCGACGCGCTGCCCCGCGTCGCGTTCATCGTCGCCGCCTTCCGCGAGGAGGCGGTGGTCGCGAGAAGAGTGGCCAACGCGCTGGCGCTCGACTGGCCGCGCGACCGCCTCGAGGTCGTCGTCGCCGTCGACGGCGGGGCCGACCCGGGCGCCGACGCCACCGCCCAGCGGGCCCGCGAGGCCGGCGCCGACCTCGTGCTGGAGCTGCCCCGCGCCGGCAAGGTGCGCGCCCAGGACGCCGCCGTGGCGGCCTCGCGCGGCGAGTTGCTCGCCTTCTCCGACGCCAACGCGCTGTGGGCGCCCGACGCGCTGCGCCGCCTCGCCGCGCCGTTCACCGACCCGGGCGTCGGCTACGCCTGCGGCCGCGTGCGCTTCGTCGACCCCGCCGGCACCAACCAGGAGGGCATCTACTGGCGCTACGACCTGTGGCTACGCGCGCAGGAGTCCGCGCTGGCCTCGGTGACGGCCGGCAACGGGGCGATCTACGCCGTGCGCCGCAGCCGCTACCTGCACGTCGACGCCGTCATGGGCCACGACCTCGCCTTCCCGTTCAACGTCGTGCGCCGCGGCGCCCGCGCGGTCTACGCGCCGGACGCGCTGGCCAGCGAGAAGATGGTGCCCTCGATCGAGGGCGAGTGGGCGCGCAAGCGGCGCATGATGAGCCACGCCTGGCCGATCGTGCTGCGCGGCGGCATGCTCGACCTGCGCGGCCTGGGCCCGCTCTACGGGCTGATGATCGTCTCGCACCGGCTGCTGCGCTACGCCTCGCCGGCCCTGCACCTCGCGGCGGCCGCCTCGACGCTCGCGCTGCTGCGCGCCAGCCGTGCCGCCCGCCTTGCCGCGCTCGCCCAGGCCGGGCTGCTGGCGGCGGCCGCGGCGGGGGGACGCGTCCGATCGCGCCCACTGCTCGTCGCCCGCTACTACGTGGCCATGACCGCCGCGCTGGCGGCCGGGCTGGGCGACCACCTGCGCCACGGCACGCCCGCAGGCTGGGAGGCGCCGGAGGGGACGCGGTGAGCTACCGCGGCCAGCGCGCGGTCGACGTGCTGGTGGCGGGCGGCGCGCTCCTGCTGGCCTCCCCGGTGCTCGGGCTGGCCGCCCTCCTCATCCGGCTCGAGACCCACGGCCACGCGCTCTACCGCCAGCGCCGGGTGGGCCGCGACGGGCGCCCGTTCGAGCTCTACAAGCTCCGCACGATGGTCAGCGGCGCGGAGGGCATCGGGGCCGGCCTGGCGGTCGACCGCGGCGACGCCCGCATTACGCGCATCGGCGCCGTCCTGCGCCGCTTCTCGGTCGACGAGCTGCCCAACCTGATCAACGTGCTGCGCGGCGAGATGTCGGTCGTCGGGCCGCGGCCCACGGTGCAGGTCCAGGTCGACCGCTACTCCGAGCGCCAGCGCGGCCGCCTGAGCGTGCGGCCCGGCCTGACCGGTTGGGCCCAGGTCCAGGGCCGCGCGTCGCTGCCCTGGCACGAGCGGATCGAGCTGGACCTGTGGTACGTGGAGCACGCCTCGCTGGCGCTCGACCTGCGGATCCTGTGGCGCACCGCCAAGATCGTGGCCGGCGGCACGGGCCTGTATCGGGGCGAGACCGGCGGCTGGCGCGAGCCGCCGACTCGCTAGGGGATCTTCTCCGGTCCCTTGTCGATGTAGCGCGCCCGGAAGGTGCGGATCGCGTCGAACACCTGGTCGTTCATCTGCGGGCAGCTGAGCGAGTGCGTCCACGCGGTGGCGGCGACGGCCGGCTGCATGTTCGTGGTGTTCTCGAACAGGAGCATGTGGTAGCCCTCGTTCTGCTCGGCGAGCAGCGCCTCGAGCTGCGCCACGGTCTGCGCGTCGGTCCCGGCCTTGTACTGCACGTCGATCCGCCCGTGCTCGAGCGTGTGCACCAGCATCCCGAGGCTCGGCGTGGTGCCCGGCTCGTAGACGCCGTCCTCGTACCAGTCGGGCGTGTGGTCACCCGAGGTCGGCGGGTTCGTCTCGTAATCGGCGGGCCTGAAGGTCTTGCTCGCGTGGTTGGCGCCCTCGAAGGCGGGATTCGTCAGCGTGCAGCCCGCGGCCTCTGCGGCCGCGGCGTAGTCGGAGGTCGCCTGCTCGGGGAGGGTGACGGAGGCCTCCTCGCCGCTGGTCGGCGCGGCCGCCTCGCGCTCGCCGCCGCCGTCGGAGCCGCTGAGCCCGAGCGTCACGGCGGCGATGATCGCGGCCACCGCCGCCACCGCGAGCAGGCCGCCGCCCGCCAGCTGCAGGCGCTTGCTGCGCGCCTTCGCGGCGGCCTCCTTGCGTTCGCGTTCCAGGCGCTCCGCGCGGCGGCGCTCCTTCTCCTCCTGACGGCTGGCCATCGCAGGGCGAGGGTAGCGGCTGCCGCCTGGCGCCCGGCCCGGCTTGTAGGCTGGACGCATGGCCAAGCAGGCGAAACAGCTGGCGGGCAGGGTCGTCGTCGTGACGGGCGGCGGCCGCGGCATCGGCAGGGCGATGGCGCTCACGCTGGGCCGTGCCGGCTGCCGGGTGGCCGTCGGCGACGTGGACGCCGCCTCCGCGGAGGCGACGGCGGTCGCGGTCGGGTCCGGCGCGGTCGGCCTGCCGCTCGACGTCACCGACCGCCCGGGCTTCTCAGCCTTCCTCGACGAGGTCGAGCGGCGCCTGGGGCCGATCGACGTGCTGGTCAACAACGCCGGGATCATGACGGTCGGGCCGTTCACCGAGGAGGACGATTCCGCCGTCATCCGACTGCTGGAGATCAACCTGCACGCGGTGATCCACGGCACCAAGGAGGCCGTGAGGCGGATGCGCCCGCGCGGCACCGGCCACATCGTCAACGTCGCCTCCAGCGCGGGCAAGACGGGCTTCCCGAACCTCGCGACCTACTGCGCCACCAAGCACGGTGTGATCGGGCTCTCGGAGGCGGTCAAGGCCGAGCTGCATGGCAGCGGCGTGGAGGTGAGCGTCGTGATGCCGGGGATCGTGCGCACCGAGCTCTCGGCCGGGCTGGTCGAGACGCCCGCCTTCAAGGCCTCCACCCCGGAGGAGGTCGCCGACGCGGTGCTCGACGCGCTCGCCTTCCCGCGCTTCGACGTCTGGGTGCCCCGGTCGATCGGGCCGACCTGGGCGGCGCTCAACCTGATCCCGCGCCGCGGCCGCGAGCGGATCGCGCGCCTGCTCAAGCTCGACCGCGCCCTGCTCCAGGCCGATCACGCGGCGCGCGCCGCCTACGAGGCCCGCGCCGCCGCCAGCGCGCCCGGCACGCAGGTCGTGGTGGCCGAGACGGCGGCCGACCCCGAGCCGGAGCCCGAGCCCGACTCCGCCGCCGCGTAGCCGGCCCCTACGGCTCGAGCCGCTCGAGCAGCGGCAGCAGCGCCTCGGCGTCGGCGCCGGCCGTGATGTGGATCGCCGCCGGCTCGCGCACCCAGGCGATCACGTCGAGCACCTGCAGCCGGTCGAGCACGAACTGGAACGCGAGCGCCTGCTCGCGCGATGCGTAGCGGCGGGCGACGTCGAAGGACCAGCCCGTGGTGTGCAGCGAGTAGTTGCGTGTCGCCTCGCGGTTGCGGCGCACCAGGCGGGCCTGGTACTCGAGGTCGCGCACCGCCGAGGTGACGGTCAGCGGCGCCGTCTCTCCGGAGTAGCCGCGCACCCGCGCCCCGACGTAGAGCGCCAGCGCGAGCGCCGGCGGCCGCAGGCCGCGGTAGAGCCCGGGCGGGGCCCCGCCGGACAGCTCGCCCATGCGGCGGTCGCGGGCCAGGCCGGTGAGCTCCGGCCGGTCGGGCAGCGCGCGGATCGCCTCGTCGTCCCACGCGGCCTCCAGCTCGGCCGGGGAGGCGAAGCGGACCGTGTGATCTGGCGCATGCAGCACCTCCTCGGCCGAGTTCTTGGCGGTCTGCAGCGTCTGCGTCCGCGCCAGCGCAGGGCGGTCCGCGCGGTGCAGGCGCATGATCTCGCGCGCCGCGTGCAGCTTCCACAGGTAGTTGGAGGAGTCGTCGCCGAAGCGGGCCAGCCGCCGCTGCACATCGGCGTGGCGGTCGGGTGTCGAGTCGAAGTAGACCTTGGCGTACGAGGCGTCCTGGACCCCATACGTCGCCAGCACGCCCTGGAGGTTGCCGATCCCCATGTGGTAGGAGACGAACATGAGGTCCTCGCGCCGCAGCTCGCGGCGCGCGATCTGCAGGTAGCGCGCGCTGCCCGCGAGCGCCTTGACGGGGTCGTAGCGCTCGTCCACGCCGGCTCGCGCGGCGCGCAGGGCCTGGGCGCGCAGCAGCCGGCCGCGGCGCAGCGCGCGGCGGATCTGCCGCGTGAAGCGCGCGCTGCGCGCCACGTCGATGCGCATGCCGAGCAGGTTCTGGCCCGTCTCGGCGAGGATCTGCGTGAGGCCCACCGCGCCCGCGGTGTCGCCCGCCATCGCGTCCTCGCGGCCGGCGCTCTCGACGAAGACCAGCCCTTCCAGCAGGTCCGCGTCGACGTCCGCGCTGCGTGCGGCGGCCTCGACCTGCGGGCGCCAGCGCGCGACGCGCTCGGCGGTGGCGGCCGCGCCGCCGGGCGAGCGCGTGTAGAGCACGTGGCTGGCGCCGCGGGCGGCCCGCCGCACCAGCGCGTCCTCCTCGTCGGCGTCGTAGGCGAACGGATCGGGCAGCGGCTCGGCGTCGGCGCCGGCCTCTCCGGGCGGCGTGGGCACGACCGGAACCCCGGGCGCAGGGCCGTCCCCGCGCAGAGCCAGGCCGGCGAGCACGGCGAGGAGCCCCGCCGCCACGGTCAACAGGCCGAGGCGCAGGCGGGCGCTGGCGGAGGAGCGACGCACCGCTTTTCACCATGACACAGCGCAGCGAAGGCGGCTGGCGGCCGAACGGCAACGGCGGCTGGGTGGGGAAGCGGGTCCCTGGGAGAGGGTGGGCGGGATCGGGTGAGAACGCTGAACTCGAGCGGCGCGCCCCACCGAGTTCGGAGTTCACGACACTGGGCGGGGTCAACTCCGAACTCGACTCTCAACACGGACCGAGTTCGGCGTTATCACCCTCGTCACGGATTCCTCTCCCGCCCGTGTTCCCTTCAGTCCGGCCGTTGACGTTCGTCCGCGTCGCCCGCTGCACGAGGTCGCGGCTACACGTCGATGTCGGCGAAGAGCGCCGCGTGGTCGGAGGCCGCGTGGACCGCCGCCGTCATGGTCGGGTAGATCTCCCACAGCGTGCCGTGCTCGCCGCCCCACACGCCCTTGCGGAACACGCCGCCGCCCGTCACCCGGTCGAACAGGGCCGGCGAAAGGAGCACGTAGTCGAGCTTGGAGCCCTTGGTCCCGTTGCCGTACGTGCCCGGCCGCCCGTCGGACACGAACCGGGGGTGCTCGGCGATGTCCTGCAGGTCGGTCCCGCCCAGCAGGGGGGCCAGCGGCTCGGAGTCGGGCGTGTCGTTGAGGTCGCCGACCACCACCACGAGGTCGTCGCCGGCGGCCCGGCGGGCGTCGTAGAGGTCGGCCACCCGCACCGCCTGGCGGCGGCGCCGCTCGGCCGACGCGCGCGCCCCGCCGTAGCCCTTGCTCTTGAAGTGGTTGACCATCGCCACGAGGCGCTCGCCGGCGGGGGTGGCCAGCTCGTACTCGGTGCAGTCGCGGCTGAAGATCTCGCCGTCGGCGTCGGCGTCGTCGACGTGGGAGCGGATCGGCCCGATCGGCGTGCGCGCCATCAGCCCGACGTCGATCCCGCGCTCGTCGTTGCCGTCGATCACCATCACGTGCGGGAAGGGGGTGGCGCCGACCCGCTCCAGCAGCCGGGCGCTGAAGGTGTCCAGCGCGATCCGGTTCTCCGCCTCCACCACGCCGAGCACGTCGGGCGCGACGTCGCGAATGACCATCGCGGTGTGCTCCATGGCCAGCTCGTCGACGGGCTCGGTCTTCAGCTCGACCCAGCCGATCCAGTCCGCCCGCCCCTCGGCGACGACCTCGGGCGGCCCGGAGCGCGGGCGCCGGAGCAGCCGCCCGCGCACCTGGCGCAGGCGGGCGAACGGGCCGCCCTCGTCGGACTCCGCCACGCCCAGCTGTCCCAGCAGCTCGAGGATCGCCCGCTTGCGGGCGGGCGTGTAGCGCGCCTCGCCCAGCAGCCGGTTCACGCGGGCGTGGCGGTCCAGGATGGTGCGACCCTCCGCCCAGGTGTCCTGGTTGAGCGCCTTGGCGCGGTCGAACAGATTCTCGACGTTGAAGGTGGCGATCCGCATCGACGTGGCGCGAGGCTACCGTGGGCCGCGTGAGCATCGGTGAAGAGATGCGGGGCGTGGTCCTCCCGGGCGACTCACACGGTCGCCTTCGCCGAGCGCGCCGTGCCCGCCCCACGCCTCGGCCAGGTGCTGCTGCGAATGCGCGCGTCCTCGATCTGCGGCTCGGACATCCGCGCGATCTACCGCGAGCACCTCGGCACCGGGCCCGAGGCCTACCAGGGCGTGATCGCCGGGCACGAGCCCTGCGGCGAGGTGGTCGAAGTCGGGCCGGGCTGCGTCGCGCGCCGCCCAGGCGATCGCGTCGCCGTCTACCACATCGCCGGCTGCGGCCTGTGCGGGGAGTGCCGCACCGGCTACGCGATCTCCTGCGAGTCCGAGCGCCGTGCCGCCTACGGCTGGCAGCGCGACGGCGGGCACGCGCCGTTCCTGCTGGCCGAGGAGGTCAGCTGCGTGCCGCTGCCCGACTCGCTCTCGTTCGCCGACGGCGCGCTGATCGCCTGCGGGTTCGGCACCGCCTACGAGGCGCTGCTGCGGCTGGCCGTCTCCGGCGCCGACCGGCTGCTCGTCTGCGGGCTCGGGCCGGTCGGGCTGGCGGCCGGCATGCTCGGCCGCGCGCTCGGCGCAACCGAGGTGATCGGCGTGGAGCGCGCGCCCGACCGGCTCGCCTTCGCCCAGGACGTCGGCCTGCTCGACCACGTGGTCGCCGCCGGCGAGGGGGCGGCCGCCGCCGTCCTCGGCCTCACCGGCGGGCGCGGCTGCGAGGTCAGCCTCGACTGCTCGGGCGCCGCTGAGGCGCGCATGCTCGCGCTGGAGTGCACCCGCCGCTGGGGCCGCTGCGCCTTCGTGGGCGAGGGCGGCGAGGTGACGTTCGACGTCTCCGAGCGGCTGATCCACCGCCAGCTCACGCTGCTCGGCTCGTGGGTCACCTCGCTGGGCCACATGACCGAGCTGTGCGCCTTCCTGGACCGCCTCGGCTTGCACCCGGACGTCACGGTCGCGCACCGCCTGCCGCTCGAGCACGCGGCCGAGGCCTACGCGCTGGCCGACGAGGGCCGCCCGGGCAAGGTCACCACTTCTGCTCTCGCCGTTCGTCCTGGCCGAGCTGGACCATCTGCTGCTGTCCCGCGTCGGCCGTGGCGCCCGCGCGGCGCTGCTCGACGAGGTCGCGCGCGGCGCTTACCGGCTGG
>Ga0136617_10001895_pt1 | contig 18660 bp, 12 predicted proteins | sample AntDrymUQ3222106_2_FD_129672 | JGI IMG/M metagenome (GOLD analysis project Ga0136617, IMG submission 129672) | Polar desert sand microbial communities from Dry Valleys, Antarctica - metaG UQ322 (21.06) | ecosystem: Environmental > Terrestrial > Soil > Desert | place: Antarctica: Dry Valley... | reverse complement strand
GACGAGTTCGCGATGGGCAGCTCGACCGAGCACTCGGCCTTCGGTCCGAGCCACAACCCGTGGGACCTGGACCGCATCCCCGGTGGGTCGGGTGGCGGGTCAGCTGCAGCCGTGGCGGCGCACGAAGCGCCGCTGGCCATCGGCACCGACACCGGGGGCTCGATCCGTCAGCCGGGCGCCGTGACGGGCACCGTCGGGGTCAAGCCGACGTACGGCGGGGTCTCGCGCTACGGCCTGATCGCGCTCGCCAGCAGTCTCGACCAAGCCGGCCCGGTCACGCGCAGCGTGCTCGACGCGGCTCTGCTGCACGACGTGATCGGCGGTCACGACCCCCGCGACTCGACCAGCATCGACCGGGCCTGGCCGTCGATGGCCGCGGCAGCCCGAGCAGCCGACATCGAGGGTCTGACCGTCGGTGTGGTCAAGGAACTCGGCGGCGAGGGCTACCAGGCCGGCGTGCGTGCGCGCTTCGAGGAGTGCGTCCAGCTGTTGGTGGCCGCAGGGGCCAAAGTCGTCGAGGTCTCGTGTCCACACTTCGAGCTGGCCTTCGCGGCGTACTACCTGATCCTGCCCAGCGAGGCGAGCAGCAACCTCGCCAAGTACGACGCCATGCGGTACGGCCTGCGGGTGCCGCCGACCGACATCGAGGCGCCGAGTGCCGAGCAGGTGATGGCGGCGACCCGGGAGGCGGGGTTCGGGGACGAGGTGAAACGGCGCATCATCTTGGGCACGTTCGCGCTGTCGAGCGGCTACTACGACGCGTACTACGGGTCGGCGCAGAAGGTCCGCACGCTGATCCAGCGCGACTTCGAGGCCGCGTTCGAACGGGCCGACGTCCTCGTGTCGCCGACCGCGCCCACGACCGCGTTTCGCATCGGCGACAAGATCGACGACCCGATCGCGATGTACCTCAACGACATCGCGACGATCCCGGCGAACCTCGCGGGGGTTCCGGGAATGTCGTTGCCGAGCGGTCTGGCCGACGAGGACGGCCTGCCCGCAGGATTCCAGATCCTGGCGCCGGCACTGGAGGACCACCGGCTCTACTCCGTCGGCGCGGCGCTCGAGGCGATGCTGCTCGAACGATGGGGGAGTCCACTGCTCGATAGCGCCCCGCTGCTGGAGGTGTCGGCATGACCACGACTGCGCAGACGCTAGTTGCCTATGACGACGCGGTGGCTCGGTACGACCCGGTGCTCGGGCTCGAGGTGCACGTCGAGCTCAACACGGCCTCGAAGATGTTCTGCGGCTGCCCCACCGAGTTCGGCGCGGAGCCCAACACACAGACCTGCCCCGTCTGCCTCGGACTTCCCGGCGCGCTGCCTGTCGTCAACGCGGCCGCTGTGGAGTCGGCGATCCGGATCGGCCTGGCGCTCAACTGCTCCATTGCCGGCTGGTGTCGCTTCGCGCGGAAGAACTACTTCTATCCCGACATGCCGAAGAACTTCCAGACCTCGCAGTACGACGAGCCGATCGCGTACGACGGCTACACCGAGGTAGACGTCGACGGGGAGACGTTCCGGATCGAGATCGAGCGCGCACACATGGAGGAAGACACCGGGAAGTCGCTGCACGTGGGCGGTGCCACCGGACGAATCCACGGCGCCTCACACTCGCTGGTCGACTACAACCGCGCCGGGATCCCACTGATCGAGATCGTCACGAAACCGGTGGCGGGTGCCGGTGACCGGGCGCCGGCCGTGGCGCGCGCCTACGTCGCCCATCTGCGGGACCTGCTCAGCGGGCTGGGCGTCTCCGACGTACGCATGGACCAGGGCTCGCTGCGCTGCGACGTGAACCTGTCGCTGCGTTCCGATCCGACTGCGGCGCTGGGCACCCGCACCGAGACCAAGAATGTCAACTCGTTGCGGTCGGTCGAGCGGGCGGTGCGTTTCGAGTGCTCGCGGCAGGCCGGAGTGCTTGACGCGGGCCAGCGAGTCGTGCAGGAGACCCGGCACTGGCACGAGGACACCGGCGTCACGACGTCGGGGCGGGAGAAGTCCGACGCCGAGGACTACCGGTATTTCCCGGAGCCCGATCTGGTGCCGATCGCCCCGGACCCGGCCTGGGTGGAGGAGCTGCGGACCACACTTCCGGAGCCGCCGACGCGGCGTCGGGCGCGACTCCAGCACGACTGGTCGTTCAGCGAGCTGGAGATGCGTGACGTGCTGGGTGCGGGCGCGCTCGGTCTGATCGAGCAGACCGTGGCCGCGGGCGCGACCCCGGCGGCAGCGAAGAAGTGGTGGCTGTCGGAGCTTGCCCGGCGCGCGAACGACGCGGGTACGAGCCTCGATGAGCTGCCGATCACGCCGGCGCAGGTCGCTGCGGTGCAGGGGCTCGTCGACGCCGGCCGGGTCAACGACAAGCTCGCCCGCCAGGTGCTGGACGGCGTGCTGGCGGGAGAGGGCGAGCCGGACGACGTCGTCGCGTCCCGCGGCCTCGAGGTGGTGTCCGACGAAGGCGCCCTGGCGGCCGCTGTCGACGAAGCGATCGCGGCCGACCCGGACGTCGCGGACAAGATCCGAGACGGCAAGGTGGCAGCGGCTGGTGCGCTGATCGGGGCCGTGATGAAGCAGATGCGCGGGCAGGCTGACGCGGCGCGGGTACGAGAGCTGATCCTCGAGAAGCTGACCTGACCGTTGCGTCCTGCAACCGGGTCGCGGGAGCGACCGCGGTGCAGGACGCAAGCGGTTAGCTGATCGACACCTGGAAGATGCGGTCGTCCTCGGCGGCCGGGGTGCCGCGTCCGTCGCGGTTGCTGGTGCCGAGCCACAGGGAACCGTCCGGTGCCGCCACCACCGTGCGCAGGCGCCCGTAGGCCCCGACGAAGTGCGGTTGGGGCTGTCCGAGCGTTCCGTCCGCGGTGACCGGGACCTGCCAGAGCCGCTCGCCGCGCAGACTGGCGACCCACAGCGAGCCATCGGCGTACGCCACGCTCGACGGCGAAGCATCGGACGGGTTCCACTGCACCTGCGGGTCGACGTACCCCTCGAGGTTGGCGTCTCCCTCCGCCTCGGGCCAGCCGTAGTTGTTGCCAGGCAGGATCTGGTTGACCTCGTCCCAGACCTGGGACCCGAACTCGCTGGCCCAGAGCCGGTCGCCGTCATCGAAGGCGAGCCCTTGCACGTTGCGATGGCCCTTGCTCCAGACCGGTGAGCTCGGGTCGGGGTTGCCCGGCGCGGGGTCGCCGTCGGGAGTGATCCGCAAGATCTTGCCGCCGAGCGAGTCGTCGTCTTGCGACAGTCCCTCGTCTCCGGTCTCACCGGTGGAGACGTACAGGTAGCCGTCCGGACCGAAGGCAAGCCGCCCACCGTCGTGGATCTGGCCGGACGGTATGCCGGTCAGGATCGGCTCGGGCTCGCCGAGCCGAGTGCCGTCGTACGTCATCGACAGGACGCGGTTGTCCTCGCTGGTCGTCACGTACACGAAGATGCGCTGGTCTCTGGCGTAGTCCGGCGAGACAGCCAGGCCCAGCAGGCCGCCTTCTGACGTCGGCGCAGTCTCCTCGATCTGTCCGACCTCGCGAGTCTGTCCGCCGTCGATGGCGACGACGGTGCCGCGGTCGCGCTCGGTGACCAGCGCAGTCCCATCGGGCAGGAATCCGAGCCCCCAGGGAACGGCGAGACCTTGTGCGACCGTCTCCGTGACCTGGACGGGACCGTCGCTCGGTGTCTCGCGCCCGGTCTCGTCCGGCGGCTCGGTGGAGGTGACGGTGACCGTGCCGGGATCATCAGGACGATCGCTGTCGTCTTGCTGTGCGGGGTCGTCGCTGCAGGCAGTCAGCCCGGCGAGCAGGATCAGCGCGACAGTGGCAAGACCTGGTCGGGCGACGACGCGCATGTCTTCATGCTGGCACGGGCATCCAAGTGTGCCGGATTGCCTGACCGGGACCGTCTCAGTGCGGCCCTCGGTCAGGCAACCCAGCGAGAAGTCGATAAAGCGAATTGGCATAGAACTCTATGCTTCGATCACTCTCGCATCCGCAGCCACGGGCTAGGCCGAAGGACACCGGACACTAGGGTCTGGCTGTGCGTGTCCTGACCCCGTTCCCGCCCGACGAGCTTGATGCCCCGGCGGGATTCGAGCTGACGCACGGCGACGCCACCGCCGAGTGGCCCGTCGTTGCCGCCGAGCAGGCACAGTTCTACGTGCCGGCGTACCGGTTCGACCTCCGCGTCGTCGAGGTGATGCGGGACATGCCCGCCCTGGAGTCGGTGCAGCTGCTCACGGCGGGCTTCGAGCATGCGCTGCCGTACCTGCCCGAGGGGGTGAGACTTGCGAACGGGGCAGGCATCCATGACGCCGCGACCGCCGAGCTCGCGGTGGGGCTGATGATCGGTGCGCAACGTCGGCTCGCCGACCTGGCCCGGTCACAGCCGCAGGGCGTCTGGGACAACCAGATGACGTCGTCGCTGGCCGACCGTCGGGTGCTGGTCGTCGGCGCGGGCAACATCGCGCGGGCTCTTCGCCGACGGCTGGAGAGCCACGAGTGCGAGGTGACATTGGTCGGCCGCAGCGCCCGCGACGGCGTCCAGGCGTTCTCGGCGTTGCCCGACCTGCTGCCGAACGCCGACATCGTCGTGCTGCTCGTGCCGTTGACCGAGACGACCCGTGGGTTGGTCGACGCCTCGTTCCTGGCCGCGATGCCAGCCGGTGCCCTGCTCGTCAACGTCGCGCGTGGACCCGTGGTGGTCACCGACGCTTTGCTCGCCGAGACCCGGACCGGCCGGCTGCGGGCAGCGCTCGACGTCATCGATCCGGAGCCGTTGCCGGCCGACCATCCACTCTGGGTGACGCCGGGAGTGACGATCACCCCGCACGTCGGTGGCGCGGCCTCGTCGATGTGGCCACGGGCCCGCCGGCTGGTGAACGAGCAGTTGCGGCGCCTCGCGGCGGGGGAGCCGTTGCTCCACCAGGTCGCCTGACCGCTCACCGCTGCACCCTAACTTCGGGGCTCGGGTCCCTTGTCTTCACCGGTGACCCGACGGATCAGCTCGATCACCATGCGGCGCTCGCCCTCGTAGTAGTCGAGTCCCCAGTCGGCCACCATCCGCGGGAACCGGAACAGGTCCGGATCGGCGTCGTTGGTCTCCAGCGAGTCCCGTACCGCCTGCAGGTCGGTACGGCGCTCGGCCAGCGCCTCGATGTACTCCTCGAGCATGGTCTGGGTGGTGTGAGGGTCGACCAGGTGGCCGAGCAGGAGACGTAGCGCGATGGGGTGCTTGAGCGCCGGGAACTCGACCGGCGCAGTCCCGAGCCAGTCACGAAGCTCCCGGACACCCGTAGCGGTGATCTGGTAGCGCCGGGTCGGGCGCGCGGGCGCCGAGGTGTCGTCGTGCGCGCTCACCAAGCCGCGCTCGGTCAGTCGGCCCAGCTCGGTGTACACCTGACTCATGGCGGGGGAGACCCAGTAGAACCGCAGGGTGCGGTCGGACCGCTGCTTGAGCTCGTAGCCGGTGAGGCGGTCGCCGAACGAAAGCAGGCCCAGCAGCGCGTACGAGGTGGTCGGGAGATCTTGACTCATCGTGGGGCCTGAGTATATTCCAACTAGGAATAGGGAGCCGTAACAGCGGCTGGACTCGAGGACGAGGGGCACTGTGACCGAAGACCTGCTGATGATGATCGGGACGCGGAAAGGGCTCTGGCTCGCCAGGTCCGACGACAACCGCGACACGTGGGAGCTGGACGGCCCGCACTTCTTGATGAACGACGTGTACTCGTGTGCCATCGACACCCGACGCGAGACACCCCGGCTGCTCGTGGGGACGATGAGTTCACACTTCGGCCCCCAGGTGTTCCGGTCTGACGATCTCGGTGGCTCGTGGGACGAGACGCCGAACGGTGCCATCCGCTTCCCCGATGACTGCGGCGCGACGCTCGAACGGGTTTGGCAGCTCGCGCTGCCGCCGGACGAGCCCGACGTCGTGTACGCCGGGACGGAGCCGCAGGGGTTGTTCCGCAGTGCGGACCGGGGTGAGACATTCGACGTCGTCCGAGGTCTGCTCGACCACCCGCACCGCAAGGAGTGGGGCGCCGGGTACGGCGGCGCCGCAATCCACACCGTGCTCCCACACGGCGACGATGCGGGCAGCATGACGGTCGCCATGTCGACCGGGGGCGTCTACCAGACGCGTGACGGCGGTGAGTCGTGGGATCCGGCCAATGTCGGGATCAAGGCGTACTTCTACCCCGACCCCTGGCCGGAGTTCGGTCAGTGTGTGCACAAGGTGGCTCGCCCCGCCGGGTCGACCGGCCGGATGTACGCGCAGAACCACCATGGCGTGTACCGCACAGACGACGACGCCCAGCAGTGGGTTTCGATTGCGGACGGGCTACCGAGCGACTTCGGCTTCTCGATGGTGGTCGACCCGCACGACGCCGACACGATCTACGTGTTCCCCCTCGTCGCCGACGGCGAGCGCATCCCGCCAGAGGCACGTGCACGGGTCTGGAAATCGACCGACGCCGGCGGCAGTTGGACCGAGCACGGGGAGGGCCTCCCCGCCGACAGCTTCTACGCGGCTGTGATGCGGGACGCGTTGACCGTCGACGACGCGACCCCGACCGGGGTCTACTTCGGTGCGCGGGACGGTTCGGTGTACGCCAGTCGTGACGCCGCCGAGTCCTGGCAGCAGGTGACCCAGCACCTGCCCGACGTCATGTGCGTCCGAGCGGCGACTGTGCCGCATGGTGCAGTCGCATCGATGTTTGGAAGCTGATCGGTATCACGCGCGACGACCTGTCCTGGGTGGCGGTCGTCGCTCGAGAGGACTCGTTGTCGAGGTCGTAGGCTCCGGGCATGCCTGACATCAAGCCCCGCAGCCGCGCGGTCACCGACGGACTCGAAGCGACGGCAGCCCGAGGGATGCTCCGCGCGGTAGGCATGGGGGACGCCGACTGGGCGAAGCCGCAGATCGGCGTTGCGTCGTCGTGGAACGAGATCACGCCGTGCAACCTCTCACTGGACCGGCTTGCCGTTGCGACGAAGTCGGGTGTGCACGCCGCGGGGGGCTATCCCTTGGAGTTCGGCACGATCTCGGTCTCCGACGGCATCTCGATGGGCCACGAGGGGATGCACTTCTCGCTGGTTTCCCGAGAAGTGATCGCCGACTCCGTCGAGACCGTCATGATGGCCGAGCGCCTCGATGGCTCGGTACTGCTGGCAGGGTGTGACAAGAGCCTGCCGGGCATGCTGATGGCCGCGGCTCGGCTGGACCTTGCGTCGGTGTTCATGTACGCCGGCACGACGTTGCCCGGCAGGCTCGACGACCGGGACCTGACCATCATCGACGCCTTCGAGGCCGTCGGAGCCTGCCTGGCCGGGCGGATGACGCGCGCCGACGTGGACGCCGTGGAGCGGGCGATCTGCCCGGGTGAAGGCGCCTGCGGCGGCATGTACACCGCGAACACGATGGCCTCGGCTGCCGAGGCGTTGGGGATGTCGCTTCCGGGATCGGCGGCTCCGCCGTCGGTCGACCGACGGCGAGACGGGCTCGCCCACCGTTCCGGCGAGGCGGTCGTGGGCATGCTGCATGCCGGCATCACGGCGCGTCAGATCATGACGAGGGAGGCCTTCGAGAACGCCATCGCCGTGGTGATGGCGCTCGGGGGCTCGACCAATGCGGTGCTGCACCTGCTGGCGATCGCGCGGGAGGCTGACGTCGACCTGACACTCGACGACTTCACCCGGATCGGCGACCGGGTTCCGCACGTGGGCGACCTGAAACCCTTCGGTCGCTACGCGATGGTCGACGTCGACCGGGTTGGTGGCATCCCCGTCGTGATGCGCGCACTGCTCGACGCAGGGCTGATGAACGGCGACTGCCTGACCGTGACCGGCAAGACGCTGGCCGAGAACCTGTCCGACCTCTCACCCCCGGGCGTCGACGGAGCCATCATCCGAGCGCTCGACTCGCCTATCCACGCCACCGGAGGGTTGACGATCCTGCATGGCTCGTTGGCGCCGGAGGGTGCCGTGGTGAAGTCGGCGGGCTTCGACGACGACGTGATCGAGGGGACGGCACGAGTCTTCGACGGCGAACGCGCGGCGCTCGACGCGCAGACGGCGGGACAGATAGCCCCGGGCGACGTCGTCGTGATCCGTTACGAGGGGCCCAAGGGCGGTCCAGGGATGCGCGAGATGCTTGCCATCACCGGTGCGATCAAGGGTGCAGGTCTCGGGAAGGACGTGCTGCTGCTCACCGACGGTCGGTTCTCCGGCGGCACGACCGGCCTGTGTGTGGGTCACATCGCGCCGGAGGCAGTCGACGGGGGGCCGATCGCGTTCGTGCGCGACGGAGACCGGATCCGTCTCGACGTCGGCAACCGGCGGCTCGACGTACTCGTCGATCCGGCAGACCTCGAGGCGCGCGCCGACGGCTGGGAACCGCCCCCGCCTCGGTTCACCACCGGTGTGCTCGCGAAGTACCGCAAGCTCGTCCAGTCGGCCGCGGTCGGCGCCGTCTGCGGCTGAGGCGCCCGCTTGTCTCACCGGGCCGCAACCGGCCCGGGTTCGGTACGCGGGCCGCGAAGTTGCTGACGTACCACCACGTGCTGTGGATCAGGCCACGGGTCGACGTCGTCGGCTACCAGTAACACCTCCGACTGCGGAACAGGCCGGGAGCTGAGCTCCCGGCCTGTTCCGTCCAGCTGTCTGGCGGTGACTACTGGCGTTCCCAGACCCGGATCTTCATCGAGGTGCCCTGCTGCCGCAGCACCTTGATGTTGACCCCGTTGTCGGGAACCTTCACGCCTGCCGTCGGCGTCTCCGGGAACCAGAAGGCACGGCTGTCGTTGAACAACGGCTGTGCAGCCTGGCCACGGATGTAGCTCGGCTTCCCGTTCGTGTGCAAGGTGAACGAGTCCGACTTCTCGAGGGAGAACGGCGCGTCGTAGCCGGCCACCCGCGGACGCCAGTACTGGCCGTCCAGTTTGACGATCGGTCGCGGGTTCGCCTCGATCGGGAGGATCAGTCCCTCACCCGGATGGGTGGGAGTGTTGTTGTCTCCCTGGCTGGTGTCCCAGTACGAGATCAGCAGACCGTCCTGGTAGGGGAAGTGCTCCACCCGGTCGGGCTGGGCGGGAGAGAACCCGAAGTTGTACGGACCTGACTTCAGGTACTTGTCGAACGACACGTAGTCGCGGTGCGAGGCGATGTAATAGTTGTCGAACAGCTCCGTGATGGAGGATCCGACGGCGCGGAAGCCGTCGAGCGTCCAACCCTCGTCGCCATCCTCTGCCCCGGACACGAACACGTCCTCGCCACCAGCGGTCAGCGTGATGTCGTCGGCGAAGAAGCCCTTGCCGCCGACAGCGCCGTCGGTCTGGTAGCGAATCCGCAGTCCGATCGTCTGGCCGGCGTACGCCGACAGGTCGAAGGTGGCCTCCTCCCAGCCGTCACTCGTGCCGTCGATGCCGTTGCCTTCGGCGGCGGTGGTGATCGATCCGGGGATCGCCGCGAAACCGTTGCCGGCGTCGACCTCGATGTAGGCGTAGTCGCACGGGTCGGGACCGCAGTCCTCGATGTCCCAGTTGGCCTGCATGCCCAACGTCGCCGTTCCCGCCGGCAACGTCACCTCGCGCGACATCGAGTTGTCGAGGTCGTCGCCGAGGCCGCTCCACCATGAGTTCTCACCCGCGTAGGGCTCCACAAGTTCGGTGGTCTTGCTCTTCTTCGGCAAGACGACGACGGCGGCTTGGGCGTCCTTGGTGTTGTACTCGTGCGGCCCGAGCTCAAGGGAGCGACCGTCCGAAGGCAGCATCACCTCGTAGTCCAGCCAGCCCAGCTGCAGCTTCTCCCACGCACCGAGATCGGCTGACCTGGTGCCGATGCCTTCGTCCTTGGGTGCGGACACGCGGCTCTGCGCCATCAGCGTCCAGAAGTTCACGCTGTTCTCGCCGCCTGCGGTCGAGTACAGGTCGGGCAGGCCCAGGTCATGGGCGTACTCGTGCGTGAAGACGCTCTGGCCACCGTTCTCCGGCTGGATGGTGTAGTCACCGATCCACAGCCCGGTGTTACCGACCTGCGTGCCACCGAACGGCGCGTTCGCCGGGCCGCCGGAACCGAACGGCGTCGTCTGGACGTACCAACGGTGCGACCACACGGCGTCCTCGGCCTGGTAGGGGTCACCGTCGGCCTGGTCACCACCGGCATGGACGATCTGGAAGTGGTCGATGTAGCCGTCCGACTCGTTGAAGTCGCCGTCCTGGTCGTAGTCGTTGCGGTCCCACCGGTCGAACGTCCTCAGCTCGCGCTTGATCTGGGCGTTTGTGCGGCCGGCCGCGCGCTGGTCCGCAACCCACTGGTTGGCGGCGTCCTGTACGAGGTTCCACGTGTTGCTACAGACGTTCCCGTCGCACGGGTATCCGTTGCTGCGCCCGTAGCGGGCCTCGTTGTACTGCACCTTGACCCAGTCGGTCACGGTGCCGTCGATGCTGTACCGGCCAGACGACTGACGCTCGTAGTACTCGCGGACCGACTCGACGTCCCTGCCGCTGCCCGGCTTGCCACCTTCGCCGAAGTAGAGGTCCTGGTAGTACGCACGGTTGTAGTTGGGCCGCCACACCGTGGAGTTGTCCTGCGATCGGTCGGGCTTGGGGATGGCGTTGCGCAACGGCCCGTCGAAGACCTGCGGGCCCGGGGTGTCGGGGTCGGTGTCCTGGTCGGGGTAGTCCGGGTGCCGCTCGTTGCCGAACTCGGCCACGATCACGAAGATCCGGTCGGTGGACTCGCGAGACAGCTCGACGTACTGGGACTTCTTCGTGGCGGGAGCCTTGGTCTTGCCGTTGGCGTTGACCGCACGCGGCGACGTCGTCTGCGAAACCTTCATGACGGTGCTGGGGCCGCGCTGCTGGATCGTGCCCGTGCCGTTGACGAGAGCGGTGAGCGCCTCTTGCCGGAGAGCTGCGTGCTTCTTTGTGAACGGACCGGCCAAGGCGTCGCTCGGGACGGCCTGATGGGCCCCCGGCGCAACTGCAGCATTGGACGAGATGGCGGCAGACGTGGGGTCGGCCGCCTGCGACGAGGGAAGACCAGCGCTGGATCCCAGCGCGGTCGCGATGGCCAGGCTGGTGAGCCCGAGTGCGGTCTTTCGCACGCATTCCTCCTGAGTAAAGCGGGCAGGCGACGCGCGTCACTACCGCAACGAGACCGAGCGCGTACCCGAATCGTAAAAAAATGGGGTGGGGACTTGTGCACCTTAGACACGATCACCCGACCGCGCCAGGGTTGATCCCGCTACGCAGGGTGAGAGATCAGGAAGCGGACGGCCATCCCACATCACGAGACGTGCATGAGCGTGACTTGACGGCTCACGCGCGGTCGGGGAGCGTGGACGCATGCATGGGATTCTTGTCGTACGCCACGACGCGCGAGTCTGACCGAGTTCCGCTCGAAGTCTCCGCGTCCCCCTCGCTCGCCCGTTCGGGCCGAGGGGTTTTTTTGTGCACACGATGTCGAGCCCGTCGGAGAGAGGACACCATGGCGCAGCAGCTGGGTGTGCAGGGCGAAGACCCGGTGGTTGAGCGGCTGACCGGCGCGCAAAGCTTGATCCGCGCCCTCGAGTACGCGGGCGTCGACACCGTTTTCGGAATCCCCGGTGGGGCGATCTTGCCGGCGTACGACCCGCTGCTCGACTCGACCAAGATCCGGCACATCCTCGTACGCCACGAGCAAGGTGCCGGCCACGCCGCCCAGGGGTACGCCCAGGTCACCGGCAAGGTGGGCGTGTGCATGGCCACCAGCGGTCCCGGCGCGACCAACCTGGTGACGCCGCTCGCCGACGCCTTGATGGACTCCGTGCCCATCGTGGCCGTGACGGGTCAGGTCAACTCAGCCGCGATCGGGACCGACGCCTTCCAAGAGGCGGATATCCGCGGTATTACGATGCCGGTGACCAAGCACAACTACCTCGTCACGGATCCGGCCGAGATTCCGGCCGCGATCGCGGAGGCGTTCTACATCGCGGCGACCGGTCGTCCGGGTCCCGTGCTGGTCGACATCGCCAAGGACGCGTTGCAGGCGACGACGACGTTCAACTGGCCCGAGCACCTTCACCTTCCTGGCTATCGCCCGGTCACTCAGCCGCACAACAAGCAAGTGCGTGAGGCAGCACGGCTGATTGCCGCCTCGCGACGTCCGGTGCTGTATGTCGGCGGCGGCGTGATCAAGGCCGATGCGCACGACGAGCTGCGCGTGCTCGCGGAGCTCACGAAGATCCCCGTCGTCACGACCCTGATGGCGCGTGGCGCCTTCCCCGACAGCCACGCGCTGCATCTCGGCATGCCCGGCATGCACGGCACGGTGGCAGCCGTCGGTGCTCTGCAACGCAGCGATCTCCTGATCTGTCTGGGCGCACGTTTCGACGACCGCGTCACCGGGCGCCTCGACACGTTTGCACCCGAGGCCAAGGTGATCCACGCCGACATCGACCCCGCGGAGATCTCGAAGAACCGCCTCGCCGACGTCCCGATCGTGGGGGACTGTCGCGAGGTGATCGCCGAGCTCGTCGTCGCCGTGCAGGCCGAGTACGACAGCGGCAACCGTGGCGATGCGGCCCCGTGGCTTGCCACCTGCCAGGCCTGGCGGGAGAGATACCCGTTGGGGTACGAGACGAACGACGAAGCGTTGTCCCCGCAGTACGTGATCGAGCGGATCGGCGCGCTGACCGAGGACGACACCATCTACTGCTCCGGGGTGGGCCAGCACCAGATGTGGGCGGCGCATTTCATCAGGTACGAGCGTCCCCGGACCTGGATCAACTCCGGCGGTCTCGGCACGATGGGGTACGCCGTCCCGGCTGCCATGGGTGCCAAGGTCGGAAGCCCCGCTACCCCGGTCTGGGCGATCGACGGCGACGGCTGCTTCCAGATGACCAACCAGGAACTGGCCACCTGCGCGCTCAACGGCATCCCGATCAAGGTCGCGGTGATCAACAACTCGAGTCTCGGGATGGTGCGCCAGTGGCAGACGCTCTTCTACGAAGGTCGCTACTCCAATACCGACCTGCACTCGGCGCGGGTACCCGACTTCGTGAAGCTCGCCGAGGCCCTCGGCTGTGTGGGTCTGCGCTGTGACAACGTCGACGATGTCGATGCGACGATCACCAAGGCGATGCAGGTGACCGACGCACCGGTCGTCATCGACTTCGTCGTCAACCCCGACGCCATGGTGTGGCCGATGGTGGCCGCGGGCACCAGCAACGACGACGTCCAGATCGCCCGCGACCTCAAGCCGGTCTTCGACGAGGACGACCTGTGATTGCCGAGCTGGCCCCCGCCAGCCCGGTGGAGGGGCGATGACGACGACCCACACCCTGTCCGTGCTGGTGGTGAACAAGCCCGGTGTCCTTGCTCGTGTGGCCGCCCTGTTCTCCCGACGTGGGTTCAACATCGACTCTTTGGCGGTCGGCCCGACCGAGGACCCCACGGTCTCCCGGATGACGATCGTGGTCGGGCTCGACGACCAGCCGCTCGAACACGTCACGAAGCAGCTCAACAAGCTCGTCGAGGTGCTCAAGATCGTCGAGCTCGGATCGACCGGCGCGGTCGAGCGCGAACTCGCTTTGGTCAAGGTGCGCGCCGACGCCAACACGCGGAGCCAGGTGTTGGAGACCGTCACGTTGTTCCGGGCCAAGGTCGTCGACGTCGCCACCGACGCCGTGACGATCGAGGTGACCGGTAACCGCGACAAGCTCGAGGCGATGCTGCGGGTGCTCGAGCCCTTCGGGATCCGCGAGCTGGTGCAGTCCGGCATGGTGGCGATCAACCGGGGCGGCCGCTCCATCACCGACCGTGGTGGAAGGCCCGCACCACCGGTCCCGATCCGACCTTCGGCCTGACCGCCGACGTACGACCCCCATCCCCGAATCACCAAGGAGAAGCGCTGCTCATGGCCGAACTGCTGTACGACGACTCCGCCGACCTCAGCCACATCCAGGGGCGCAACGTCGCGGTCCTCGGGTATGGGTCACAGGGGCACGCCCACGCGTTGTCCCTGCGCGACTCGGGTGTCGACGTCCGCGTCGGGCTGCTCGAGACCTCGCGCAGCAGGGCCAAGGCCGAGGCTGAGGGCCTTCGTGTCGTCACGCCGTTCGAAGCGTGTGAGGAATCCGACTTCATCGTCGTGCTGGCGCCCGACCCTGTGCAGCGCGGTCTGTACAAGGACTCCATCGAGCCGAACTTGGTCGACGGCGACGCACTGCTGTTCGGTCACGGGTTCAACATTCGCTACGGCTACGTCAAGCCTCCCGCCGGCGTCGACGTGGTGATGGTGGCCCCGAAGGGTCCGGGCCACCTGGTCCGGCGCGAGTTCAGTGAGGGTCGCGGCGTCCCGGTGCTCGTCGCGGTCGAGCAGGACCCGACCGGCAACGCCTGGGACCTGGCGCTGTCGTATGCGAAGGCGCTCGGAGGGACGCGGGCCGGCGCCATCAAGACGACGTTCACCGAGGAGACCGAGACGGATCTGTTCGGTGAGCAGGCGGTGCTCTGCGGGGGGGCATCCAGGTTGGTGCAGGCCGGGTTCGAGGTGCTGACCGAGGCGGGCTACCAGCCCGAGGTGGCGTACTTCGAGTGCCTGCACGAGCTCAAGCTGATCGTCGACCTGATGTACGAGGGCGGCATCGCCAAGCAGCGCTGGTCGGTGTCGGACACGGCAGAGTACGGCGACTACACGTCCGGCCCGTACGTCATCGACGAGTCGGTCAAGGCTCGGATGCAGCAGGTGCTCGGCGCCATCCAGGACGGTTCGTGGGCAGCCGATTTCATCGCCGACCAAGATGCTGGTGCGCCGAAGTTCGCCCAGTTCCGTAAGAAGAGCGAACAGCACCCGATCGAGCAGACCGGTCGCGAGCTGCGGTCACTGATGGCGTGGGTGAAGTCGCACGACGACGACTACACGGAGGGCACCGCCGCCCGCTGACCGCATTCCGGACCAGGTGGCCTGCACGCGCACTAGATTGCGAGAAGTCCCCGGATCGGGTCGCCGAAAGGTCGTGCGATGCGTCAGTGCCCGCGCTGCGGTGTCGAGCTGCCGTTCCACGCCTCGTCCTGCCCACGGTGCGGGCTCGCGTGGGACCCGCACGGCCACTACACGGAGAGCGGGGCCGGCGGCCGGCGTAGCTCTGCGCTCGTCGGGGCCAGCGTCGTCTTGTCGCTGCTGGTCACGGCCATGTTGGTGGTCGGGGCGCTGTGGCTGCTGGACGTCGGGCCGTTCGGTGCACATGGCGACGACGAGGCCGGGCCCAGGCCCATTCCGACGACCACTCCCACGTCCACCCCGACGCCGAGCCCGACGCCGACGACCCCCACCACGACGGGCGTCCCCTCAGACTTCTCCGAGGTGTACGCGGGAGTGCAGGACGGCGTGGCCGTCGTCAACGTCGCGACCTGTCGGGGTGGTGGCACCGGTACAGGCTTCCTGGTCGACGAGTCCACGTTGGTGACAGCAGCCCACGTTGTCGCCGGTGCGACCGAGTTGTCGATCGACTTTGACTCGGGACCGGTGGCCGTGACCGTGGCCGGGATCGACAAGTCGCTGGACCTCGCGATCCTGAGGCTCAACGCGCCACAGGCCGACCGGCACCAGTTCGCGCTGGGGACCGAGCCTCGGGAGGGGATGCGGGTAGCCGTCATCGGGTATCCGCTGGGAGAGCCGAAGGGGATCTCCCAGGGAATCGTGTCGGGCCTCGACCGCACGATCACCACCGAGTCCGGAACCCTGAACGGTCTGGTGGTCACCGACGCCGCCATCAATCCCGGCAACTCCGGTGGTCCGATGATCGACCTCGCTGGTGAGCTGGTCGGGATCACCACCGCCAAGCGCATCGACGCGGAGGGAATCGGGTACGCGGTCCCGAGCGAGTTGATCGAGCCCGCGATCCGGTCCGGGGCGGGACTCGTCCAGCCGTCGGAGCCGGGCTGCGTCACCGAAGACCCGGTCGAGCAGGGCGTTCGACGTACGTTCAGCGCGTACTTCAACGCGATCAACACGCGGGACTACGAGGCCGCGATGCGGTGGGTGGGCCCGAGCATCCGGGCCGACAGCAACGAGCAGCAGTGGCAGCAGGACTACGCCACGACGTACGACGACCGGATCGAGGTGCTGGGAATCCGGGGACCTGCGTCGGCGCCGACGGTGTGGGTGACGTTCAGAAGCCAGCAAGAACCTGGGTACGGGCCTGCGGACGCACCCGATCTCACCTGCGCCGTCTGGTCGATCGACTACCACCTAACCCTCGCCGGTGGCCGGTACGTCATCGCCAGTGTCGACGGGAACACCGACCCTCCGTGGTCTCGTTGCTCCTGAGGTGGGGCACCGGCACACGTCGATCGGTCCGCGCGGCCACGATGTGACGGACGTGCGGAGATCCGAGTGCCCTGGCCTAGACTGGCCGGCGCATGAGCACGGCGTGGTGCTCGGGCGGGGCTCCCCTGGTCCGCCTGTCGAGCTGTCGCTACCGAAGGGTCTGTCGTGCCGAAGCCTGTCGTCCTGATCGCCGAAGAGCTGAGCCCTGCCACGGTGGAGGCGCTCGGACCCGAGTTCGAGATCAGGCGCTGCGACGGGTCCGACCGGTCCGAGCTGCTCACTGCCATCGCCGACGTCGACGCGATCTTGGTCCGGAGCGCCACCAAGGTCGACGCCGAAGCGCTCGCCGTCGCGTCACGCCTCAAGGTCATCGCCCGAGCCGGTGTCGGGCTCGACAACGTCGACGTCAAGCAGGCCACGATCAGCGGTGTCATGGTGGTCAACGCGCCGACCTCCAACATCGTCAGCGCTGCGGAGCTCGCCGTCGGGCTGCTGCTCGCCGCGGCCCGCCACATCGCTCCCGCCAGCGCATCGCTCAAGGGCGGCGAGTGGAAACGCAGCAAGTTCTCCGGCATCGAGTTGTACGACAAGACCGTCGGCATCGTCGGGCTCGGAAAGATCGGCGTCCTGGTCGCGCAGCGACTGAGCGCGTTCGGCATGAAGGTGATCGCCTTCGACCCGTACGTCCAGGCGGGGCGTGCGGCGCAGTTGGGAGTCCGGTTGGTCCCGCTCGACGACTTGATGGCCAACGCCGACTTCGTGTCCGTCCACCTGCCGAAGACACCTGAGACGGCCGGGCTGATCGGCGAGGAGCAGCTGGCTCGCTGCAAGCCGACCATGGTGATCGTGAACGCTGCCCGCGGCGGCATCGTCGACGAGCACGCGCTGTACGTCGCCCTCAAGGACGGCCGGATTGCCGGTGCCGGGCTGGACGTCTTCACGAGCGAGCCGTGCACCGACTCACCGCTGTTCGAGTTCGACAACGTCGTTGCCACCCCACACCTCGGCGCGTCCACCGACGAGGCTCAGGAGAAGGCGGGCATCGCCGTCGCGAAGTCGGTTCGACTCGCTCTCGGCGGCGAGCTCGTCCCCGACGCGGTCAACGTCCAAGGCGGTGTCATCGCCGAGGACGTCCGCCCGGGGATTGCGCTGACCGAGAAGCTCGGCCGGATCTTCACCGCGTTGGCGGGGGAGGTGGCGCAGCAGCTCGACGTGGAAGTACGCGGTGAGATCACCGAGTTCGACGTCCGCGTGCTCGAGCTGGCGGCCCTCAAGGGTGCGTTCGTGGACGTCGTCGAGGAGACGGTCTCGTACGTCAACGCGCCGCTGCTCGCGGCCGAGCGGGGTCTCGCGGTGCGCCTGGTCACGGACGCGGAGAGCCCCGACCACCGCAACCTGGTCACCTTGCGCGGCACCCTCTCCGACGGCAGCCAGGTGTCGGTGTCGGGCACGTTGGTCGGCATCCAGCAACGCGAACGTCTGGTCGAGGTCAACGGGTACGCCGTCGACCTCGAGCCCACCGACCATCTGGCTTTCATCACCTACGACGACCGTCCGGGCATGGTCGGCGCGATCGGCAACGTCCTCGGCGACGCCCAGATCAACATCGCGGGCATGCAGGTGGCCCGCGACCACCAAGGTGGTCTCGCCCTGGTGGCGTTGAGTGTCGACTCGGCCATCCCGTCCGGTGTGCTCGACGACATCGTCGAGGTCATGGACGCCAAGAGTGCCCGCTGCGTCGAGGTCTAGCGCGGGTTTCCCCCACCGCTGATCTCCTGAGTGCGCTGTTCACGCAGGGTCCGGAGGTGGACGGCGGCCCACGTGCGAAACGGGCGCCACGCGTCCGACACGTCGGTCAAAGATCGGTCGGGCCCGTAGCGTTCGGCGACCTCGGCTTCGAGGCGGCGTTCGTGTGTGGGCAGGGCGTCGGGTGCGTTGGCTCCGCGGACGATGACGAGCTCGGCGGAAAAGGGTCCGAGTCCCTTGACCTCCTGGACCGTGCTGATGGCGTCCTCGACGTCCATCTGCCGTAGCCGTGCGCCGTTGAGGTGTCCGTCGAGGGCGGCGTCGGCCACCGCGTGGAGATACTCAGTCTTGCGGCCGGGCAGGTCGAGAGCCAGACCGCGGACGGTGGCCGGCGCGGGAAACGCGCCGCCCTCGCCATGCCGAGCGACCAGATCCGCGCGGAGCCGGGCCGCCTGCACGATGCGGATCCGATGGGACAGGAACGACCAAGCCGCCGCCTCGTACGGGGAATGGAAACCGCACGGGCGGAGACCCGGAAGACGTTGCCGGGCATCGCCGATGACCGGATCTCGGGTTCCGACGTCCGGCCAGGCGCGGGCGTCGACGTCGAG
>Ga0136617_10001894_pt1 | contig 18670 bp, 21 predicted proteins | sample AntDrymUQ3222106_2_FD_129672 | JGI IMG/M metagenome (GOLD analysis project Ga0136617, IMG submission 129672) | Polar desert sand microbial communities from Dry Valleys, Antarctica - metaG UQ322 (21.06) | ecosystem: Environmental > Terrestrial > Soil > Desert | place: Antarctica: Dry Valley... | reverse complement strand
TTGGTCGCGATGACAAGCTCACCTCTGGGTCGGTGCCCGAGCCATCTCCCAAGAATCGCCTCCGTGCGGCCTTGCGTCGTACTATTGGGCGGCGCTGGATACATCTCGGCGGTGTCGATGAAATTGACGCCTTGCGCAAGCGCATGATCGAGCTGCGCGTGCGCTTCGCGTTCACTGTTCTGCTCACCCCAGGTCATCGTCCCCAAACAGACCTGAGAGACATGAAGCTCTGTGCCTGGCAGCGTGCGGTATTTCACTCGCGCGTTTCCTCTTGTTGCATGAGGGTGACGCGGAATTCGTCCAAATCCTCGTCCAATGCATCGCGGATCGACACCATACCGAGAGGCCGATCGTATTCGACGACGGGCAAGTGCCGAAACTTGCCCCTGTGCATGATCCGCAGTGCCTCTTGGAAGGATTCGTCCGCGAGGATGGTTTGTGGCTGCGGGGTCATGACCTCCCCCAGGCGGGTGCGGCCGGGGTCGAGGCCGGCAGCGAGCACGCGAAACAGCGCATCGCGCTCGGTGAAAATTCCGATGAGCCGAGGGCCATCGACCACCAGCATCGCCCCGATATTCCGCTGCTTCATGAGGCTCGCCGCCTCGCGGATCGACGCGCTTTTCTCCGCAGTGATCGGCGGATGGCCGGCGATGATGGTGCGCAGTGATCGAATCGGCATTTTCCTTATCCGGTAACCAAAAGAAACGGCATTGAGCGCCGCGGGTCGATGGGAAGTCAAGAGGTTAGAGGCGCCGGTACAATTGACCACGCGCGAGCTGACCGAAACCGGTGATATTGTGGAGTGCTCGGGATCGAGCGTCGCGTTTCCGCGAAAGCTTGTAACAGAATACCTGTTCGGGGTGCGTGCGACTTCCGGCATGGAATACCTGGACCACAAGAAGAGGTAGAGCATGGGGCACGACCACTCGAGCCATAGCCATGGACAGCGCGCGCACACAGAAGGACATGAGCACGGGAGCGCCGGGTCCGAGCTGACCGACATGGATGTGCGCGTGCGTGCACTCGAATCATTGCTAGTCGAGAAAGGCTATGTCGACCCGAAAGCCCTCGATCTTCTGATCGAAACCTACGAGACCAAAATCGGCCCCCACAATGGAGCACGCGTCGTGGCCAAGGCATGGGCCGATCCGCATTACCGCCAGTGGCTGCTCGACGATGCTACTTCCGCGATTGCGTCACTTGGCTACACGGGCCGGCAGGGCGAGCACATGGTGGCGCTCGAGAATACGTCGCAGGTGCACCACGTCGTAGTCTGCACGCTCTGCTCGTGCTATCCGTGGCCGGTGCTGGGCCTGCCTCCGGTCTGGTACAAGTCCGCTCCCTATCGCTCGCGCGCCGTCATCGATCCGCGCGGCGTGCTTGCCGATTTCGGCGTCGCCTTGCCGGAAGACGTCGAAATTCGTGTCTGGGATTCGACTGCCGAGATCCGCTATTTGGTGCTACCCGAGCGGCCTCAGGGAACCGACGGCTGGACCGAAGACGAGCTCGCGAGTCTCGTCACCCGTGACTCGATGATCGGCACCGGCTTGCCGCACGCACCGCTGACTTCGCCGGATCCCTCGTGAATGGCGTCCATGACATGGGCGGGATCCAGAATTTCGGTCCCGTGCTACCCGAGGCGCGCGAGCCCGCGTTTCACGATGCGTGGGAGCGACGTGCCTTTGCGCTCACCTTGGCGATGGCCGGAACCGGCATGTGGAACCTGGACCAAGCGCGTGCGGCGCGCGAGAGCCTGCCGCCCGCGCACTATCTCGCAAGCAGCTACTACCGGATTTGGATCGATGCGCTGTGCAAGTTGATGATCGAGCGTGGCCTCGTCACGTCCGAGGAGCTTCTGGACGGGCGATTGCGGGCACCGCCCGCGAGAACCCGAGCTCATCTCAGCGCCGATCGCGTGGACTCGGCCCTTGCCCGCGGCAACTCCACGCAACGCGTGGCCGCGGACTCAGCGCGATTTGTCGTCGGCGATGCCGTGCGGACGCGCGTCGTGCACCCGCGAGGGCATACGCGGCTCCCGCGGTATTGCCGTGGCAAGGCCGGCACTGTCACGAAGGTGCACGGTGCACATGTCTTTGCCGACGCCAGCGCACGCGGCGACGGCGAGGAAGGACAATGGCTGTACACGGTACGCTTCGCGGCCAGCGAGTTGTGGGGGCCGGACACAACCGCTTGTGCGGTGCACGTGGATTGCTGGGAGCCTTATCTGGACGGGGTGACGGCGTGATTGTGCCCTCCTCTTTGGCTGGTCCGCCCACCGGTTCGCCGGCGCAGCTTGCGCGACCGGTCGACCCGCCCGGCTTACCGCGGGACGCCAACGGGCCGGTGTTCAACGCTCCGTGGGAAGCGCAGGCTTTCGCGATGGCCCTGGCGCTGCATGAACGCGGCCAGTTCACGTGGAAAGAGTGGGCCGATACCTTGGCCGCCGTCATCGGCGAGGTGCGGGGCCGGGGTGAGCCTGACACGGGCGAGCACTACTATCGGCACTGGTTGACCGCACTCGAGCGCGTTGCGGCCGGCAAAGGCCTCGTCACGGACTCGATGCTTCGAGAGCGCCGGCGGCAATGGGAGGAAGCTGCGCGCCGAACCCCTCACGGTCAACCAATCGAGCTCTAATGGCTCGCTTGTCGTCCCAAGTCGCCGTTTCTTAACGGAGTTCCGCACCGTCCAATAGCGGGAAACCAAATGAGGTGTGCCGGCCGACTCGCTAACAGTTCATTTTAGAACTCTGCCGCGCCCCCGCTGCCCAACGCTTTCTCTCGAAGTGGAAATGCCTTGCCCTGCGTCGCCTTTTTGCTTCATCTGTTTATCGGCATCGGCCCGCATGCTAACGTTGGCGTGATTTCCTTCAACCGTCGGATGTCGCAAGACAGTACGCCGTGAAAAAAATCACTCTCTACAGCAGCTCGCAGCGCGCGCGCAAGACAGCGACGCCGCCCTCTCCGCCAGCCGGGGTGATGGCCCCGACCAGTACCGCGGGCGCCAATGCCGCGGCGTCTGCCGAACCGCAACCCCGCCGCGCGCCATCGGGCAGTTTCTTCGCGCGCCATGAGCGGCCGCTGCTCTTCGCCGGTGCCGGCCTCTTCGCTTTGGCCATGATCCTCTGGTCCGGGAAGATGACGCCGGCACAGCGCGCAATCACGCAAAAAGACATCGACGCCGCTGTGCTGCATACACTCGAGCAGGGGCAGCTGCCCTCCGCAGCGGCAAAAGCGTACGCCGCAGTGCGGCGCTCCGTCGTCCGCGTCCACGGCATCGGCCTACCCCCGGGAATGGACCTCGATGCGCCACGAGGCATCGGCACGGGTGTGGTGATCGTCGATACCGGAATCATTCTGACCAACATGCACGTTGTGGTCGGCGCCGAACGGATCAAAGTGGAGTTTTCCGACGGGCTCGAATCGGATGCGTCCATCATCGGCGTTCGGCCGGAACACGATCTTGCCGTGCTGCAGGCGAAAACGTTGCCGGACGATCTTCCTGCGGCGACGTTGCGCTCGACCAGCGACCTTGCCATGGGGGATGAAGTCATTGCAGTCGGGTTTCCCTTCGGAATCGGGCCGTCGGTAACAGCCGGTGTCGTATCCGGCTTGCGGCGCGAGTACCGGTCGGAGAAGGGCGATCGGCTGCTGACCAACCTCATTCAGTTCGATGCCGCCGCCAACCCGGGCAACTCCGGTGGACCCCTCTTGACCACCGACGGCCAAGTCGTCGGGATCGTCACCGCCATACTCAACCCAACCGGGCAGCACGTGTTCGTCGGCATCGGCTTTGCCGTGCCCATCGAGAACGCGGCGGCGGCCATCGGCATTTCGCCGTTTTGATGCAGCACGCAACCGAGGCTAAAAGAACGCATGAACGATAAAGCACGAAATCAGCACGAAGTCACTTCGCTCATGGAGCAAATTCTCTATGAGGTGAAACGGATTGTCGTCGGCCAGGACCACTTTCTCGAGCGAGTGCTCGTGGCGATCCTCGCGCAGGGCCATCTGCTCGTCGAAGGCGTCCCCGGACTCGCCAAGACGCTCACAGTCAAGACGCTCGCGCGGACCATCCGCGGCCAGTTCAAGCGCATCCAGTTCACGCCTGATCTCGTCCCCGCGGATCTCGTCGGCACGCGCATCTACAACCAAAAGACCGGCGAGTTCAACACCGCTCTCGGTCCCGTGTTCACCAATCTCCTCTTGGCCGACGAGATCAACCGGGCGCCGGCAAAAGTGCAAAGCGCATTGCTCGAGGTGATGCAGGAAGCGCAGGTCACCATTGCCGGCGAAACGCACCGGGTCCCCGAGCCGTTCCTGGTCATGGCGACGCAAAATCCGATCGAGACCGAAGGCACTTACCCGTTGCCGGAGGCACAGGTCGATCGGTTCATGATGAAGGTGCTGGTCGGCTACCCGAGCGAGGCGGAAGAGTTCGTCATTGTCGAACGGGTGACGGGGCTCGCGCAGGTCGTCGCCGAAGTCGCGACGACCGATCAGCTTGCGGCGCTGCAGCGGGAATGTCGTTTGGGCTACGTCGACCCATCGCTCATGCAATACGCGGTCCGGCTCGTCGCCGCGACGCGCAATCCCGATCGCTACGGAATCACCGACCTGGCGCGCTATGTGACGTACGGCGCGAGCCCGCGCGCCACCATCCATCTGATCGAGGCGGCGCGCGCTCTCGCGTTCCTGCGTGGCCGCGCGTACGTGTTGCCCGAGGACGTGTCGGACTTGGCGCCCGACGTCCTGCGGCACCGGCTCTCGCTATCGTACGAAGCGTTGTCCGACGCGCAATCCGCGGATCAATTGATCCTGCGCATCATGCAGCACGTGCCGCGACCCGAGAAGCCGCTCGAGACCCATGTCCGTCTCGATGCAAACGCCTGAAGCCGTCTTACGGCGGCTCGAATGGACGGTGGTGCGCCGGCTCGACGGAATTTTGCACGGCGACTACCGCACGCTGCTGCGTGGCTACGGGCTCGATCTCGCCGACCTGCGCGAGTATGTCTACCACGACGACGTACGGCACATCGACTGGAATGTCACAGCGCGGCTGCAGACGCCGTACGTGCGCGAATTCAACGAGGAGCGCGAGATCGCTGCTTGGTTTCTGCTCGACTTAAGCTCGTCGGTTGAATTTGGCTCGCAGCAATTGCAAAAACGCGCGATCGCCACCGAATTCGTCACCGTGCTCGCGCGGATTCTGACGCGCCACGGCAACCGCATCGGAGCCTTGTTGTATGGGACGCGCGTCGACACGGTGATCCCTGCGCGCAACGGGCGGCGCCAAGTGCTCCATCTCTTGCATCGGATGCTGACGCGGCCCGCGCCGACACAAGCGAGCGCTGGAACGAATCTCGCGGAGTTGCTACAAACCGCATATCGCGTGGCGCCGCGCCGTTCCCTCGTCTTCGTCGTCTCGGATTTCATCAGCACGCCAGGGTGGGCGGAGCCGCTCGCGCACCTCGCGCAGCGCCATGACGTGATCGCGGTCCGTCTCTACGATCCAATGGAAATGGACATGCCCGATCTTGGATTGCTCGTCGTCCAGGATGCGGAGACCGGCGAGCAGGTCTTCGTCGATACGCACGACCGTGGGTTTCGCAAGCGCTTTGCCGCGGCAGCGAAGGAGCGCGAGACGGAGCTCCGCTCGGCCTTCAAGGTTGCGGGAATCGACGCGCTGGAGCTTGCCACTGACGACGATCTCATCGACGCGATCCTGCGCTTCGCAGACTTGCGCAAGCGCCGCAGTCAGCTTGCGACCGGCGGTGGTTTGCCTCAGCACTTGGGGGTGCCGGCATGACTTTTCTGTGGCCACAAATGCTCTGGCTCTTGTTACTCGTTCCAATCACGGCGGGTTGCTACGTCTGGCTGCTGCGCCGGAAGAAAAAGGCGGCGCTGCGCTACGCGAGCTTGAGTCTCGTCAAGGATGCGCTCAGTGCGGGTCAACGCTTCCGCCGGCATGTACCACCGCTTTTGTTCCTGATCGCGCTGACTACGATGCTCGTGGCGATCGCTCGGCCGGCGGCGGTCGTCACTTTGCCGTCGCAGCACGAGACGGTCATCCTTTCGATGGATGTCTCGGGCAGCATGCGCGCGACCGACGTTTCTCCGAACCGCCTCGCTGCATCGCAGGAGGCGGCGCGGGCGTTTGTCGCCGACCTGCCGCGATCGACGCGCCTCGGCGTTGTCTCGTTCGCCGCCACGGCTGCGGTCGTGCAATCGCCGACGCATTCGCGCGAGGATATTTTGGCCGCGATTGAGCGGTTTACTCTGCAGCGCGGCACTGCGGTGGGCAGCGGCATCCTGGTCGCGCTCAAGATGATCTTCCCCGACGTGGAATTCGATCTGCGCGCATCCAATCCCCGGACCAGCGCTTCGCGCAGCACGCCGCTCGATTCAACACGCGCCCCGGAAAAAGCCCCGCCCAAACCGGTCGCTCCTGGTTCTTATTCGTCCGCCGTCATCATCCTCTTGACGGACGGGCAGACGACGACCGGGCCCGATCCCATCGAAGCGGCGCGCATCGCCGCCGATCGCGGCGTGCGCGTCTACACGGTGGGCGTCGGCACGACCAGCGGTGAGATCATCGGCGCTGAAGGCTGGTCGATGCGCGTGCGGCTCGACGAGGAATCGTTGAAGACGATCGCCAACCTGACGCAGGCAGAGTACTTCTATGCAGGTACTGCCGCCGACCTAAGGAAGATCTACCAGCACCTGAACACGCGGATCTTTCTCGAGGAAAAGGAGACTGAGATCACGGCGCTCTTCGTTGCCGTGGCGGCGTTGGCGGCCTTCCTGTCGGCGCTCTTATCGATGCTGTGGTTTAACCGGATCCTGTAGCGCGATGGGCCGTCTTGCCGGCTCCGGGTTGGCGCTCGTTGTTGGGCTTCTTGCCGCTTGCGCGCCCGTGCTGCCACTTGCGCAGGCACCCGTTGCGACAACGGCAGAGCCTGCCATCCCTTACGTTCCGACGCCTGTGTCGATCATGGACGAGATGCTGACCCTCGCGGGTGTCGGTCCGGACGATGTCGTCATCGATCTGGGCTCGGGCGACGGTCGCCTCGTCATCAACGCGGTCACCAAATACAAAGCGCGCCGCGGCTTCGGCGTCGATATCGACCCCGCATTGGTCAAGCTCGCCAACGAGAATGCGGCAAAGGCAGGGGTGGCCGACCGCGTGCAGTTCTTCGAGCGCGATCTCTTTGTGACCGACGTCAGCTCCGCGACGGTCGTGACGCTCTACCTGCTGCCAAGCACCATGGCCAAGGTGGAATCAAAGCTGCGAGCCGAATTGAAGCCCGGCACGCGCGTCGTCTCCCACGACTATCCGTTTCCGACGTGGCCCGTGACGCGTACGAAGGAACTCGACGTGCCGGAAAAGATTCGTATCTCAGGGACGACCTTTACGCGGCTCTTGCTCTACAGCAAGTGAGCGGTTCATTCAACCTTCAGCAGCGCGGGTAACGCGCTGCCGGATGACGTTGCAATTGGCCCAGACGTATCGACGATTTCGCTGGTGATGGGGGCGAAGGCGGCCGAGCAGCAGACTGAGAAGCACTTGCGTGAAGGCGCGGCCCGCCGGTTAGCTTTGCACTTTGGCCTAGGTATTGCCGCACAATCCGGTCGGGCGTAGTCTTGCCATTATGGTTTCTCCCATCTCTAAGTCGCTTGACACCCTTGGTGGTACGCCGGTGTTTACCGGCACCCGTGTGCCCGTCCAGACCTTGCTCGATTATCTCGAAGGTGGCGAGTCAATTGACGATTTTCTCGAAGGCTTTCCTAGCGTTGAAAGAAGGCAGGTCGTCGCCTTTCTCGAACTCGCGAAAGATCGGCTAATCGAAATCACTTCGTGAGGGTGTTGCTCGACGAATGTGTCGATCGTCGGCTTGCGCGAGATATTTTCGGGCACGAGGTTTCAACCGTCCACGGTCTTGGCTGGGCTGGCGATCGCAACGGCGCGTTGTTGACCCGCGCGGCAGGTCACTTCGATGTATTCGTCACTGTTGACCGCAATCTTGCGTTTCAATAGCGAATTGAGGCGCTCCCGTTCGCCGTTCTTATCCTGCGAGCTCGGACGAATCGCTTGGTCGATCTAAGACCGCTCGTTCCGATTCTCTTGCAGGTCGTGCCCGGCTTGCTGCCCGGTGAGGTGAAATGGGTCGAGGCCTAACAGCCCTACATCGCGGTGGTCCCAGCGCACGCCTAACCTTAGTTCGAGGGCACGCGCCGAAGCGCGCCGCTCAAAATTGACGTGCGGCATATTGCGCGGCTAAAGCGCGAGCAGTATCCCGGCCTCACTGTGGCCACGACCCCCCTCCCCATCACCTTCCGCCCCTTGCGCGAGGCCGATCTGCCGCTACTCCGTGACTGGATTCACCGACCTCATGTTGCGCAGTGGTGGGGCGGAGAGGACGCACATGAGAACCTCGAAGATACGAAGAGGAAGTACATGCCGCGATTGCAACAGGGCTCCTCGGTCAACGCTTACATCGCCTTACTTTCCGGAGAGCCGATTGGATTCATACAGTCCTATGCCGCGTTCGGTTGTGGCGATGGATGGTGGGAGAACGAAACTGACCCAAGCGTTCGAGGAATCGATCAGTTCCTGTGTGACGGTGGCAAGCTAGGGCAAGGGATCGGAACTCGAATGATCGCAGCGTTCGTACGCCAGCTCTTCGAGGACCCAGGCGTCACAAAGGTGCATACCGATCCCGATCCCACGAACGCGCGGGCAATTCGTTGCTATGAGAAAGCCGGTTTCCGTCCAGTCGGGAAGATCGCTACGCCAGACGGGCCGGCGCTGCTCATGGTCATCGAAAGGCGCATAGCCGAGGCACGCGCGAGTGCGGCGTACTCGAAAGTGTGAGCATCGGCTGAACCGCGCTACCCGCTCCACGCCTTGAGATTCAAAAACTCACGCCGCGTTTGCGGCCCGTGCGTGACAAAGCTCGGATCGGGCTGCTCGCGATACGCGCGCCGATCCTGTTCCACTCGATCACCTGCCAGATGCTTCTTCACGACATCGGCGGCAATCGGATAGACCTTGAGCGCGTTGCGGCCGAAGACTTTTGCGCGCAGGGCGGGCGTTATCTTTGGATACCCATACTTGTCCACCCACTCATCGGTGATCTGAAACGTGCGAAACGCCTGGATCTGATCCTGCGGTGACCCGTACCAAATCGAATCCGTGCCCCACAGCACGTTGTCCTCGCCGACGGACTTGAAAAGCTTACCCAGCCCATGCGCCGCGGAGTCCGGATCGCGCATCAGGAAGCGCCACGTGGAACCGAGCTCGGCGTAGACGTTGGCGCCGGGACGAATGCCGTTGTCGCGCAGGCTCGTGACCAATCCATCGATGCCGTCGGTGCGCCGCGCATCATACGGACCCTCCGGCTTGCCGGCGACGAAACCCGAGTGATAGATGAGGAAGTTGACGTCGGGAAAGCGCTTGGCAACCCGGCCGATGTCGACGCAGGTCGAGTGCTCGTACGACCGCGGTCCGAACGGCAATCCTTTATGGACCGCAATGTTGTTGATCCGCAGCTTGCGCGCTTTTTCGATGAGCGCGAGACCGGCATCGTCGTCCAGGAAAAATCCCTTGCCGTCCGGCCCCCACTGTGTGTAAGTCTTCCATGCCGAAATTCGATGGCGCTCAGCTAGGGCATCCATGCCATCGAGATCGCCAACTTGGTTCGGATTGACGCGTCCGTGCACGAGCATTCGATGCGTGCCCTGCATTTTCTCGACAATTCGCGCAGTGGCAATGGCTTCCTCGATGGTCAGCGGTTCGGCTTGACGCGTCGACGGTACGAATGAGAGCACGATCAAATCAGTATCCGAGTCGAGGAAGATATCCTTGATAAATTCGTCCGGGCCGAGGCATTGCAGATAGTCGAGCCCGGGCTGCTCCGCCGTCGCGCAGCCCTTGTTCTGCGCGAAGTTTTTCAGCGGTTGCGCGCCTGTCGGGAGCGACCGTGTCCAGGCACCCGTCGGATTCACGAAGTGCCCCTGCACATCGAAAATGAGCTCCCCACCGTCGAGCGACGAGCGTGCGAGCTGCAAATCGAGGGCCGCGTCAGCAGACAACTCGTAGTAGCTTCCACGGCGTCCACCAGCGGCATACGCCGCGTTCATGCCGAGCAGCATCGTCGCCGCCCCGCACGCCGAAACTAAGAAGTCGCGGCGCGCGACATTCTGACGGCGAGCGTGAGCGGTGGCCACCTCCAGGGCGAGTTGCCGCGCACGCCGATGCACCGGCGCCAGAGGTATCGGCGCGAATTCGCCGTTCGTGGTCGTATCGAGCTTGATCGGCAACCGCGTGCCGGCTAGGTCGTAGCGAGAATGCATGGAAGCCTCCTTCCAAAAAAGCACCGCCAACTATAATACGAGCCATGAACCCAAATTTGTCGCTTCGGATCATCTGCGCCTTCATCCTCGGCGCGCTGCTGCAAGTTGCCGCGTTGGGAGCGTATGCCAACGACCTTCCGGATGCGGTGTCGCCCTACGCGACGACGCCCGAGTCAGTCGTCAATCAGATGCTGCTGCTCGCGCAAGTCGGTCCCGATGACTTCGTCGTGGATTTGGGCTCGGGCGACGGACGCGTCGTCATCGCGGCAATCAAGAAGTTCAATGCCAGGGCCGGTTTCGGCGTCGACATCGATGCTTCGCTGGTCGGCTATTCGAACGCCAAGGCGCAGGAGGCAGGTGTCGCCGATCGCGCCAAGTTTTATTTACGTGACATGTTCAAGACGGACATTCGCGAAGCCAGTGTCGTCACCGTTTACTTGCTGCCGGAAGGGATGAACAAGCTTCGCTCCAAGTTGCTCACGGAGTTGAAACCGGGGACGCGGGTGGTCGCGCACGACTATCAATTTCAAGGGTGGCCCGTTGACCGCATCGTGTCGTTCGACGTTCCCGAAAAAAACGACTACACGGCTCGCCGCGAGACGTCGCTCTACCTCTATATCGTCCCGAGCCCCAAAGTTTCAGCGGTCTCCCGCCCGGCGGCTGCGCTGTCAAGTGAGGACGAGCCGGCGGCAAAGTGAAAGAAAAGCACCGTAGCAGCGCATAAGCCAATCCGGTGAAGCAACGGCGCTGCTGCCGCTCTCCACACCCCAAAAAAGAAGCCCCGCATGACGTGGGGCTTCTTGACCTCAATGCGCCCCTTGCGCCGTCACACCGGCATGTCTTCCCGTTCCTTGACTCGTGTCCCGGTTTGAGCGGGTTGCGCCACGGGCATGGCCTCGCGCTGTTCCCTCAGTAATTCAGCCTTCTCTTGTTCCTTACGGACCTGTTCAACGGCACGCGTCTTATAAAACCAGCCACTGAGCTCATCACACATGATCAGACTCCTTTCCGTTGAAACGACGGTAAGTCTCCGATGACTTTTCTTGTTGTCAACCGATGCTACGCCGGGCATTCGACGCGATCAAGTCCGTCTGCTACCAACAGTCCGTTTGATATGAACTCCCGGGTCCCCAACCTATCGAGTCTTCCTCCTCTTCCGCGTCGGCGTGGTCGTATAGCCCCCGCTCCAGAAACGGATCATCTGTTTGGCGCCTTCCGTCATCATCGTTGTCGCCTGACGTTTAGCGTGCGCGGAGACACGGCTACGCGTGGACCCCACGATCGCATTGGCGCTGCTCATCCACATGCTCATCAGGGGGTTTTTCTTGACCCAGGGATTTCTCATCGATCTAGCTTCCGATTCGTCGTTGTACAACGCTTGGTGTGATGGTCTCATAATGGGAGTTCATTCTTTAAAGCCTTCGATCTCGATAAACAGCGCCAACTCATCGCCCACCCCCGGAACGCCGAATTTCATGCCGAAGTCGGAGCGCTTGACGGCGCCGGTCGCGTTACCGCCGCACATGTCCCTTTTGCTCTGCGGGTGCGGCATGCACCTCCAGCGTTCGACGGTCAGAGACACGGGCTTCGTCACGCCGAGCAGTGTCAAGTCCCCGTCGATGCTCCCAACGTTGTCGCCCTTGAACGCGATCTTGGTCGATTTAAACGTCATTGTCGGAAATTCTGCAACATTGAAAAAATCGGGGGTGCGCAAATGCTCATCGCGCGAGCGCGGGCGGCTCCCCTTATCGTTGTCGCCCGTGTTCACCGACGATGTCTGAACCGTGACGTCGAGCGAACCGGTCTTGGCAGCCTGGTCGATTGTGAATTTACCCGCGGTCTTGTCAAAGCGCCCGCGCATCCGGGACAGACCGCCGATATGATCGACCTCGAAATGCACGTAGGTGTGATACGGATCGATCGTGTAGTTGTCCGGTGCCGCGCTCACTGAGAACGGCAGCGCGGCCGCGACCAACGCGATTGCAAGTTTCTTCATGTTCATGTTCCTTTCTTTGTATAGGGGCCGACTCCCCTGGCGTTCGGCTAGCGTTTTGCTCGCTAAGTTCCGCGGATTGACGGAACATGCTAGGAGTGCCAGGCCAAATAGCAGGCGACGCCCGCAATGACGAAAGTGTAAAGCGAGAGCAGAACGGCTTGCTGCCAGACCCGCGCCCTCGCGTGAACCGGCAAGCGCGCGCCGACCGGGATGAGCGCAAGCACGAGCACCGAGTACCAGGGGAGTTGCGCAAGGATCATCGCCCCCGCCGCGACGAGTCCGGCAAGCAGCATTGCCGGCAACGTGAACGTGGCGCCCGCTTGGCTGGTTTTTCCCCGGAGCATTTGCACGAGCAGGAAGGCCCCAGAACCCGCGCCCAGTGCAATCCCGTACAAGCCATAGGTCGCGGACGCCGCCAGGATGGCCGCGATGCCCACTCCGAGTCCCGCGCCCAGTCCCGCCGCGCCAGCCCGCACTCCGTGATCGGCGAGGACCGCTTGCCCAAAGCCGACCATGAAGGCGACCGCGACCACGGCGACGCCTCCGAGGAGCCACAGTTGTGCCGTCTCCTTTTGCGACAGCACAGGCCAAAATACCCATAGTGTTGCCGCACCCGCGGCGATGGCCAGCACCACGGCGCTGACCCGTGTGGTCTTGAATCCAAAATCAATGAGAATCCCGAGGACTGGGGCGGCAAGACCGAGCAGGACGATCTTCCGGGTCGCGGTGAGCGGTGAAAAAGTAAATCCGGCGACGAAATACACGACCGTAGCGAACGCGGCTACAACAGCAAGCCCACCCAAGCGAACCGATTGCAGCAACAGCATCACCACCAGCCCGACCACGAACGGGGCGACACCGCCCTGCACCGCAGGGTGACTCAAGAAATCCTCCGCCAGAACGCCTCCCAAGGATCGGCTCCACCGATGTGGCGCGCAGTATAAGTGAAGCCCCCGCGGACGCTCCCGGACCATTACGACATCGGATTCGCTGCAGGGACCGATTCTTCAGGCAGAGGAATGAATTCGTCGTGGTCGAAGTCCGGAAGCTTCATCCGTCCGCCGCGCCAATCCGCCTTCGCCTGCTCGATGCGCTCTTTCGATGACGAAACGAAGTTCCACTCGATGAACCGTTCGCCTACGGGATCCCCGCCCAGCAACATGACGGTGGCCGAGACCGGTGCAGTGAACACGACCGGCTGTCCTGCCGCGAAGACGAGCATCTGACCGACGCTAAACGTGCCACCCGCCACATGGACGACGCCGGCCGCGATGGACGCCGCGCGTTCAGGGTATTGCGCGGGAAGCTCGGCCTTTGCTCCCGCTGCGAGATTCCAGTGAACGTAGACATCGGTGAGTGCGTTTTGACACTGGCCCTGGCTCCGAAGGCTTCCCCGGCCACGAGACGTGCCCACAGCCCGTGATCCTCATAAGTCGGTAGATCGTCGGGCCGATGATGGGCAAACGCCGGATCGGTCTCCTCGTCCTCTTTCGGCAGCGCGACCCACGCCTGGATGCCATGCATCGTGCCACCCTCGGCGCGAGCCCGCTCGAACCGTTCGGAGTGCGTGATGCCGCGCCCGGCCGTCATCCAGTTCACTTCTCCCGGAAGGATCGGTTGCTCGGAGCCGAGACTGTCGCGATGCATGATCTCGCCCGCGAAAAGGTACGTGAGTGTCGAGAGCCCGATGTGCGGGTGCGGCCGCACGTCGACGCTGCGCGGCAGGCCGCGCGGAAACTCCACGGGTCCCATATGATCGAAGAAGACGAACGGTCCTACCATCTCCGCTTCGCATGGGGTAGCACGCGGCCAACCTCGAAGCCCCCCAAATCGCGGCGCCGCTGATCGATCACTAGGTCCAGCATCTCGGCCTCCAATTCATGCGTTGCGAGTCGGGGTCAGATACGTAACAGACACTGGGACGTTCTGTCCGGAGTCCTCGACTGTTACGTATTTGACCCCGATTTCCCGTTGCGTCGCCACTTGATCAGAGCGTTCCCTAGGGTCCACCTGCACGATCGAGGCCCCGTCTTCCCATGATGCACGATCCTCGATCGGCTCGAGATGAGTAAAGACTGTCGAGTAAGCGAGGTGCCGGCGGATATCCGCTTCCAGCCGTTCGAGCAGATCGTGGCCGCGCTGAACCGTCCACGCGCCCGGTACGAGAATGTGCACCGATACGAAGCGACGTGCGCCTGCGCTGCGTGTCCGCAGCGCGTGATAGCCGATCCCCTCGTCGCGATATTGATCGAGCACATTCTCCACGACGCGCCGGTCCTCCAACGGCAGCGCGGCGTCGATCAAACCGCGCATAGAGCTGCGCAGGAGCCGGCAGCCGATCCAGACGATGTTGGCGGCAACGGCGATGGCGACGACGGGGTCGAGCCATTCCCATCCGCTAAGCACGACGGCTCCGACCCCGATGAGGACGCCGACCGATGTCCAGACATCGGTCAGCAAGTGCTGCGCGTCCGCCTCGAGCGTAATTGATCGATAACGCTGTGCCGCTCGCATGAGGACACGTGAGACGACAAGATTGATGAGCGAGGCGACCACCGATATCCCGAGTCCAAGCCCCACGTGCGCGAGCGGCTGCGGATGCAGCAAACGATCGATTGCCGCGACCGCAATGCCCAACGCCGCTAACACGATCATGCCGCCTTCGAAGCCGCTGGAAAAATACTCGACTTTGTCGTGCCCGAACGGATGCTCTTCGTCCGCGGGCCGCGCCACGATCGTCAGCACCACGAGCGCAACGATCGCCGACGCGAGATTGACGAGCGACTCCAGCGCATCGGACAAGAGGCCGACTGACCCCGTGAGCCAGTAGGCCCAGCCCTTCAATACGATGATGACGACCGCCGCAACGATCGACAGCCAGGCGAAGCGGGTCAGCGAGGCGCGTTCGTCGTAGCCCCCTAGGCTGCCGATCATTGTTACGCGGCGCCCCCCGCGCCCTGGCCGGGGGCGTCGCCGCTTTGGGCGGCGCCCTCCCCGATCCGCGCAGCGGCTTCGTCGTTGTGGGCAGCGCGGTCGCCGCCCTGCGCGACGCTCTCGCCGCTCCGAGCGGCAACCTCGGCGTTTTGCGCTGCGCCACCGCCGGTCAACTCCAGCATCAAAGCGTTCGTCCGGCGTACGAATCCTGCCGGGTCGTCGAGTTGTGCGCCTTCGGCAAGCATCGCCTGATCGAATAGCACCGCGGCCCAATCACCGAGACGCTCATCACTCTCGCTGGATAGCCGCTGGACCAGCGCATGGTGCGGATTGAGCTCAAGTATCGGCACGATCGTCGGCGCTTTTTGCCCAATGGTCTTCAAGAATCGGCCCAGATTGCCTGAAAGCTCACCCTCGCCGACGACGAGACATGCAGGCGATTCCGTCAGCCGGTGCGTGACGCGCACCTCCTTGACCCGCTCACCGAGCGCCTTGGCAACGCGCGCGACGAGTGGCTTCCATTCGTCTGCCTCCTTTTCTTGCTCCGCTTTCTCGGCCTCGTTGGCGAGCGCACCTAGATCGAGAGCGCCCTTTGCCACCGACACAATCGGTTTCCCCTCGAATTCGGTCGTGCTGCCGACCAGCCACTCGTCGATACGGTCCGATAACAACAACACTTCGATTCCCTTCTTGCGGAATATCTCGAGATGCGGACTGTTCGCCGCAGCGGCGTGCGTCTCGGCCGTGACGTAATAGATGACGGTTTGACCTTCTTTCATGCGGCCAACGTAGTCTGCGAATGAAACGCTCTGCTCGTCGCTGCCACTCGCTGTCGAAGCGAAGCGCGCGAGCTTCGCCAACCGCTCACGATTGGCCGGGTCCTCGGCGAACCCCTCCTTGAATACTTTGCCGAATTCCGTCCAGAACTTGGCGTACTTCGTCTGGTCGTTTGCCGCCAGATCATCGAGCAGACCGAGCACGCGCTTGACGCAGCCGCTGCGAATGGCATCGACGTCGCGCGATTCCTGCAAGATCTCCCGCGACACGTTAAGCGGCAGGTCGTTGGAATCGACGACGCCGCGCACGAAGCGCAAGTACGCCGGCAGGAGTTGCTCCGCATCGTCCATGATGAACACGCGGCGCACGTAGAGCTTCAAGCCACGGCGATGGTCGCGGTCCCACAAATCAAACGGAGCGTGCGCCGGGATGTAGAGGAGCTGTGTGTATTCGGTTCTGCCCTCGACCTTGGCATGGACGTGCGCGAGCGGCGCCTCACCATCGTGTGCGACGTGCTTGTAGAACTCGTCGTATTGCTCGGGAGTGATGTCCTGCTTCGGACGCGCCCACAGTGCTCCCGCCTGGTTGACGGTTTCGTCTTCTTCGGTCGCTTCGTAACCTTTGGCCGTCTCGTCCCAAATCTCTTTGCGCATCACAATGGGGAGCGCGATGTGATCGGAGTATTTGCGGATGATCGACGCCAGCCGCCACCGCGACAGGAGATCGTCCTGTCCTTCACGCAAATGGAGCACGACTTCGGTACCGCGCTGCGCGCGATCAAGCGATTCGATCGTGTAGTCACCCTCGCCCGTCGATTCCCACGCGACACCCTGTGCCGCTGGCAATCCCGCGCGCCGCGTGCGCAAGGTCACGCGGTCGGCAACGATAAACGATGAGTAGAATCCGACGCCGAACTGGCCGATGAGCTGGGCATCCTTGGTCTGGTCGCCCGAAAGCGACTCAAAAAATTCACGCGTACCGGATTTGGCAATTGTCCCGATATGGGTGATCACTTCCTCGCGCGACATGCCCACGCCGTTGTCGCTGACGGTGATCGTGCGGGTATCCTTATCGAACGCGACGCGAATGCGAAGCTCCGAATCGTTTTCGTAGTATTCCGGATGGTCGAGGGCTTCAAAGCGCAGCTTGTCCGCCGCATCGGACGCGTTGGAAATGAGCTCGCGCAAGAAAATTTCCGGATTGCTGTAAAGCGAATGGATCATGAGCCGCAGGAGCTGCTTGACCTCGGCCTGGAATCCCAATTTTTCCTTGCGCGCACCCTCTTCCGGGCTGGATGTTGAATCGACAACTTCCTCGTTTGCCTTGTCGGCCATTTGTTTTTCCTCGCTTTGCTTGACTAGAACCTATCTCAAAATCGCTTGGTCCCCTCACCCCACTCCCGCAAGCGGGAGAGGGAGCTTGCGTTCCCTCTCCCCAGCGGGGAGAGGGTTAGGGTGAGGGGGAAACGCCGTTGCTGGATTTTGAGATAGGTTCTAGCGTTTTCCTGGCGGTAACGTTTCGCCGGCCTTTGCGTACGCCGGCGAAACGTAAGAGCTCATCCGAAATCCTGGATTGAACTTGAGCGTCTTGCTTGTCATCGTTCTTTATTGGCTAAGCGGGCGCGCGTCACGCGCTTATCGTATTCGGCCTCGGTTTGCGGCGTGATCGCAACACCGGTAGCGGTAAGCACTCGCCTGCCGCTATTCCGGCAAGCGTCGCGCTCGTACGGACAGGTCCCATTTCCGGGTGCTCGTTGCAGAGCTTGGCCACCTCGGGCGTGTACGCGAGGGGCGCGTGCTTCGCGCGCAGTGATGTATTTAAGAAGTTCCAAGGCACGTTGAGCGCATTTTATCAACCTGACTTCACGCTTCGATCCCGCGCGTTGCAACGATCGGGAACCGGGTTGACTTCGTTCCTGGAAAATATGATATCGTCATATTTTTCCCGTCAATGCAGGGGGCACGGCATGAAAGTTCGCACGTTGGTGACACAGCGCCTCTATTTTGGTCTGGATCCTTTCCAGCTACGGACCGCCGCCGGCCGCGCCGCGGCGCGCGTCGTCGGGCTTCCCCCCGATCGAGCGCGCGTCAGCGCAGTCAATCTACGGCAGGATTTTGCAGTCGACACGATCGGTTGCCAAGCGCTGATGAGTGACCTTGTGTCGGAAGGCCTGATCAAGCCTGCATTGGAACAGCATGGCGACTACCGGCTCACCGAACGCTTTTTGGAGTTTGCGGCAGCGCGTGTCGTCGAGCCGCTACCCCGCTCCCGCGCCAAGCAACTTCTCGGGGACGCGTGCGACCTCGCCCTGCATATCAACGAAGAATGGTTGCACAACCGCGTCGAAATCGCCGCCATCGCGACCTATGGTGAGTACATGAGCCGGGACGACAAAATTGCCGACCTTAAATTCGGCATCGTCGTGCGCTCGCGCGAGCCGACGTGGCGCACTCGCTTCGGACGCATGACGACCAAGGCGCAAGGCGCGCACGAGATACGCGGTGCGTTTCGCGAGCTCAGCACATTCATCCGCGTGCGCCTCGTCACCGAAATGGCGGTTCTGCCGCGCCCGTTTAGCGTGATCTATCAGCTCGATCACACGTAGTCACAT
>Ga0136617_10001893_pt1 | contig 18671 bp, 16 predicted proteins | sample AntDrymUQ3222106_2_FD_129672 | JGI IMG/M metagenome (GOLD analysis project Ga0136617, IMG submission 129672) | Polar desert sand microbial communities from Dry Valleys, Antarctica - metaG UQ322 (21.06) | ecosystem: Environmental > Terrestrial > Soil > Desert | place: Antarctica: Dry Valley... | reverse complement strand
GACGGCGGGGCTGTCATCGAGGAGGACTCGACCCTTCGCACCGTCGACGTGACGCTGGTGCTCGGCGCCGACTACACCGGGGTCGTGACCCAGGCCGAGGTTGGCACCGACACCACGGCGCCGCCCGACTCCGAGGCCCCGCCCGACCCGTCCTCGGCCCCGAAGGGCGCCGCCCCCGGCCCCTCGTGCTAGGAGGGCGCGGCCGGGGCGGCCCGCCCGGTGACGACCGGGCCGACAGCTGGTCCGATTTCGACGCCGACGGAGTCGGCCTGGAGGAGGGCGACCCGGCCGGGGCCACTTCGGACGAGTACGACGACGGGGACGCCACCCGGTCGTACGAGGCATACGACGACGAAATCGACAGGGAAATCGTCCTGGAGATCGACGGGGAAACGGACGGGGAGACCGACGGGGAGACCGAATGGGTGACGGACGGGGACACCGCTTCGGAATCCGATTGGGACTCGGGCGGGGACTCGGGCGAGCGCACCGACTGGGGCGCCGACGACGACTACGCCAATTCGGACGACTACGCCGATTCGTACGAGCCGCCGGCGGCGGACTGGACGGGACGGGGCGCGCCCCCTCCTCGTCCGCCGGGCCCGCCCCGGCCGCCGTCGAGGGTGCCCCGGGCCGTGCTCGTCAAGCAGCGCCGGCGCCGGCGGCGGTTCCTCGTCGGGATGACCTTCTTCCTGTCCGCCACCGTCACCCTGGTGGGCAGCAGCTACGTCTACCTCCAGTACCGGATCGGCCAGATCCCGCGGGTCGACGTCCCCAGCCTGTCGCAGGACCGGGCGGGCGGGGTCATGAACGTGCTCCTCGTCGGCTCCGACAGCCGCGACCGGCTGGAGGGCAAGGACGCGCTGCAGGCGGGGAAGGGAGCGGTGTCCGGCCAGCGCAGCGACACGATCATGGTGCTCCACATCGACCCGGCCCAGGAACAGGCCGCCATCATGTCGATCCCCCGCGACCTGTACGTGCCGATCGCGGGCCAGGACTACTCCGACCGGGTCAACGCCGCATTCTCCCTGGGAGGGGCCCGGGGCCTGATCGAGACCATCCAGCAGTCGCTCGACATCACCATCAACCACTACGTGGAAGTCGACTTCGTCGGCTTCAAGGACATCGTCGACGCGGTGGGCGGCGTCCAGCTCTACCTGCCGGCGTGGGCGCGGGACTTCACCAGCGGCCTCGACCTGCCCAAGATCGGATGCGTCAACGTCGACGGCACCCAGGGCCTGGCGTGGGTGCGCAGCCGCAACTTCGAGTTCCTGCTGGAGGACGGGCTGACGTGGGTCCCCGATCCCCGGGCCGACCTCGGGCGCATCGAGCGCCAGCAGGACTTCATCCGCCGGATGCTCAAGAAGGCGCTCTCGTCGGGCCTCACCAACCCCATCCAGCTCAACCGGCTGATCGGCATCGGCGTCAGGGACGTCACCCTCGACGAGACCCTTTCCACCAAGGACATCACCACCCTGGCCCGGCGCTTCAACAACCTCGACGCCGACAGCGTGGCCCTCTTCACCCTCCCCACGACCCCCGAGGACATCGACGGGGCGTCGGTGCTGGTGCTCCGGGAGGAGGAAGCCCAGCCCTACCTCGACCGCATCAACGGGGTCAGCGGAGCCGGGATACCGGCCCCCGGAGCACCGGAGTCAACCACCACGACCCTGCCGGCGGACGAGCTGCTGTTCCCGGAGGACGTCGACATCCGGGTGCTTAACGGGGAGGGCACGCCGGGCGCGGCGGGCCTGGCCGCCACGGCCCTCCAGGACGCCGGCTTCGTCGTCGCCGGCACCGGCGACACCACCGAGACCGGGCGCACCACCATCCGCTACGCGCCCGACGCCCTGGCCCAGGCCCAGCTGCTCGACGGAGCCCTGTTGGGCGGCGCCGACCTGGTGCTCGACAGCATCCTCACCGCCACCGACCTCGTCCTGGTGATCGGCGCCGACTACCAGGGCCTCAACGAGGGGTCGGTGAAGCCCGTCCCCCGGCCGACCACCACGGTCGACCCCGACGACGAGTCGACGACGACGACGAGCGTGGCGCCCACCACCGCCCCGCCGACCACCCTGGGCCCGACCACCCTCCCGCCGGGTGAGGAGTGCTAGCAGGCGTTCGCACCCGTCGCTCGGTAGGCCCGGGGGGAGCTTTCGCCTCTGGGCGGCAGGTCCCCTAGCGTTGGACCCGTGAGACTCCTCGTCACCGGCGGGGCCGGCTTCATCGGCTCCAACTTCGTCCGCTACTGGACCCAGAACCACTCCCGCGACCACGTGGTCGCCTTCGACCTGCTCACCTACGCCGGCAACCGGGCCAGCCTCGACGACATCCGGGACCGCATCGCCTTCGTGCGGGGCGACATCGGCGACCTCGAGATGGCCGAGCGCACCCTCCGTGAGCACAAGATCGACGTGGTGGTGAACTTCGCGGCCGAGTCCCACAACAGCCTCGCCATCCTCGACCCGGGCCGGTTCTTCCGCACCAATGTGATCGGCACCCAGACCCTGCTGGAGGCGGCCCGGCGGGCCGGAGGCGTCACCCGCTTCCATCACATCTCCACGTGCGAGGTCTACGGCGACCTCGACCTCGACTCCGACCAGATGTTCCACGAGGACTCGCCCTACCGGCCCCGCACCCCCTACAACGCGTCCAAGGCGGGGGCCGACCACGCGGTGCGGGCCTACTACGAGACCTTCGAGCTCCCGGTGACCCTCACCAACTGCTGCAACAACTACGGGCCGTTCCAGTTCCCGGAGAAGGTCATCCCCCTCTTCACCTGCAACGCCATCGACGACCAGCCCCTTCCCCTCTACGCCTCCACCCAGAACCGGCGGGAGTGGCTCCACGTCATCGACCACTGCCGGGCGGTGGAGGCGGTGCTGCTCGAGGGTCGGATCGGCGAGACCTACCACGTGGGCAGCGGCGTCGAGCGCAGCATCGCCGAGATAGCCGACTGCGTGCTGGCCGAGCTGGGCAAGCCGGAGTCGCTCAAGACGGTCGTGCCCGACCGTCCCGGCCACGACCGCCGCTACCTGCTCGACTCCTCCAAGATCGCCGCCGAGCTGGGCTGGAAGCCGACGATCTCGTTCGAGCAGGGCATCGCCGAGACCGTGCAGTGGTACAAGGCCAACCGGGCCTGGTGGCAGCCCCTGCTCGAGCGGGCTCCCGTCGAGGAGTCCAAGGCCTGGGACGAGCCGGTCGACGCCCAATCTCTCGATCTCTGATGCGCGTCCTGGTCACCGGGGCGTCGGGGCAGCTCGGGCGGGAGGTGGTCGACGCGTTCTCGGTCGGCTCCCACCACGAGGTGATCGGCTGCTCCCATGACGTGCTCGACGTGGCGGACCGGGACTCGTGCCTGCAGGTGATCGGCTCGGCTGCTCCCGACGCGGTCGTGCACGCCGCGGCCTGGACCGATGTCGACGGGTGCGAGAAAGACCCGGACCGGGCGTGGCGGGTCAACGCCCTGGGCACCCGGCACGTGGCCGAGGCGGCCCGGCTGACGGGGGCCCGGGTCTGCTACGTCTCGACCGATTACGTCTTCGACGGCTCCGCCGACCGGGCCTACACCGAGTGGGACGACACCAACCCGCTGTCGATGTACGGCCGGTCGAAGCGGGCCGGCGAGACGTCGCTCGGCCCGGAGGACACCATCGTGCGCACGTCGTGGGTGTGCGGGCGCCACGGCCGCAACTTCGTCAAGACGGTGCTCCGAGTCGTCGGGGCGGGCACGGAGATGAAGGTGGTCGACGACCAGCACGGCTGCCCCTCGTTCGCCGACGACCTGGCCGGGATGATCCACCGGCTCGTCGTCGGCCGCCGGCCCGGGCTGTTCCACGTGACCAACCAGGGACCCACCACCTGGTACCGGTTGGCGGCCGACACCGTGACTGCCGCCGGCCTCGACCCGGCCCTGGTCACGCCCATCACCACCGCCGAGATGCAGCCGCCCCGCCCCGCCCCGAGGCCGGCCAACTCGGTGCTCGACAACGCCGCCCTCCGCCTCTGCGGTCTGGCCCTGCTCGACGACCACCACGTCCCGCTCGAGCGGCTGGTGAAAGAGCTCATGGCGTCGGGCAACATGGTCCCGTGAGGAGCCCGTCCATGAGCAGCCCATCCATGAGCAGCCAACCGTCGTGATCAACATCGCCGTGATCGGCGCCGGCTACGTCGGGCTCACGACCGCCTCGTGCTTCGCGTCCATGGGCCACAGGGTCGTGTGCGCCGACATCGATCAGGACCGGATCGCGGCCCTCAACGAGGGCCAGGTGCCGATCGTGGAGGCGGGGCTGTCGGAGCTGGTTCGCTCCGGGCTCGAGGGAGGCCTGCTCACGTTCGTGGTGGGGGCGGCGGCGGCGGTGGCCGACTGCGAGTTCGCCTACCTCTGCGTGCCCACCCCCCAGGGCCCCGACGGGTCGGCCGACCTCTCCTACATCCGGTCGGTGGCGGCCGAGATCGGGCCCCTGCTGCCCACCGAGGCGGTCGTGGTCAACAAGTCGACGGTGCCCGTCGGGTCGACCCGGGTGGTGGAGGAGGTCCTCGGCCGCGACGACATCAAGGTGGTGTCCAATCCCGAGTTCCTGCGGGAGGGCTCGGCGGTGCACGACTTCCTCAACCCCGACCGGGTCGTCATCGGGTCCGCCGACCAGGCCGCCGCTTTCCGGGTGGCGTCGCTCTTCGATCCCTTGCGGGCCCACCTGCTGATCACCGACCCGGCCTCGGCGGAGACCATCAAGTACGCGTCCAACGCCTTCCTGGCGGCCAAGGTGTCGTTCGTCAACGCCATCGCCAACGTGTGCGAGGCCGTGGGCGCCGACGTGAGCGACGTCATCATGGGCATGAGCTACGACAGGCGAATCGGCTCCGAGTTCATGAAGCCGGGGCCGGGCTTCGGCGGGTCCTGCTTCCCCAAGGACACGACTGCCCTCATCCGCATCGCGGAGGACGCGGGCTACGACTTCGGACTCCTCCGGGGGGTCATCGAGGTCAACGTCGCCCAGTTCGAGCGGGTGGTCGAGAAGGTCGAAGCGGCGGCCGGAGGGAGCGTCGACGGGATCACCATCGCCGCGTGGGGGCTGGCGTTCAAGGCCCGCACCGACGACCTGCGGATGTCGCCGGCCCTGGAGGTCATCGGCCGGCTGCGGGCCCGGGGGGCGCGCGTCCAGGCCTACGACCCGGCCGTCGGCCCTCGGCCCGCCGATCACGCGCTCGACGGGATCGAGGTGTGCGCCGACGCCTACGGCGCCTGTGACGGGGCCGCGGTGCTGGTGGTGCTCACCGAGTGGGACGACTTCCGGCGGGCCGACTTCACCAAGGTGGCCGACCTGCTGACCCGCCCGCTACGCGTCGTCGACGCCCGTAACCTCCTCGACCCGGCCGAGATGCGCCGGTACGGGTTCCAGTACACCGGGATCGGCCGGTAGTGGGAGGGCGGCGGGTCGTCGTCACCGGAGGGGCCGGCTTCCTCGGATCGCACCTGTGCCGGGAGCTGATGGCCCGCGGCGACGAGGTGGTGGCGGTCGACAACCTCCTCACCGGCACCCGCGAGAACCTGGCCGACCTGTTCGGCAAGCCCGGGTTCATGTACATGCACCACGACGTCAGCAACTTCGTGCACGTGCCGGGGCCGGTCGACGCCGTGCTCCACTTCGCCAGCCCGGCCTCGCCCGTCGACTACCTCCTGCACCCCATCCCCACCCTCAAGGTGGGCAGCCTGGGCACCCACAACACCCTCGGACTGGCCCTGCACAAGGGCGCCCGCTACCTGCTGGCGTCGACCAGCGAGGTCTACGGCGACCCACTCGTCCACCCCCAGACCGAGGACTACTGGGGCAACGTCAACCCCATCGGCCCCCGGGGCGTCTACGACGAGGCCAAGCGCTTCGCCGAGGCCATGGCCACCGCCTACCAGCGCTACCACGACCTCGACGTGAGGATCGTCCGCATCTTCAACACCTACGGACCCCACCAGCGCCGCAGCGACGGGCGGGCGGTGTCGAACTTCCTCACCCAGGCGCTCGACGGCAAGCCCATCACCATCTACGGCGACGGCAGCCAGACCCGGAGCTTCTGCTACGTCACCGACGAGGTCCGGGGCATCCTGGCCCTACTCGACAGCGACCACGTCGGGCCGATGAACATCGGCAACCCCGTCGAGTTCACCATCCTCGAGTTGGCCACCACCGTGCTCGAGGTCACCGGGTCGACGTCGCCCCTGATCTTCGAGCCGCTGCCGGTCGACGATCCGAGGGTGCGCCGGCCCGACATCGGTCTGGCCCGCACGGTGCTGGGGTGGGAGCCCGAGGTGCCTCTGCGGGAGGGCCTGGCCCGCACCGCGGAGTGGTTCAACCGTGCCCAGGCCTGACCGAGCCCCGCCGGTCAGCGCCGTCATCGTCAACTTCAACGCCCGCGACCACCTGGTGGAGTGCGTGCGGAGCCTGCGGGCCGACGGCGTGGCCGAGGTGGTGGTCGTCGACAACGCCTCGGCGGACGGGTCGCAGGACACGCTGGCCGCCTCCGACCCCGACAGCCGCTTCCTCCCCACGGGGTCGAACCTCGGCTTCGGCACCGCGGCCAACGTGGGGGTGGCGAGGACCGGCAGCGACTACGTCCTCATCCTCAACCCCGACACGATCGTCTCGCCGGGCACGACCGCGGCCCTGGCCTCGGCCCTCGACCGCGACCCCCACCTGGCGGTCGTGGCGCCCCGGATCGACAACCCCGACGGCACCCTCTACCCGTCGGCCCGCCGGTTCCCGAGGATGGGCGACGCCGTGGGCCACGCCTTCCTGGGCGTGGTGTGGCGGAGGAACCCGTTCACCGTCCGCTACCGGATGCTCGACTGGGACCACGCCGAGGCCGGTCCCGTCGACTGGGTGGGCGGGGCGTGCATGCTCGTGCGGCGCACCGCGTTCGACCAGGTCGGGGGCTTCGATCCCGCCTACTTCATGTACGTGGAGGACGTCGACCTGTGCTGGAGGCTCCGCCGGGCCGGGTGGAACGTCGGCTACGAACCGGCGGGGCGGGTGATGCACACCGTCGGCGCCTCCAGCCAACTCGCCCCCTACCGGATGATCCTGGCCCACCACCGCTCGCTGCTCCGCTTCGCCACCCGCACCACGTCGGGCCCGGGACGGGCGCTCCTGCCGGCGGTCGCCGCCGGCCTGGGGGTGCGCACCCTGTTGGCGTGGGCCCAGCACCGCCTCGACCGGCGACCCCCGGCGACCCACTAGCGGAGGGGGTCGGCCCGAGGCGCTAGCGTCCCGGGAGGCGGTTCGGGGCCTGACCGCGACCGAGGCGGCCCGGCCGTCCGAGTACCTTCGAAGGAGTCATGGGAAAGGCATCATCCAGCAAAAAGGTCGCGCGCGCCGCCCGAACGGGTGGCGGTCGCACGCGCCGTGGGTCCAGTTCCTGGCTGTGGCCGATGCTGATGGGCCTGATCGTGGTCCTCGGTAGCGCGGGCGTCGTCTTCTCGCGCGAGCAGCGCCAGCCCGACACCAGCAGTCCCCTCGCCAGCGGCCCCGGCCGGGCCGGCGACCACTGGCACGCCGCCATCGGGTTCTACATCTGCGGCACCTTCGCCCCCGACATAGTCGAGGCGGCCGACCCCCTCGGCATCCACACCCACGGTGACGGCATCGTGCACATCCACCCGTTCGTGTCCCGGGCCGCGGGCAAGAACGCGCGGCTGGGCGTGTACTTCGACACCGTCGACGTCGACGTCTCCAGCACCAAGCTCGACCTGCCCGACCAGGACGCCCGCAACAACGGCGACGAGTGCGACGGCCAGGCGGCCAACGTCCAGGTCAAGACGTGGCCCAACCGCGATCCGGCGACCGAGGGCGTCGTCTACAAGGGCGACCCGGGCGACATCCGGCTCGAGGACAACCAGCTCATCACCGTGGCCTTCGTCCCCGACGGCACCGACATCCCTCGCCCGCCGTCGGAGCCGACGCTCGACAACCTGAGCGACCTCGGCACCACCCCGGTGCCCGACGAGCAGACGAGCACCACTGTCAACCCCCCCGAAGGCAATCCCCCCGAAGGGACACCCCCCGCGGAGGGGACCCCGTCGCCGGATTCGACCGTCGGGCCCGCTCCGACCGAGTCGTCCACCGTCCCCCCCGAGGCGGCACCCACCGGAACGACGCCCCCGCCCGCGTGACCCTGCAGGCAGTCGTGCTGCTCGGGGGCATCGGGACCCGGCTGCGTCCGCTCACCTACGCCACGCCCAAGCAGGCCCTGCCGATCGCCGAGGTCCCCATGATCGAGCGGGTGCTGGGCCACCTTCTCGACCACGGCGTCACCGGTGCGGTGCTCTCCCTCGGCTACCTCCACGAGGCCTTCGCCTCCCTCTTCCCGAACGGGCGCTACCGCACCATGGACGTGCGCTTCGCGGTGGAGCCGGAGCCGCTCGACACGGGAGGCGCCATTCGATTCGCGGCGGAGGAGGCGGGCATCGACGAGCGCTTCCTCGTGGTCAACGGCGACGTCCTCACCGACCTCGACGTGACCGGCATGCTCGAGTTCCACGACTCCCGCGACGGGGCCGAGGGCACCATCGCCCTGGCCCACGTCCTCGACTCGTCCGCCTTCGGCCGGGTGATCACCGACCGCGCCGACGGCCGGATCCGGCGGTTCGTCGAGAAGCCTCCCGCCGACCAGGCCGGTCCCGGCCACGTCAACGCCGGCACCTACGTGTTCGAGCCCCGGGTGCTCGACCGGATCGCCGGCGGCCGCCGGGTGTCGGTAGAGCGGGAGGTGTTCCCGGCCGTGGTCGCCGACCGGGCCCTCTTCGCCTTCCCGTCCACCGCCTACTGGACCGACACCGGCACCCCCGCCCAGTACCTCCGGGCCCAGCTCGACATCCTCGCCGGTCACCGTCCCGGCACCCCGGCCGCGGACGCGGTCGCCGATGGCCACGGCGTGTGGCGAATGGGACGGGCCACGGTCGGGGGCGACGTGGTGGGCCCCTCCCTCCTCGGCGTCGACGCCCGGGTGGCGGCGGGGGCCGTGGTGCGCAACTCGGTCGTGGGGGCGGGCGCGGTCGTCGACGAGAGGGCGGTCGTCGAGGGCTCCGTCCTCCTCCCCGGGGCGTGGGTGGCGACGGACGCCACCGTGCGGGACTCGATCGTCGGTCAGGGCGCGGTGATCGGGGAGGGGGCGTCGGTCACCGGCTGCTCGGTCGTGGGGCCGAGCGTCAAGGTCGAACCGGGCGCCCACATCGTCGGGGCCCGTGTGCCCGACACCGCGGTCTGAGGCAGTCGTGCGAGCCCTCGTCACCGGCGGAGCAGGCTTCATCGGGTCGACGCTCGTCGACCGGCTCCTGGCCGAGGGTCACTCCGTCGACGTGGTCGACGACCTCTCGGCCGGCAGCCTGGCCAACCTGGCCGACGCCCGGAACACCTCGGGCCACGACCTGAGCTTCCACCACCTCGACATCCGGGAGCCGGCGGTGATCGAGCTGATGGCCCGGCGCCGGCCCGAGGTGGTGTTCCACCTCGCCGCCCAGGCCGACGTGCGGGTCTCGGTGCAACGTCCGGTTTTCGACGCCGAGGTCAACATCCTCGGCACCCTCAACGTGCTGGAGGGAGCCCGGGCCGGCGGCACGTCCAAGGTGGTGTTCGCGGCCAGCGGCGGAACGCTGTACGGCGAGCCCTCCGAGCTGCCGGTCAAGGAGTCCGCGCCGCAGCGGCCGCTGTCGCCCTACGGGGTGTCGAAGAAGGCGGCCGTTGACTACCTCGCGGCCTATCGGGAGCTCCACGGCATCGAGTTCACCGCCCTGGCCCTGGCCAACGTCTACGGCCCCCGCCAGGACCCCCACGGCGAGGCCGGGGTCGTCGCCATCTTCGCCGGGCGCCTGCTGGCCGGCGAGCAGTGCACGATCTTCGGCACCGGCGACCAGACCCGCGACTTCGTCTACGTCGACGACGTGGTCGACGCCTTCGCCCGGGCCGCCACCCGGGGCACCGGGCTGCTCATGAACATCGGCACCGGCGTGGAGACCTCGGTCAACCGGCTGTACCGCACCATGGCCGACGCCGCCGGGGCCGCCACCCCGCCGCTCTACGCCCCGGCCCGGGCCGGCGAGCTGGCCCGGTCGTCACTCTCCCCCGGCCGGGCCGCCATCCACCTGGGATGGGAGCCGTGGACCACGCTCGAAGCCGGTTCCGCCGAGGTCCTGCGCTGGTTCGAGGCCCACAAAAAGCCCTGACCCCCCGGCGCCTTCTGTGTCGTCACGGCACCCTCCTGGGGTGTCCAGGTGCAATCGATCCTGTGCCGGTTCCGCCTACCGGAAGAGATCCTCGGCCGGGGGGCGGACGATGTCGGCCCGTACCGACCCGCCATCGACCAACCACGCCGGGGCGACGCCCCGCACCACCGCCGCGCAGATCCCCGACGCCTTGCCCATGACCAGCTCGGCGGCCGCCGCCAGCTCGTCGACCACCGCCACCTCGGTGACGGTGAGCTCCCGGCCCCGGGCGTCGGAGGTGCCCCGCAGGTCGACGACGGCGGCGATCCCGGCGCACCCGATGGCGACGTCGGCGAGGCCCCGGCGCCACGGCCGCCCGAAGGTGTCCGACACGACCACCGCCACCTCGACGCCGGTGCGGGCCCGCAGGCCGTCGCGGATGCGGCGGGCCGAGCGGTCGGCGTCGACCGGCAGGAGCGTGGCGTACCCGTCGGGCACGTTCGACAGGTCGACGCCGGAGTTGGCGCACACGAACCCGGCCCGGGTCTCGGTGATCACCAGATCGCCCCGCCGGCGCAGCACCCGCACCGCCTCCCCGTCCACCACCGCGGCCCAGGCCCGCCGGTTGTCGTGGTCGACGGCCACCAGCCGCCCCTCGGCCTTCGACACCACCTTCTGGGTGACGACCACCACGTCGCCGGCCTCGAAGGCGACCGATCCGGCGACCAGCAGGTCGGCCAGACGGTCGCCGGGGCGGACCTCGGGGACGCCCTCGACGGGGATGATCTCCAGGCGGCCCATGGACCCGGCCGACCTCCTCAGGCCCCGAGCACGGCGGCGGCCAGGGCCATCGCCTCGGCCCGGCCCCGCATGACCGCCGGGGTGACGACGCACCGCACCCCCTCGCCCTCCACCGCCCCGGCCAGCCAGCCGTCGGCCTCGTCGACCACCAGCACCGCGGCCAGTGGGGCGTACAGCCGGGCCACCCCCACCACCGACACGTCGTGGCCCAGGTCGGCCAGCAGGCGGGCCGCGGGACCCTTGAGGGCGGCGCCGGCCACGATGGGCGACACCGCCACCACGTCGGCCCGGCGGCGCTCGACCGCCTGGCGGATGCCGGGCACGGCCAGGATGGGGTCGATCGACACGATCGGGTTGGACGGGCAGATCACGACCCGGTCGGCCGTCGCCAGGGCGTCGAGCACGCCGGGCGTGGGGGTGGCGGCGGCGGCCCCTTCGAACCGGACGCCCCGTACCGGTACCTGGTGGCGGCGGCGGACGAAGTAGTCCTGGAACTCGATCTCACCCTCCCCGACCACGTCGACGCGCGTCTGCACCCGGTCGTCCGCCATCGGGAGCAGCCGGACGCCCACCCCCCAGGCGGCGGCGACCTCGGCCGTGACCGTCGAGAGGGGGGCGCCCTCGGCCAGGCGGCGGGTGCGGTAGAGGTGGGTGGCCAGGTCGCGGTCGCCGAGGCGGAACCAGGTGAGGTCGGGGCCGAAGCGGACGAGGGCGTCCATGACCGCCCACGTCTCACCCTCCAGGCCCCAGCCGGCCTCCGGGTTCACGGCGTCGGCCAGGGTGTAGGTGACGGTGTCGAGGTCGGGGCTGACGTGCAGGCCGTGGAGGACGAGATCGTCGCCGGTGTTCACGATGGCGGTGATGAGGCCGGGGTCGACCACCTCCACCATGCCCCGCAGCAACCGGGCGGCCCCCACCCCACCGGCCAGGGCCGCGATGCGCACGGTTGCGAGGCTACCGGGGCCCCGACGGCCCGCCGGGTAGCCTCGCAACCCGAGTGACGGCATCGACCCACGATCGCGTCGAGCCGCGTCCGGCTCCCCCCCCCGAGGGCGGGCCCGGCCCGGGGGCGTCGCGGCCGGCCCGGCGTCGGCCCTGGGCCCGCAGGCCACACACCCGTCTGCCCAAGGCCCACCTGATCGTCCTGGTTGTCATCGGGGTGGTCGCGCTCCTGCGGGGCATGTTCTGGGCGACCACGACCGAGGTGTGGAGCCCGATCGACGAGGCCCACCACTACGGCTTCGTCGCCTCCCTCGCCCATGGCCACGGCATCCCCACCGTCGGCAAGGACGTCATGCCGGTCGAGGTCATCGAGGTGATCAAGGAATCGCCGACGCTGGCGTCGCGCTCGAGGCCGAACCGACCGGTGCTCGAGGACGGCTACTGGTCGGTGGCGTCGTCGCAGTACGAGGCCGTCCAGCCGCCCCTCTATTACATCCTCATGGTGCCGGCCTACTGGCTGTCGCGGCCGTTCGGTTTCGTCCCCGCCATCTACGGGCTGCGGCTGGCGTCGGTGCTGATCGCCCTCGCCGCGATACCGCTGACCTACCTTCTGGCCAAGGAGTTGTTCCCCCGCCGCCCCGCCATCTGGCTGGCCGCCCCGGCGGTGCTGGTGGCCGTCAACGGGTTCAACACCAACTTGGCCACCATCTCCAACGACGCCCTGGTCGTGCCCGTCGCCACCGCCGCCCTCCTGGCCGCCGCCCGCTTCTACCGCACCCCCACCCTGAGGTGGGCCGCGCTCACCGGGCTGGGGCTGGGGACGGCCCTCATGACCAAGAACACCGCCCTCGGCCTGGTCGGGGTCATGGCCCTGCCCTTCCTCTGGCTGCTGGTGACCCGGCGCCGGTCGGTGACGGAGGTGCTGAAGGCGGGGGCGGTCACCGGAGCCTGCACCTGCCTGGTGCTCCTGCCCTGGGTGGCGTGGAACATGTCCACCTACGGGTCCACCACTGCGGCCGAGGCCACCAGTGCGATCACCGGCGGGATGATGACCCAGTCGGGCCTGAGCGCGGGGGTGCTCTGGGACCACATCCGGTTGGCCAACATGGGCTTCTGGGACTCCGCGTTGTTCAGCCGGGAGGCCGGTCCGCCGTACGAGCGGGTGTTCGCGTGGTCGGTGATCATCGCCGTGGTGGTCGGACTGGGCGCCGCCCTGGCCCGCCGCGACCGACCGGCGGCGGTGGCCCTCGCCTGGACCGGCGCCGCCCTGCCCCTTGCCTTCGTCGGCATGGAGCTCATCGTGTTCGGGCTGTTCGAGGGGGTCGGACACCCCGAGGGCCGTCACCTCTACGTCGCCCTGGCGCCGGTGAGCGTGCTCATCGCGGCCGCCGCCGTGATCGCCCTGGGTCCCCGCCTCGGGGTGGTGGCGGTGGCCGCGGTGATCGCCCTGGCCTTGCTCACCGAGCAGGCCCAGGTGCGTGATTACCTCAGCTACACCTACGCCGCCGGTCGCATCGCCCCCGATCTGACCCCGGTCGTCGACCAGCCCCTGAACGAGGGATTCGTCCGCACCACCACCATCGCGGTCGACCCGCCCTGCCCGGCCCGGGCCGTCGGGCTGGTCGTCGACGGCCCCCCGCCGCCGACGCTGCTCATCGGCGGCACGCCGACGCCGCTCACCGGCACCGTCGCCGAGCTGAGCATTCGGCCCCGGCCGTCCGATCCCGAGGTGCAGGTCTATTCGTTGGCGGCTCCGCTCTCGGGCCGGTTCGACGTGGTGGCACCGGAGGGGTTCCTCGTGGGGTCGAGCGTGGCCGACACCGACCCCCACCTCGCCTTCCCCTCCGCGTCGGGTGACCCGGTCGCCCGCATCTACTGCCAGGTGGCCGACTCCGAACGCCAGCGCTTCCAGCAGCAGTTCCCGCCCCTGCACCCGAGCCAGCTCACCTACGACGGCGTCCGTCTCTGGCCCCGGGTGTGGGCGGGCCTCGGGATCGTGGGCCTGGTGGCCGCCGTCGGCTTCGCCCTGCGGCGTCCCCGTGGCGCGAAGGCCGGCGCCGGCGACCCGGCGTCCGACGACCCGGCGTCCGACGACCGTGAGGAGGCGGGCCGGTGACCGAGCCCATCCGCAAGGAGCACCGGAACGTGGAGTTCCCGGGCGCGGCCTGGACCGCCTTCGACCGCTACAGCCGCTACGGCGCCATCGTGAGGGCGCTGCGGGCGACGCTCGGCACCGGTTCGCTCCGGGTGCTCGACGTCGGCGACGGGGCCGGCTACCTGTCGTCGTTCGACCCCGACCTGGTGGCGGTGTCGGTCGACCTCCACCCCACGCCTGACCCCCTGTCCGGCACCGTCCGCATGGCCGCCGACGGCACCCACCTCCCCTTCCTCGACGGCACCTTCGACGCGGTGGTGAGCAGCGACGCCCTCGAGCACGTCCCCCCCGCCCTGCGGGCCGACTTCATCGCCGAGCTGGCCCGCACCAGCCGGGAGCTGGTGCTCCTGGCCGCCCCCTTCGACACGCCCGGGGTGGCGGGCGCCGAGGAGCTGGTGCGCCGGTTCGTGCTGCTCGTCACCGGGAGCGCCCAGGAGCAGCTCGAGGAGCACCGCGACCACGGGCTCCCGGGCGTCGACGACACCACGGCCCGGTTCTCCGAGCTGGGGATGCAGGTGGCGGTGGCGGGCGCCGGCAACCTCCACGACTGGCTGGCCATGATGCTGCTCAAGCACCAGCTGGTGGCCCGTCCCACCCTCGCTCCCCTCGATACCGGCTACGACATCGCCTACAACTGGCTCTTCGCGGGCCGCGACCACGTGCCGCCGTTCTACCGGCACCTGATCGCCGCCGGCCGGTCCGCCACACCCTCGTTCGGCGATCCCCAGCCGCTCGACGAGTCGGCGGCCGACGGGATCGCCGGGCTCCTGGCCGTGTTCACCGCGGCCAACGTGGCCGAGGCCGTCCGCCAGGACACCGACGCCCGGCTGGCCGCCACCGAGCGCATGGTGGCCGAGGTGGCGCCCCGCCTGTCCGCCATCGAGGATGCGGTGGCTCGGCTCGACACCCGGTCGGAGGGGATCGAGGCCTCCCTCGCCCACCTCCTCCAGCTCGTCCGTCACCCGATGGCGACGGCCGCCGACAAGGTGCGCAGGGGCCTCCCCGGCGGCCGCAAGCCCCGGTCCTGAGCCGCTCCCCTAACCGGCACAGGATCGGTAGGGTTGTGACCATGCCGCGGCACCGCACCCGCCGTCTGTGGATGGCCGTGTTGTTCGCCGTGGCCGGGGTCGGCCTCGCCGGGGGGGCCATCGTCGGCCCGCCCGAGGTTCGCCTCGCGGCGCAGGATCCAGGCGACGTCACCGTCGCACCGACACCCGTCGGGGTCGCCGTCCTGCCCGCCCGCAACGAAGTCGGAAAGGGCGGAGCCCACCTGTCCCCCGGCCGGTCTCTCCTGCCCCTGGTCGCCCTGGTGGCCCTGGCCGGTCTGGCCGTCCTCACAGTCGGGCGGTCCGTCCCGGCGGTCGCCGGCCATCGGCCCCTGGTGGCCCGCCGGCACTTCATCGCCCTGCGGGCACCGCCGTCCCTCCAGCTCGTCTGACGTCAACGTCGTCGTAGCACCGCCCCCCGGGGCGGGCTGAGCTGGAGGTACCTCTTCGTGCACCATGTCCGCTGGCGCGCCGCCGCAGTCCTGGTCGCGGTCGTCGCCACCTCCTTCCTCATCTCCACCCGTCCGGCCCGCCTGGGCCTCGACCTTCGGGGCGGCACCCAGATCGTCCTCGAGGCCAAGGACACCGACGCGACCACGGTCGACGACGACACCGTCGACCGCACGCTCGAGGTCCTTCGCCGGCGGGTCGACCAGCTCGGTGTGGCTGAGCCCGCCCTGCAGCGCTCGGGCGACCGCCGGGTGATCGTCGAGCTGCCCGGGGTCACCGATCCCGACGAGGCGTTGGCGGTGATCGGCAGGACCGCCCAACTCACCTTCCACCCGGTCCTCGGCGTGGTGACCGACGACGCCGCGCCGCCCGGCGAAGGCGAGCTGGTCCTCGCCGACGAGTCGGGGAGCCGCCTGCGCCTCGGGCCGGCCGCCGTCACCGGCAACGAGGTGGGAACGGCCCGGGCCTCGCTGAGCGGGGACTTCGCCGCGTCCTGGCAGGTGGAGGTCGACTTCCGGGGGACGGGGTCGAGCGCCTGGGCCGAGCTGACCGGGCGGGCCGGGTGCGCACCTGCGGGCGATCCCACCCGGCGCATCGCCATCGTCCTCGACGACGGGGTGGTCTCCAGCCCGGCGGTCGGCGCCGACGTGGCGTGCGGGGTCGGCATCACCGGCGGGACAACCGTGATCACCGGTGACTTCACCCAGGCCGACGCCAAGGACCTGGCCCTGCTCATCCGCGCCGGCGCCCTGCCGGTGCCGGTGGAGGTGGTCGAGCAGCGCACCATCGGACCCACCCTGGGCGACTCCGCCATCCGGGCCAGCGCCCAGGCGGCGGCCATCGGCGCCCTGCTGACGATCGCCTACCTGATCGCCTACTACCGGCTCCTGGGCGTCCTGGCCGCCGTCGCCCTCGCCCTCTACGGGGCCATGAGCTACGCCGTCCTCCTACTCCTGGGGGCCACCCTCACCCTGCCGGGGATCGCCGGCTTCGTGCTGGCCATCGGCATGGCGGTGGACGCCAACGTCCTCGTCTACGAGCGGATCAAGGAGGAACGGGCCGGCGGGGCCACCACCCGGCGGGCCGCGGAGCACGGATTCCGCCGGGCCTGGACAGCCATCGCCGACTCCAACGTCACCACCCTCCTGGCTGCCGGCCTGCTGTTCTTCCTGGCCTCGGGCGCGGTGCAGGGCTTCGGTGTCACCCTGTCCATCGGCGTGGTGGTGTCGGTGTTCACCGCCCTGGTCGTCAACCGGCTCTTCGTCGACCTGGCCGTGCGCACCCGCCTGCGCGACCGGCCCCGGCTGCTGGGCCTGGAGGTCGGCGGCCGGTTCCGGGCATGGATCGCACAGCGCCGTCCCGACCTGCTCCGCCACTCGGGCCGGTGGCTGGCGGGCTCGGCCCTGGCCGTCAGCATCGCGGTCGGCGGCATCGCCACCCAGGGCCTCGAGTACGGCCTCGACTTCTCGGGTGGCCAGCTCCTCGAGTACGACACCCAGCGCAGCCCCGACCTCGACGCCGTCCGGGCGAAGGTGGCCGATATCGGGTTCCCGCGGGCCGTGGTGCAGCGCTCGGGCGAGGACAACGTCACCATCCGCACCGGTCAGCTCGAGCGGGGCGACGTCGAGCGGATCAAGGCGGGGGTCGAGGAGGTGGCGGGGACGGCGACCGTGGTGCGGGAGGAGTTCGTCGGGCCCACGATCGGCGGGGAGCTGCGGCGCAAGGCGGTCATCGCCCTGGCCCTGGCCCTGGTGGCCCAGCTCGCCTACCTGGCGGTGCGCTTCCGGTGGACCTTCGCGGTGGCGGCAGTCGGCGCCATGTTCCACGACGTGGTGCTGCTGCTGGGCGTGTTCGCCTGGCTGGGCAAGGAGCTCGACGGCGTGTTCGTGGCCGCGCTGTTGACCGTCATCGGCTACTCGGTGAACGACTCGGTGGTCGTGTTCGACCGGATCCGGGAGCTGCGCCGGGACCGGCAACGGGAGCCGCTGCGCGACGTCGCCAACGACGCCTGTCTCCAGACCGTGCCCCGCACCATCAATACCGGCCTCGGCGCCCTCTTCATCCTGGTCGCCCTCTACCTGCTCGGTGGCGAGACACTCCGGGACTTCGCCCTCGCCCTGCTCATCGGCATCGTCGTCGGTACATACTCGTCGGTGTTCACCGCCACACCGCTCGCCATTCGCCTCGAAGGCCTCGCCGGCCGGGCGAGGACCGGCCCCACCGGGTCGGGTCCGTCGCGGCCCTCGACCGCCCTGTCGACCGACGGCCGGGTGCCCGTCCCCGGACGGGCCGACCCCCGACGGCCAGTGGCGGAGGACAGACGCGGTGCGACGGATGGCAGGGCGACGGTCGCCGCGGTTCCGGCGGCCCCGTCCGCCGTCGGGGCGCGCCCGCCGCAGAGGGCGACCCCGCCCCGGCCCCGCACGAAGCGCCGAAAGCAGCCCGGCAAGCCGACCAACCGCAGGCCGACCAACCGCAGGCAGACCAAGAGGAGATGACGTGTCCCCCGACTCGCATGAGCAGGACATCCGGGAGCAGGAGCTGCCGGGAATCGGCAAGCGGTACGACCAGTCCACCGAGGACGGGTTGATAAGCGTGGTCATCCACCACAGCGGACGCCGCGACCTCTACGTCACCGAGAAGGCGGGCCGGGCCCGCACGCCGACGGTCGTCACCCTCACCGACGACCAGAGCCGGCGCCTGGGCGCGGTGCTGGCCGGCGCCTACTTCCAGCCGACGGTGGCGCAGCGCATCGAGGCCGTCGTGGGCGGGCTGATCATCGACTGGGTCACCATGACGAGCGACTCGCCCGGCGTCGAGCGCAGCATCGCCGAGCTCGAGGTCCGCCGGAACACCCGCATGACCATCGTCGCCATCCTCCGGGGGGACGAGGTGAACGTCGTGCCCGAGCCGTCGGAGGTGCTCCACGCCCGGGACAAGCTGGTCGTGATCGGCCGGCCCGACGACCTGCCCGCCTTCATCCGCCACGTCGCCGGATGACCGAGGGCCGGATGACCGAGGGCCGGATGACCGAGGGCCGGATGACCGAGGGCCGGATGACCGAGGGCCGGATGACCGAGGGCCG
>Ga0136617_10001892_pt1 | contig 18672 bp, 15 predicted proteins | sample AntDrymUQ3222106_2_FD_129672 | JGI IMG/M metagenome (GOLD analysis project Ga0136617, IMG submission 129672) | Polar desert sand microbial communities from Dry Valleys, Antarctica - metaG UQ322 (21.06) | ecosystem: Environmental > Terrestrial > Soil > Desert | place: Antarctica: Dry Valley... | reverse complement strand
CGCCGGTGGGCGTCGGCACCCGGCTGCGCGGCGGGACCGCGAACTCCGCGCGCGGCGCCGAGACCTGCACCGCCGAGGCGATCACCACCGCCCGCGCCACCGGGGCCACCGGGCTGCTCATCGTCAGGATGGACTCCGCTACGACGCCACCCACCGCGCACCACCCGCCCGCGCGGCCCAACCGCCCAAACACCGACGCGCACCACCTGACGGCGCTCATCGACCGGCTGACCCGATGGGCAACGTCCATCCACGTACGACACGCGTAACGCGTGGACATAGCAGTCGAGACGGCCCCTCGGACACTTGAACGTTGTTCGATTTGCCCGAGGCGCGCACATCATCAGGCGGACTCGGCAGAGTCCGGCGCTCGGTCTCCTCCACGTGCTCCACGGTGAGTACCGGTTCGGCGCCTTCCCGGACTGCGCGCGCCAGGATTCGCCGGATGAGCGCCGACGTCGGCATGTGGCCCTCGGCCGCTCGAGCTTTCAGGATTTCCGCGAGAGCAGCAGGCACCCGCACCGAGAGAACTGCTTGGTCGTCTCCAGCGCCCGGCGGCGCCCCCCGTAGCTGTCGACCGTCGGGAGGACCGGACTCGACATCCGCACTCTCGACTTGCGCGTTACGAGGGAAACGTCAACGCGCAAGTCGAGACCAGATAGCCTGGCGCGCCCCCGCCGAACGGTCGGCCAGCTCAACGGCGAGCGCCACCAGCTCACCGTGCGACATGGCGATGAGCCGATCAGTGAGCTCGGTGTCGTCACCAAGGTATGCCCACGCCAGTGCCGCCATGTGCCCGCACCATTCCCCGGCACCACCGTCCGGGCATGCACATTCGCCGGTCAACGGTCGACCCGCGTAATGAACCAGGAGTTCCCCGAGGCCGATCCGCTCGCCTGGTATGGCACCCCACAGCGAATACTCGTCCCAATCGAGGTCCTCGACCTGCGCGGCGAGTTCCCGACCGTGCGCCAGCGCCGTCGGTGTCGTGACGTCGTGCAGGTCGCGACGGGTGAAATTCGGCGTCGACACGATCGCACTTCCTCCGGTAGCTGCGGCACTGTGACCTGGTCTCATGGGACCCGGTCTCACGGCCCACAGGATCACTGGCCGCTACCGTATCGTCAGGTCGCCCTTACCGGGCCGACAGGTGGCCACCACCCCGAGTGCAAGGCCGACACCGATGGCGATCACGTCGACCGGTCCTGCAGCCTCAGCCAGGTGATGATGTACGGGCATTCCCCCGCCGGTCAGCGCTCCCCGGTCTGCTTGGGCGCCGCGCAGCGGCCGAGCCCTCTTCCCTACGATCGTGGGCATGCCGCCGGTGAACGACGCGAGCTGGAGTCCCCTCGCAAGAGACGATGCACACCAGTACTCCATAGCAACGCTGTCGGTCTTCTGGCCGGATACCGAGCACCGGAAGCTGATCGCCCGGTGGCCGCACCTGGCCGCCACGGTGGGGACGACCTGGGACGAGCACCGCCAACAGATCGAGCGACACTGCGCGCTCGTCGCCCGAGCCGGACACACGGTCAACCACGTATCCGGCGACGTCCCCGGCCTCGAAGCGTTCCTCAAGGACAGGGGCGTCACCAGGCCTTCATCGCAGGATCTGCTCGCCTACCCGGATCTGCGGAGCCAACCCGCCATGGTCGGCTGGCCACCAGCGCGTACCGCACCATGCTGGTGCGGCTCGGGGCGCAAGTACAAGCAGTGTTGCCGCCCACATGGCCTGGGCACTCTGGATTGACAGCAACACAAACAGGCGGAACCCTAAGAAGCATACGAGCATGGGGCAGGTATGAGCGGTACGACGTCCGCCCTGGCGGCCCTATCCGCAGGAGAGAAGGCGACCGTGCTTGATGAGCTGCTCGACATTCGACCAGATCTTCGAGGGCTGGCCGAAACCCAGGCCTCCCGACTCATGTCGAGGGAAGACAGCTTTGCGGTCGCACGCGATGTCGAGGATGCACTGCAGGGTCGGGACATCGATGAACTGAACGGCCACGCCGGATACCAGCCCGGCCGTGGCTACGTCCACCCGATCGAGGCCGCCGACGAGTTACTGGACGCGGCGCTGGAACCCTTCCGGCACGACCTCGAACGCCGAGCCGCGCTCGGCATGAGAACCGCGGCCGTTGAACTCGCTATGGGCATTCTGCTCGGCTTGTACGAGTGCCGCGATGGCGGATGCGAGACACTGCTGGAGTACTCCCCGGACTACGCCGCCGAGCGCGCAGCACAGGTGGTGGATCAGTGCGCGAAGGTCGGCATCGAGCTTCGCACAGCCGAGCTCCTCGATCTCGTGCCGGAGTGGAGCACCATGCTGCGTTGACACCCGGTCCCACATCCATGAGCCGTGCCGGACGCGGGCGGATCAGCCGCTCGACGCCCGATTGCGAAGCGACCCGATGGGGGAGCGGCCAACGATGGAGGTGAACAGCGGTTCGCCGTCGACCACGACCCACAGGGCTCAGCGGACCGCATCAGCCTGTCCAGGACCAGGGGTCGAGACGCCGATCCGAACCCCGCGCGAGCGCAGGTCGGCCAATGCACGGTGCAGCGTGGCGGCGTCGAGCACCGCTGCGGTGCGTGCCCGGAAGTCGGCCACGGTGCGGCTCTCATCCGAGATCGGCCGCACGCCCGGCGGTGAGGTAGGCCGGGCGGCCCAGCGCCGCCAGACCGACACCGAGCCGGGCGACTCCGTGAGGATCGGCGCTGTTCACGGCGGGTCAGGCCGTCGCCTGCGGCTGCATTGCGGAAGGTGCGGGCGGCGGCCATGTCGGCGCGCCGAGCTCGCGGGAGATCGCGCGCGCCGCCGTGCGCAGCGCGTCGAGAGCCGCCGGGTCCAGCGGCCATTCCCCGGTCGGCACGACCACGCCGATCGCCCCGGCCACCTCTCCCCCGGCGTCGGCCAGCGGCGCCGCCACGCCGCATTCCCCGAGCACGGCCTCCTCGACCTCGCTGGCGATCCCGCCGCGGCGCACCACGTCGAGCTGGGCGCGCAGCTCGGCCGGATCGGTGATCGTCTCGCCGGTCATGCTGCGCGGTAGCTGACCGACCACGTCGTCAAGGCTGTCCGGGTCGAACGCGAGCAGGGCCTTGCCGAGCGCGCACGCGTGCGCCGGGATGACGATTCCCACCTCGGGCATCTGACGGGTGCCGTCCGGGCGCGGTTCGTGGTGGACCACCACGACGTCACCGAGCAACAGCACGCCGGTGCGGACCGCGCAGCCCGTCCGCCGCGCAAGATCCTCCGCCCAGCTCGACACCCGCGAGCGCAGCTCGAGCGTATCCAGGTAGACGTTGCCCAGTCGCAGCGTCGCCGGCCCGAGCCGATACCGCTGTGAGTCGCGCTCCTGCGCCACCATGCCGTGCGCGAGCAAGGTCCGGATGATCCCGTGAACCGTCGAAGGGGCGAGATCGAGTCTGGTGGCGATCTCACCGAGGCTCATCCGTCGGGCGCCCTGGAGAACGGTCAGGATGCGCACCGCGCGATCCACCGACTGGATCACTGGCTCTCCTCCTTCCACGATCGCTGTGCGGTCAGGCCGGAAGACCTCTTGTGCGACCGGTCACAGCAGCGTACCTTGCGATTTATGTTCGGCATAGTCGAAAGCTATTCGACCTACGCCTGAGCCGGAGGTCACCGTGAAAAAACTCATCAACGACCCGGCCGACGTCGTCCCCGAGGCGCTGCGGGGCGTCGCCGCCGCCCACCCGGAGCTGCGGGTCGACCACCAACGCAAGATCATCTACCGGGGTGACGCCCCGGCGCAGGGCAAGGTCGGGCTGATCTCCGGCGGCGGGTCCGGGCACGAACCGCTGCACGGCGGCTTCGTCGGCACCGGGATGCTCGACGCGGCCTGCGTCGGGGAGGTGTTCACCTCCCCCGTGCCCGACCAGATGCTCGAAGCCACCAGAGGGGTCGACAGCGGCGCGGGCGTGCTGCACATCGTGAAGAACTACACCGGTGACGTGCTGAACTTCGAGATGGCCGCCGAGCTCGCCGCCGCCGAGACCGGCATCGACGTCGTCTCCGTGGTCACCGACGACGACGTCGCCGTCCAGGACAGTCTCTACACCGCCGGTCGTCGCGGCGTCGGTGTCGCGGTGCTGCTGGAGAAGATCGCCGGCGCGGCGGCCGAGGAAGGCCGCAGCCTGTCCGAGGTGGCCGAGGTCGCGCGGCGGGTCAACGCCCACGGTCGGAGCATGGGTATGGCTCTGACCTCGTGCGCGGTGCCGGCCGCAGGCAAGCCCACGTTCGACCTGCCCGAGACGGAGATGGAGGTCGGCATCGGGATCCACGGCGAGCCCGGCAGGCAGCGACTACCGCTGGCATCGGCCCGCCAGGTGGCCGAGTACCTGCTCGACTCGATCCTCGTGGACCTCGACTTCGCGGGCGGCGACGGCGTGATCGCGTTCGTCAACGGGATGGGCGGCACGCCGCTGCTCGAGCTCTACGTGATGTATCACGAGGTGGTGACCATCCTGGAAAAGGCCGGGGTGCGGGTGGCGCGGTCGCTGGTCGGGCCCTACATCACCAGCCTGGAGATGGCGGGCTGCTCGGTGACCCTGCTCAAGGTCGACGACGAGCTGCTTCGGCTCTGGGACGCGCCGGTGCGCACCCCGGCCCTGCGGTGGGGACTGTGACGGGATGACCGCCCAGGTGGACGTCGAGGCGCTGGACCGGTGGATCCGCGAGTTCGCCGGGCTGGTCGCGGTGAACAAGGACCTCCTGACCCAGCTCGACTCCGCCATCGGCGACGCCGACCACGGAGCCAACATGGACCGTGGCATGACCGCGGTGGTCGCGGCGCTGAACGGAACGACGTCCGCCAGCGTCGCGGCGCTGCTCAAGCAGGTCGGGATGACGCTGGTGAGCACGGTCGGCGGGGCGAGCGGCCCCCTCTACGGGACCTTCTTCTTGCGGATGGCCACGGCGTCGGGCGAGGTGACCACGCTGGACGGCCCGGCGTTCGCCACGGCGCTGCGCGCCGGGCTGGAGGGTGTGGTGGCCCGCGGCAAGGCCGAGGCGGGGGACAAGACGATGTACGACGCGCTGGCGCCCGCCGTCGAGGCGCTGGGCAGCGCGCTGGCCGCGGCCGTCCCGCTGGGCGAGGCGCTGCGCGGGGCCACCCGCGCCGCCGAGGGCGGCCGCGACGCCACAACCCCGATGCGCGCCCGCAAAGGACGGGCGAGCTACCTCGGGGAGCGCAGCGTCGGCCACCAGGACCCCGGCGCGACGTCGTCGGCGCTGCTCATCGCGGCCGCCGCGGCCGCGCTGGCTCAGAGCTGAGGGGATCGCCGCCATGACAGGCCGCCTGCCGGGACCAACCGGACTGGTCGGGCTCGTCGTCGTCTCGCACAGCCGAGCGCTGGCCCGCGCGGCGGTGGCGCTGGCCCAGGAGATGCTGCACGGCCGCCCGGTCCGGATCGAGATCGCCGCCGGTCTCGACGACACCACGTTCGGCACCGACGCCGGGCAGATCGTGGCGGCGATCACCGGAGCCGACCGCGGCGCTGGAGTGGTGGTCCTGATGGACCTCGGCAGCGCGGTGCTCGCCGCTGGGCTCGCGCTCGAACTGCTCGACGACGCGGCTCGGGAGCGGGTGCTGCTGTGCCCGGCCCCGCTGGTCGAAGGCCTGGTCGTCGCCGCGGTCACCGCTGCCGGCGGGGCCCGCCGCGATGAGGTGGCGGCCGAGGCGGCGGCGTCGCTCGCTGGCAAGACCTCGCAGCTGGGCACGCCCGCCACCAGTGGGACGGACGGCCCCGGCGGCGCCGCCGAGCCCGGCGAGCTCGTCGGCGTATTCACCGTGACCAACGCACACGGCTTGCACGCCCGTCCGGCGTCGCGCATGGTGCAGGCGGCGCGCATGCTCGACGCCTGGGTCGCGCTGCGCAACCGCACGACGGGGTCGGCATGGGTGCCGGCGTCGAGCCTGTCCAAGGTGTCCACCCTCGGGGCCCTCTGCGGCCACGAGGTCGAGGTCCGGGTCTCCGGCGGCCAGGCCCGCGAGGCGCTGGACCACGTGGTCGCGCTCGCCGCGCGGGGCTTCGACGAGCCCGCCGACCCGGCCGCGATCACTCGCAACGGACGCGCGGCCACCGGCGGTGCGGCAGGCAGGCCCGACCCGCAGGCTCCGATCGCCGCGTCCCCCGGCATCGGCATCGGCCCGGCGTGGTCGATGCACGCCGCAAAGCTCGACGTGGACGCCCGCTCCGATGACGACCCGACAGCTGAGTGGCGCCGCCTGCAGGAGGCCATCGCCGCCGTCCGCCGCACCGTGCAGCGCGTCCGGGCCCGGGCCGCGCGCGAGATCGGCGAGGCGGAGGCAACGATCTTCGACGCGCACCTGCTGCTGCTCGACGACGCCGACCTGCTCGGCGACGTGCGCTCCCGGGTCGACGGCGGGCAGGCGGCCGCACCCGCATGGGCGACGACCCTGCGCCGGGTCGGTGCGGAGCTGGGCGCTCTCCCGGACCCGTACCTGCAGGCCAGGGCGGCCGACGTGGCGGCGGTCGGGGACCAGGTGCTCCGCGCACTGCTCGGCGGGCCCGGCGGGTCCGGCAGGGATACCATGCCGATCGGGGTGCTGGTGGCCGGCGACCTCACACCGGCCGAGGCCGCCGAGCTGGACAGCTCCCGGGTCGCAGCGGTGGTCCAGGCGTTCGGCAGCCCGACGGCACACAGCACGATCCTGCTGCGCGCACGGGGCATACCGGCGGTCGTCGCTGCGGGCCCGGGGGTGCTCGCCATCACGGACGGCACCCTGGTGGCCGTCGACGGCACCCGCGGCGAGATCGTGGCCGACCCGCCGCCCAACGTCCAGGCGGACTTCCGGGCCCGGGCCGCCGAGCTCGCCCGGCGGGAGCGCCGGGCGCTCCCGGATGCGGCGTCTCCGGCGGTGACCCGCGACGGCGTCGGGGTCCTGGTCGGCGCCAACGTGGGCTCGGTGCAGGACGCGAGGGCAGCCGCCGCCAGCGGGGCCGACCTCGCCGGGCTGGTACGCACCGAGTTCCTCTTCCTCGGCCGGACCCAGGCTCCGGACGTCGACGAGCAGGAGGCTGTCTACCGGGAGATCGCCTGCGCGCTGGGCGGACGGCCGATCACGTTGCGCACGCTCGACGGCGGCGGGGACAAGCCGCTGCGCTACCTGCCGATGCCGGCCGAGGCCAACCCGTTCCTCGGCGTCCGCGGCATCCGCCTCGCGATGGTCCGCCCGGGACTGCTCGCCGACCAGCTCCTCGCGATGGTGCGGGTCGCGCACGACGTGCCGGTGAGCCTGATGTTCCCGATGATCAGCACGCTGGACGAGCTGCTGTGGGCCCGCCGGATGCTCGAAGACGCCATCAACCGTGCAGGTCGGGGTGAGCCGACCGACCTGCAGGTGGGGATCATGGTCGAGGTGCCTGCCGCGGCGCTCAAGGCGCGCGGCTTCGCGCCGCACGTGGACTTCTTCAGCATCGGCACGAACGACCTCACCCAGTACGCGCTGGCCGCCGAGCGCGGCAACGACGCCGTCGCCGGTGTCGGCGACCCGTTCGATCCCGGCGTGCTGTACCTCGTCGACGCGGTGTGCCGATCCGGCGTACCCGTCGCGGTGTGCGGCGAGCTGGCCGCCGACGAGCGGGCCGCAGCGTTGCTGGTCGGGCTCGGGGTCCGCGAGCTCAGCGTGGCGCCGCGGGCGGTTCCGACGGTCAAGCAAGCGGTGCGGCACCTGGACAGCCGAGACGCCGCAGCCGTCGCCGTCGCAGCGCTCAAGGCGGCCACCGCTGATGCCGTACACAGCCTCCTCGCCGCGCCGGGTTCGTGATCGGCAGCTTGGGCGCGGCACGCCACGACATGTGTCTTAATGGCTCCGCTACCGACCAACCAGCACGCGGGCGAGCTCGGCCCTGAGCACGCGGCATCATCGACGGATGGCCGAGCCGAAGATCCCTCGCATCCCGGGGTATCGTTGTCGACCGATGACGCGCTCATCGTCGTTCGGGGCGACGACCTCGACTCAGCAACTTACCGCCATCAAGCCGACGTGTTTCGTCGCCACCTCACCGACGCTCACACACCGACGTCTCGGCACCATCAGAGCATAGCGAAGATGCTATATGCGCCGGTGGATGGGGGTACCCGAGACACTCCGCGCGATCAACTGACGCGACCGAGCGCGAGATCTCCGACCAGCTGGACGCTGTGTGGCACGGGTTCGAGTCCCCCCTCGGACACAACCCGCGGCGGCGAGTCCGTCGCGGAGCGCACGGACCCATTCGGTCTTGAGGGCCGTCGCGTCCTTGTCTTGTTGGGAACGGCCGTGGACGAGGAGTAGCTGGGTCACGGTGAGGGTCTCCGCAGGTTGAGGATTTTGCGGACGCTTCCGTTCCGCGTGCGTCGAACTGGGTCCACATCGAAGGGACGAGGTGGGCGCGCAGCTCATCGAGGGAAGGGGCTAATTCTGCGACACGGCTGTCGACATCCACGCTGTTGATCTTCTGGGACGGCGTGATCCTGTCTGCGGTTGGCCTCCCCCTGTTCGCCGGTCGCCCAGAACGCAACGAACGGCACTGTCGTCCACACCTAACGGACGACAGTGCCGTTCGTTGCGACATCCTCGACCAGGCTCAGTGCCACAGCGCCGCAAGGGGAGCACTGGCGATGCGATCGCCGAGCACGGCGCCCCGCGGTCCGGCGTGCAGCAGCACACCGGCGATGAACCGGTCTCCGAGGCGGTCGCGCAGGGACGTTGATCACCCCGCCGTGGCGGGCGGCGACCAGCCGTAGCAATCTAGGGAGGTCGGCGGTTCGCGGAGATGCGGAGATGCCGGGCGCCTCCCGTTCGATCACGGTCGTCACGTAGGCGGTGAACCAGGCCCGCCGCCGCGCGCCGCGCCGGAAGACCGCCTCGGGAAATCCGCCGGCCACAGCCCGTTCGAGGTAGTCCCGCTTGCCCAGTGGCGACTTGGTCGTCGGCAGGTCACCGCTCAGCAGCCGCTCAAGGAAGGTCTCGCGGCGCGCCTCGAGCTCGCCCTGACTCAACGGCCACAACGTGTGCCGCTCGATGCGTCACGCGAGCGTCTCGGACACCGCTCGGTTGGCGCTGAGCTGGGAACTGCCGGTGATCAGGAACCGGCCCGGTCGCTGGTCGCGGTCGACGCCGGCCTTGATGGCGAGCATCAGGTCGGGTACTCGTTGGACCTCGTCGATGGCGAACAGACCTGGCCGTCCTGCGACGAACCCGGCGGGGTCGTCACCGGCCAGCGCTCGAATCTCAGGGGCGTCCAGCGAGGCATACGTCGCGTCCGGGCGCTCGGCGACGAGCTGCTGGACGAGCGTCGACTTCCCTGCCTGGCGGGGGCCGACCACGGCGACGACCCTGGTGTCCAGCAACGCCTCCCGCACCCCCGTGAGGAGATGCCGCGCCACGACGTGGCGGCTCGGACTACTGATCACCGGCTCATCCTCACATATCCACGCGGACATTTCGCGCCGTGAATGTGGACGATCCGCGACTTTCACGTGGACGATCCGCCGACGAGGGCTGGCTCCGCTCGGTGTTGTTCTGGCTGCTCGGCGGCCTGACCGGAACGATGTGGTTCGAGTTCCCCCTTGGGCGAGACGTGACCGCGTCGCTAGCGTCGGCGGTGGCCAGCAGCAAGAACCGGGTGACGTTCCGCGACATCGGCGATCGCGCTCCGCGCGGTCACATACGCGTCATCGGGGCACCAGCTCGGCGGGAACGGCGACGGCCTCGACGGCGGACAACCCGGGAGACGGTCCGTTGGCGATGGGCGTGATCGTCGACCGCCTCGGAACCGGTGCCGGTCCAAGGGCCGGCACCGTGTCGAATATCGTTGCGGTGCACCATCCCCAACAGGTTGAAAGGCGCCGTCACCAATGTCGACCGAGACGATCGAGTTCCAGGCGGAGGCTCGCCAGCTGCTGCAGTTGATGATCCACTCGATCTACTCCACCAAGGACGTCTTCCTGCGAGAGCTGATCTCCAACGCCTCCGACGCTCTCGACAAGCTGCGTCTTGCCGCCTACCTGGACAAGGACCTCGAGGTCGACACGTCCGACCTGCACATCGCGCTCGAGACCGACCCCGGCGAGCGCACGCTGACCGTCCGCGACAACGGCATCGGGATGACCCGTGACGAGGTGGTCGAGCTCATCGGCACCATCGCCAAGTCGGGCACCGGGGAGATGTTCACGAAGCTGCGGCAGGCCCGGGAGTCCGGCGGCGTGTCGGAGCAGGCGACGGCGGAGCTGATCGGACAGTTCGGCGTCGGCTTCTACTCCAGCTTCATGGTTGCCGACCGCGTCGAGCTGGTCACCCGCAAGGCCGGCGCCGACACCGGGGTGCGCTGGGAGTCCACCGGTGAGGGGACCTACACCGTCTCCGACGCACCCGAAGCCCCGCAGGGCACGGCGGTCACGCTGCATCTCAAACCCGAGGACACCGAGGACGCGCTGTACGACTACGCGAACCCGGTCACCGTCCGCGGGATCATCAAGCGCTACTCCGACTTCATCACCTGGCCCATTCGGATGGCGCCGGCGAGCGACGAGGGCGAGCCGGAGACCGTCAACTCCCGAATGGCACTGTGGGCGCGTCCACAGCGCGAGGTGACCGACGAGGAGTACACCGAGTTCTACCGGCACGTGAGCCATGACTGGCGAGAGCCGCTGGAGACCATCCGCCTGTCCGCCGAGGGCACCTTCGAGTACCAGGCGTTGCTGTTCCTGCCCAGCCACGCGCCGATGGACCTGTTCCTGCGCGAGAGCAGGCGCGGGTTGCAGCTCTACGTCAAGCGCGTGTTCATCATGGACGACTGCGAGGCGCTCGTCCCGGAGTACCTACGCTTCGTCAAGGGCGTCGTCGATGCAGGCGACCTGTCGCTCAACATCTCCCGCGAGATCCTCCAGCAGGACCGCCAGATCCAGCTGATCCGCAAGCGCCTGGTCAAGAAGGTGCTCTCGACGGTGAGGACGATGCTGGACAAGGAGCCGGAGAAGTACGCGACGTTCTGGTCGGAGCTGGGCCGGGCGGTCAAGGAGGGACTGGTCTCCGACCACGACAACCGGCAGGCCATCCTCGAGATCTGCTCGTTCCCCTCGACACACGACGCGGAGAAGTCGACGACGTTGCGCGACTACCTCGCGCGGATGCCTGCGGGCCAGGACGCGATCTACTACGCGACGGGGGATTCGCGGTCGGCGCTGGAGAACTCCCCGCATATGGAGGCGTTCCGGGCCAAGGGCTACGAGGTGCTGCTGTTGACCGACCCGGTGGACGAGGTGTGGGTGGACGCTGTGCCGTCGTTCGACGACAAGGCCCTCACCTCGATCGCCAAGGGCGAGGTGGACCTCGGCGGCGACGACGTCGACGAGGACACGAAGAAGGGCTTCGACCCCCTGCTGTCCTGGATGGCGGCGACCCTGGTCGACGACATCAAAGAAGTCCGGCTCTCGCACCGGCTCACGACCTCCGCGGCCTGCCTGGTCGGCGACCCCAGCGACCTGACCCCGACGCTGGAGAAGATGTACCGGGCGATGGGGCAGGAGCCGCCGAAAATCAAGCGGATCCTGGAGCTGAACCCCCGCCACGCGCTGGTCACCGGGCTCAAGAACGCCCACGCGCAGCGGCCCGACGACGCCGGGCTGCGCGACACCGCCCACCTGCTCTACGGCATGGCGCTACTCGCCGAGGGCGGGGAGCTGGCCGAACCCGCCTCGTTCGTGTCGATCCTGTCCAGTCGGCTGGAGGCCACCCTGTCCTGATCGGCCCGCCGCGCGCGGTCGCCCTGACCACCGCACCGCGCCACGGAGCCGGCGTCGATGCCCGGCAGCTGCCCGGTGCCGGGAGCGAAGGACACCCGGACCTGACCACTCGTCAAGGGGTCAGTCAGTTTGTACGCCCTGATGGCCGCATTACTGCGGTTCAAGGCCTTGATCACCATCCACATTGCCCAGATGACCCTCTGTCCCCAGCGTGGCCTGCTCGCCGATGTGGCCGAGGTGCTCGTCGAGCATGGCTACGCGCGGCCGGGGCCGCACGACATGGTCGCGCTGCTGGCCGCCCTGCACGGCTTCCTTTACCTCAGGGAGGGCCGATGAGGGCCTGGACCCTGTGGCGGCCTGCCCGCCGTCTGTTCGGAAGGGGGTCCGAGCAGGCAGGGTTCTCCAGGTGGTCGCCGTACCGGTGCCAGCGCAGCGACAGACCAACAGGTCGTCGGGACCGACGCGCCACAGCAGCGCCCTGATGAGCAGCCGCCAGAGTGGACAGAGACGGCATGGGCGCCGCGTCGGGGCACCGGGCCGACTCATCACAGCTCGCCCTCGGGGGCGGGTCGCACGCGCAGCGAACATGCCGAGGAACGCTAGAAGCGAGCAGGCGGCCCAGGGGTGGCCAACGGGGTGGCCAACGTGACGACTACGCCGACGCGCGAATCTCCTCGATCAACAGCCGCAGTGTCAGCGAGTGCCTCTCCGGCGGCAGTTGATCCAGCGCCGTCTGCGCGTACCGCAGCCCGCCAACGGGGTCGCCCGACCGCGCGATCATCAACCCGCGGTGCAGCTCCAGATGCGTCCGGAACCGCGGCAACGATGAGGGCAGGGTCGCCGTGGCGGTGTCCTGCGCGGCGAGCGCGGCAGTCTCGTCGCCGAGACGGGCCGCCAGCAACGAGCAGAACACGCCCATCCGCCACTCCGGCACGGCGTAGTCGGAGGTCTGCTCGTGAGAGCCGGCGGCGTCGTGGAGTCGGCGTCCCTCGGCCATGAGCCGTCGAGCAGTGTCGGTGTCCCCGCGCAGCGCCGCGGCGTGCGCGCCGCCCATGACGGCGTTCAGCCGGCCGAGCGACGGCCGATCGGAGATATCTCGCGCCTGCGCGGCGAACCACTCGGCGATCGGCAGGCTGGAGCCCTCGTAGCCGAGCGCAATCGCCGCTCGGCCTCGTACCCACACCCGGAGGGTGTCGTCGCCTGAACGGTCCGCCGCGGTCGCAGCCATCCGGTACGACTGCACGGCCTTCGCCCCGTCGCTGCCCGGGATCGTCTTCCCAAACAGCGTCATCAACTTGGCCGCGACCGCCCACGCGCCCGGGCTCTCCAACTGCTGTTGCAGCACCAACAGATCCGCAGCGAGACGGCGCTGAACCTCAGCAGCACCGAGGGCCATGTAGTCCCGCCCGTACCGCTCGGTACGGGCCTCCCAGTCATCAAGGGAAGGCCGGTCGTCCCGCAGCGCTGCGGCGAACCCGTGCTGCACAAGGTCCGAGAACACGAGCGGCACGATGGTCGCCGCAGCGCCGGTCACGAACGATCGTCGATCCACGCCGGTGGTCTCCCTCACCTCGAACGGCACGTCAAGGACGGTGGCAAGGTGCCGCAGCCAGAAAGGGCCTGGGCACCGACGGCCCCGCTCCCACCGGGATATCTCCTCACGGGTAAGGGTGGCGTGCTCGGCTTGCCGACACAGTCGGTCGGCGAGCTGGGACTGCGACCAGCTGTGCGCGTCCCGCAGGTCGCGTATGAGCGCACCGATCTCGATATCCTCGTCCACATCCGACCTTCCCGCGTCGGTCCACGCCCCCGGAGCCTGCAAGCTCGCGGGGGCATTCCACACCTGCGTCCCAACCGTACAGACCGGGTGAGATGCGCCCCCGCAGCCGCAGCTCAGACCTTCATGGCCCCTGGCGGGGCCGCCTCGCCAGTTGGCCGCGCGGCGACGGCACCGCCAAGCTCCGGTCACCGAGCGGGAAGGCGTGGCGACCCTGCCCGCGCTGCGATTCGCGATTCCAGGCCGAGTACGAACGCCTCACCCCGGCTCCCGGCGCCCCTGTGCCAGGCGCTCGACTGCGTCGTTCGCCTCATCGAGAGATAGCGCCAGCACGGAGGTGTTGACGACGCGGGGCACCTCATCGACGAGATCGGCGAGCCGTGGCGCACCGACTGGCTACACCGCGCGGCCTACAAGCTCATGGCGTCGACCGACATCCGCAAGGTCCGGCGGTACGACGCCCGCCACGCTTGCCTCACCTACCTCGCGACCAGCGGAGTCCCCGACGTGGTGGTCTCGGCTTGGGCCGGTCACGCGGACCTGTCGTTCACGAAACGGACCAGTTCAGCGCATCACGGCGCCATTGCAGGCTCCAGTTTCGCTCCAGGGCCGGTCGCTCCAGGTACCACGGTAACCCGAACCGGCAGGGTTGACACCAAGGCGCCCGCCGACCGATCGGATCGTCGGTATCCGCCACGAACATCAAGCACCGGGCCGTTCGTCGAGCAACCGCCGTAGGCGATCGGTCGTCGCACGGACATCCCGCTCCCAACGCTCGCGGTCCTCGTCCCGCTCACGCTGGGCAGAGTCAAGCTGATCAAGCACCCACCCCCGGGCCAGCACACTCGGCTCGACACCACGCGCCAGCGCGAGCTCCCGAAGCTGAGCGATCCGCTCGGCGGGCAACCTCAACCCATAGACCAAATGCGGCCCGCTACTTCGACGCTGGAACGGCAGATCCGCCTCACGTGTGGACTCAGCATGCTCGGCCTCGGCCGCGAGCGACTCGAGAAGCTCCCGATGCTCCTGGGTCATGGCGTCTCCTCCTCATTCTCATCCGCGTAGGCCTCACGCAGCCCGCGCGACGCAGGCCACGCGGTGGCGACATGCCACAGACCCCGCGGCGGGTGCTCATCGGGCAATAGGACCACGACCAGCACCCGATCCGCGGACGGCGAATACCCGACCACCCGGATCGCCTCCCCCGTCCGCGACTTCACATCCCGTGCGATCAGCCCGCGCGGGTCCAGCGCCGCCTCGATAGCCGACACCGGATCGATGTCCACAGCGTTCGAATAACGCAACGAACGCCGCAGATGCGTCGGATCCGGAATATCGACGTCCACGACCGGAAGGTCAACGACCGGTATCCCGTCGTAGACGTCGTCCGACATGGCCTCCACCGTACTACGCCGTTATACACATCTGCCGAGATCGACGTGCACTTCTTGAGGTTCAGCCGGGTACCTCCCGATACATCGCCCGCAGCCAGGTACCAGGTTCAAGAGATGCGCAAGCGGCAACGACGACCGCCCATGTGCAAGACGCGACCCGAGTCAGCAGACACCGGGCAGCCGGGCCCGTGTCCCGGGTTGTCGAAGACCTCGACCGGCACCTCAGGGCGGCCATCACCGTCGTCGGGGTCCGAAGCTCCGTCGTCCGCCGGGGCGCGTGTACTCCAGATACACGCCAAGATCGGCCAGGCTTGAGATCGACACCATCGGCACCTCGCTGCCATCACTACCGCGAGTCCCCAGCGCCGCCCCGCCGGCACAGCCGGGGCAGTCGTCGAGCAGCAGGGAGGCGTGCCGTTGATCGAGGAAGTTCGCAAGCTCGTGCAGCGACGGGTCAACAACGCCAACGGACGAGCCGAGGCCCGGTGTTTCATTGGTCCGCGCGGCGGGCGGGGGACAACGGCGGTACCACGTGACGCGACGCATTGGAACGAGGTCGTTACCGCGCTGGACGGCTCCGTTGCGTTGGCGCGAAGGGAAGCAACAGGAAGCGTGCCGTCGGTGCGAGGATCAGATGGCAACCGGTGTACACCCGCAGGCCCGTGTTGCGCGGGAACGGCGGTGACGGTGAGCCGGTCTTCACCGCGGCTAAGTTCCGAGCTGCGCCAGGTGTTGATACCGTCGGTGCTGCGGAAGCCCCAGCGAATCAGCCGTTTCGCGGCATGGGGAGTCGTGATGACCGGCAGGTCGCGGTCCAGCCGATCGCGGGCGATACGGTCGAAGTGGTCGCCGTGAAGGTGGGACAGCACCAGCGCGTCCAGCCGCGGCAGCTCTTCGGGCTGCATGGCGGGCTCGGTGCGCCGTCGGGATAACAGCCCATAGCCGAGGTGCACGCGTTGGCCGCGGTGCAGGAAGATGGGATCGGTTAACAGGACAAAGCTGCCCAACCGCAAGACCGTTGTCGCGGTGCCGACAAAAGTCAGCCTCCGATCAGTCTGAGTGCGCTGAGACGCCACCGCGCGCAGTTGGTCATCCACGTTGCTTTCACCCTCCTGAGCGGCCAGCACTCGGAGTACCCCAGCCGCGCCGCCCACCCGCGCCGGCCTCTGTAGCGGCCCGAAGTACTCTGTTGCCACCGTTCGCGTCACATCTGGTGGCACGGGTGTTCCACGACCGTGACGCGAGGGCGAGGAAGTGCCCTGTGGCGCAGCAAGTAACTGTGAAGCTCCTCCGCGTGCTGTTTCTGGGCGCGATGATGGGCTTCTGGTTCTTCATCACCCTGTTCCTGCAAAGCGTCTACGGCTACAGCCCGCTGGCCGCTGGCGTGGCGTTCCTGCGCAACTGGCTCAAGAACCTCGGCTACATCGGGTGCATCGACCACGACCACCCACACGCCGTGCGGATCCTGGCCCGCGCCTGGATCTATGTGATCTGGCGCTGCCGGCAAGACCACAAGCCCTACGACCCCACCCAACACCGCGGCCTGCAAAAACCTCCTCGCCCAGGACCAGACCGCGGCCGCCTGACCACCCCCGGCTCTTCCCGGTCGGTGCGCTACGTCCCCGAACCCATGGAGGCATGGTGCAGGGGTGAGCGGAACTGCAGCAGCGTCGCTTGAGACCCCACCGAGGATCAGGCGAGGTCGAACCGATCGAGGTTCATGACCTTGTCCCACGCGGCCACGAAGTCACGCACGAACTTCTCCTTCGCCTCGGCGCACGCGTAGACCTCTGAGGTGGCTCGGAGCTGGGAGTTCGAACCAAAGACGAGGTCGACGGCGGTGGCGGTCCACTTGACCTCGCTCGTGGCGCGATCCCGACCCTCGAACACATTCTCAGCCGAGGCGGATGCCATCCACTCCGTGCCCATATCGAGCAGGTTCACGAAGAAGTCGTTGGTCAACGTCTCGGGCCGGTCGGTGAAGACGCCGTGTTGGGCTCGCCCGAAGTTGGCGTTCAGGGCACGCATGCCGCCGATCAGAACCGTCATCTCGGGAGCGGTCAGCGTCAACATGAATGCCCGGTCCAGCAGCAGGGTCTCCGGTGACAACTTCTCTCCGGCTCGGAGGTAGCTGCGGAACCCATCTGCGGTCGGTTCGAGCACGGCGAACGACTCCACGTCGGTTTGCTCCTGCGAGGCGTCCGTGCGCCCCGGCGCGAATGGGACCGTGATGTCGTGCCCGGCGTTCTTCGCCGCCTGCTCGACGGCCGCGCATCCGCCCAGAACGATCAGGTCAGCGAGCGAGACCTTCGTTCCGCCGGACTGTGCGCGGTTGAAGTCCTGCTGGATCTGCTCGAGGGTCTGCAGCACCTTGGCCAGTTCGGCCGGGCCGTTGACCTCCCAGTCCCTTTGGGGCGCAAGGCGGATCCGCGCCCCGTTGGCGCCGCCGCGCTTGTCGGTGCCGCGGAAGCTTGCCGCCGACGCCCACGCGGTGGAGACCAGCTGGGAGATGGACAGTCCCGACTCGAGGATCTTGCCCTTGAGGGCGGCGATGTCCTCGTCTGTGACCAGGTCATGATCGACCTCGAGGACGGGGTCCTGCCACAGCTGCGGCTCCGGAACCCACGGGCCGAGGTAGCGCGAGACGGGTCCCATGTCGCGGTGCAACAGCTTGAACCACGCCTTGGCGAAAGCTTCCGCGAGCTGGTCCGGATTCTCGTGGAAGCGCTTCGCGATCGGCCCGTAGATCGGATCCACCTTCAGCGCGAGGTCCGACGTCAGCATCATGGGGGCGTGCCGCTTCGACGGATCATGAGCATCGGGCACGGTGCCCTGGGCCGAGGGATCCTTGGGAGTCCACTGCTTCGCACCGGCCGGGCTCGTGGTCAGCTCCCAGTCGTACTTGAACAGGTTGTCCAGGTACCCGTTGTCCCACGTCGTCGGCTCGTTGGTCCATGCGCCCTCCAGCCCGCTGGTGAGCGTGTCGGCGCCCGTGCCGCTGCCGAAGGTGTTCCTCCAGCCGAGGCCTTGCTCCTCGAGGGGGGCAGCCTCGGGTTCCGGACCGAGGTACTGGGGATCGACGGCACCATGGCACTTGCCGACCGTGTGGCCGCCGACGATGAGCGCAACCGTCTCCTCGTCATTCATCGCCATACGACCGAAGGTCCCTCGAATGTCCCTGGCGGAAGCCAGCGGATCCGGGTTGCCGCGGGGGCCCTCCGGATTCACGTAGATCAGGCCCATCTGCACGGCGCCGAAAGGACCGGCGAGTTCCCTATCGCCGCTGTAGCGCTCATCTCCGAGCCACGTGTCCTCAGACCCCCAGAAGATCTCCTCGGGCTCCCAGATATCCTCTCGCCCGAAGCCGAAGCCGAGTGTCTTAAACCCCATCGATTCATAGGCACAGTTGCCAGCGAAGATGATCAGATCGGCCCAGGAGATCTTCCGGCCGTACTTCTGCTTGACCGGCCAGAGCAACCGGCGCGCCTTGTCGAGGCTCACGTTGTCAGGCCAACTGTTGAGGGGGGCGAAGCGCTGAGCGCCGCTGCCGCCACCGCCCCGGCCGTCGGCGATGCGGTACGTGCCGGCGGCATGCCAACTCATCCGGATGAAGAGCCCCCCGTAGTGGCCGTAGTCGGCCGGCCACCAGTCTTGCGACGTCGTCATCACCGCGAAGACGTCCCGCTTCAGCGCGTCGAGGTCGAGGGTCTTGAACTCTTCTG